>Ga0196976_1000136_pt1 | contig 48610 bp, 30 predicted proteins | sample S3v_513CmetaG_FD_148644 | JGI IMG/M metagenome (GOLD analysis project Ga0196976, IMG submission 148644) | Soil microbial communities from Anza Borrego desert, Southern California, United States - S3+v_5-13C | ecosystem: Environmental > Terrestrial > Soil > Desert | place: USA: California... | reverse complement strand
AGCATTCGGAGGAAAAGCGATTCCACGTATCCGTGGGCGCCGTGCTGGTCAATGACCAGGGAGAGGTATGCGCGCACCATTTCTTGAAGGAGAAGATTCCCGAAGGGTACAACCTGGACGGGCTCGACAAGTGCTACACGCTCATGCGCGAATCGCTCGAGGACGGCGAGAGCCTGGAGGAGGCTGCGCTCCGCGGCATACGCGAAGAGTTCGGCGCGGAAGGGGAGGTTGGCCGGTACCTCGGGGCGCAGCACCATATGGTCGACGATCCCATGGGCCGGTTCGAGAAGACGACCCTGTACCTCGAGGTACGGCTCATACGCCAGAACGAGCGTCCTGCGGACGATGCGGAGTCGTTCACGGACGTGGTATGGTGCACTCCTGAGTTCCTTATCGAAAGGATGCGGGAGCAGGGCGCGCGCTCCGGCCAGCAGCATTTGGATGAATCTAAGATACTTGAAACCTATGTCCGACTCCGCTAACAGGCGCACCATCTTCTTCTCCGGCATCGGCGGGATCGGCATGTCCGCGCTGGCGCAGCTCATGAAGGAGAAGGGAAACTACGTGTTCGGCTCCGATAGGAGCGACAGCCCGGTCGCGGAGCTTCTGCGCCGCAAAGGCATGGATGTCATCATCGGGCAGGAGCCGGAGAACATCAGGGAGAATACGGACCTCCTTATCTACAGCGCCGCGGTCCCGGAAGACAACCCTGAGCGCGTGCGCGCCCGGGAGCTCGGGATACCGGAGCTTTCCTATTTCGCCGCGCTCGGCCAGGTATCGGGCGAATACCGCACCATCGCGGTCGCCGGCACCCACGGCAAGACCACCACGACCGGCATGCTCGCGTCCATTCTCAAGGACGCTGGCGCGAGCCCCACTGCGGTCGTGGGCTCCATCGTCGAGGACTTCGGCAGCAACTATCTCCCCGGCACCTCCGACCTGTTCGTCGTGGAGGCGTGCGAATACCAGCGGCACTTCCTCGAGCTCTCTCCGGAGGTGCTCGTCATCACGAACCTCGAGTTCGACCATACCGACTACTACGAGGACCTGAGCGACGTGCAGGACGCGTTCCGCGCGCTCATCAAGAAAGTGCCGAGCCACGGCGCGATCATTACGGACACTGAGCACCCGCACATCGCGCCTTTGCTCGAAGGCATCGCTCCCCGCGTCATCGACTACATGATGGAGCCGGCGTACCCGCTTACGCTTCCCGGCGAGTTCAACGCGCAGAACGCGAAAGCGGCTGCGGCTGCGGCGCGCGAAGTCATGCCCGAGCTGCATATCGCGCTCATCAACCGCACGCTCGAAGCGTTCCGCGGAACCTGGCGCCGATTCGAATACAAGGGCATGCATCGGGGCGCGCGCGTGTACGACGACTACGCGCACCACCCGACCGCGATCAAGGAGACGCTCCGCGCGCTAAAGGAGAAGACCAAGGGACGCGTCTTCGTCGCGTTCCATCCGCATCTCTACAGCCGCACGCGCGACCTCCTGGACGGCTTTGCTCGCGCGTTCTCTGACGCCGACGAGGTGCTAATCGCTCCCATATTCGCCGCGCGCGAAGTGGATGACGGAAGCATCTCGAGCGAGATCGTAGCCGAGCGCATCCAGGCCGAGGGCGTATCTGCCCGCGCGCTTTCGCTTGAGGCGATTGAGGACGTGCTGCGCGCTGAGCCAAGAGAAGGCGACGTCATCATGACCATGGGCGCGGGTGACATCTATAAGATAGCCAATGCGCTCGTCGCATAACCGTATGGGAACGCTCTCAGTAATCGCGACGCCCATCGGCAACCTCGGGGACATCACGCTCCGCGCGCTCCAGACCCTGAAGGACGCTGACGCGATCGCCTGCGAGGATACGCGCGTGACCTCGAAGCTCCTTGCGCGCTATGACATACAGAAGCCGCTGCTGGTGTACCACGCGCAGAGCGGCCGGCTTGCGGCTACCCGGGTGCTCTCGCAGCTTGCGGAAGGGAAACGCGTCGCGCTCGTAACGGACGCGGGAACGCCCGGCATCTCGGACCCCGGAAGCGAACTGGTGCGCCAGGTCCGCGATACGTTCGGGAGCGAGGTCACGATCGAAGCCATCCCGGGTCCCTCTGCACTCACCGCCGCGCTTTCGATCGCCGGCGTCCCCACCAACGAGTTCACGTTCCTCGGCTTCCTGCCGCACAAGAAGGGCAGGCAGACACTGTTCAAGGAGATCGCCGCCATGGAGCGCACGGTCGTGTTCTATGAGTCCCCGCACCGCATCGAGAAGGCGCTCGCGTCCCTTGCTGAGGTGTTGCCGGAAGGAAGGAGGGTCATGGCTATGCGCGAGCTCTCCAAGCTCCATGAGCAGGTGGTCGAGGGAAGCGCTGCGGAGGTAGCGCTCCATTTCAAGGAGCATCCCGGAGAGGTGCGCGGAGAGTTTGTGGTCATAGTCTCTGGTTGATACACTTCTAGGTAATGACGCGTGAAAGCCTGCTCATCACCCTCGGCATCCTCCTCGCATTGACCCCGTTTCTCGGGCTCCCGAACACATGGACCATGGTCATCGTCCCCGTGCTCGCAGCCGGCGTGATCGTCATCGGCGCGATGCTGCGCAGGAAGCGTTCCCAGGAATCGTCTCGGGTAGAGCCCGTCGCGCCACCGCCGTATGAAGCGCCAGATGCGTAAGGAAGCGCCGAAGGTCTCGAAGGATGTCGTCATCGGATTCGGCGCGCTCTTTCTCCTGCTTGCGCTCGGTCTCGTCGTCATTCCGCACGTGTTCGCAACCTCCTATGAGCGTGGCGCGCCTATTGCAACCACGACCGGCCTCTTCGCGAAGAAGGTAGAGGCGCCGAAATTCGATGCCGCGCTCTATGACCAGAAGATGCTCGAGATGGCGAACCTCGGCACGACGACCTCCTCGACCAGCCCGTCGCTGTGGCCGGTGAAGGCCGCGTACCCGCTCCCGGGCGCCATCCTGCCGTTCAAGCGCATCATCGCGTACTACGGCAACTTCTATTCGACCAAGATGGGCGTCCTCGGCGAATACCCTGAAGCGCAGATGCTCGAGATGCTCAAAGGGGAACAACGGAAGTGGGAAGCGGCAGACCCATCTACGCCAACCGTTCCCGCGATAAACTACATCGCGATAACCGCGCAGGAGCTGCCTGGAAGGGAAGGCAACTACATGCTGCGCATGCCGGACTCAGAGATAGATAAGGCGGTCGAGATCGCGAAGAAGATCGACGCGATCGTCATTCTCGATATCCAGATAGGGTTCTCAACCCTTGAGAAGGAGCTCCCGCTTCTCGATAAGTACTGGTCGATGCCGAACGTGCATCTCGGGCTTGACCCTGAGTTCCATATGATCGGCGAGGATCCGCCGGGCCACGTCATCGGCTCCTATGACGCACGGCATATCAACTATGCCGCCGAGTACCTTGCGAAGTTCGTCAGAGAGCATAACCTGCCGCCCAAAGTGATCATCGTGCATCGCTTTACCCAGCGCATGGTCACGAACTACCAGAACATTGAACCATTGCCGGAGGTGCAGATCGTCATGGACATGGATGGATGGGGATCGCCTGCCAAAAAGCTCAACACGTACCGGCAGTTCATCATCCCTGAGCCGGTCCAGTTCACCGGGTTCAAGATCTTCTATAAGAACGACCTGAAGCCGCCCTCAGAGCGTCTCCTCACGCCCGCAGACCTCCTGAAGCTCTCGCCACGGCCGGTGTTCATCCAGTACCAATAACGCTCACGTAACGTATATGAACAGCTCCTTAGAGAAGATATACCGTGAGCACCATTCCTCGCGACGCGGCGACTTCTTCCTCGTGAATGGGGACGTACGCGGTAATTTTCTCAAGGACAGGGTGGGGAAGAGGCAGCGGGTGCTCGATATCGGCTGCAGGGATGGCGCGCTCACGAGCTACTACTGCGAAGGCAATGACGTGACGGGCATAGATATAGATTCCGCAGCGCTTGCGAACGCTAAAGAGAAATACGCAATCCAAACGATCCATGCGGACCTGAACGGGGAGTGGCCGGTCTCGGCGGGATTCGACGTCGTCGTTGCCTGCGAGATCATCGAGCATCTGTACTACCCGAAGCTCGTGCTCGGGAAGATCTACGGGCAGCTCGTGCCTGGCGGGCGGTTGCTAGGCTCCATACCGCATGCGTTCTCACTGCAGAGCCGCGCGCGGCTGCTGCTTGCGCGCAAGAAGGGGACCGCGCTCGAGGACCCCACGCACATAAATCATTTCTGGGGTCCGGACTTCAAGGGACTCATTGAAGAGGCGGGATTCGTGGATGTAGAGATCATCGACATCGTCTCAAAGAAGTTCAAGATCCTGTCCCGCTTGTTTCCGTACTATTTCGCGCATTCCTTCGTGTTCTCTGCACGGCGCCCTGAGGGCCAGGGGTAACCTGTTTCCACACATACGGTGCACGGTATACTACCCGTATGGATAATCCCGAGCGGATAACGTACTTTGCAGCGAGCGACTCCCGCGGCAAGCGCGTGCCGTTTGGCATAAAATCGCGCGACCGCGACCGCCATATGTACGTCATCGGGAAGACGGGCATGGGCAAGTCGACCCTCCTTGAGAACATGGCCATACAGGACATCCGGAACGGGGAGGGCCTTGCGTTCATCGACCCGCACGGGAGCGCGGTGGATGCGCTCCTTGAATACATTCCGGAGAACCGCATCCAGGATGTGATCTATTTCGCGCCGTTCGATATGGAGAACCCGGTCGCATTCAACGTCATGGAGGACGTGGGATACGACAAGCGGCACCTCGTGGTCTCGGGCCTCATGGCGACCTTCAAGAAGATCTGGGTCGACGCGTGGAGCGCCCGCATGGAGTACATCCTTTCCAATACGCTCCTCGCACTCCTTGAGTATCCGGACGCAACGCTCATGGGCGTGAACCGCATGTACACCGACAAGGCGTACCGCAAGAAGGTCGTCGAGAACCTGAAGGACCCCCTGGTGAAGGATTTCTGGGTCAAGGAGTTCGCGACCTATACCGACCGCTACACGCAGGAGGCGACCCCGGCCATCCAGAACAAGATCGGCCAGTTCACCTCTAATCCGCTCATCCGCAACATCATCGGCCAGCCGAGGTCATCCTTCGACATCCGCGAGGCGATGGACCAGAAGAAGATCATCCTCATCAACCTCTCCAAGGGGCTCGTGGGCGACACCAACATGAAGCTGCTGGGCTCCATGATCACGACGCGCATCTTCCTTGCAGCGATGAGCCGTGCCGACCTGTCTGCCGTGGACATCGCGAAGCTGCCGAACTTCTACTTCTACGTGGACGAGTTCCAGAACTTCGCGAACGAGACGTTCGCCGAGATCCTCTCCGAGGCCCGGAAGTACAAGCTGAACCTCGTCATCGCGCACCAGTACGTGGAGCAGATGGAGGAGGAGGTGCGCGCCGCCGTCTTCGGCAACGTCGGTACTACCGTCTCGTTCCGCGTGGGTCCCTTCGATGCCGAGGTCCTTGAGACGATATTCTCCCCTGAATTCATGAAGGAGGACATCGTGAACCTCGGCAAGACGCAGATCTACCTCTCCCTCATGATCGACGGCGTCGGCTCCCGCCCGTTCTCTGCCGTCACCATACCGCCTATCGAGGCGCCGGCGCGCACGTTCAGGAACGAGGTGCTCGAATCCTCAAGGCGCCAGTTCGCGACGCCGCGCGAGACCGTGGAGAAGCTCATATTCTCTGAGCTTGCGCCGGACCCTGACGCTCCGCCTGAGCCCCCGCCTGAGAAGAAGCGCTGGGAAGGGCAGAAGAAGCCCGCGCCGAGGCGCGAAGCTCCGCGACAGGAAGCACCCCGCCCCGAGCCTCCGCGTCCGGAGCCTAAAGCAAAGAGCGCGGACGACCTGAAGGCGATACTACGCACCATGTCAGAAGGCGCGAAGAAGGAGAAGCAGGGACAGGAGAAGAAGCATCAGACGGGCATCAAGACCGCGCTCAAGGAAGTGATCCAAGGAACGGAGCTCCCGTCCCGTCCAAAGCCAAGGGAGCTGCCGCAGCACCAAAAAGCAAAGGAGCTCCCGCGCCCCGAGCCAAGAAGGGAAGAGCGCAGGGAGCCTCCCCGCCAGGAGGGACCGCAGCCCTTCGAAATCCCCGAGGACAAGCTGCGCGCAATCTTCAAGGACAATGTCTAACCGCATCCTCGCACTTCTCGTACTTTCGACCCTCATAGCGCCAAGCGCAGCGCACGCAGGGGTCGTGATCAACGAGATAGCGTGGATGGGAACAACGGCAAGCGATACGGACGAGTGGATCGAGCTCTATAACGACGGCACCGAAGAGGTGTCGTTTTCCGGCTGGACCATAGCGTCCTCAGGTACGGCGCCTAACATCACGCTCACAGGCTCTATCGCTGGTGGCGGATACTACCTGCTCGAGCGAACGGACGACACGACCGTGCCGGGTGTAGCCGCGAATAAGATATATACGGGTGCGCTCAGTAACGGCGGCGACACGCTCACGCTGAAAGACGCGAGCGGCGCTGCAGTCGATGTGGTTGCGGGCGGCAGCGATTGGAAGAGCATCGGCGGGAACAACAGTACGAAGGCAACGGCGCAGCGTGCAGGTTCAGGGTGGGTCACCGCCACTGCGACGCCGGGAGCTATTAATGCGGTAGGAAGCGAGGAGGACTCCGAGGACGAGGAGGAAGGAGAAGGAACCGGTACGACGACTCCTGTCGTTACGGTCGGCGGCACCGCGCCCTCGACGAGCTCCTCTGCCCAGAGCCCGCGCAGGACCATATCGCTCGATGCGGGGAACGACCGCATCGTGCTCGCGCAGGTACCAACGCCATATAGCGCGATCGTATACAGCAAGAACGAGCGCGCCATCGACGATGCGGATATCGTATGGAACTTCGGCGACGGCGTGCGGCAAAGCGGGGAAGAGGTTACGCATGCCTACGAATCGCCAGGCGAGTACGTGCTCTCCGTGCGGGCGCGGTACGAGGACGCCGAGGTGCTGCGGACGCATAAGGTCGTCGTAGAGGAGTCGCGGGTCAGGGTCCAGACCGATGACCAGGGAGTGCGCCTTACCAATGACGGAACGCGTCTTGCCGACATATCCGGCTGGAAGCTAACCGACGGCGAGGATACGTTCGTGCTCCCGCCAGATACCGCCGTATGGGCGGGGAGCACCATCACGCTCCTTCCTAAGGTGACAGGACTTGCGACCGGCACGCCCGTGTCACTCCTCTTTCCGGAGGGCGCGATAGCAGCTACCGCAGCTCCACTGGCCGCGCAGGAGCGGGAAGCCGCTGCCGAGCCGACGACAGAAAAGACGCAGAACATAGCGACCGTCCCGCAGAAACCTGCCCCGTCTCGTGTCGGTATACAACAGGTGAGAACGGTCGACTTACCAGCACCGGTATCCGTACAAGCGCATGAGGAGGTCATAGAAGCCCCCGCCGCAGCCACTCAACAAGCTGCGGCGGGGGCGGCATTGGTGCCGTCTAAGACCCCGGCATGGCTTATGTGCCTCTTGGGCAATATACTTGCCTGTAGCGCGGCTCTCGTCGTACGCTGACTTCCATGAAGACCATACTCGTTACCGGAGGAGCCGGATTCATCGGCTCCCATCTATGTAGGCGCCTCACGCAGGAGGGCCACCAGGTCATATCGCTCGATAACTACTTCACCGGGAGCGTGGAGAACCATGTCGAGGGCGTCGAGTATAGGGAAGGGCACACCAAGGACATCCAGACGCTCGTACCGGAGACGCCCGACCTCATCTTCCACCTTGGCGAATACAGTCGCGTCGCTAAGAGCCTCGAGGAACCCGATACGGTCTGGGACCTGAACCTACGCGGCACCGAGGGCGTACTCGAGTACTGGCGCAAGAAGAAGTGCCGGCTTGTCTATGCGGGATCCTCGACCAAGTTCGCGGAAGCGCGCGAGGATGGTACCGAGGGAAGGGACCTTTCGCCATACACCTGGGCAAAGGCGGTCAACAGCGAGCTCGTGGTGAACTACGCGCGCTGGTACGGCCTCTCCTACGCGATCGCCTATTTCTATAACGTATACGGGCCGGGGGAGCGCGCAGGCGTCGACCAGTACGGGACCGTCATCGAGACATTCCGCGCGCAGTACCTAGCCGGCGAACCGCACACGGTGCGTGCCCCGGGGACGCAGACGCGCGCGTTCACGCATGTCGACGACACGGTCGACGCGCTCGTGCGCATTGCAGAGCAGGGAGGAGACGACGAGTACGGCATCTCATCGACCGACGTGTACTCGCTCCTCGAGATCGCAGAGATGTTCGGAGGGGAGGTAGAGATGCTCCCGCAGACCAAATCATCGCGCTCCACGGGCGCGATCGATACCGCGAAGCTCGAGGCGCTCGGCTGGAAGCAGAAGCGGCATCTTAAGGACTATATTATGGAAACTACGCAGCGTACATGAAGAAGATCCTCATATTCTCGCTCGCATACTACCCGAGCTACGTCTCGGGAGCGGAAGCCGCCATACGGGAGATAACCGACCGCATCGACAGAAGCGACATCGAGTTCCATCTCATAACGCTTCTCTTTGAGAAGCGTGCGGCGCGCACCGAGCGCATCGGCAACGTCATCGTGCACCGCGTCGGCTTTGGCGGCGCATACCTCTCGAAGATGCTTTTCATACCTTTTGCCGCGATCACGGCACGCCGCTTGGACCGGCACCATCACTTCGATGCGCTCTGGGCGATGATGACGTACATGCTCTTCCCGACGGTGCTTGCGAAGCTGCTCGGGGTGCGCGCGCCGCATATCCTCACGCTCCAGGACGGCGATCCGTACGAAAAGGTGTTCGAGCGTCCGTTCATCCGGCCGCTTGCGCCCATGCTCGACTACGGATTCCGCACGGCCCGCATGATACAGGTGATCTCAACATACCTCGGTACCTGGCCCGCTAAGCGCGGATACACCGGAGAGATCGTGCTCGTACCTAACGGCGCGAACCCCAAGGACCTCAAAGGCGAAGTGCCTGCAGAGGACGTGGCGCGCATCAAGGAGAAGCTTCAGAAGAAGGAAGGCGACGTGCTTCTCGTGAATACCGCGCGGCTCGTACATCAGAAGGCGAACGACGACACCATACGCGCGCTTGCGCTGCTGCCGCAGCGGTTCAGGCTCGTGCTTGTGGGGGGAGGGCCGGACGACGATATGCTCAGGTCGCTTGCGAAGGAGTGCGGCGTCGCTGACCGCGTCACGTTCGTCGGGCCGGTCGACCGGAGCGAGGTTACCCTGTACCGCAAGGCATGCGACATATTCGTCGCGCCCTCACGCTCGGAGGGGCTTGGTAACGCGTTCCTGTCTGCCATGGCATCAGGGCTTCCGGTGGTCGCAACCACCGAAGGAGGGCTGGCGGAGTTCGTCTCTCCAGAGACCGCGTGGGTCGTGCCGAAAGACAGTCCGGACGCCATCGCCGCTGCGGTAGAAGAGATATGCGCGCATCCGGAGGACGTCGCGCGCATCACCAGCCATGCGCGCGAGATGGTCCGCGCGACCTACGACTGGGACCTCGTAGCGAGGCGCATGCGCGACCAGGTCTTTAGGCCAGTCATCGGCTAACGCTCCTCCTGGTACTATCTATATATGAAAACCTCCCTTGTCGAACGGGCGCTCGCGATCGCAGCCGAAGCGCATAAGGACCAGGTTCGGAAGGAAGGCAGCATCCCCTATATCGTGCACCCGGTCATGGTCGCCTGGAAGCTCAGGGAAGCCGGCTTTGGCGATACGGTCGTTGCGGCTGCGCTTGCGCACGACATACTCGAGGATACCGAGTATCCCGACTGGAAGCTCGAAGAGGAGCTCGGTACCGAGGTCATGCGCGTGGTGCGTGCGGTCACGAACGACGACAGCCTGGCATGGACCGATAAGAAGAAGCGCTATATCGAGACCGTAGAGGAGGGTGGAGAGGATGCCTGGGCGGTCGCTACCGCGGACAAGATACACAACGCCGAGAGCCTTCTTGCGGCGCACGCGCGGCTCGGCGAAGCGCTCTGGGATGCGTTCAAGGCGAGTAAGGAGGAGAAGCTCTGGTTCGAGGAGGCGATGCTCGCCATGCTCCGGAAGAACTGGAGCCACCCGCTCGTCGACGAGTACGCGGCGCTCGTGGAGCGCATGCGCGCGCTCTAGTGCAGGTCTTTCTGCCGCCGTTTCTCGTCCTCGCTCCGGAGCGAATCGCGCAGGGAGCGGTACGCCGACAGCTCCTCGACACGTAGGCGCTCGCCCTTCAATACCGCATCGAGCATGCGCGTCCAGAAGGAGACGCGTGCGCGGTTGAGCGTATGCAGGTCGCCCGTGCTCTTTGCGAGCGTCCGGGTGTAGTACCAGATGATCTCGCCCAGCCGGTAGACCCGCATGAGGGTGAGGGAGCGGAGTTCCTCCTGCGAACGGTTCAGGCGTACGTAGTCTGTAAGCGCCTGCTCAAGCTCTGGGTTGTAGAGCGCCATGAAGTTTAAGAAGCGTGCCCATCCCTCATGCTTGTTTCCGAATCTGATGGACGAATGGTCAAGGAGGTAGATGTCGCTCCCTACGACGCGGAAGTTGTGCGGTACGAAATCGGTGTGGGTCAGAAAGCCAGTGTACTGCTCGATCGTCCCGCGCCCCTCCTTAAGGAACGCACCTGCCTCTAGGAGAAGCGTCTTAAGATCCGTATCGTCCAGCTCTGCGGAGGTGCGCAGTATGAACTCCGCGAACGACATGAGGTAGTCTGACGAATCCATCGTCTCGAAACGTTTCTGCACGTCGCGCAGGTGCGCGTACGTGGTCGCATGCGCGCCCTCCTGCGCCTTGAACGTGCTTAAGGCGAGCGCGAACTGCTCCTTGAGCGGGCGGTTCAGGAACGGAGAAGCCTGGTCGATGAACCGCTGTATCGATACGGTGAACCCGTCCTCGCTGAAGAAGGCTATCTCTTCAGGGGTATGGAACACCTCGTAGGCGAAGCGCATCTTCCGGATAAGGTTCCTCGAAGAGCGCTCGCGTCGCAGTTCCCGTGCGCCTCCCGCGTCCCGCGTCGCTTTGATAACTACGCGCACCCGGTCTTCCGTACGCGCGAGCAGGATGAGCTTCCGACCGCTTTCGGTCGTGACCGCCTGCATGAGGTACCGCTCCCCAGCGATATGGGGCTGCTCCTCCTCAAGCGTCAGCCCGTGGCGGGCGAGGACAGGCGTAAGCGCGGCGAGCTCCGTCTCCTTATATGCCTCCCATTTCTCCTTGCTGTTAATCGCCATACGCATCGGTTAGGTCGCGCACGTGTTCCTGCCACGCGGCTTCGTACGCTCCCATCGCTTCATTGGGATAGGGATCGAGCGGCAGTATCTCAGGGCGCGCCGGGGGATAATTTGTGATAACGCGTTTCGCACGGCGCTTCGCGAGCGACTCGAGCATGCGGAGCGCTATGGAGCGGCGGGCGCGTTCGCTCGCCTCGATGTCGCGCATGACAAGCATGTACGGAAACTTCCTGACATAGGAGAGCACGACAAGCGGAAGTTCTACCGAAGCGCCGTTAACGGCGACTATGCCGTCGCATATCCGCACCTCCTGTCCGAGGGTGCGGATGAACGTCATGACTCGCGCAGGGAGCGGTGCGCGCTTAGGGACGGGAATGGTACGCACCCCGGCGACCTCCTCCGGGATATAGGAGTATGCGAGAACGGATATCTCATGCTCGCTACGGAGGCGTCTGGCAAGCTCCTTCGCATATAGCGCCGCAGGGGCGGTGTCAGGAGGATAGAGGGGGGTCGCGATAGCGATTTTCATAGGTGAAATCTAGCACGAAACTTAAGGGACTAGGCCCTGGTATCATATACCTATATATGCGGGTACTCGTTGCAACCCCCCTTTATCCGCCAGAGCCCGGCGGGCCGGCGACCTACGCTAGGCTCTTGGAGCGCATGCTTCCTGAAGAGGGCATAGAGGTATCGCTTCTGGCGTTCGCCCGGGTCCGCAGGTACCCGAAGGTGGTGCGGCATATCGTGTATTTCTTCCAAGCGTTCAAGGCGCTCAAGGATGCGGACATCGTGCTCGCGCTCGATCCTGTGTCGACGGGGTTCCCGTCCCTTATCGCAGCACGGCTGAGGCGCAAGAAGTTCGTGGTCAAGGTAGTCGGGGACTATGCATGGGAGCAGGGCAGCCAGCGCTTTGGGATACGCCGATCGCTCGATGAGTTCACGCATGAGCGTGCGGAGCACCCGATCGTCCTTCTGTTCCGCGCCGTCCAGTCGCTCGTCGCGCGCTCTGCTGACGCGGTCGTCGTGCCGAGTGTCTATCTGAAGCGCATCATCCGTACATGGAAGGTCCCTGACGAGCGCATCGCAGTCATATACAACGCGGTCGAGCTCGGCGAGATGGGCAAGGTGCCAGAGGCGGTTAGTGCGCTGCCGCGACCGCGCATCGTAACTGCCGGACGGCTCGTACCGTGGAAGGGCATGGGAACCGTCATCGACGCGGTCAATGAGCTCCGCTCGCAGCTTCCTGAAGCGAGCCTGGTCGTTATCGGCGCGGGTCCCGAAGAGGACGCGCTCAGGCGCTATGCCGCCGTGCGCCTTGCAGGAGGTTACGCGTTCACAGGCGCGCTTACGCATGCGGATGTCCTTGCGACGATCAACGATGCAGACGTCTTCGTGCTCGATTCGACCTACGAAGGCCTCTCGCATCTTCTTATCGAAGCGCTCTCGCTAGGGAAGCCTGTTGTCGCAAGCAACGTAGGAGGGAACGTCGAGCTCATTAAGGACGGCGTGAACGGGCTCCTGGTCCCGCCTAAGGACCCGCAGGCGCTTACGGAGGCATGCGCGCACATGCTTGCCGACGACGCGCTCAGGGCTTCCCTAGGCACTGAGGCGCTAGGCACCCGTGAGCGATTCAGTAGCGAGGCGCTCGTGCACGACACGAAAGCGCTTCTTACCGCACTTGTATGAAAGTCCTATTCCTCTCGAGCGACGCGAGCATTCCGGATATAGCGAGCGCAACGCGCTTGCGCATCCAAGGATACGCCGACGAGATAGGGGATCTCCACGTACTCGTGCGTTCGAAGCGAACAAAGACCACCGTCGACGGATCTATCACCATCCATGAGGCGAAGATGTCGAAGTGGCTGACGCCGCTCAGGTTCCCGCGCATCGCGCGCGCGATCATCCGTACGCACGGCATCGAGGTAGTCTCAGCGCAGGATCCGTTCGAGCACGGCCTCATCGGGCTCTTGGCCGTGCGCGGTACGAATGCAAAGTTCCATGTCCAGGTGCATACCGATTTCCTCTCGCCCTGGTTTACGCATGGATACTCCAAGCAGGCATTTCTGAACCATATCCGCTTCTGGCTCGCCTCGTTCGTGCTCCCGAGAGCGGACGGCATACGCACGGTCGCGCCGAGAGTGAAGCGGTCGATGATCGCGAGATACGGGACTCAGATCAAGGAGCCGTCGGTGATACCCGTGCTCGTGCTCGATGAGGATGACGACCGCGCAGAGCTTGCGCCGCCGTTTAGTACCACGCTGCTTGTGCTCGGGCGTCTCGAGCCCGAGAAGCGGTTCGCCGACGCGCTCAAGGTCCTGGTCGAGCTTAGGAAGACGCACCCGGACGCAGGCCTTGTCATTGCGGGCGAGGGGAGCGAGGGCGCGCGCCTCCGTCAGATTGCTCGTTCGCTTGGTATCGATGGGTGGGTCCGCTTCCTTGGCATGCGCTCCGATGTCTCGCAGCTCATGCGTGCGTCCCATGTGCTGCTTCAGACGAGCGCCTACGAGGGGTACAGCCGCACGCTGGTGGAAGCGGCGCGCGCGGGCCTGCCGATCGTCACCACGGACGTGGGCATCGTGAGCGACGTGCTCATGCCGAATACGCACGTGCTCGTGAGCCACGTCGGGGACGTGGTCTCCATGGCAGAGAACGTGCGGAAGATCGTCGGCGATGCGGAATGCGCACGCACGCTCCGAGAATCGGCACATGCGGTCATTGAGGCGCACCTGCAGGCGTACCGGAACCACGCCGCGATGATCGCGCATGATCTGCGCGATACGCGCACCGACATATGAGATTGCTCATCGTAACCCAGACCCTTGACCTGGATGATCCCATCCTCGGCTTCTTCCATGCGTGGGTAATTGAATTCGCGCGCACGGTCGAGCAAGTCCATGTGATCTGCCTGTACCAGGGCAGGGTGGATCTGCCTCCGAACGTTTCTGTGCACTCCCTAGGCAAGGAGCGAGGAGGTGGATCGAAGTTGCGGTACGCGCTGCGCTTCCTCAGGCTACTTGTGCGGCTGCATGGATCGTATGATCGGGTATTCATACATATGAATGTTGAATACCTCGTGCTGGCCGGATGGTGGTGGAAGCTGCACGGCATCCCTGCAGGACTATGGTATGTGCACAAGGCAGTCACGCTTCGGTTACGAATAGCTGTTGCATTTGCGCGCGCAGTCTTCTCCTCCTCGGCGGAGAGCTTCCGCATGGCGACGGCAAAGCTGCAGATCGTCGGGCATGGCATCGAGCTTGGAAAGTATGCCTATCGTCCTGTTCCGTTCACACCGCTTCGCCTCGTAACGATTGGAAGGATCTCCGAGGCTAAGAGGATCAAGGAGATGCTTGATGTGTGCGACCAGCTTGTCCTAAGGGACGTACCATTTCAATTTTCGATATATGGAGCCGCAGTCACGCCAGCAGACAAGATCTACCTGGATGAGCTTACGCAAGAATGCAATGCACGCTCGTGGAGGGATCACGTGCGTCTGCACGGCCCGGTCGCTCATAGCGAGGTACCGGCCGCATTGGCCGAGGAGAATGTCTTCCTCAACCTAAGCCGTACAGGGAGCATGGACAAGGCCATCCTCGAAGCGATGGCGGCCGGGGTCCTTCCTGTCACGACGAATGAGGCCTTCGCACGGATCCTGCCTGAAGCGTGCTTCGTGAGCGACTATAGCCCCGCTGAAGTCGCAGACCGCCTTGCACGTATATACGCAGCGCCAGAAGCGTACCGTGCGCAGCTGCGCGCGCACGTACAAAAGGAAGCGCAAAAGCACTCGCTTACATCCCTTATCTCGACGCTCGTACACCGACTTGAGGAAATGAGCTAGTATTCACTGATATGAAGCAGCAACCTAGGCATCCCACACGCGTACTCTACCTGTTCAAGGGTGCGAGCCGGCGTGCAATGCTGCCAAAGATTGCTGCCGGAGAGGCGTCGCGCTCACCGCTACGAGGATGGGACGTGCTGTCTCAGAAACGCGATCTGGAGGTCGAGTTCATCGATATCAATCAGGAAGTCGCACTGCCTTCGTATGTGCCAGGCCAGATACGAGAACTGGTACTGCTGCCTCGTCTTTTGCGCTACGACTATGTCATAACATTCGATGCGCTGCTCTTATGCGCGCTCGCTTCGTGGCTCGGAAGAGTTCGCGTCGCATATATGGCGATCAACGCCGCAGTGCTCGTACGCCGCCATCAAGGTGATTGGCTGCGCACCTCGGTCCTCCTCTGGATGTGGAATTCGTTCTGGAGGGTCATCTGTATCGCAGGAACGCAACGGGACGTGCTGCTTGGGGCAGGAGTAAAGGAAAAGAAGCTGGTAACTATCCCATTTGGCATCGATACGGACTTCTTCGCATCAGTCCGCTACGATAGCGAGGGAGGGTACATGGTGAGCGTCGGGCGTGATCTGGGACGAGATTACGGAACGCTTTTCGATGCGGTTCGCGACCTGCCGTACAAGCTTATCGTCGCTACCGACTATAAGAATATTCCTCCTGGCCTTGAGATCCCGGAGAACGTCGAGATACGCTACAACCTTTCTATTGACCAGGTGCGCGAACTCTATGAAGGCGCGCGCTTTACCTGCATTATTCTTAAGGGAGATGGAATTGACGAGGGCTCCGATTGCACGGGACAGACGGTGATGCTCGAGGCGCTCTCCGCAGGACAGCCCGCCATCGTCACGGAGCGAGAGTGGGTACGCGAATACTTCAACAACAACGACTATATCGGCGTGCCGGAGAATGGCAGCACGGCAGTCCGTGAGGCTATCGTAAATCTCTGGGAAGACGCTGCGCTCAGGAACCAACTCTCACAAGACGGCAGGCGGACAGTCCAAGCGCAGTATAGTGTTGAGAAGATGGCAGAAGCTGTGTACGCTCTGATTACGAAGCACTAACAATACGGTATGGCGCGCACACTCGTAACCGGGGCTGGAGGGTTCATTGGAAAGGCACTGACGCAGGCACTTCTGCGCGAAGGGCACGAGGTTCTCGGCACGGTGCGCCCGGGAACGCCCGCGCAGGCGTTCCAGACAGCCGAGGTGGATGTGAGCGATGCTGCAGCGCTGTTAGTAGTAGGTGAAAAGTGGAAGCCGGAATGGGTCTTCCATCTCGCCGCTTCGAACATCCAAAGCGGCGTAACCGCAGATGCCGAATCGCTCATCCGTACCAACATCCGGGGGACCGACGCTACGCTTTCGATGGCGGAAGCCGTCAACGCAGCGTCCTTCGTGCACGTAGGGTCGTTCCTTGAATACGGGCCTAAAGGCGTACCCCTAAAGGAGGATATGCTGTGCGAGCCGCCCGAGCTCTATAGCATCACGAAGCTGGCTGGCACCCTCTTAGCGCAGACCGCCGCGAAGACACGCGCCCTCCATACGGTCGCATTCCGGCTCTTTACTCCGTACGGGCCGGGCATCCAGCAGGGGAGGCTCGTGCGCGAGATGCTCACGAGCGCGCTTAAGAACGAGCCGCTTGCTCTGACGCGCCCGACGGTGTCCCGAGATCTCGTATACATAGATGACATATGCGACCTGCTCATCCTGGCTGCCAAGGATGCAGAGGCGCACACGGGTCAGATATATAACTTAGGAAGCGGTAAGAAGACAACGCTCGAAGAGCTTGCGGATATCGTGCGTACAGAGACGGGGTCGCAGAGCCCGATAGCATGGGGCGGATTCAAGCAGGTCGCGTACGACACCGACACGTGGCAGGCAGACATGGAAAAAACATTCTCTGCCTTTGCGTGGCGCCCAACTACCGACCTTGCCCGCGGGGTACATCAGACAGCAGAATGGCTTAGAAGCTCACTATAAGGTCGCAAGCGCATTGTGTACGGGCATCTAAAATCGTGCTACGTTACTATTACTACTCTAGTAAATCACCCTATGCCTAAGCGAACTTCCCGTATCCGCGTTCCGTACGCACAGGCTGTATATGGTGCTGAAGAAGTACAAGCGGTCGCTAATGTGCTTAAGAACCCGCTGAAGCTATCTCCTGGTGCTGCATGCGCGGCATTCGAAAAGAAAGTCGCAGGCCTGTTCGGACAGAAGCATGGGATATTCGTAAACTCAGGTTCGTCCGCGAACCTCCTTGCGCTTGAAGCGCTGAACCTGCCCGCAGGAAGTGAGGTCATTACCCCGGTATTCACATTCGGTACGACGGTCGCTCCCATCGTCCAAAAGGGTCTCGTCCCAGTATTTGTCGATATCGATGCGGGTGCGTACTTGGCCAACATAGATCAGATCGAAGCGGCGATCACCCCGAAGACGGGAGCGATCATGATACCGTCACTCCTTGGAAATATTCCGGACTGGCCGCGGCTGCGCAAGATAGCAAAGAAGCATAAGATCCCCCTTATCGACGATTCGTGCGATACGATCGGCGCCACGTTTGACGGAAAGCCGACCGGAGTGTACACCGATATTTCCGTAACCAGTTTCTACGCTTCGCATATCATCACTGCTGCGGCAACCGGCGGCATGGTCTGCGTAAAGGACGATTCGCTCGCTCGCCGCGCACGCATATTCTCCGCATGGGGAAGGGAGTCGACCTTGTTCGGGAGCCACGAGAAGTCCGAAGATATCGAGAAGCGGTTCAATGGAGTGCTCGACGGGGACACATACGACGCGAAATTCCTCTTTACTGAGATCGGGTACAATTTCCAGCCGACGGAGATAGCAGGAGCGTTCGGGCTCGCGCAGCTTAAGCGACTTAAGACGTTCTCCCAGGCGCGCAAGCGCAGATTTAAGCAGCTCATGACATTCGCATCCGCATACGAAGACTGGTTCGTACTGCCCAAGCAGGATACGCGCGTCCAGACGAACTGGCTTGCGTTCCCGCTCACACTCACGCCCCAAGCGCCCTTCACGCGTGCAGAGATCACTCGCTATCTCGAAGAGGCGAATATCCAGACGCGGCCTATCTTCACCGGAACCATCCTGAAGCAGCCCGCATTCAAGACGATAAAGCACCGGAAGGCCGTGCGCTCCTTCCGCGTGTCAGACTATGTCATGAAGAACGGGTTCCTTATCGGCGCGCACCACGGCCTCACCGACGAGCAGATGGATTACCTCCAGGACACGCTCCAGGGCTTCCTTGAGACGTACCGCTAGCTATGACGCAGAGGCATTCGAAGACAGTTCTCATAACCGGCGGCTGCGGGTTCATGGGCTCGCACTTCCTGCGCTACCTTTATGCGAAGTATCCTGAATACAGGATCATCAATCTCGATGCGCTTACGTACGCGGGCAACGAGGACAACCTCCTTGATATAAGCAGCGTAGAATACGCCAAGGACCCTGACGACCGGCGGTACGAGCATATAAAGGGCGACATCTGCGATCCTGTCCTCGTGAGACGATTGTTCAACGAGTACTCGTTCGACCTCGTGGTGCATTTTGCCGCTGAGACGCATGTGGATCGCTCGATCTATAACTTCGGCGATTTTATACGTACGAATGTAGAAGGCACCCGCGTTCTCCTGGAAATGGCGCGCTGCTCGGAAACGCCGCGGTTCGTCCATATCTCAACCGATGAGGTGTACGGGAATGTCCTTGAAGGGACATCAGATGAAGACGCGCCGCTGGTACCTTCCAGTCCGTACGCAGCATCGAAGACCGCCGGAGACATGCTGGCCCGCACCTACGCGAAGGTGTACGAACTCCCGTTAGCCATCATCAGGAGCTCGAACAACTACGGCTCTTTCCAGTATCCAGAGAAGCTGATCCCGCTTACCGTCACGAATTTCCTGGAAGACGGGCGGATGCCCGTACACGGGAATGGAGCGCATGTGCGCAGCTGGCTGCATGTCGACGACTTCGCGCGCGCGGTCGACCTCGTCGCCCACGATTCTCGGCGATTCTCCATCTACAACCTAGCAGGAGAGTCGAAAACGAATCTTGAGATCATCCATGAGATCGCTCGTATTCTCGGTATAGCTGACGCTGCGCCGCAGCTTGATTTCATAGGTGACCGGCCGTCCGCCGACCTGCGGTATGCGCCTAATGCTGCAAAGATCAAAGAGGACCTCGGTTGGGAAGCCAAGCGCAGTCTGGAAGAGGCGCTTCCGGAAGTAGTTGCCTGGTATAAGGCGAACGAGGAGTGGTGGAGGAAGATAAAGTCCCGCAAAGAGTTCCTCGACCATTACGAGAAGCAGTCGACCGCAAAGTGGTACTGATATGAACGTAACCCCTCTTGCCGTTAAGGATGTGGTCCGCATAGAGCCCTCGGTGCACGGTGATGAGCGCGGATTCTTCATGGAGGCGGTGAATACAGAAGCACTGAAGGAACACGGCATCGATTTCACGATGGTCCAGCACAATCAGTCACGGTCGCAGAAGGGCGTCGTACGCGGTCTTCATTTCCAATGGAATAAGCCGCTCGGAAAGATCATCCGTGTCATACGCGGCCGGGCATTCGTGGTCGCGGTAGACATACGCAAGGGGTCGAAGACGTACGGGAAGTGGGTCGGGGAGGAGCTTTCTGAAGAGAACAAGACCATCCTTTATGTTCCTTTCGGCTTCGCATCCGGCTTCTATGCATACGCAGATAACACCGAAGTTGAATACTATTACTCCGCGCTGTATAACCCGGACGGCGAATCAAACATCCTTTGGAATGACGAGCGTATCGGCATCGAGTGGCCGATCGATGATCCTGTTCTGTCTGAGCGCGATAAGAATGCGCGGACGCTTACGCAGTGGGAGGCTGCTCCTGAGTCGGATTTGATCGTATAGAGAAGAAAAGCAGCACGGCGGTCGCGAGCCCGAGTATCGTGATGCCGATCTTCGCAATCACCAAGCCAAGGACCCCCAGGGTGAGGATGCCGAGTACTTGGGCCCCGGTCTGGAGCAAGGGGAGCGCTGTATTAAAGAAATAGAGGCTGCGCTTATGTTCCTGCGCGATGAGTACGGCGAGAACGATATTCGTTACAAGGCTGACGACGGTGACCGCGTACAGCTGGGAAAGGGGGACCGCCTCCTGGTACTGGGGGAAAAGCAGCGAGTAGACGAACGGCGCAGCTATGACATAGCAGAGGGCGGTGAGTATCGCGATGATCGCCGCATATACGAGCTTCGGTCCAATGGTCGCGCGGATCGCGGCGTGGGACGCCGTCGAGAACTTAGGAAGGGCGGCACCGGGAATGAATTTCAGGAACCGCGCAATTTGGTCCGGTAGGGCGGTCGCGAAGCTGTACATTGCGACACTTGCGGGTCCCAGCAGATGAAAGGCGAGAAGTATGTCTGCCTGGCCAAGGAATATGCCTGGCGCGTTCATGAGACTGAGATGCTTCCCGTATGATTTCATATCGGGATCGCTGGTGCCCATCTGCGCGTACGCGCGCTCGGTGCGCTTGAGTGCGACATAGTATACGATCGCGTTCGCGACGCAGTTCGCGAGAAGTACGAGCAGTGCGGACTGGAACAGTATCGCCGCCGCCGCCATAGCTCCGTAATAGGGTATGTTGCCAAAGAAGTTGTAGGCGAACGCGCGCTTGAAATCCTTTTTGCCCGTGAGGAACGCCGTGTACGCCGCAAGCGCGGCATTGAGCGGAGTGAAGACGCCTATGACGAGAGCTGCTAACCCGAAGGTGCTGTTGCCCTTTACGAAGTAGTAGAGTGCGATAGCCAGTGCCACCAAGAACGGCAGTACGCTCCAGGTGAGCTGCAGTTTCAAGCCTTCTTTAAGGGAGCCGTCATGGCCGCGGGCAACTGAGCGCGTAAGCGCCGTATTCATGCCCGTTAACGTAAACGCGTGGACCAGGACCGCGAGTGTCAAAAAGTACTGGTAGATGCCGAACTCGGTCGGCGTGAAGTATCGCGCATAGATGCTGTATAGCCCAAGCGCGAGGAACGAGACGCTGAGAATACCCAGGTTGCTCCAGAAGCCACTTGAGACGAGATATACCATATCTGTCTTCGTATACCGCTCACTCCAACGGAGTAGGGAGATGGCTCTGGCTCGAAGGGGATCCATGTAGGAAAATCGTACCACTTACGCAGGGTTCGGATGGTATAACCGCGCCGTATAGCCACTCGTTGCGGCCGGGGACCTGGAGGATTTGCGGTAGTATACTGGTCCCTATATGACCACCGCCGTACGCTACGCCGTCCTGGGAGCGCTTTTCCTTATCCCGTTCATACCGCTCTACGTATCCAATAGCCTGTTCTTCCCGTTCATTACCGGAAAAGCATTCGCGTTCCGCATCCTCGTGGAGGTGGCGCTCGTCGGATGGGGACTTCTGATGCTCGTCGACCCCAGGTACCGCCCGCGCTTCTCGTGGACGATGGTGCTCTACGGCGGGCTCGTGGCGTGGATGTTCGTGGCGAACCTCTTTGCGGTGAACCCTGGGAAGGCGTTCTGGAGCAACTATGAGCGCATGGACGGGTGGGTGACGCTGGCGCACGTGCTCGCGTTCTTCCTGGTCGCGGGCTCGGTCCTCCAAGCGGACAAGCTCTGGCGCAAGTGGTGGCTCACGTTCCTCGGCGCTTCCGCGTTCGTCGGTCTCTACGGTCTCCTGCAGGTCATGGGGGTCTTTACCATCCATCAGGGCGGCGTGCGCCTCGATGCGACCTTAGGGAACGCAGCATACCTTGCGGTGTACCTCCTGTTCGTGATCTCGGTAGCGATCTGGCAGGCGTTCGAATCGAAGGGGTGGCTGCGCTACGCGCTCATCGCGCTCACAGCGCTCCAGGTCTCTTTGCTGTTCCTTACTGCGACGCGCGGTGCCATCCTTGGCGCGGTTGCGGGAACGGTTGTTGCCGCGGCACTTTGGATGGTTACGACCAACGGGAAAGCACGCCGGTATGGGATAGGGCTTGCGATCGGACTTGCGGTCGTTGTCGGAGGGTTCTTCCTCGCGCGCGATACCGCGTTCGTGCAGAACAACCCGACGCTCACACGTTTCGCGTCCATCTCGCTTGCTGATGGCTCTACGCGCTTCACGCTCTGGGACATGGCGGCAAAGGGCGTCATGGAGCGCCCCATTACGGGCTGGGGACAGGAGGGCTTCAACTACATTTTCAACGAGCACTACACGCCGTCCTTGTTCGCCCAGGAGCCCTGGTTCGATCGTGCGCACAGTGTCTATATCGACTGGCTTACCGCAGGAGGGATACCGGCGCTCCTGCTGTTCGTCTCGCTCCTAGGAATGGGGGCATACACCCTATACAGGAGAGGGGGGAAGTACGAGCGCATCCTCCTCGTCTCGGGGTTGAGCGCGTACGCGTTTCAGGCGCTCTTCGTGTTTGATAACCTCTTCAGTTATGTGCCGCTCGCAGCGCTGCTTGCTGTTGCGCACGGCATGTCCTCCAGGCCGATAGCGAAGCTCGAGGACGCGCCTCGCCTTGCAGAGTTCAAGTTCCAGAGCGTCGCCGTGCCTTTGGGAGCGGTCGTTGTAGCCGTGCTCGTGTGGAGTGTGAACGTTCCGTCCATGCTCGCTGCGAACGATCTCATCCATGCGCTTACGCCTTCGGCCGATGTCCGTCAGAACCTCGCAGCGTTCGACCGGGCACTTACGCGCGGGGGATTCGGGACCCAGGAAGTGCGCGAGCAGCTCGTGGCATATGCGATGGGCATCGCAAGCCAGCAGACCATACCGCAGGAACTGCGCACAGGCATCGCTGAAGCGGCTGCAGCCGAGATGCAGAAGCAGGTGGCACTGCTTCCCGAGGACGCACGCCTCCGCGTGCAGCTCTCAAGCGCATACCGCGCGCTCGGGGACTATGAAAGCGCTACGCGCGAGATAAAGGCCGCACAGGAGCTCTCGCCGGTCAAACAGCGCCTCATCCTCGAAGAGGGAATCATCGCGCTTCAGGCCAAAGACTACCAGGGAGCCCGCGATGCGTTCGCGCGCGCGTACGAGCTCGACACCTCCTTCGACGAACTCGCTACATACATGGCAGCCGGGGAGATACTGGTCGGCAACGAGGCTGCGGCAAAGGCGCTCCTAGAGGAGCGGTTCGGCACGACCACGATCGATAACAACATCGTCATGCTCGCGTACTACGAGCGGAAGGATTTCGCGGAGGTGCTTCCGGTGCTCCAGGCGCGTATCGAAACAGACCCTCGGGAGCCTTCAAACTACCTCCAGCTCTCGAGCATGTATGTTGAATGGAACAGGCGCGCGGAAGCCCGCCGCGCCCTCAACGACCTCATCGCCGCGCGGCCTGATCTCTCCGCGCAGGTCATGGCGTACATAAAGCAAGTAGGCCTCTAGGATGCAGCTCCGCGAACAGGTCCCGCTCTCACTTCTCACGACCTTCAAGGTAGGAGGGGCGGCCCGCTACGTCGCGGAATGTAGGAGCGTAGAGGATGTCAGGGAAGCGGTAGCGTTCGCAGTGCGCGAGGGGCTTCCGTATTCCCCGCTCGGGGAAGGAAGCAACCTGCTCGCGCCTGACGAAGGATACGAGGGCATGCTCCTGCACCTGCGCATTCCGGACTTCGAGGTCCGGGACGACGGGCTCGTTATCGCAGGCGCAGGCGTCATCTGGGACCAGGTAGTTCGGCAGGCAGGGCTGCGCGGCCTTTGGGGCATCGAGAACCTCGCAGGCATCCCCGGTACCATAGGCGCGGCACCTGTGCAGAACATCGGCGCGTACGGCGCAGAATTCGCCGATACCCTCGTGTATGTCGATGCGTACGATGCGTCCGCAAACGAAGTGTTGCGACTTTCGGCAACAGAATGCGCGTTCGGGTATCGGGAGAGCCGATTTAAGAAGGAACCTTCGCTCATCATAGCGAGCGTCGCACTTCAGCTTTCCCGAGACGGAGCACCGAAAGTGGAGTACAAGGATCTCGCTGCGCGCGCTGATGCAGGGGAGCCGCTTACGACACCTAGGGAGATCGCGGACGCGGTACGAAGCGTACGTTCGTACAAGTTCCCGAACCTGCAGGAATATGGAACCGGTGGTTCGTTCTTCAAGAATCCGATCATTCCTGAAGCAGCATACGAAGCGTTGAAAGCGCGTTACGACGGCATCCCCGGGTTCCCCGTTGCGGGAGGGGTCAAGGTGCCGCTTGCATGGATACTCGACCATGTCCTTTCACTGCGCGGATATGCGCTTGGCAATGCTTCGCTCTTCAAACGTCAGCCGCTCGTACTCGTCGCACATAAAGGAGCGACCGCAGGTGATGTCAACGCTCTCGCAAGCGATGTCACGAGAAAAGTTTTCGATGCAACAGGCATTCGCATCGAACGAGAAGTGCGATCGCTCGTGTAAAAAATTTTTCAGTTATCCACACGTACAATATTTTTCTCACACAAATTTTATATTCGCGCGCAATAATTACATACAGAACACATTCACGCGCGAACGAATGTGTTCACACAAAGAAAGTTCGCGTGGGTGTGGGTCGACATTAGTCATGGTCACAACTTTCACCAACAGATCTATGGCAGCAAAGAAAAAGGCAGCTAAGCGTCCTGCAAAGAAGGCAGCCGCAAAGCGCCCAGCAAAGAAGGCAGCTAAGCGTCCTGCAAAGAAGGCAGCCGCAAAGCGCCCAGCAAAGAAGGCAGCTAAGCGTCCTGCAAAGAAGGCAGCCGCAAAGCGCCGCACCACGAAGCGCAAGTAGTCCTGACTACGCAAAAGAGCCTCCTTCCGGGAGGCTCTTTTGCTTTATACCGATCGCTAGAATAATGCATAAATACGGGGTATAGTGCCCCTACTATGGCTAATTTCCTAGGACGCGTATTCGCTAAGAACCAGTCCGCAGGCTTCCTCAAGGCAGCCCAGCCGGTGGTGGATATCGCAGGCCGGTTTTCCGATGAGTTCGAGACCCTTTCCGACGAGGCGCTTCGCGCGCGCGTAGCGGAAGTGCGCGAACGTACTGGCGGCATGCCGGAAGGCGATGCCGACATCGCTGAGATCTTCGCGCTCGTACGTGAAGCATCACGTCGCACGCTCGGAGAGCGTCACTACGACGTGCAGCTCCTAGGCGGTCTCGCGCTCGCGAAGGGAAAGATCGCAGAGATGCGCACGGGCGAAGGAAAGACGCTCGTAGCGACGCTCCCTGCTTCGCTGCGCGCGCTTGCGGGGAAGGGCGTGCATATGGTGACGGTGAACGATTACCTCGCACGCCGCGACGCCGCATGGATGGGACAGGTATATGCCTGCCTCGGCTTTACGGTAGGCGTCGTGACCTCCACGGGTGCGTACCTCTACGATCCCGCACACATTAGTAAGGAAGAGGACGAAGCGCGCGACGAGACCGGCTCCTTCAGGGTGTTCTATGACTTCCTCCGCCCGGCCACGAAGAAGGAGGCGTATGCCGCTGATATAACATACGCGACCAACAATGAGCTCGGGTTCGATTACCTGCGCGATAACACGGCATATGACGCATCACAGATGGTCCAGCGCGGGCACCACTACGCTATCGTTGACGAGATCGACTCGATCCTTATCGACGAGGCGCGAACCCCTCTTATCATCTCCGGCCCTGCGGCCGATGCCGAAGGCTACTATGAACGATTTGCCGGCATCGTACGCTCCTTCGTCGAAGAAGAGGACTATACGGTAGATGAGAAGCAGCGTGCCGTGCAGCTGACGGAAGCCGGCATCACGAAGGCTGAACAAGCGCTCAATATCGAGAACCTCTATACCGAGGGAGGCATGAAGCTCGCGCACCACCTTGAGACCGCAGTGCGCGCGAAAGCGTTGTTCGCCCGCGACAAGGAGTACGTCGTCCAGAACAACCAGATCGTCATCGTCGACGAGTTTACGGGACGCATGCAGCCAGGGAGGCGCTGGAGCGAGGGCCTGCACCAGGCGATCGAGGCAAAGGAGGGCGTTCCTGTTCAGAAGGAGACCCGCACGTATGCGAGCGTGACCTTCCAGAACCTCTTCCGCATGTACGAGCGGCTCTCGGGCATGACCGGTACCGCGCTCTCCTCCGAGGAGGAGTTCTACACGGTATACGGGCTCGAGGTCGTCGCCGTACCTACTAATAGGAGGGTACAGCGCATCGACCATGACGATCTCATCTTCCAGAGCGCCCGTGGCAAGTACCAGGCACTTACGCAGGAGGTGCAGCGTCTCAATGAGAAGGGCCAACCGGTGCTCGTGGGTACGGTCTCCATCGAGGATAACGAGGTAGTGAGCAACTATCTCAAGGACGCAGGCATTCCGCATGAGGTGCTGAACGCAAAGAACCATGAGCGGGAAGGCGAACTCATCGCGCAGGCAGGTAGGAAGGGCAGGGTGACGGTCGCGACCAACCTTGCCGGGCGCGGCGTCGACATCAAGCTCGGCGGCGCTCCCGCTGATCCTGCTGAGCGCGAAGAGGTGCTTACGCTCGGCGGTCTCGTGGTCCTGGGTACCGAGCGACACGAAGCGCGCCGTATCGATAACCAGCTCCGCGGCCGTTCCGGCCGACAGGGAGACCCCGGCGAGACGAGATTCTACGTGTCTCTTGAAGACAAGCTCATGCGCATCTTCGCCAACGATGTCATCAAGAACGTCATGGGCACGTTCAAGATCCCTGAGGACGAGCCTATCTCGAGCGGGATGATCTCCAAGGCGCTCGAGACCGCCCAGAAGCGCATAGAGGGCTTCAATTTCGATTCCCGCAAGCAGGTTCTCGCATACGATGATGTCCTCAATACCCAGCGACTCGCGATCTACGCACGGCGTAGGCAAGCCCTCCTGGGCAGCGCAGAGGACTTCGACGCGACCGTACGCGAGCTCATCGCGGATAGCCCAGAATCCCTGGCCGCATACGAGCAGAAGGTGCAGGAACTCGGTGCGGAGACATTCCTTCCGATACTCCGCAGGCTCCTGCTCCAGGTCATAGACGCGTTCTGGCTCGAGCATCTTGAGACCATGGAGTACATGCGCCGCAGCGTGTCCTTGCGCGCATACGGCCAGCGCGATCCGCTCATCGAGTATCGCAAGGAGGGCCTCGGCAGGTACCGGGCTATGGAAGAGAGTATCGCCCGATCGTTCTCCGAGGCGCTCCCACGTATCGAGGTCGCTGATGACAGCCGCATACGCGCTGAGGAAGCGAAGACGCGCCGGGCGGTGCTTGCGGCGTCCGAAGGCGGTGACGGCTCAGAGGCGAGCGCGCCGATCGTAAAGGGCGAAGAGTTCGGGAGGAATGACCTCGTGACTATCCGTAAGGGTGAGGAGGTTCAAACGCTCAAGTATAAGAAGGCAGAGCAGCTCTTGGAAGAGGGTTGGGAGATCGTGCGCGGCTAGGATGTAGCCATTTACTGGGCTATCCTCATATATATGGCATTCGTTGACGAAGTAACAATCAAAGCATCAGCAGGCAAAGGCGGCGACGGCGTCGTGCGCTGGCTGCACATCAAGGGCAAGGAAAAGGCCGGCCCTGCAGGCGGTAACGGCGGGAGAGGAGGCGATGTGATCCTCGAGGGAGTGCGGGACCTGGGGGCGCTTGCCGCATTTAGGTATCTTAAGTCGGTGCGAGCGCAGAACGGCGAGTCGGGATCGAACAACAATAAGTATGGAGCGGACGGAGCACCGGCAGTGCTTAAAGTGCCGGTCGGGACAGTCGCGACCGATACGGTGACCGGGCAGGTATACGAAATACTCGAAGAAGGGGTGCAGCGGGTTGTATATAAGGGCGGAATGGGAGGTTTCGGTAACGCTCATTTCAAGGGAGCTACCAACCAGAACCCTATCGAGTCAACGTCAGGGAAGCAGGGTCAGTCCGGAACGCTTTCCATAACGCTTAAGATAATCGCTGACGTAGGATTCGTGGGCTACCCGAACGCGGGGAAATCGTCACTCCTAAACGCGCTTACCCGAGCTCGGTCGAAAGTGGGCGCCTATCCTTTCACCACGCTCGATCCACATCTTGGTGATTTCTACGGGTTCCTGCTCGCCGATATACCAGGCCTAATCGAGGGCGCCTCGGCAGGCCGAGGTCTCGGTTCGAAGTTCCTTCGTCATATCGAGCGGACCAAGTACATAGCTCACTTGGTCTCGGCTGAACAAGAAGATGTCGCTGAGGCGTATAGGAGCATCCGAGGCGAGCTCGAGGCCTTCGGGCAGGAGCTCTCCGGAAAGCCTGAGATCGTCGTCCTGTCCAAGGCCGATTCGGTCTCCGAAGAGGAGCTCGAGACTAAGCGGAGGACGCTCGCGGAGGTCTCTGGCAAGGAAGTGTACGTGGTCTCGATCTTGGACGACGAGATGCTCAAAGCGTTCTCTGACAGGCTATCCAAGCTCCTTGGTACGGCGGCTGAGGCATAGTTCTCCCGCTACCCACGACGCATAGTTTGCGCTAAGCTGGTTACATAATGAGTTACCGCCCCACGATAGGACTTGAGATTCACGCAGAACTCTCGACCAGGACCAAAATGTTCTGCGCGTGCGCGAACGATCCAGAGGAGAGAGAACCGAACGTAAACATATGTCCGGTCTGTCTCGCGCACCCAGGCACATTGCCGACGATAAACGAGGAGGCGGTGCGACACGTGCTCCGTGTGGGCCAGGCGCTTGGCGGAACGCTCGCCGATTTTACGGAGTTCGACCGGAAGTCGTACTTCTACCCAGATATACCGAAGGGATATCAGATAAGTCAGTACGAGCATCCGCTCGTCGCAGGAGGTTTCCTTAATGGCATCGCCGTTACGCGCATACATCTCGAAGAGGACACTGCGCGGTCATCGCATGCGGAAGGGGAAAGCCTGGTCGACTTTAACCGCGCCGGCGTTCCGCTTATGGAGCTTGTGACCGAGCCTGACATACAGGACGCGAAAACCGCGTCCGACTTTGCTAAGGAACTCCAGCTGCTGCTTCGGACGCTCGGTGCTTCCCACGCGAACCTTGAGAAAGGGGAGATGCGCGTTGAAGCGAATGTGTCGGTAAGTAAGACTGATACCTACGGTACAAAGGTTGAGGTCAAGAATCTCAACTCCTTCCGTTCAGTCGAACGAGCCATTCTCTATGAGATCGACCGACAGGTAGCTGCACTCGAGAACGGGGAAGTGATCGTCCAGGAGACGCGCGGGTGGGATGAAAGCGCACAGAAGACATTCCGCCAGCGTAGTAAGGAGGGGAGTGCCGACTACCGGTATTTCCCCGAGCCGGACCTGCCTAAGCTCCGCATCTCAACCATACCGGGTCTTTCGAAGGAGGAGATCGCTCGCTCGCTCCCCGAGTTGCCGTGGGCGCGTCGTAGCAGATACGAGTCGCTCGGACTTTCAGCGGCCGATGCTGCGTACCTGAGCTCGACGATTGAGCGAGGAGTGTTTTTTGACAAAGCCGCTGCAATTGCAGGGAACGATACTGCACTACTGAAACTTGCAACGAATTACATCATTTCTGATGTGGGTGGCTGGTACGCAAAACGGGATGTAGCTGAGTTCGACACACTGACACCTGATGCGTTCATTGCGCTCATACGCATGGCTAAAGATGGTGAGATATCGTCTCGTGGTGCGAAAGACGCGCTTGCCGTGCTGCTCGAGGAGGGAGGAGAACCAACTGAGATAGTACAGAGGCTAGGACTAGCACAGGTCAGCGACAAGGAGTCCATCCGTGCGGCGGTTCTAGCTGTGCTTGAGGAACACGCCGGCCCTGCGAGCGAATACAAGGCAGGCAAGGAGACTGCGCTACAGTTTCTCGTAGGGCAGGCAATGAAGGCAACCAAGGGGGCAGGGAACCCAGCTGTGATTCGCGAGGTGCTGGTCGAGGAACTATCCTAGGGATCTTAAGGAGGAGGTAAAAAGCAGCCTGATTCAGGCTGCTTTTGCATAAAGTTATACCAGTTTTGCATCTTTTCTATTCGAGACGAGATAGCTTATTATTACTGTATGAATGAGCTTACCATTGGAGACAAGATATATATCTCGTCAAAGCGCGCTGCCGAGATTACAGGTTATGCAAAGGATTATATAGGCCAGCTTTGCAGGGAGGGAAGAGTTGAAGCGACGCTCGTTGGACGTAGTTGGTACGTCCTCGAGACTTCGATCCGAGCGCATAGATTCGGCGCAGATCAGCCAGAGATAGCCCCGGCTCCTTCAAATCCTGAGCCGCTCCCGACCTGGGAACCGCCAAAGTATATGTCAGAGAAGGTAGACGCAGTGCCAACGCTTGAAAGGAAGAGCATTAACTTGATTGCAGAAAAGCCGGCTGTTGTTCAGGACGCTCCTTCAGAGCCTGTTATCGAGCCGGCTGCGACGTCGGCAGAGGACATGCAGACGGCATGGAGGGAGTGGTTTGCGACGCGTCAGCAAAGCGAGCCGGTAACAGTAGAGGACGACATGGCTAAGGATATCGATCATGAGCCAGCTGCTGAACAAGTCGAAGCTGAAGAGCCGGTCGCCTTAAGGCGTGTTGAAGAAGACATAACGCCGCAACGGAGCTCTGAAGTACAAGACGCGACGTACGATCCGGTGCCGTTTACAAGGGAAATCGAAGAAGATGTCCCACTACGCCGGTCCTACGACATGGCACGCTCAACCGCCCCTGAAATCCGTATAGTCGGTGCTTCGCGCCCTGCGAGAGTAGGAAGGGAGCACCGTGCTAACAAGCCAGGGAAGTCTAGCCTTGCGATTAAGGCAGGACTGACCGCCGTAGCTGTGCTCGCCGGCATCGTTGCCTTTGTGGGAGCAGGCTTCGCAGACGTGTACATAAGGAACGCCGGAATTGAGTCTACGCTCATTAGATTCTTCGCTGGTGCGTCGATAATAGACTAGTATTATCAATACATCTCGTCTCGGATAAACGAGAAGAGGCCGCGACACTGCATGCAGTGTCGCGGCCTCTTTTTAGCTGGGAGGGTCTATCTTTTCGTACTTAGATTGTATGGACGCCTCTCTGTATCAGTCTCTGCTGACCTACTCTGAAGCGGGTATGTGGTTTCAATCCGCTTGCTGTCCGTCTATCCACAAAGTATGAGGCTTCATGCGAAAGAAAGAGGTAGTATTAATCCACTGCCCTTTAAATTTACTACTTGTACGCATGTCAGCTTTAGCCCTCAGCGCCAACTCTTCTTCCCCGGATAGATTGGGACATGCGAACCTTGATATCTATAGGGGCCATGCTTTCTCCTTCCTGGTTGCGGTCTCTGTCCTGCTTGGATCTATGTTTGCGGCTCACTCAGCGATAGTTGAGCTCGCTTCAGTAAATACAGGACATCGCCTCATGGCGATGGTTGAGGAGATTCGTACCGAGATCTCACAAATTCCTGTGCGTGCAAGCCAACATATGGCTGCTGTAGGTGCTCTGGATCGCTACTGTGTTGGCTCGCATTGTGGATACCCTGCGTATGAGCGCTTCTCTTTTTCATCAGGGATGGAGGGGCTTTTCGCACCATATATAAGCTTAGTATCGTACAGCGACCCGGAATTAGCTCAGGGACCGCAGATAATAGAGAATTACGGCTCCGTACTTGGTTTTGATGCGGATATAGATCCAATTGCTGCCCCCGTAAAAGCCGCACCGTACGCTCCGTTGGTGTCGAATGCGTTATGGGTCGCCGCAGAACCATATATCGCGATCTCTGAAGCGCTCCTGGCTGGCATCTCGACTATTGAAGACCGCGCAACAGTTCTATATATCGAAAGCATATATGCATGGGTCGGTGGGTCGCAATTCATTGCAAAGACTACCGTGCTAACGGCCTATACGTTTGGGAACTCAACGATTCATATCGCAGCTAAGGGCATACCCAGCTTAGAGCTTGAAAGAATGCCAGTACTAACTATATGGGCCACTACAGCTAACGAGCTTGCACGTATGCTTGTAGAGCCCCAGGTTGCAATTGGCGGGGAATTGATTGAGACCACCACCAGTCTCCGGATGAAGAGTGCGGCAACACAAGCCGCCACAGGAGAGGAGATATCCCAGATTGCACTAGGAATTACGGACGCCGTATCGCAACTTGTAGGAGATCTACCGAAAACAGCGACAGCGTCAGTAGCAGACTTTTTAATCCTGAAGGAGAAGTAAAAAGCGGAGAGCGCTGGCCGCATTAAGCCTCCTCAACGAATGGCGTCATCGAGCTGCGAGCATTTAAGTAAGCAAAGAAATACTTTATTTAAGCCATATTCAATCTCGGATAGCCGAGAATCTCGGTAAAACTTAGATTAGTTTAGATTTCCATCAAGCAGAAGTAAGCGGGTAGGCTCAGCCACTAAACCTGTTCGTTGAATCGTGCCATGGGTGCATATGATTAGATTCAGTAAGGCTAGAGCGGATTCCTTTTCCTTCCTGATCCCGTAGAACAAGGATGGAGCGCTATAAGTGCGCGGACCATGCTGAATTAGGCGCCGTGGTCGCAGCAGGACGGTGCAACTCGTCCGCCTATTCATGTTGTTAGCGGCACATGCAATTCGAATCCGATGCAGAACTCTGCGCGAGCAATTTTTTTGTTGCGCGTCTACAAATGAGATGTGCGAGCTATCCCCATGCTTATCGTAGGAGGAAGTGAGATAGCTATATAAAATATAGCTATCTCAGGTACCTTACAGATGCGCTCAAAGCCTTCACAGAATCTCCTCACAACATACGAAGCCGCCAAGGCATCGGGCTACTCTCCTGCATACATCAGCTCCCTTTGCCGCTCCGGGGAGCTTCCGTCGACACGCAAGGGAAAGGCATGGATGATCAAGCGTGCCGACCTCAAGACGCATCTTTCAAAAGTTGAGAGTGAGAAGAAGCGTCAAGCGGAGCAGCTTGCACGGAAGCGCAAGGACGAGTATTGGGAGGTGCAGCGGCGTGAGCAAAATCTCCTCACAACATACGAAGCCGCCAAGGCATCGGGCTACTCTCCTGCATACATCAGCTCCCTTTGCCGCTCCGGGGAGCTTCCGTCGACACGCAATGGAAAAGCTTGGGCGATAAAGGCTGATGATCTCCAAGCATACCTAGCTAAGGTAGAGGAGGAAAAGAAGAAACTGCATGAGGAGCTAGCAGAGAAGCGGAAAAGTGAGTATCGAGAAATTCAGCCTGTCGCAACGATTTCGAGATTCGCTGTCTCGGAGCGCAATTTCCCTTACAGTCCTGTACACACGTATACTCGCGCTGCTGCAGTTCTTTTCGTTGCATTCATCGTTGTATCCACATCTACCGGAGCCTTCTTTCCAAAGAGGGACTCTCTTGCTGATGTACACAGCGCTCAAGGATCGGCGGTAGAAGCATATGTACTTACGGCTGCGGTTCCGAATAATTCATCGCCAATCGTGCAGGTGGGAAGGTCTATCGCATTCTTCACCTACACTACGATCGATACTTTCTTCTCGGATGCTGAACGTAAGGTCGCGGCGTTCTTTGCTCCGCGTACGAACATTCAAGTCATGGTTGTCGACACGCCGGCGCCTGTCTCAGTATCGAATGCAACGACGTCAGCGCCTTCGAGTTCGACGACGACGATCAGCTACAGTACGACGACCGTCCAGAACATCACTCAGAACATCACGCGCTATGTCACGAACAATACTGATGCCCGGACAACGGTAAGCGGAGTCAGTTCCGAATTTCTCGCATACGCCCTCTCAGGGTTCGGTGAATATCTGCTGCGGCCCGTATGGCTCTCGTTCTATGCGCTCGACGACCGCTTTGATTACCTTGCAGATAGGATCGACGACATTGATGTAGGCGGCGGCGGAACTATCGGCGGCGATATCACAGGAGATTCGATAACCGTGACCGGTAATGGTTCTATTGGCGGCGCACTAACGACAGGTTCTACAACGGTCAATGGCGGCCTAACGGTTAACGGCGATACGAATATCACCGGCGCGCTAACAGTCGGTTCGTTCTCTGTCTCTAGCCTGAGCGTTACGTCCTCCATCAGCGCGCCTTCGTTCAATGCGACCTCGACGATTGCAACGTCTACGTTTGCAGGCCCGTTGCAGTTCGCGCATGCGACCGGCACATCCCTGAGCCTTGATAGCTTGATGGCGACGTCTTCTGTATTCGCAAGCGTGCTTGCCACGAACGCAACGACCACGAACGCGACCTCGACGAACCTGTTTGCATCGTTCTTTAACGCGACAAACGGCACCATCAGCACATTTACTTCCACGCTTGCGACTATCACGAACGCGGTCGTCACGACGCTTACCGCAACAAACGCAACACTTACGAACGCAACGACTACGAACGCGACCTCGACGAACCTAACGGTATCAGGCGTGCTCCGTCTCTCGGGTCTCACCCCGTTCCGACTCCTCTTCGCAGACAGTTCGGGCGCCGCAACCTCAACGGACCTTTCTGCGTGGGTAACGGGTACGGCTAATCAGATCGCGGTGACGGATAACGGCGCAGGCGGGGTAACGCTCTCACTCCCATCCAACGTACAGCTCGGCAACGCGACCGCGACAACGTTCTCCGCTAACAGCGCAGCGTTCGGCGCGACCGGGACGACCTCCATCTCAAGTACGGGCGCACTCACCACGCCTTCGCTCACGGTCGGTTCGCTGAACGGTATCCTTCGCGCGACTGGTGGTGCGATCGCAACTTCACTCGTGTCGCTTGCGACCGATGTAGAGGACGTGCTTCCTGTAGCGAACGGCGGCACGGGCACGGGCACGGCTCCTACCTACGGACAACTTCTCATCGGCAACGGGTCCGGCGGCTACTCTCTCGTATCGACCACAACCCTCGGCTTCATCGATTCAGGATCGCTTGCCTGGGGAAACATCACCGGCACGCTTTCAGACCAGGCCGACCTTCAGAGCGCGCTCGATGCGAAGCTCTCGATGTCTACATGGTTCGCAACCACGACGCACGGGAGTCTCACAACGCTTCCAAGCCTTTCATCGGTCGGAACGATTATGACCGGCGTCTGGCAAGGCTCTGCGATTGCCCCTGCGTACCTTGATCCGATCGTACTTCTTGGGACCGAGGTCGATACGTCCTCGGAGCTTGCCAGCCTTGTCTCGGATGAGGTCGGTACCGGGTCGCTTGTGTTCTCAGAGGCACCGACATTCTCAGGCGTCGCCAATTTCGACGACGTCATCATAACGAATGCGACTTCTACCAACTTGTTCGTTTCAGGCCAGGCGAGGTTCGGCACGCTCGACGGCGTACTGAAGGCGGAAGACGGCGTACTGTCCGCAGCAACCGCAGGTGTCGATTACATCGCGGACACGACAGGCGACTGGACCGGAACGCTCGACGGGCTCGAGGGTACGTACTACCTCGCGAACTCGTTCTCTACGTCCTCTGCGAACGCATGGCTTACGACTAAGAGCACGAGTAACCTCACGGAGGGTAGCAACCTCTATTACACCGACGCCCGCGTCCTTTCCTATGTAGATTCCCTCGGCAAGGGATACTTCTTCTCGACGACGTCCGCGAACACGTGGTTTGGTACCAAGTCGACCTCGGACCTCGCTGAAGGCTCGAACCTCTATTACTCGCTCGCGCGCTTCGCGTCCGCGCTTGCGGGTACTACAACGGATGCACTCCTCGAAGGCACCACGAACCGCTACTATTCCGACACCCTTGCGCGGGCAGCGCTTTCCTCGACTGCGCCCGGCCTTGCATACAGCAGCGCGACCGGCGTCTTCTCGCTCGATGCCGGCTACGTGATTCCGCTCTCCGCATCTACGACCGAATGGGCGACCGCATACGGATGGGGCGATCACGCGCTGGAGAACTACTTTGATTTCGACCTGCACGATTCTGACGACCTCCCCGAGGGCGGCACGAATCTTTTCTACAGCGATGCGCGCGTTGCAACGTATCTCGATACGGTATCGAAGGGATACTTCTTCTCGACGACGTCCGCTAACTATTGGGAGACACAGCAGACCGCGCGCACTGCGGACGACCTCACCAACAACTCCATCGAGGATCTCTCGGATGTCGCAGCCATGACCAAGTCGTGGGGCAATCTCCTCTCATGGAACGGAAGCGCATGGACCAATATCGCGACGTCATCGCTCGGCCTCACCTCTACGTTCTCCGCGACCTATCCGCTCCAGTATTCGAGCAACATCCTTTCGCTCGCGTTCGGTACGACGACCGCGAACGTATGGGGAGCGCTCCAGACATTCGCATCAGGCTTCGTGTCGCAGGCTTCTTCCACGATCGCCGGCGACTTTACGGTCACGGGAACGACGAATCTCGAAGACATCTCGATTGCCGGCGACATCATTCCGACTGCGGACAACGTCTACTCGCTCGGTTCGCCGACCCATATGTGGCGCGATGTATACATCGGTCCTGGCTCGCTCTACATAAACGGCCAGAAGGTGCTTGAAGAGGACGCGACGACCGACATCGTCGTGACGGCGGATCCGACCCAGAACCTCAAAGTTAAGACCACCGACGGCGGTAATATCGAACTTAACGCGAACACGACCGGCCAGCTTATCTTCAAGAGCAATATAAACGTCACGGGAGGCAAGAGTATCGTCACCTCTGACCTCTCCACGCTCCCGATCCCGAACGGCGTCGCCGCAGGCAATATTACGGTCGAGGACAATACCATCTCCGCCTCGAACATGAACGGCGGCATCTCGCTTGCGGGCAACGGCACCGGCGGCGTGTACGTGACCTCTGGAAACTTCGGTATCGCAACCACCTCGCCGTTCATGAAGTTCTCGATCTCGGGCAATTCGTATCTCGGCGGCAACCTCACCGCGACCGGCACCGTAACCTTCTCCGGTCTCGGAAGCGGGTTCGTAAAGTCCAACAGCGGCGTGCTCGCGATCGCTGTACCGGGCGTCGATTACTTGGACGATACGTCAGGCGACTGGACCGGCACCTTCGACGGACAGGAGGGAAGCTACTACCTCGCAAACTCGTTCTCCACGACGTCCGCTAACTATTGGGAGACACAGCAGACCGCGCGCACCGCGGACGACCTCACCAACAACTCCATCGAGGATCTCTCGGATGTCGGTAGCATGACCACGGCATTCGGCGACCTTCTCTCCTGGAGCGGTACTGCCTGGTCGAATATCGCGACCTCGACGCTCGGCATTGCGTTCGCTGACATCATCGGTACGGTCTCCCAGAGCCAGGGCGGTACGGGCATCACGAGCTATAACTCGGGCGACATCCTCTATGCGGATAACGCCGGCATACTCACCGCGCTTCCGAAGGGGGCAAATGGACAGGTACTGAAGCTTTCTGGCGGTCTCCCGTCATGGGGTACCGATATCACGACGGGCGGCGGCGGCGGCGCGGGCGCATGGTCCACGACAACTGATAGCCTCGCGATATATCCGACCGATACTTCCGATACGGTCATCGTCGGCGGCGGCGCAACTACGACGGCAAACAGCATCCTCGAGGTGTTCGGTACGTCGTACTTCTCAAATACGCTCGGCATCGCGACGACGAGCCCGTCGCCGCTCCATAAGCTTGCGGTCGGCGGTAATGCGCTCATCTCCGGTAACACGCATCTGGGCGGCAACCTCACCGCGACCGGCACCGTAACCTTCTCCGGCCTCGGCTCGGGCCTCATCAAAGCAACTGCCGGCGTTCTCTCGCTTGCAACCGCCGGCACCGACTATGTCGCAGACACGACCGGCGACTGGACCGGCACCTTCGACGGCCAGGAGGGAAGCTACTACCTCGCAAACTCGTTCTCGACGACATCCGCCGCGTACTGGAAGACGCAGAACGACTTCTTCTCGACCACAAGCAGCAACGCCTGGCTCGCCACCAAGAGCACGAGCAACCTTACGGAAGGTTCGAACCTCTACTACACCGATACGCGCGTATCGACTCTCCTCGATACGTACGGCAAGGGATACTTCTTCTCCACGACATCCGCCGCGTACTGGAAGACGCAGAACGACTTCTTCTCGACCACAAGCAGCAACGCCTGGCTCGCCACAAAGTCCACCTCCGACCTTGCTGAAGGCACGAACCTCTACTACACCACCACTCGCTTCGACAACCGCCTCTCGGCGACCACCTCACTCCCGAACATAACTTCGCTCGCAAGCCTTGCGACCGTCGGCACCATTACCTCAGGTACGTGGCAGGGAACGGCGGTTGCTGATACCTATGTATCCGATGCGCTCTCTATTTCCGGCGGAACCATAAACAACACGCCGATCGGCGCCTCATCACCATCGACCGCGATCTTCACGAACGCGACGACCACGAACGCAACCACGACGAACCTCTATGCCTCGTCCGCGATCACGCTCGGATCCGACCGTATCACCGACTTTACTGGCACCGGCCTCACGAACTCTGGCGGCGCGCTCACCCTCAACGCAACCGGCGACTGGACCGGCACCTTCGACGGCCAGGAGGGAAGCTACTACCTCGCAAACTCGTTCTCGACGACATCTGCGGCATATTATCTCTCCCAGAACACCGGTGCGGCGTTCAGCACCACCTCCACCAACTACTGGCTCTCTACCAAGACCACCGATAACCTTACGGAGGGCGCGACGAACCAGTACTGGACCCTGGGCCGCTTCGCGGGAGCGCTTGCGGGAACCACCACCACAGCGCTTGCTGAAGGTACCAACCTCTACTACACCGATACACGCGCACGCTCCGCTATCTCGGAGACCATCACGGGCATTACCTATACGAGCGGTACTGGCGTCTTCTCCCTCACATCAGGTTATGAGATCCCGCTTTCCGCAAGCACCACGAACTGGAACGCGTTCTACAACACGCCGTCCACACGCATCACGGCAGGTACGAACCTCTCCTGGAGCGGTAACACGCTGAACGGCCCGGCCGATTCCTACATCCGCGGCCTGTTCTCCGCCGGCACGGGACTTTCATACAACTCCGGCACCGGAGCGTTCTCACTTGACGCAACCGGCGACTGGACCGGCACCTTCGACGGACAGGAGGGAAGCTACTACCTCGCAAACTCGTTCTCCACGACGTCTGCGAACGCCTGGCTCGCCACAAAGTCCACCTCCGACCTTGCTGAAGGCACGAACCTCTACTACACCACCACTCGCTTCGACAACCGCCTCTCGGCGACCACCTCACTCCCGAACATAACTTCGCTCGCAAGCCTTGCGACCGTCGGCACCATCACCTCAGGTACGTGGCAGGGAACGGCGATCAACCCGACCTATCTCGACTCCTCGGTCATCCTCTCGACGGAGATCGACACGTACAACGAGCTCAACACCATCGTCTCGGACGTAACGCTCACGCATAACGCACTCATCGATACCTCCTCAGAGCTCGCAGGCATCCTTACCGACGAAGCCGGAACCTCGGGCGGCTTCGTGCGTGCAGGATCGCCGACCTTCACAGGGACGGCGACGTTCACCGATCTCATCGCTACGAACGCAACGACAACCAGCGCGACCAGCACCAATCTCTACGTATCAGGCCAGACCCGCATCGCCTCTCTCACCGGCCTCATAAAGGGAACTTCCGGTGTCCTCTCTGCCGCAACGCTAGGCACCGATTACATCAACAATTCTTCTATCGACACCTCGTCAGAACTCGCCACTATCCTCACCGACGAGACGGGGACCGGAGCTGCCGTATTCGCCGGCTCGCCGACCTTCACCGGCACCGCAACGTTCGCCAACCTCATCACCACGAACGCAACCGCAACGAACGCCACTTCCACAAACCTCTATGTATCAGGTCAGACCCGCGTCGCCTCCCTGACTGGCGTTCTTCAGGCGATATCCGGTATCGTGTCGGCGACAAGCACGATCTCCAGCAACTTCCTGGATGCTCCGGTCCTCCTTTCAACAGAGATCGATACCTCGTCAGAGCTCGCCACTATCCTCACGGACGAGACCGGCTCAGGCGCGCTCGTCTTTGGCACCAGTCCGACCCTCGTCACGCCAAATCTCGGCACGCCGTCAGCTGTCACGCTTACCAATGCGACTGGTCTCCCGGTTTCTACCGGTATCTCAGGACTCGGTACCGGCGTTGCTACCTGGCTCGCGACGCCGTCGTCAGCGAACCTTGCCACCGCTGTTACCGGAGAAACCGGCTCAGGCGCGCTCGTCTTTGGCACCGCCCCGACCCTCACCACACTCACGGTCTCCTCCGGAGGCGCCGCCATCACCGGCAACTCCACCATTACCGGCACCCTCACCGGCCTCACGGGCCTTTCTTCAAGCGGCACGATCACGTTCTCGGGACTCTCAAACGGCCTCGTCAAAGCAACCTCCGGCGTCCTCTCGGCAGCAACCGCCGGCACCGACTACGAGAACCCCCTCACGTTCACGTACCCGCTCGTACGCAGTATCAACGCCATCAGCCTTGCGTTTGGCACCACGACCGCGAACTCCTGGAGCGCGCTCCAAGAATTCAATGCAGGCGCTTCGACGACGCAACTCACCACCACTGGCGCAGCCTACCTTGCAACTGTTGGGGGTAATGTCGGAATTGGCGCTACAAGTCCGACCGGGAAGCTTACCGTCATCAAGGACGGCGCGTACAACAGCGAAGGCAGCACAGGCATCCGCATCATGAGCACCGAGTCGGCAACTGATGTCGCGCTCCACATGGGTACGGACGCATCTCTTGATATCGGCTTCATCCAGGCGATGCAGCCGGGCGTGAGTTGGACCCGCGCGCTCGTACTCCAGGGTAACGGCGGAAACGTCGGCATCGGTACAACGTCTCCGCTTGCGAAGCTTTCCGTTGGTGGCGATACGTACATCGCCGGAAACCTCACCGCAACCGGTACCGCCACTATCGGCTCCCTCACGGGCCCGCTCCAGGCGGTGAATGGCCTCGTGTCCGCGACGAGCACGATGAGCGTCGGATACGGAGGCACCGGCCTCTCGACCGCGCCGACGTACGGCCAGATGCTGGTGGGAAATGCCAGCGGGGGATACACGCTTATGGCGACCTCGTCGCTGAACATCGAAGTGTCGAGCTTCTCGGGCATACTCGGCATATCCCAGGGAGGTACGAACGAAGACTCGCAGACCACCAACGGCGTTACGTACTTCGACGGCACTTCCATCACGTCAGGCTCGAACCTTACCACTGACGGCGCGAGTCTCACCGCTTCCGGCTACCTCATCTCAGGTACGCAGTTCTGGGCGCCGATCGGAAGCGCGGGGACGCCGAGCTATTCCTGGGGCGATGATGCGACAACGGGTATCTTCAACGCAGGCGGCAGCGCGATCGGGTTCTCACTGAGCGGCAGCGAGGTCGCGCGGTTCGATGCGTCCGGCAACCTCGGCATCGGCACCACAACACCAAACGGTAGGCTTAGTGTAGTCGGTGAAAACGCGGTGTTCGTGCCCAATAGCGCAGCATCTGCTGGATTGTTAAATATTGGTTATGACGCAACGGGCGGAAGTATTACTGCGCAAGTATCACGGTATGATTCTGGCGCTGTCGGCGCTCGGCATCTGTCATTGCAGCCCTCAGGAGGCAATGTCGGCATCGGCACCGCCACGCCATCCGGTGAGCTCCACGTCTACAGCGCAGGCAATGGCGACATCTACGCTGAACGCAGTGGGGGTGCGCAGTTGACTGTTTCTGCACAGGCGACTGCAGGACAGATTGGAACGACTGGTTCCCATAACCTTCAGCTGATCACTAACAGCACGGCGCGGGTTACGATAAATACGAGCGGCAACGTCGGCATCGGTACCACAACCCCCGGTGCACGTCTGCATATTGCCGCTGATAACGCTGGAAGCGGTGCAGAACAATTGGTGATTTCAGGAGGAACGGATAGCGTCAATAAGAGACTTCGTATCGGTTATGACACCACAAGTAACTTCGGCGTCTTCCAAGCTCTAGGACCGGGCCCTGCTTTTGACGATATTGCTATTAATCCTTACGGCGGCGACGTCGGTATCGGCACCTCATCACCAGCGAGCAGGCTCCATATCGAGGGCGGAAATAGCGCTTCCGGAGGCCTCACTATCTCAAGCAGCGCCGGATCTGCGACGAATCGCTACGCCATATACCCATTCGGCAACACATCTATCGCATTTCAAAAGTTGAATTCTGCCGGAGTTCTCGCGTTCCTCAATAGCACCGGCGGGGAAGAGGCACGATTCTCGACCGATGGTAACTTCGCGCTCGGCACGACCACTGCGGGTGCGCGCCTATCCGTTCAGACCTCTAGCACGAATGACATCTTGAACCTCTTTGAGACTGGAGGTGCGGAGGTCCTTACCGTGCTTGAAAGTGGCAACGTCGGTATTGGCACGACATCACCTCTCTCCAAATTCTCTGTCACAGGGACGGCATCAACCCCGTACACATTTATGGTTAGGCAATCGGATTCTGTCCCTGAGCCAGCGGGAATGGCCGCATCCGTTGTCGGTACGTTCCAAGGCTCGGGTCACGCGCAACTTGTGATTAGTCCAGGAAACACGACAGGACTATCCATACTCTCACTCGGCGATACGGCTGACTACAATGTTGGAGGTATCCAGTATGATCACAGCACGAACGCACTCTCATTCCGTACGAACGATACAGCGGATAGGATGGTGATTAATTCATCAGGTAATGTCGGTATCGGCACTACATCGCCTAATAGCATCCTGCATCTCTACAGCACCGGAGATACGCAGCTTGATATCGATGGGACCGCATCTGGGAACCCGTACCTCTCGTTCAGCCAGGCGGATGCGACGCAGGCGTTCATTCAGTGGAACAACACGGGCGATTACCTGCAGGTAAGTACGCCTGAGCTCTATGTGAGTGGCAACCTCGGCGTTGGCGTCACTGATTCCTCCTATAGGTTCGATGTACAGGATTCGAGCGGGGGAACGCTCGCCCGCTTCAAGGATACGGATTCAGTCCATGACGGATTCGTCATAACAGGTGACACGAACGGAAGCTGGATCGGAGACGGAGCTGCCCTGACCGGTGAAGGCTTCTATTTCCAGGACGGATCAAATGCGCTGCGCGCGTACGCGGCTGGCGCCGAAATATTCCGTTCCGGAACAACAACAACCGTATTCAATGAGCTTGCGGCCGACATCGACTTCCGTGTCGAGAGCCAGTCGAACACCCATATGCTCTTCGTCGATGCGGGATCAGGCGAGGTGGGTATTAACAACTCTAGCCCTGACGCAGTCCTTGATGTGAAAGCATCCGCTATAAGCTCCATAATCCAGCAATGGACCGGTACCGATAGTGCGGTCGGCGCGTACCTGTACCAGGGCGCCACCGGTGATGACGTCCGTTTCTATTTGAACGGCGCGAGCGGCGTTGATACGGTTAGGCTCTCTGCTAACGGATCGAGCTTCTTGAATGGCGGCAATATCGGTATCGGCACCACAACTCCTGCCTCAAAACTTCAAGTTGCTGGGGATGTGACAGCTCTTCCTACCACGGGTACGTACCAGCAATTTGAAATAACGGGTGCAGCATCCCCAACGTACCGTCTCTCCCTTGGAACACTTACAAGTGCAGTGAGCTCTCTCGTCGCAGGTTCCGGCATTATCCAATCCTTTAATAACGGTACGGGCGCAACTCCTCTCTACATTAATCCGAACGGAGGGAATGTAGGCGTCGGTATTGGTTCGGGTGCGGGAAGTGCGGACTATAAGCTCGATGTGCGCGGGAGCGGCAACGATCTTACCTCCGCAAGTATCCAGGTACGCAGCCTCGCGTCGCTGGGCAACACAGGCGCGGGCGCGATCTTCGCTGCCAAAGCAAGTGATGCATCTGGTTTCTTCGGCGCGTTCCCAAGCGACTATATTTCATCTCCATTTCAAGACCGTGTCGGTATTTCTACGAACTCTGATGCGGGAGGTATCACTATTGGCGCAGCTAGTTCCGGACAAGACATACGGTTCCTTACAGGCGGATCCACTGAAAGAATGAGGATTGATAGTGCAGGTAACGTCGGTATCGGCAGCACGACTCCTGGCATGAAGCTCGAGATCGCGTTTGACTCTAACGGAGGGGCAGGTACCACTGCCGCTGACGGTCTCGTTATTCGGGATACGGATAACGGCAGTACATGGACCACAACGGACGCGAATGCAATACTCGATTTCGCAAGTAGTGATACGTCCGGGGTCGGTGCTGGTGTCCGTGCGCGGATCGGCATCGCACCGGTAACTGTCAGTGGCAGTCTTTCGCGACTCTCCTTCTTCACGGCGCCTACGACCGCAGGAACGCTTCTGGAGCGCTTATCGATACTGGATGATGGCAACGTCGGTATCGGTACGATCGCTCCAGGCAGCAAACTGGAGATCCTAGGGGATGAAACGACGCTCGGTCAACTTATGATCAAAGGTAACGAAGCAAACGACTCGGTCATAACGCTATACGCAGATGAAGGAGATGATACGGGAGATCGTTGGAACATTGCGGCGCGTGCAGACGAAGGGTACTTCACCATCAGCAGCCGTGCGTCAGGTGCGTGGGTTGATACATTGAATATCAATGCATTGGGAAATGTCGGCGTTGGCACGACGTCTCCTTCGGGCAAGCTGCATGTCTTTGGAAGTGCAGTGAACCCAACACCCAATGCGAATAACGACGACTTCGTAATTGAAACGACCGGCCAGGCGGGCGTAACCATCCTTAACGACAATCTCGCACGGTATGCATTTGGCGATGCGGCTGACAGCTATATCGGAGGCGTCATCTATGACCACGCGCAGGACCAAATGCGGCTGTATGTGAACAACGACGATCGATTGACCATCACCTCTGCCGGAAATGTCGGTATCGGCACGACATCGCCCGCGTCAGCACTCTCCGTCGTCGGGACGCAGATGGGACTCTACAGCAGCGCGAACGCCAACATCGTCATAGACAGTGGCGGTACGAATCGTCTCGGCGCCCTTGCGTACCAGACGGCAGGCACCTCTCGCTGGTTTACCGGCATGCCAGACTCGGATATCCGCGGCGACGGCACCGAGTACTTCATCGGAACTTCCAACTCGGACCCTAAGTTCTGGATCGAAAGTACGGGAAGCGTAGGCATCGGTACGTCTACCGCGACCGCACGTCTTGCGGTGAACGGCGCAGGTGCGACGAGCGCGACCACGAACTTCCGTCTGACCGACAGCAACGGCCGGTCGATGTTCGAAGTCAATGATGCAGGATTCGTCGGTATGAGTACCGCCCCCTCGGCGACATGGAAGCTCGACTTCGTGGGCCAGTACTTCCAGATGGGTTCGGATAACACGAGCAATGATCTTCGCACGGATAGTACCACCAAGCTCTTTGGCATCGTGACGCCGCACTACACCAATGCGCAGAACCCGGTCTGGGGTATCGGCGTGGTGAACACTTCCGTCTCGAACACGGTCTACATCGGCGGTGGCGTGACGAGCGGCGCGAATGCGGCGACCGGTATCAACTTTGCAACGAACAACACGAGTACGGGTGGCGTAGGTACCGTTCGTATGGCGCTTTCGAACACGCTCCTGCGCATCGGCTCTGGCGACGCTACCGCTTCTCCTGCCGCAGTCACGCTCGAAGGTCCGCGTGCATCCGGTACGAACCTTGCAGGTACGCACTGGACGATGGTTTCAGGAAAGGCGTCGGGTAATGCGAACTCCGGCGACTTCCTCTTCCAGACCGGCGATCCGACCGTGTCTGGTACGACTATCCAGACCGCGACGACGAAGCTTACTATCAAGGGTGGCACCGGATTCGTCGGTATCGGCGAAACCGCTCCTGGTTCCAGGCTTTCTGTATCTGGCGGCACAACCATCGGTGCTTCTTACGATACGACCGCAGCGCCAACTAACGGGCTTCTCGTAGAAGGCAACGTCGGCATTGGTACCACGAGCCCTGCGACCGCGCTCCACATTTCAAGTTCAGGTAGTACGGCGCTCACGCTCGATACCCAGCTCGCGGCCGGAGCGCCCTATATCACTTTCCGCCAGCTGAATGTCGAGAAAGCGTACTTCCAGTACACCGATAACGGCGCGTCGCTCGACTACATGGCATATTCCGCCCCGGCTCATTCCTTCGTATCAGGCAATGTCGGCATCGGCACCACCACGCCTACGGCATCGCTTTCGATCTCGGGTACTGCGCCGCTCGCGCTCTTCAAGACTTCCTCGAATGCGGCGAACGCTTTCCTCCTTGAGAACGCATCTGGAGTCGATACGTTCTCCATCAGCACGCTCGATACCAACGCATCGATCTTCTCAGTCGCAACCACGTCCGGCACCAGCTACTTCGACGTAACCGCAAACGGCAATGTCGGCATCGGCTCCACGTCGCCCCGCTCGACCTTGACCGTCACCGGTTCCGCCTGTTTCTCCGGCGGTTCAGGCTCCACCGCGCTCTGTGGTACCACCGCAGGCTCCATCTACTACCGCACGGCCTCCACCGGAACGTACGACGTCGCCGAGAACTACATCACTTCGGACCTCAACCTCGAGGCATCCACGATCGTCGCTCTTGATCCTACGACTGGCATGACCATCACGACCGCGATGCCGGGTTCGATACCGCTCGGTATCGTCTCAACCGACCCCGGCCTTCTCCTCGGAGGCGCCGATCCGTTTGCGGACCTTGATGCGGCGCGCCCGGTCGCGCTCTCCGGACGCGTGCCCGTGAAGGTATCGAACGCGAACGGTCCGATCATGATCGGCGACCGCCTCATGCTCTCGACGACGACGCCGGGCGTCGCGGTGAAGGCCGTTCGTAGCGGCTACACGGTCGGTGTCGCGCTCGAGTCGTACACGAGCGGCGGCTCAGGCACGATCGAAGCCTTCGTCGAGAACCAGTACTACCTTGCGCCGAGCGACATCTTCGTCGATAACACGAACGGCCGTGTCGGTATCGGGACGCAGACCCCGGGCCATGCGCTCCAGGTACTGGGCGATGTCGGCGCGACCGGGTTCGTGAACACATCGACGAAGGCTGCCAAGACCGATATCGAGTACGTCACGGAAGAGGAAGCAGCATCGATGCTCGAGAAGCTCGAGGGGCTCCAGATCGCGCAGTACCACTACAAGATCGAGAACAGGAACAACCCGCTCCGTCTCGGGCTCATCGCAGAACAGGCACCGAGCGAGGTCCTCTCTGCCGACGGCAAGGGCATCGATATCTACAAGCTCGCCACCTTCACGCTCGCAGGCGTACAGGAGCTCGCCAAGCGCACGGATCTCATGGCAACGAAGCTCGAGTCGCTCGAGGAGAGACTCACTCAGCTTGAGAACGGCAGCATCACGGTAGGGACCGGAACACTGTCCTTCTCGACCACCACGCTCATCGCGACCTTGAAGAGCTTCGGAGTCGTGATCGAGGAAGGGTTCGCGCGCTTCCAGACCCTTGCGGCGCTTCGCTTCGTTGCCGCTACCGATGATGATGGTCAGTCGTCGGCGGGTGAAGGCGAGATCCTTGCTGGAAATACCGTGGTCGAGATCGAGAACGACTTCGTCGCGCCAAATAGCAAGATCTTCGTCACCTTCACCTCTGCGCTCGAGGGTTCGTGGTTCATCGATGGTAAGGAGGACGGCAGCTTCCGTGTACGCCTTTCCGAGGCGCAGGACACCGATGTCACCTTCGACTACTTCATCGTGCAGACGGACAAGGAAGTGTCTGAAGAAGAGGAAGAGCCGGTCGAGGCGCCACAGCAGCCGCAAGCGCCCATAGAAACACCAACAGACCCGGTACCTGCGCCAGAACCGGTCGTCGATACGCCTCCGGTGGTAGTAGATACGCCAGTAGCGCCGGAACCGACTCCTGCGCCTGAACCAGCCCCAGTACCCGAACCAGTCGTTGATGCGCCACCCGTCGTTATCGACACGCCTGCAGCTCCAGAGCCGACACCTGCTCCAGAGCCTCCATCCGCACCAGAGCCTGCTCCTGCGCCAGCAGGCGTATAGTATCCATATATAGGTATGTACATCTCCCGATACTTCAGCAGCAATCCAAAAGCGCTCCTTGCGACGCTCCTTATGCTTGCCCTTATGCAGTACCTCGGCGCACCCACGCGTACTGACGCGGCGATAACGAAGCGCGTATACCTGACAAGCGGCACCTCGTGGACCGTGCCGAGCGACTGGGTCTCAAGTAGCAACACCATAGAGGCGATAGGCGGGGGTGGGAGCGGAGCGGCGGCTGGTTTGGGCGGGGGTGGCGGGGGTGCGTATGCAAAGATAAGCAACCTCTCTCTTACCGGCGGTGCTACGGTAACGTATCAGGTTGGCTTAGTAGATACAGTCTTCAACAGCTCCGCGACGACCTGTGCAGGAAGCCCGACACCCTCGGTGTGCGCGAAGCGCGGTACCGATGGTTCGTCAGGAGGTGCAGGAGGACTCGCGAGCGCGTCGATCGGGACGGTGAAATTCAATGGTGGCACGGGATTTTCCTCAGGTGGCGGCGCAGGGGGGCCAAACGGAGCGGGTAGCGCCGCTCAGGCGGGTGGCGGCGCAGGTGGATCGGGCGGCGTTGGAGGTTTCGATGGTACTGATTTCTTCCTACCAGGAGGCACTGGTGGGCAAGGAAATCCGGGTTATGAATACGATACGATACCTGGGCATGGGTCAGGCGGCGGCGGGGGGAACGGCGGCGGCGGC
>Ga0196976_1000135_pt1 | contig 48656 bp, 39 predicted proteins | sample S3v_513CmetaG_FD_148644 | JGI IMG/M metagenome (GOLD analysis project Ga0196976, IMG submission 148644) | Soil microbial communities from Anza Borrego desert, Southern California, United States - S3+v_5-13C | ecosystem: Environmental > Terrestrial > Soil > Desert | place: USA: California... | reverse complement strand
CAGCAAGGATTTGACGGATAAGGTCAAGGCAGGCGAACTGGTCAATTTTGTTGCCATGCAAGTTGGTGGCAAAGGCGGTGGCCGCCCCGATATGGCCATGGCTGGGGGCACGGATGCCAGCCAATTGCCCAAGGCACTTGAATCAGTGACGGGCTACATTCAACAACAACTGGGTTAACAATTCCTCTATGGCATTAATCGTACAAAAGTATGGCGGCACCTCTGTCGCCAATCCCGAGCGCATCCGCAATGTGGCGCGCCGCGTAGCGAGATTCAAGGCCCTGGGCCACCACGTCGTCGTTGTAGTTTCTGCCATGTCGGGCGAGACCAACAAGCTCATCGCATTGGCCAAAGAGATCATGCGGGATCCTGATCCACGTGAGCTTGACGTGCTGGTCGCCACCGGCGAACAGGTCACCATTGCCCTCCTCTCGCTGGCGCTGATGGATCTTGGCGTCAAGGCCAAGAGCTACACGGGTGCACAAGTGCGCATCCTGACCGACAACTCATTCAATAAGGCCCGCATCCTGCAGATTGATGAAGACAATATCCGCAAGGATCTTCATGCCGGCAATGTCATCGTGGTCGCTGGTTTCCAGGGCGTGGATGAGGCCGGTAATATCACTACGCTGGGTCGCGGTGGCTCAGATACTACTGGAGTCGCCCTAGCCGCTGCGCTCAAGGCTGACGAGTGCCAGATCTACACTGATGTGGATGGCGTCTATACCACCGATCCACGCATCGTGCCTGAGGCTAGAAGGCTCAAATCCATCACCTTCGAGGAAATGCTGGAAATGGCAAGCCTCGGCTCCAAAGTGCTACAGATCCGCTCCGTTGAGTTCGCAGGCAAGTACAAGGTCAAGCTGCGCGTGCTTTCCAGCTTTGAGGAAGAAGGCGAAGGCACGCTGATTACATTTGAGGATGAAACTATGGAACAACCCGTTATTTCCGGTATCGCATTCAATCGCGATGAAGCCAAGGTCACCGTGCTCGGCGTGCCTGATCGCCCTGGTATCGCCTACCAGATTCTGGGCCCGATTGCCGATGCCAATATCGACGTGGATATCATTATCCAGAACGTTGCAGCCGATGGCACCACAGACTTCACCTTTACCGTCCACAAGAACGAGCTGCAAAAGGCGTTGGGCATCCTCAAGGGTGCTCAGGCCCACATAGGCGCACGCGAGATTACCGGCGCTGACAACATCGCCAAGGTTTCCGTAGTAGGTGTGGGTATGCGTTCACATGTGGGCATCGCCAGCCTGATGTTCCGCACGCTGGCTGAAGAAGGCATCAATATCCAGATGATCTCCACTTCCGAGATCAAGATTTCGGTGGTCATTGACGAGAAATATATGGAGCTTGCCGTTCGCGTGCTGCACAAGGCATTTGAGCTGGAAGAGGCTTGATTCCTCATTAGCGGCGAAGTTGCATTTCGTTGATTTTGCGGCCTTTGGCACGGAAGCCGGTTTGATTTTTGGGTAATACTCTAGTAGTATCACGCCCTTCGCGGAGAGATGGCCGAGAGGTCGAAGGCACTTCCCTGCTAAGGAAGCATACGGGCTTAACCCTGTATCGAGGGTTCGAATCCCTCTCTCTCCGCCATTAACGTGAGTGCCGCTTTCACGTATAATTCGCACAAGTTTTTACGCGCCCGTAGCTCAGCTGGATAGAGTACTTGGCTACGAACCAAGGGGTCAGGAGTTCGAATCTCTTCGGGCGCGCCATATTTAATAATGGGCTAAGTGTTTTCACTTAGCCCATTATTCTTTGGTATGTCGCCTTCGCTTGGCCTGCATTCACCAAATCTACTGAATCTTATGTAGCTCCATATATTTCTCGAACTCTGCAGGCGGCAGTGGTGGGGTGCTGATATAGCCCTGCATATAATCGCAACCTGCATTCAACAAGAAATCTTTCTGAAATTCCGTCTCCACCCCTTCACCAATGACTTTGATCCCCAGTTTGTGCGCCATCAGGATCATGGCCTCGCAGAGAATGGATTCCTTCGAGTCTTTGGCTATGCCTCCGACGAAAGAACGGTCAATTTTGATCACATCAATGGGAAAGTCTTTGAGGTACAGCATTGATGAGTAGCCCGTGCCAAAATCGTCCAGGGCGATTTCCACTCCGGCATCTCGAAAAGTATCCAATTTCTCGATCACGATTGGTTCTGGATTGAGCAATACCCCTTCAGTAATCTCAATGCAAAGCATATGAGGTTCTAAGCCATTCAATGCCAGATTCTCTATCCACCGTTTATGATTAGTCAGGTCTTTAAGGAACTGCATAGGTGATTTGTTGATGCTGATCTGAAAGTCATGCCCATACAGCTCGCGCCAATCCTTGAGTTGCCTGATGACCTCGTGGTCCATCCAATGGCATATCTCAACGAATAGCCCATGCTCTTCCGCGATGGGAATGAATCTGCCGGGACTGACCAAGCCATGTCTAGGATGAAACCATCGAATCAAAGCCTCAACCTTGTTTATTTTCCCTGTTTTTAGATCCAGAATGGGTTGAAAGTAAAGTGCCAATTGCTCTTTGCGCACTGCCTCATGCAGGTCATTAGCCATATTGACGCGTTCAGCAGATGCCCTTTTGATCGTCGCATTGAAGTGTTGGTAGGTATTCCGTCCCGCCTTCTTGGCCTCGTACATTGCTTGATCAGCATTGTTCATAAGCTCTTCACTGGTCTCGCCATCAGTAGGATAGGAAGTGACGCCAATGCTTGCCGTTACATAAGCCAGGTTGCCCGATATTTCAAACGGTTTTGATATTTCTTCATGAATTTTGCGTATGACTTCTTCGACGTCCAGCATTTCTGAGGCGAAACTGAGAAGGATTACAAATTCGTCTCCTCCCAGCCTGGCAACGACATCTGAAGTCCTTACACAATTAACTAACCTCGTCGCGGCGATTTTCAGCAGGTCATCTCCCTTGCTATGGCCAAAGCTGTCGTTCACCTCTTTGAAGTGGTCGAGGTCGATAAAGAGCAGGCTGAAGCCAAATCCCATTCTTTGCGCAAGTTTGACTTCATGGCAGAGGTGATCTTCAAACATCCGCCGATTAGGTAAACCTGTTAAAGGGTCATAATTGGCCCGATGCCATATCTCAGCCTCATTTTCCTTTCTGTGGCTGATATCCCGCAGGAATGCGCTGAAATAAGCGCCCCCGTTCAACTTGATTTGGGAAAGGGATAGTTCGATGGGAAAGACGTCCCCAGATTTCCTCAAAGCATCCAGCTCTACCCGCTGATTCAAAATCTTTGATTCGCCGGTCTCAATGAAATGCCGCATGCCCTTCAGATGCGCTTCCTTGTAATGTTCAGGGATGATGTAATCGTGCATGTACTGGCCCAAGACCTCTTCAGCCTTCCATCCAAACATCTCTTCTGCCTTGCCACGCCACTCGAGTATCCTGCCGTCGTTGTCTGCAAGGATTATTGCATCTAGCGATGTTCCGTATAAGGAGTCAATGAGCTGCGTCTTTTCCTCCAACTGGTTTTCTATTTGGCCTACTTCGGTTTTGTCGATGAAGATGAAGTAGAGCTCTGACACATCGCCACTAGCGTCTCTCTTTGCAACCCTGCCCTTGATATCAAACGATTTCCCAACCAGGTTCTCGACTTGAAAAGCGATTAACCCTTTCTCGGCATTCTTCAGCACCCTCACGGCCCCGTTGAATTTAGGCCTCAGGTCCATAGGGAGAAATTCGTGCAGATACCGGCCTAGAAGCTCATCTGGAGATTCACCGAAAAGTGATGCACAGGTAGGGTTGATTTGAAGAATGCGCAACTCAGGAGTGACAGCCACATGCGGAATGCCGCAGCTTTCAAACTCATAAGTCAGCGAGAGTGGATTCATGAAGCCACTGCCCTTTCGAGGTGTGGACGATCGTGAGAGGATGTTGACGTGATTTGCCTCGCATTAAGTTAACTGATAACGGATGAGCTCTCAGTTCGGTTGCGCTCATAGTTAATAGGAAAAGTAATTTAGCGACCAGTCTATTGCCGATCATTTGGCATTTCAAAAAAGGCTTCAATCCCTATTTAAAGTGCCATTGCGACGCTTCATTACTTTTCCACGCTGACATAAGGTGACCGCTTCGGTCAAACTTTGGACGTTTCCAACCCATTGCCATAACCCGAAACTCTTGATTCGCTTTAGAATCTGTCACATTCCATTGTCCCACAGCCACACACTCTTTTTTGCTCTAAAAATGATAGTTTTCTCAAATAAGCCAAGGCTGCAAAGTTTCCTGCTCAGGGCATTACTCCTGGCAGTTCTGGTCTATGCCGGTTTATGCGCCTGGATCTATATCCGCCAGCAAACCATGCTGTTCCCCGGGCACGCCGCTCCGGCCATTTCAGACGACTGGGAGCCGACAGTCGGTGGCAACACAAGTGAATCCTTTCTCGACGGCAATTGTGGAAAACTGCATACCGCCATGTGGGATCTGCCAGGCAATAAGGGTGTGGTGTTAATCTTCCATGGCAATGCCGAAAACCTGGTGACCGTCGAGAAGCAAGTTCCAGACTTCCATAAGCTGGGCTATGCCGTAGCCGCCTGGGATTACCCGGGCTACGGAAAGTCTGCGGGGTGCTGGTTTGATGAGGCCGATTTGTTGAGCGATGCTGAAACAGCCTTCCGCTGGACAAAGCGACAAGCCGGCAACAAGCCTATCACGCTTTATGGCCGCTCTTTAGGTAGTGGGCTTGCCCTATATGTTGCCAGCCGGCAACCTGTGAACAAGGTGTTGCTGGTTTCTCCGTACGATTCATTGGCGAATGTGGGCAAAGATCACATGCCATCCTACATTCCGGTTGAATGGCTGATCCTCTATCCCCTGCATGCGTATGAATGGATAGCGAAAGTACAAGCACCCATTTACGCCATACATGGACTGAATGACACGCTGATTACACCTCTACGCGCGCAGACGCTCATGCGCCACGCTGGCAAAAATGCCGACATGACCTGGGTAAAGAATGCTGGACATCGCGCGACCGAGCTTTTCGGCACCTCGGATCACTGGCTTGAGAAGCATCTTTAGTTGATAGCCTGTAAGGATTGGATGCGTGAATCAAGTATGGCTGGCCCTGTAACGCTTGCCACAGAGATAAGATATGTGAAGTAGGCATACAAGAACCTGTTTTCGTCATCACGATACGAAGGAACGGTTATGGGTGAAATGAATCTGCAACAAAATCCAGAAGATGCGCGCATCGAGGATTTATATACCCACGAGATACTGGACACGCTTCCTGACCCTGCATTTGATGCGCTTACCCGCCTTGCCAAGCTAGCCTGCCGGACGTCTATCGCCTTTATCGGGTTTATCGATCGGGACCGACAGTGGTTCAAATCCGCCATCGGCTTTGAATTTACGGAGACGCAACGCTCGCAGGCATTCTGTCATCACACCATTGAGCAGCGAGATGCTTTCATCGTTGAGGATGCCAAGACCCATCCTCTATTCAGGAACAATCCGCTTGTCACTGGGAACCCGAATATCGTCTTCTATGCCGGGGTGCCCATTCTTTCTCCTCAAGGCAATGCCTTGGGTACTGTGGCTGTAGTCGATCATCAACCTCGAGCCCTTTCTGCTGAAGAAATCGACGCACTCAAAAGCATTGCCGACGAGGTTGCCTTGCACCTCTCTTATCACAAGAGTCGCATTCAAACACAACGCGAGGCAGCACAGCACAGCGAATCAGAGCGCAAATTCCGGGTGTTGTTGGAAAACCTGCCGGGCATGGCCTACCGCTGCCTGAATGATGAATATTGGACAATAGAGTTTGCAAGCAAGGGGGCATTAAAACTTACCGGCTATACGCCAGAAGAGATGATCAATGGCTTCCATTTTGCCGAACTCATCGTGCCGGAGGATCGTGAAATGGTGATCCAAACAGTGGACGATGCCGTCTTGCGAAACGAACCCTTTACCATTGTTTACAGGATTCGGGATAGAGCTGAGAAACTGCGCTGGATATGGGAGCAAGGCTGTGCAATCCGGGATGCGCAAGGGCAAGTCCTTGCATTAGAAGGCTTCCTAAGCGATATCAGCGAGCACAAGCAAAACGAGCAGTTGATCGAATTCATTGCTTACCACGATGCCCTTACAGGACTACCCAATCGGGGATTACTCAACGACCGCCTGACCATGCTCATCTCCTCCTTCACAAGGAAACCGGAGCAGTTCGCACTCCTGTTTATCGACCTGGATCACTTCAAGTACATCAATGACACGTTGGGGCATGTCGTTGGAGATCGGTTACTGCAAGCGGTTGCAGATCGATTGAAAAATTGCCTTCGGGTTACTGATACCTTGTGCCGGCTCGGTGGAGATGAATTCATTGCCCTGTTGCCAGATACGCCGCCCCAGGATGCGGAATGTGTGGCCAACAAGATCATCAATGCCTTTGAAGACGCATTTACCATCGATGACAAAACCATCGTTACCCAAACCAGTATCGGCATCAGCTCCTTTCCCAAAGATGGCAAGGATGGGAATGAGCTCATCAGGTGCGCGGACATTGCCATGTATAAGGCAAAAGAATCAGGCCGCAAGAATTACCAGTTCTTCACCTCTGAATTGAGCGAGAAATTAAGCAATATCTCCAACACGTATTCCGACCTCAGAAAAGCCATCGGAAATCAGGAGTTGATCCTGCACTACCAGCCGCAGATAGACTTGGGAACGGACCTCATCTGTGGAATTGAGGCACTGCTGCGCTGGAAGCATCCCACAAAGGGCCTGATATCTCCTGCCAATTTCATTCCCATTGCTGAGGAGAACGGGCAAATCATCCCCATTGGCAAATGGGTCATTGATGCGGCCTGCAAACAGCTTGCAGCCTGGAGAGATGGCATTGGCCTTCAGGTACCGATATCTGTCAATGTTTCGACCAAACAGATCAACGATATTGGACTGGTTCATTACATCCAGGAAAAACTGGAAACATACAGGCTAAAACCCGAAGACCTGGAATTGGAGATCACCGAAGGCGTGATGTTGAGCGATTCTCCTATCGTGACTTCGTTCTTCGAAGCGATGGAGAGTCTTGGAGTCAGAATCGCCATCGATGATTTTGGAACCGGGTACTCCAGCTTGAGCTATCTCAAGAAACTTCCGGTAGGCAAGCTGAAGATCGATCAATCATTTGTAAGGGATATCGGCTTGGATGATAACGACGATGCAGTGGTGAAGTCGATTATTGGCTTGGCACACCAATTCAAAATGAAAGTGATTGCGGAAGGCGTTGAAACCTCCGCTCAGCTTGCTTTTTTGCGCGCCCACGGCTGTGACGAGGGTCAAGGTTATCTGATCAGCAAACCTATCGCGGCCGAAGATATTACGAACCTGGTTACATCAGGCAAGACCTTACTACCAGCATCCAATAAGAACTGATCGCCATCAGAGTGGGAAGAATACATCCCGTATTTCTCAATCCATCTCGGACTTTATCCGCCTGCGTCTCATCATGAATGACATTCGCGCCAACTGTGTGCGGTAGGCGTAGGTAAGGATGGTTTCGTGAATTATGCGGCGCCAACATTGCCGGCTTTGTGAAGGTCGCAGACGCCTACTGGCACGAGGCGTTGTCTAAAGCTTGCAGTTAATGCCGGGGCGGACTGAAGACATAGAAAAGATTAGGCTCGCTGATGATGTAGATTTTCTTGTCCGGACCAATGGCGATGCCTTCCGCCTGTGGCACGCTCTTGCTTAATCCGTGAAACCCCTTCCACAGCAACATGGCACTGAGCGCCTCACCCTGACTGTCGTACTCCTTGATGAGCTTGGACTCTTCGCTAAGCAAAAGCAGATGGTCAGTATCTTCGTCATAAGATAACGAAGCCAGATCGCGAAGCGCGCTCATTAGCGTAGGCTTGTCTGGCCACAGCTCACGAATGGTGATGTCGGCACCGTTACTACCGGGAGATTTCAAAAGTCCGCGGATTTCTATCAGCCGCTTGGGCTCTTTTTCGTTGACGATGAGAATGCGCTCGTTTTTTGCATCCCATGAGATGCCTTCAAAGCTCTTGTTGCGCACATTTTCAAATCCCAAAATCAACTTGGGGGCATCAGCAATATTGATACTGTCTGCATCTCCTATCTCAAACAAAATCAGACGATTTTTGCTTTCTTCCACTACCACAAACTGATTTTGAGTGACATGAGTGATGCCCTCCATATCACTCACGCCCTCAATCCTGATTTTTCGCAGCACCTCCCCTTGCCTGCTGAGCTGGATCACAGTCGGCTCATCGTTCAGGACACTAAATAATGTGCCGGAAGGCTCATGAAAGGTAAGGCCTGAAGCATCACTCACACCAGGAATTCGCTTACCGTCAACTTCTACTTCATACGCTCCGAGCTGAAATGCAGAGGCTCCCGAATTGATCGAGTTGTGCCAGAGATACCAGCCCAGGGCATCCAACCGGAATGCATAGGCCAATGAAGTGAGAACAGCGATCAATAGTACTGCGGTAAAGGTTTTCTTCATGTAGTAATCAAATCAGCGGAAACAGTTCGACCAGATAAACACTCGGGGTTCCTCAACACAAGGAATACCTCAAAGTCATCCAAATGTTAAAAACCTAACAGACGTTTGTGTGAAGCGGAATTAAGGTGAAGCTGGGCCGTACCCTCACCATTCACTCCGGTCTCAACATTTCAAACTAGTAAGGAAGCCATCATGAATAAATCCCCGATATCTCTGGCGGTGGCAGCAATCTTTGCGTGCCTCGCCACCACGAGTCAAGCCGACTCCCTGAAAGGCGAGAAACTTGCATTGGCCGATAAGGTAACAGATAAAACATCACACGTTACTGAAAAAGTTTCTGATACCAAGCACACCGTTGTGGACAAGGTATCCGACAAGAAACAGGCAGTAGCCGATAAGGTTTCAGCGAAGAAAGAACTGATCGTAGAGAAGAAACATGCCGCGGTAGACAAGGTGGGGGAGAAAAAAGAAGCCGTACTAGATAAGGTCGAGCATAAAAAAGAGCTGATCGCAGAGAAGAAGCATGTAGTCTTGGACAAGGTTGGCGACAAGAAAGAGGCTGTGATTAACAAGGTCGAACACAAGAAGGAGCTGATTGCTGACAAGAAGCATGAAGTCCTGGAAAAAGTAGGCGACAAGAAGGAAGCCGTCCTGGATAAAGTAGCCCATAAAAAAGAGTTCGTCTTCGACAAGAAGCACGAAGTTCTAGACAAGGTTGCTGACAAAAAGGAATACCTGGCTGACAAAATCGCTTACAAGAAGGAGCTGATTGCTGACAAGAAGCATGAAGTTCTGGACAAGGTTGGTGACAAGAAGGAAGCTGTTTTCGACAAGGTCGCGGACAAGAAGGAAGCTGTGATCGAGAAGAAGCACGCCCTCATTGAAAAGGTAGGCGACAAGAAAGAGCTGATCGCCGAGAAGAAGCACGAAGTTCTGGATAAGGTAGGTGATACGAAGGAAGCTGCCCTAGATAAAGTTGCCTACAAGAAAGAACTGATTGCGGAAAAGGTTGCAGATAAGAAAGAAGCTGTAGGTGACCTGGTTGCCGAGAAGAAGGAATTCATCGGCGAGAAGAAGCACGAAGTTCTAGATAAGGTTGCCGACAAGAAAGAGGCTGTGGTTGATAAGGTCGAACACAAGAAGGAGCTGATTGCCGAGAAGAAGCATGAAGTCCTGGACAAGGTTGGCGACAAAAAAGAGCATCTGGTGGAAACTGTACATGCCGCAAAGCCTGAGAAGCTGGAAGTCGGTGCAGAAGCCAATGTAGAAGTGGCTGTAGAGGCGGAGGCGGATGTATCCACCGATGTCGCCGATATTAAGAAACCAGAACTTCTAGATGTGGCCTTGCTTGAACGGCCCGAAGTTGAGAAACTTGAAAAAATCCAGAAGCCTGAGAAAATAGAAAAACTCGAGCTCATCGAGAAAGTCGAGAAGATCGAAAAACCTGCACTCGTCGAAAAGATCGAAAAGATCGAAAAGCCTGTGCTGGTCGAGAAGATCGAACGGATCGAAAAGCCTGAGGTAATCGAGAAGATCGAAAAGATCGAGAAGCCAGTTGTCGTGGAAAAGATTGAACGGATTGAACCCGTTGAAAAAGTGGAGCGCCTGGTAAGCGGGCTGCTCTAAGCCCGCAAACTGTAACCCGGCCAGGAGCATAATGAGAATACTGAGTAAGCTTTATACGTTCATAGGTATTTTTGTTATCGCCGGGCTGGGTTACAGCCCCTACACTTATAGCGAAACTTCCGGCACCTTCACTCTGACCTCGGGCTTTGACTATAGCTCGGGAGATTATGGGGATGAGGTCGATACGGATATTTCCGCGATCCCCTTTGTTGCCAAATATGAACTGGACCGGTGGACTTTCAAGGCAACGATTCCTTATATCCACATCAAAGGCCCTGGTGACGTTATTCCAAGCATAGGCCAAATATCCCAGACACCCAGACGCGAACGTACGACCGAATCAGGCTGGGGCGATACCGTGGTTTCGGCGACTTACAGCTTTTATCCAAGCATTGCACAAGGTCTTGTTATTGATGTGACAGGCAAGATCAAGTTCGACACAGCCGATGAGGATAAAGGACTGGGCACGGGCGAAAACGACTATGCCACGCAAGTCGATGTGTACAAGGTATTCGGCAAATTCACGGCGATCGCTGGCGTGGGTTACCGGGTTTACGGCAACCCTGATTTCGGCACACTGGATAATGTTTTTTACGGCTCAGTAGGCGGGGCGTACAAGCTCAATCAGACAACCAGTATCGGTGCCATCTATGATTACCGGCCCAAGATTACGGATAACGGTTCAGAGATCAGTGAAGTGCTTTCTTTTGTCAGCCATAAGCTGACCGACCAGTGGAAACTGCAGGGCTACTTCGTCAAGGGCTTCTCTGACGGCAGCCCCGATTATGGCGGCGGTGCCATGCTGGGTTACACCTTCTAGATTATTCCCACTTCAGATCGCAGCAAAATACCTGTAATTTACCTTCCACCCGGCACGCGACTGACAGCGTAAGGCACATGTTGCCGTCCGGTATGGAGAAATACTCTTCTGAAATCTGCACCTGATGCGGCGCATTGATCGCTGTCCTGAAATACTTTCGGGTTGACCAGTCTGCAGCTTCTCCATTGGCGAACACTTCGAATTTCTCATTCGCAGGGAAAGCGCCTGCAGGCAAATAGCTTGTACCTATCTGCTTACCCCATCCATCGAGAACGTAACAGCGCAAGACGAAAGGCAGGCCCAGCAAGGCCTGTACCGCTGAACTGAAGCTTCTTGTAGTCGGTTCTATCAGAGCACCATTGAATATTTCCACATAGGGCTTCAGCGTATGCGCCAAGAAACTTGCCCGATCACGCGTACTATAGATGTACTGGATATGGCTTTGCCTGAGCAGGGCATCCACCGGCGCTTCCGTTTCAAGATTGTGGCCGGGTTTAGCGAAATAGTGGCCCTGGACCATGTCCACTCCGGCTGATATCGCGGTTACCGCTTCGCTTTCGTTTTCGATACCCTCCATCAAAACGTGGCACCCTGATTCATGCAGTATATCCACCAGGTTGGGCAATGTTCGATTAATGCGCGCGTCAAAGGCCGCACGCACCACAAGTGAGCGGTCGAGCTTGACAATATCGGGATTGATTTCCCACACACGGCTGAAATTGGAATGTCCGGTGCCGAAGTCATCCACTGCAATGAGACAGCCCAGCTCCCGGAAATAATCGACCGCTTTATGCAGTTGCTGCTCCTCATGCGAGGGATCTTCGAGAATTTCCACCACGATACGGCTAGGCGGCATGCCGCAGTGCTGCAGCAACTCCTTGAAGAATGCGCCGTAGTGCTTACCGGCAATGACAATGTTGGGGCTGACATTGAGGAAAAGCCAACCTGGGCTAGGCAGCAAGCTTATGGCATTCTTCACGTGCAGGTAGCGGCACAGGCGATCCAGCAATACCGAATCAGCCTCGCTGTGACATCTCGTAAACAGCATTTCCAGCGGAGAAACCACCTGACCGTTTGCGGTCACACATCGCATAAGCCCTTCAGCGCCAACCATGCGGGCATGTACGAGACAGTAGACAGGCTGGAAAGCACTGCGGATAGTGACATCCTTGAAAACACCGTAATGTTTTCCCTCCTGAATATAGGTCAAATCTTCTACCCGTGCCAAATCAAGCAACGGATTGTTATTCATTATTATCATTGAGCCCTGAGCAGTTTTTCGTTATTGGAGAGTCATCCGATAGCTCTCTCTAAATTAAGCAAAAAATGCACCGTAAATCACCGGTGCATTTCAAGAGCCTTATTTAGAGCCCTGCTTACACTCGAGACTGTCCTTCTGCATCATCCTGACGCGTCGTTCATGGGCTTGTGTTTTCTCAATGGAAGAGCATTTATAGCTGTGTAATCAGAAGGATAGAATTTCATTCAGAGTCAGTTGTTTTTTCGCCTCATCCATAAAAACAGAGCGCTGTATGTGGGGTTTCACACAAAGGAAAGCTGAGCTTTCTGATAAAAAGTGTTCCAAGGGGGCCAATACAATTTCAGATTAGATTCTCAACCGCTCTTACTTCTTCCTGGAGAAATTTTATGAAAGCCTTCCGTTCTTTATTAGCTGTGCTGGCGCTGTCGTTTGGCGTGACTGCACAAGCAGAAACGCTACCGTTTGGTACTTTGCTGTCCGGGTCGTTCCAACCAACGGACACTTTTGCCAGCCTTTCCTTTGAAACCACTGACAATCTTACTTATACCTTTACCTTAACCGCGTTTGACCTCGATGCCCTGTTTACTGATGGTGCCTTCATCGGTGCTATTGCTGTAGATAGCGACACCAATTCCCCAATTGTCTCTAACGTATCTGGGGACACTGTAGTATCCGTTTCTCCTGGCGGCGGCCCTGGCGGCAACTGGGATTTCCGGTTTGACCTGACTGGTCCTCAACAAGCCAGACTGACTGCAAATGAGACCGTATCTTTCGATGCGACCTTTGACCAGGCAGTTGTGCTCGGCAGCAACTCCTTTGCCCTGCATGTTCAAGGTCTAACGGATGCTCAAGGCGGCAGCGCTTGGTATGTGCCTATCCCAGAACCAGAAACCTATGCCATGATGTTGGCAGGCCTTGGTATGTTGGGCTTCACGGCTAAGCGTAGGAAACTGCTGGTAAAGAGCTGATCTTAAAATACTTGGTGGGCTCTTGCTGATAGTGCACTGATGCTTGCGGCTTGGGAGTTACTTCCGCTTGGAATAGTTATTCATTAATTATTACAGTAGAATGCAACTTTATCCTTATGGATAAATGTCTCATAGCTCATAAACACTATTAGCAGGAGAACATTAGATGAAACTGTTTCAAGTATTGATCGCTTTGTTTTTCTCTGCCGCGCTGTTGAGCGGTTGCAACAACGCTGAAGAATCAGCACCCGCTACGGACGCAGCACCAGCTACTACCGAACCGGCTGCTCCAGCTCCGGCTGCTGAACCAGCTGCCCCTGCAGAGTCTGCAGCCCCGGCTGCTGAGCCTGCTCAGGAAGAGCCAGGTGGCTGGGTTCCACCAGCAGAAGGTTCCTAACCTACATCGGGTTTAGGGAAATAAAAAAGGCAGCCTTGGCTGCCTTTTTTTGCTTCTAGTAGCATCAACCCTTAATCAGGTACGCTCCAGCAGGCACGTGATGTTGCAATTCCCTGCAATTCCCAGGAGGGAGTTGCTGGCCGGGCGGGCGAGCTGGATACCATATCCTGCATTCTCCTGGGGGCGGCATATGGCCTTTAGGAATGGGGTATTCTGCATGCCTGTGGCGCTCTGGTGCATGAACAACGCAACCAGATAACATTGCTCCATTAAGGATATGTATAGTTTTTTCTTCAAGTTCATCGGTAATTTCTTTCGAGAATATTCGGTGAGCCTAGTTAACTGCCAATGACAAACTGATCTTGGCGTGCGCAATGAGAAAAACCTACGGCTGATACTGAACTTTTCTTATTTCAACGCCCAATACTGCAAGCCGTTTTACTCAGCGCTTCATCACTCAGTGACGGATGCGTACTTCTTGTATTGGATGTAGCTTAGGTCAGGTTACGCGAGTAAAGCAGCAGGATGCCGCTGAAAATCAGGATAGCCCCTATCACGCTCTTCATTGTGACAGGATCGCCGCCGGCCAGGCCATAAATAAAGATAGCCAGGATGGCCACGCCCACCATGAGGGGATAAGCAACACTGAGTTCGATGCGCCGCAGCGCCAGTGCGTATAAAACAAAGCCCAGGCCATAGGCAGCGATAGCTGCGACGCGTAACAACATCGGCTGGGAAGTCACCATGGCCATGCCGCCATCAACACTGACGGATGGCATCTGCCCCGCAATACGCAACAGCACACTGGCAAGCGCACTCATGAGCCCGCTGGAAATCAAGAGGAAGTAGGACATGCTAGATGGCAATCAGCATAAACAGGATGATGGTAGCAATTGCAGCGAGGCTGGTTCTATCCTTGAGCGCGAACACGATAGGGTCGTCATGCATCTTGCCTTTGAAAGCGTACATCCACATCCAGCTCACCCAGAACATGAATGCAGCAAAAACGCCCCACAGCGCCGAACGGTGGCTATATAGCAGGTTACTGTCCGGTGAATTCAGGTAAATGGCCATGATGATGACTGCTAGGTACCCCGAGGATGTGCCGAATGAACGCAGGATGCTAATGTCCTCGGTAAAGTATCCCCGACCTGCGGCGTTGCTGCCGCCCGCACGCTGCTTGTCATCCAGTTCGGCGTAGCGTTTGAGGAATGCCAGGCTCAGGAAAATGGTAATCGAGAACATGATGAGCCATGAGGAAAGCGGAATCATGGCTGCCGCTCCGCCCGCCATGATGCGGGAAGTGTACAGACTGGCGAGTGCAAAGACGTCCACCAACAGCAACTTCTTGAGCACGAAGGAATAGGCAAGGGTCAGGACGTAATAACAGGTAATCACGAGGATGAACTTGGGCGGCAGGAACACGGCGATGGCGACTGAAGCCATGAGCAAGACAATCGTCAGCACCATGCCCGTCATCAGGCTCAGCTGGCCTGACGCAAAAGGCCGATGTCGCTTGCGTTCATGACGGCGATCCGACTCAAGATCCAGCATGTCATTCAACAAGTAGACCGAAGAGGCACACAGGCTGAATGCAAAGAAAGCCATGATAGTTGCCAGCACGGCATCGGAATCGACAAACCGGTGTGAGGTCAGCAGGGGTACAAACACCAGCAGGTTCTTGACCCATTGGTAGACGCGCATCGCCTTGAGAACCTTGCGAAGAGAGAGGCCATTGCTGTCGATAGACTGGACGTTGCTGTTGACTCCCAGCGCCGCCTTGAGAATCCGGCCATTGCCGGTGACAAAGCCATTTCGCGAGGATTTCCATACAGCGAGGTCGTCACGCGAATCGCCTATGTAATCGAAGCCCTGGTGGCCAAAAGCCTGCTCCAGCACCTTGCACTTGTTTGAACTGGAAAGATTGATGGTGCCATTGCTGGCAAACACACTGCCAAACCCGCCAATATGTTCCGACACTTTGAACGCCAGGATCTGGTCCGTAGCAGTGCAGAGATGAATGTCTCGTCCATTCGCCCGCTCTGCGGCCAACATCGCCAGCACTTTTTCGTTATACGGCAGGATGGTGATATCGAGATCAACGCGCTTGGCAATTTCCGCCTTCAAGACGGCCTTGCCTTTCAGCAGCCACATGAAGCAGCGGAAGATATTCAGCGGATTTGCCTTGATCAAGGCGAGAAAAGATTCGAGCAGCAGGTCGGTCCTGATTAACGTACCATCAAGATCGACACAAAGCGGGACTTTTGCTGAGCTGGGAAATTGTCCCGATACAGATTGATCCAGATGCTCTCGAATAGACCCCTGGCCAAGGGTGGCTGAGTTATGCATTTAGCCTTCGTATACAACGTGGAAAAGGCCTATATCAAATCACAATCGCGTAAATGAATATGTGCGTATGCGAACACTTGCGAACACTTGGTCTTGCCAAGCAATTTGGTCCATTTATGTTCGGTAGCAAACACATGTTTTTAAAGGCAAACGAGTATTGTTGAGCTTATGCGGAAATTCCATTTCGACACTGTTGCGTCCAAGATCACATTCATTTTTCTGTGCTACATGGTGGCTGCAGCCTCGTTTGGTGGCTTTTTCGAAAAGTGGGCGTTCCGGGATGGGATGGCTTATTCTGCCATTGAAATGATGCAGGGAGAATCGAAGCGCCCTTTCGTCTATCGCCAACTGTTCCCCACGACGGCGAACCTGGTCAACAAACTGGTCCCCCAGGAAATCAATAATAAGTTCGCTACCTGGCTGGCCGCTGATCCCATGAAAAGAAATTTCATTTACCGCTACTTCTCGAATGCCAAGGACAGCACTAATTCGGAATATGTACTGCGGTATTACGTCCTGTTCGCGATGTGTTTTGCGTCCTATTTTTTCGGCGTACTAGCCCTGCGAGCGGTTTGCCTTGAGTTCTACCCTGACAAGGTAGCCGCCACGCTAGCTGCTTTTTCCATCGCCTTGATATTCCCGATGCTGACCACAGAAGGCGGCTACATGTACGACATGGCCGAGCTGCTGTTCATGGCTCTGGCAGTGCTGCTGGCGGCAAAAGGCAGACTATTCTGGTTGGCCCTTGTTGTCGGTGTGGCCACCTTCAACAAGGAATCCTTCCTGCTGTTCGTATTTGCCTTGTACCCTTTCATCAGGGCGAAGTTTTCCCTGAGGCAGACAATGGGCATAGGCAGTCTGTTGTTAGGCATATCGGCAGTGGTCAATCTGGCTGTCAAATTCTATTACGCCGACAACCCTGGCGGTTTTGTCGTCAACCAGCTGCCAGACCATATCTACTGGCTGCTTGATCCGCGGTCTTATTTTCTGTTTGAAGTAAATTATGGTGCTGTGACAACCAAAGGCTTCAATGTCATACACTTGATCATTGTCGCTTTCATCCTTCGCAGTGGCTGGCGCCACTTATCGCCAATACTCAGGCAGCATGTACTGATTGCAGCGGCTATCAATATCCCCTTTTTCATCGTATTTTGTTATCAGGGAGAGCTGCGGAATCTGAGCATGTTGTTTGTTAGTTTCACCCTCATGATCAGCATAGCGATTTCCAGGTATTTCCAGGAAACGTACCGGTCCTCCCCACCAAAATTTACTGGAGGCGCAACTGATGGCAACTAATTCTCCAGCCGCTGTAAACGTGCAGCCAGCGTCGGCATACGGGATTGAATCAATATTATTCTTCCTCACGGCGTGTTGGGGCGCGCTTATCCCCTGGCTCTCAAATCACCCGCCCATGGTGGACCTGCCCCAGCATGCCGCCCAGATCGGCTTATGGCGCGATTTACTACTGGAAAGATCTGCGTGGGAAGACTACTTCCGCATCAACCTGTTCACACCCTACCTCTTGGGCTACGGGGTGGCCTTACCTTTATCTTTTCTGATTGGAATTTCGGCAGCGCTCAAGCTGATGCTTTCCTGCGCATATCTTGCTTTTGTTTACTTATGTGTGCGCTTACGCCAGCAATTCAATTCTGACGCGCGTCTTGACTGGCTCTTTCTTGTGTCCTTTTTTGGCTATGCCTATAAATGGGGATTCTTCACTTTTCTGGTGGCTGCACCTATTGGCCTTTTATTTCTGCTGTATGCCGATCAGTATTCACGCGGCTCGACGCCACGACATACACTCAAACTCTTGTTTACCGGTGCGGTATTGTTGGCATCGCACGGATTGGTCTTTGTATATGCGGTATCAGCGGGCATGGGAATGCACGCACTAAGAAACTTTAAGGGATGGCGATTCTTAAGGACTATATGGCCATTCCTGCTTTTGGTTGCTTTATGTGGCGCCTACTTCTACATCAACAAGAAGTTCAGCGCTGACATGCCAACCAATCTCGATTCGGAGATCAAATGGGATTATGGTTTTGACCGGATAGTGAAAGCACTGCTCTATCCCGTCACCCCCAATGGGGAGCCCATAGCCATGCTGAAGCTCTTCATTACTGCATTGGTCATGTTTGCGACCCCTTGGTTGTTGGGATCACGGATCAACTGGCGTGATCCAATTTCAAAAATTCCCTTTTTCCTGGCAGTGTTTATTTTAGGCTTTGTCCCCAACTACGCGTTTAGTACAGCCTTGCTCTATCAGCGCTTTGCCCTGTTTCTGCTACCTGCATATGCATGGATTTTTCAAGCTTCCCAACCTAAAGAGGCCATGAAGCAAACGACAAGGGGCAAAATCCTGATTGGTGTTCTTGTGTTGTTCACCTGGATATTTATGGGTCTGCAGACGCTGCATACCATAAGATTCGACAATGAATCCAAGGACATAGACAGCATCATCAGCCAATTGAAACCACGACAGCGTGCCTTGATCATGGTATTTGATTCGGACAGCAAGGCTAACGATAGCATAAAGATTTATGCTCATTATCCCGCTTGGTACCAGGCTGAAAGAGGCGGCCTTGTCGACTTCAATTTCGCCTGGTTCCCGCCACAAATTGTCCGGTATCGGCCTGATCGGCTGCCTGGCATAGAGCCAGGATTCGAATGGAATGTGGATACATTCGATTGGAAAAAAAACAGAGGCGAGGATTTCAATTATTTCCTCATCCGCAGCCGCAAGCCCGTACCGTCATCATTATTTGCAGGTGCTCCATGCCAGCCTCAACTCGTCGTGCAAAAAGGCGAGTGGAGCATTTATGAAAGAATCACTTGTCCCAATTTGCAGCAGTAGAGGGACAAATTCATTGTTGAAAGACTGGCTTATGTATAAACCTCGCGGACTTATGTTATATGGCCAGTCGACTGACTCTGGTGTTGCAGGAGGGTTTTGATGTTTACGCGACGGCAATTTATTCTCGGCATGCTAGCGCTGGCTGCAGCAACCCAGCTTCCGCGACTTTACAACTTCATCATTGTCGATAAACGGTTAGAGCCTCGCTCTGGCTGGATCATGATGAAAGACGATAAATGATCTTTCCGGATGTTGGCGCGCTGAATTCATCCGGTTTTTCGCCCAAAGTTGGTATCATCGGCTCAGGCCCAGCTAGCATATCGCTGGCTTTACAGCTCGAACGACATGGCATTCCCAGCGTGATATTCGAAGCTGGGGGATACGATTACGACCCAACAGTTCAGGATGCCTACAAAGGCCACGTCATAGGAGATCCATATTTCGATCTCGCAGGTGCCCGACTACGCTACTTTGGCGGCTCCTCAGGCCATTGGGCTGGCTGGTGCAGGCCTCTTGATGAAATTGATTTTGAACCGCGCGAGGGGTTCAGGAATTCTGGCTGGCCCATCCGGAAAAAAGACCTGGACCCTTATATCAAGGCGACTGACGCTATCCTTGAACTGGAGCCGCTGAAACCGGACGAGCCGGTCAACCAAAACCTCCGTGAAATCTTTTTTCAATTCAGCCCTCCAGTAACGTTCGGACAAAAATATCGCAAACATATCTCCGATTCCTGCACGATTGGGCTTTTGACATACAGCCCGGTAACCGAAGTCGTGCCAGCCAACGGCCGCATCGATCACCTCTTGGTGCACACCCGTGAGGGGTCTTCCCAAAAGGTTACATTGCCATACTATTGCCTGTGTGCAGGTGGCATCGAAAATAGCCGCCTATTGCTGTGGTCGAACCTTAAACACAATGCGGGAGCCGTTCCCTATCCGGAAACGCTGGGGAAGTACTGGATGGAACATCCCATATTCGGTGCTGGCGATGCAGTCATTTTCAACAGATTCAGCATGTCGACAGATAGCCACTGGGGGATGAAGTATTTCGCACCCACGTCTACCTACCTCCACACCCACAACATGGGGAATTTCGGACTCAGGCTTTTGTCAGGAGGACCAATCAAGGCTCTGATCAAGGATGGGCTATGCGTAGCACCAGAATTGTTCGGAAAACTTCTCGAAAAGGCCGGGCGTAACCTCCATTGCGCTACAACCCTGAGAATTGCATGGGAGCAGTTGCCTGTCCCCAGCAACCGCATCGAACTTGACACCGAGAAGGATAAAACTGGTATGCCCAGAACCAAGCTCTTCTGGAAAAAACAGCCTGAGGATAGGCACACCGTGGAAACCGCCATTCAAACTTTTGGGACGTACCTCGCAACCACAGACCAGGGCCGGATGAAAGTGGTTGAGTGGATTGTCGAGGGCCGTGACTATCCTGCTGACGAAGAGCTGGCAGGCTTTCACCATATGGGTGGTACTCGCATGGCAGCGACCCCCGCTCACGGTATCGTTGACCGGAACTGCAAGGTGTTCGGCGTGGATAATTTGTATATCGGCGGCTCATCAGTATTCCCCACTGGAGGCCATACAAATCCCACCTATTCCATTGTGCAGCTCGCCTTGAGATTAGGTGACCATCTGGCGCAGCGAATTGTGAGGGCCTGAACCTTGGAAAGTCGGCAAGAAGCGAGCGTGCAAGTGGTCGCTGGCAGCTTTATCCAACACTGTGTTCACTACCGGACTGATTGCGCATCCAAATTACCTCAAACTCAGGTTTTGTATTCCTGATACTTTAAAGAGTAAAAAAAAAGGAGAAAAATTGTTTACTCGACGGAAATTTATTCTGGGCATGCTTGCACTGGCTGCCGCCTCACAACTTCCACGGCTCTACAACTTCATCATTGTCGATAAACGGCTGGAGCTCCGCTCTGGCTGGATCATGATGAAGGATGACAGATGATCTTCAAGGATGTTGCCTCCCTCCGCAGCGCAGGATTCTCCCCAAAAGTCTGCATCATCGGCTCCGGCCCTGCTGGTATTTCACTTGCACTCAAGCTCGAGAAGAAAAAAATCCCCTGCCTGATCCTCGAAGCAGGTGACTACAGTTTTGACCCAGCAGTGCAGGAAGCCTATCAAGGCAAAGTAATAGGTGATCCCTACTTTGATCTGGCTGGTGCGCGTCTACGCTACTTTGGCGGCTCATCAGGCCATTGGGCAGGCATGTGCCGTCCTCTTGATGATGTCGATTTTGAACCGCGCAAGGGTATGAAAAATTCAGGCTGGCCCATCCGCAAGAAAGACTTGGATCCTTACAGTGAAGAAGCACAGGCCATCCTGGAGATTCATCCCTTTGATGCAGATGAGCCTATGAATAAGGACCTCAGAAAGGTCTTTTTTCAGTACAGCACACCGGTTAGATTCGGTCAGAAGTATCGCAAACATATCGAAGAGTCTAAAACCATTGGCCTGCTGTTCAATAGCCCACTGGTGGACATCAGTCCGGTCGCTGGCCGCATTGATCATGTGAAGGTCAACACCAAGGAAGGCACGCCGGAGAAGATTACAGCACCCTACTTTTGCCTGTGCACGGGCGGCATAGAAAACAGCCGCCTGCTGTTATGGGCCAATGAGCTTCATAATGGCGGTGTCGTGCCGCATGCGGAGACACTCGGCAAATACTGGATGGAACATCCGATTTTTGGTGCGGGAGATGCCATCCTGTCGAACGCCTTCAGTATGCGATCGAATACGCATGACCAGATGACGCATATTGCCCCTACCCGTGAATTTCTGCACAAGACGGGATGCGGGAATTTTGGGCTCAGGTTATTCTCCGGCGGCAACCTCAAAGCTCTCGTCAAAAGTGGCCTTTGTATTGCCCCAGAATACTTCACCAAGCTGGCTCAGAAGATAGACCACAACGTTGCCTGCGCAGTCGTGTTCAGAATGTGCTGGGAGCAGATCCCAGTGAGCACGAACCGGATTGAGCTGGGTAAAGAAAAGGACGCTACGGGCACTCCACGTCCCATTCTATTCTGGAAAAAGCAGCCGGAAGACCGACGCACAGCCGAAATAGCCGTGCAGACCCTGGGTGCCTATCTGGCGACGGAGGATAGAGGGCGTGTCAAGGCTGTAGAGTGGCTGGCAAAAGGTCTGGATTACCCTGAAGACGACGAAAAAGCGGGCTTTCACCACATGGGGGGAACGCGTATGGGGAACAGTCCTGCAGAAGGTATCGTGGACAAGGACTGCAAAGTGTTCGGCGTTGAGAACCTGTATATCGGCGGCTCATCAGTGTTTACCACAGGCGGCTTTACCAACCCGACCTATGCCATTGTGCAACTCGCGTTGCGGCTAGGTGATCATCTTGAACGGCAAATCAGCCAAGCCTGAAGATAAAACAGGATTGGCCCAAAAGAAAAAGGCCTGTTAAACAGGCCTTTTTTTATTACTGGTGGGGCGGGTGGGGGTCGAACCCACGGCCAACGGATTAAAAGTCCGCTGCTCTACCACTGAGCTACCGCCCCTGAAAGAGCATCAGGCAAGATCAAGATTACGAGCCTGACGAAAGCGCGCCATTATCCGGAAAAGGGCGGTCTGCGTCAAACGCGCAGGCTAGCGCATGCCAGATAAACGGCCTAGCGCATCCCTGGGAACCGGCCCCCCATTGAACGCATGAGCTTGCTCATGCCGCCCTTGGAAAACATCTTCATCATTTTCTGCACTTCCTCGAATTGGTTGAGCAAGCGGTTGACATCCTGCACCTGCACACCAGCACCTTGGGCGATGCGCCGTTTGCGCGTGGCCTTGATAACCTCTGGTTTGCGCCGTTCCAGCGGCGTCATGGAATTGATGATGCCTTCGATGCGCCTTAAGCTTTTCTCGCCCTGCTCGGGATCCACTTTGCCGGCCATGCCGGCGAGCTGGGCCGGCATCTTGTCCATCAGCGCGCCCATACCACCCATGTTACGCATCTGCTGCATCTGCGCCTTGAAGTCGTCGAGGTCGAATGTCTTGCCGGACTTGATCTTGTCGGCCAGTTTCTTGGCCTCATCCATGTCCACATTCTTATGAGCCTGCTCGATGAGCGACAGCACGTCGCCCATGCCCAGCACACGAGACGCCATGCGTTCCGGATGGAATGGTTCCAGCCCATCCACCTTCTCGCTGACGCCGATGAACTTGATGGGCTTGCCCGTGACATGACGGACAGAGAGTGCCGCACCGCCGCGCGCATCACCGTCGAGCTTGGTGAGTACCACACCCGTCAGCGGTAATGTCTCGCGGAATGCACGTGCCGTGTTCACCGCATCCTGACCTTGCATGGCATCCACCACGAATAAGGTTTCGATGGGCTTCAGCAGCTCATGCAATTTTTTGATCTCGGCCATCATGGCTTCATCGATGGCCAGGCGACCCGCGGTATCGAAGATCACAACGTCGTAAAAATGGCGCTTGGCATGGTCGAGTGCATTCTTCGCAATGTCAGCCGGCTTCTGGTTGGCATTGGAGTCAAAGCAATCCACATCCAGACTCTTGGCCAATGTTTTGAGCTGCTCAATAGCCGCCGGCCGATAAACGTCGGCACTTGCGAGCAGAACTTTCTTCTTCTGCTCCTTGAGGATACGCGCCAGTTTGGCAGAAGTCGTCGTTTTACCTGAACCCTGCAGGCCGGCCATGAGTATGACGGCTGGAGGCGTGACAGCCAGATTAAGCCCGGCATTCTGCTCGCCCATGAGGCGAGTCAACTCTTCATGCACCACCTGGATAACGGCTTGCCCTGGGGTCAGGCTCTGCAGGACCTCGCGGCCTTGTGCACGCTCTTTGACATGCGCGATGAATTCCTTGACCACAGGCAGTGCAACGTCAGCTTCAAGCAGAGCCATACGCACTTCACGCATGGCATCGGCGATATTCTCCTCGGTCAGCCGAGCTTGGCCGCGCAGGCTTTTGATGGTTTGTTGCAGCCGACTACTAAGATTTTCTAACATGATGTGGACCTGATTGGCAGCGCGACGATATTGGGCTGCGTGCTATAGTGTGCAAAATTCGATTTTAACCTAAGTCATTCCTTGCGTATGTTGGAGTTTATTCCTTACCTGATCACTGCCGGCATTTACCTGGTTGCTGCCGCTGCATACTGGCGCAAGGCCAGGAAGATTGCGCCCCAAACGCGCTGGCAATGGGATTTTTCCATCATTGCAGTCGGGCTGGCGCTGCATGGCTGGCTGCTTTATGACACCATGTTTGCGGGTGGATTGAATCTGGGCTTGACGAATGCCTTGTCGGCCATTTTTTGGCTTACAGTGCTGATCTACTGGCTGACCGACATCCAGCACAAACTGCACAGCCTGCAAGCTTTCGTGCTGCCGCCTGCCGCCGCCGCAGTACTGCTACAGAAGTTCGTCCCCACAACGCTTACGCTGTCCTATGCAGACCAGCCGCTATTCATGGCGCATCTCATCATTGCCTTGCTGGCCTACAGCCTGTTCACGTTCGCCGCGCTGCATGCGATATTGATGGCCATGGCGGAACGCAGCCTGCATAACAAAAGCACCTGGATAAAGCTGCCGGACTTCCCGCCGCTGCTCAACATGGAAAAGCTGCTGTTCCGCGTGATTGCCATTGGCTTTGGACTCTTGACGCTGACATTGGTAAGCGGCGTGCTGTTCTCTGAAGAATTGTTCCACCAGCCCATGAGGTTCACCCACAAGAATGTATTTGCCGTGCTTTCATGGCTGATCTTCGGTGGGCTGCTGTTGGGCAGATACCAACATGGCTGGCGTGGCCGCACTGCTATCCGCTGGACCTTGGGTGGATTTGCCTTACTATTGCTGGCCTATGTCGGCAGCAAGTTCATCTTACAGATCCTGCTGCACCGCCAGTTCATTTCAGGCTAGGCTTCACCTGAGGCTGATGATGGGCCAGCCCTGCTGGCGAGCATAGTCTTCGAGCACTGGATCAGGGTCCACCGCCACCGGGTGATCCACCATCTTGAGAAGCGGCAAGTCATTCTGCGAATCACTGTAGAACCAGGTCGACTCGAAATCCTTTAGCGTCTTGCCCTGCTCCGCTAACCACTCCTTGAGACGCAAGACTTTGCCCTCCTGAAAGCTCGGCGTACCAATAACCCCTCCGGTAAATTCGCCGTCCACCTCCTCCGGCACGGTACCAATCAGGTGCTCTATGCCGTAGGCATGCGCAATGGGCGTCGTAACAAAGCTGTTGGTTGCCGTGATGACTACCATGAGATCGCCATCCGCCTTGTGCTTGTTCACCAGTTCTTGTGCCTTATCGGTCATCATGGGATAGACCTTGCGCTCCATGTAGCGCTTGTGCCATTCGTTGAGCTGGCTTCGGGGATGCTGGGATAAAGGTTTGAGCTGGAATGCCAGGAAGGCATAAATATCCAACACGCCATTCTTGTAGTCCTCGTAGAACTGTATGTTTTGCGCTTCATGCTTGGCACGGTCGAGCACGCCTTCTTCCATGAGGAATTGTCCCCACTGGAAATCGCTGTCCCCTGCAAGCAGGGTATTGTCCAGATCAAATAAAGCTAACCGCAAAAAAATTCTCCCCAAATAATTATTCCTGGCTGCGCTTCCAGGGCAAAACGAGCAAAACGCCAACCAGAATGATGATCAGCGCCACGTACTCCGGCCCACCTATGCTCTCATCCGCCAGCACCGCGCCCAGGAACATGGCGACAACCGGGTTTACGAATGCGTAGCTGGTAGCTAATGCGGGCCTCACATGCTTCAGCAGAAAAAGATACGCACTATAAGCGACAAATGAGCCAAACAGAATCAGGTACAAAATGGCCAGTACGGATTTCGTGCTTATCTCAACCGGCCAGGTTTCGCCACCTAACATGCTGGCAAGCAGCAGCACCACACCACCCGCAATCATTTGCGTTGCACTTGCCATGGCACCCACAGGCATGGATAGATGCTTGCCCCATAAGGACCCAAAAGCCCAGCTGGCAGCAGCCAGCAACAGAATGACGGCACCAAGTGGGCTCGCCTGCAGGTTATCACCCAGGTTGAGGACGATAATGCCTGCCGTGCCGACGATTACTCCCAACCATTCCCGCACATGCGGCCTTTCATTCCAGAAGCTGGCGAAGATGGCCGTCCATAGCGGGACAGTGGCGATGGCCAGTGCCGCAATGCCCGAAGATACCGTTTGTTCTGCATAAGCCACTCCGCCATTGCCCACGGCAAGCAGCAGAGTGCCGACAATCGCAGCACCCAGCCATTGCTTGCGGGCTGGAGCTGGTGCGCCCCGCCACCTGAGCCAGCCATAGAGCAATCCCCCCGCTGCAAGAAAGCGGATAGCGCCCATGAGGAATGGCGGCAAACTTTCCATGGCGAATCGCATGGCCAGGAACGTCGAACCCCAGATGAAGTAAAGGGCAGCCAGCGCCAGCACGACCAGCAGTTTGTGCTGGTCGCTGAGTTGGTTAGGCACGTGCTTTACAGCTGGGGATGAGCCCGCTCGGCTTTAGCATGCAGCTTGTTCAGCGCATTCAAGTAAGCTTTGACGGACGCGATCACGATATCGGTATCAGCACCCTGGCCGTTCACAATGCGTCCACCTTTGGCCAAGCGTACCGTCACTTCACCCTGTGCATCCGTACCACTCGTGATATTGTTGACTGAATACAACTGCAGCTCGGCACCGCTATCGGCAATGCTTTCCACGGCCTTGAAGGCTGCGTCCACCGGGCCACCGCCGTTTGCTTCAGCGCGCCGTTCCACGCCATCTTCCGAAACGGTGACGACGGCATGTGGGATCTCGCCAGTTTGTGAACACACCTGCAAATAGGCGAGCTTGTAATATTCAGCCGCTTCGCTGAGGAATTCGTCACTCACCAGTGCGTGCAAATCCTCATCGAAAATCTCCGATTTTTTGTCCGCCAGTGCTTTGAAACGTGCGAAAGCGGCGTTCAGTGATTCCTCGCCATCGAGGCTGATGCCCAGCTCGGTGAGACGCGTACGAAACGCATTGCGTCCGGAAAGCTTGCCCAATGTGAGCTTATTTGCACCCCAGCCCACATCTTCTGCACGCATGATTTCATATGTCTCACGGTGCTTGAGCACACCATCCTGGTGGATGCCAGATTCATGGGCAAAAGCATTGGCGCCGACCACTGCCTTATTGGGCTGCACAGGATACCCGGTGATGGTGGACACCAATTTCGAACTCGGCACGATCTGTGTCGTGTCGATGCTGGTTTCGAGGTTGAACACATCCTTGCGCGTTTTGACCGCCATGACAATCTCTTCAAGGCTGGCATTACCGGCACGTTCACCGAGGCCATTGATCGTGCACTCGACTTGGCGCGCGCCTGCCATCACGGCTGCCAATGAGTTGGCGACAGCCATGCCGAGGTCGTTGTGGCAATGGGTGGACCAAACCACCTTATCAGCATCAGGCACACGGGAAATGAGCTGTTGCATGCGCTCACCCCACAATGCGGGGATCGAATACCCTACCGTATCCGGTACGTTGATCGTCTTGGCGCCAGCCTGGATGACAGCATCAAATACGCGAATGAGAAAATCCATGTCGGAACGCACGGCATCTTCCGCCGAGAACTCCACATCATCGGTGTATTCCAGCGCCCATTTCACCGCCTGCACCGCGCGCTCAACGACTTGGTCTGGCGTCATGCGCAACTTGTTTTCCATGTGGATGGAACTGGTCGCGATGAAGGTATGAATGCGGCCGTTCTTTTCCTTGTGCTTCATGGCGGGTTGGATGGCCTCGCCTGCCCGGCGTACGTCGTTCTCGTTGGCACGCGCCAGCGAACAGACGGTGGATTTGGTGATAGCAGCAGCAATCGCCTGGATGGCTTCGAAGTCACCCTGACTGGCGGCGGCAAACCCTGCTTCGATCACATTCACGCCGAGCTTTTCGAGCTGGCGCGCAATACGCAATTTCTCTTCCTTGGTCATGGCGGCGCCAGGGCTTTGCTCGCCATCGCGCAAGGTCGTATCAAAAATGATCAACTGGTTCTGGTTGAATTTAGATTGCATGTTTTTTAATCCTGTTCAGCGAGACTTGAGTCTCTATCGCTGGAATCCAGCTCTTCGCGAGATGCTCATGCATCTTGCGGCTCTTTAAAGCATAAAGTGTGGGGGAGTATTTAGCGCGCGTGGCGCAGCAGCAGACCGGCCAGCAGGAGGCCATAGTGCGGAAGGGAAAGCGTGGTGTAGCGGTTAAAAAACATAGTGCGCGAAATATAATGTTTTTTCGGCAGCTTCGCAAGTAAAGGGTTATTCCTTCTGGATGCGTCGCTGCTTAAGTTGCCCTTGCAGCCAATATGCATAACCCGAAATACCGTACAGCACAAAGATGGCAAACAGCACCACAGGCGGGCTGTAGGAAATCAGCACAAGTGCCAATACCACCAGCAGGATGACCACAAAAGGTACGCTGCGGCGCATGTTGAAATCCTTGCCGCTGTAGTAGCGCAGATCACTCACCATGGTGAGGCCGGCAAAGACTGTAATGATCCAGGCAACCCAATTCATCTTGATCCAGCCGAAAAAAACCTCACTGCCCACCACGCCATTATCGTGAGAAACCCATACGAGACCTGCCAGCAAGGCCGCTGCAGAGGGGCTCGGCAACCCCTGGAAGAAACGCTTGTCGCTATCGTCGAGCTTGGTGTTGAAACGTGCCAGCCTCAGGGCAGCACAAGAGCAATAAATGAACGCCGCGATCCAGCCCAATTTGCCTAAGGGCTGCAGCGCCCAGACATACATCACAAGAGCGGGCGCCACGCCGAAGGAAACCATGTCTGACAAGCTGTCGAATTCAGCGCCAAAGGCACTCTGTGTATGCGTCAGGCGTGCTACCCGGCCATCAAGTCCATCCAGCACCATGGCAACGAAGATGGCGACAGCAGCATGTTCAAATCGTCCATTCATCGCTTGTACGATGGCGTAAAAACCTGCAAAGAGGGCCGCCGTGGTAAACAGATTCGGCAGAAGATAAATGCTGCGTTCGCGCAGACTGGGGTTCAAAAGCTTTCTGCGGCGCAAGCGCGGGCTCGGCTCGATCATCAGGCTCATCCTTAATTTAGTGTTCGAATTAGTATAACAAAGGCGGCATCTCAACCAGCGAACGATAGCACGCCCCTCTCTATGTTAGTATCGCGGCTTAATGTTGAGTTCATAGCCTCACATCAGGCGACTTCTATGCAATTCTCCCTCCTCAAACAGGACAATACCGCTCGGCGGGGCACATTACGGCTTGCACACGGCGAAGTCCATACACCTGCCTTCATGCCCGTTGGCACTTATGGCGCAGTGAAGACACTGACGCCTGCCGAAGTGCGTGACACCGGTGCACATATCCTGCTCGGCAATACCTTCCATTTGTGGCTACGGCCTGGTCTGGACATCATAGAAGCGCACGGCGGCTTGCACGGCTTTATGGGCTGGAATGGCCCCATCCTGACTGACTCTGGCGGTTTTCAGGTCTGGAGCTTGGGTAAACTGCGCAAGATTTCCGAGGAAGGCGTCAAGTTTCGTTCCCCGGTTAACGGCGATCTGTGCATGCTGACCCCTGAAGAGTCCATGCGTATCCAGAAGGTATTGAATTCAGACATCGTGATGGTGTTCGACGAATGCACTCCTTACCCTGCCACTCGGCAGGAAGCCGAAGACTCCATGCGCATGAGCCTGCGCTGGGCAGCGCGGAGTAAAAGCGAATTCCTGCGTTCAGCCAACATTTCTGTTGCGAAAGCGATGACGGTGCAAGGCGGCAACAAGACTGCGACGCAGACAGTACATGAAGTACGGCAAGGAGCAGGCGAGGTAGCCAACGCGGCAACGTCGAGCTCCATGCAACAGAGCAATGCATTATTTGGGATTATCCAGGGCGGCATGTACGAAGACTTGCGCGACGTCTCGCTAGCCGGTCTTGTGGAAATCGGGTTCGATGGCTACGCCATTGGCGGCCTGTCTGTTGGCGAACCGAAGGAAGACATGCTGCGTATCCTCACCCATACCGCACCCAAGATGCCGCAGGACAAGCCACGCTATCTCATGGGGGTGGGCACGCCTGAGGATCTGGTCGCAGCGGTGGCCCTTGGTATCGACATGTTCGACTGCGTCATGCCTACCCGCAACGCACGCAATGGTTGGTTGTTCACTCAGTATGGGGACATCAAGCTCAAGAATGCGCGCTACAAGTCTGACACCCAGCCGCTCGACAGCGACTGTAACTGCTATACCTGTCGCAATTTCAGCCGCTCCTATCTGCAGCACCTGCATCGTGTCGGCGAGATCCTTGGCGCTCGTCTCAACACCATCCACAACGTCCATTACTACCAGCAGCTCATGGCAGGCATACGCTCAGCTATAGAGCAGGACAGCTTTGCCAGTTTTGTACAGGAGTTTGCCCATAAAAGAAGCGTTCTCGGGGCCGTAGTTGCGGAATGAATTACGTGCCGGAAATTGAGTCTATGCTAGAATTTCCCGCTTTCGAACGCTTGGATGCTTAAAAGAAAGGTAATCCCGTGTTAATCAGCACCGCCTATGCCGCACCTGCCGCTGCCGCAGCTCCAGACTGGACCAGCTTCCTCCCCCTGATCATCATTTTCGTACTGTTCTGGTTCATGCTGATCCGCCCGCAAATGAAGCAAGCCAAGGAACACCGCAAAATGATCGATGCCCTGCAAAAAGGGGATGAAGTCACCATTGCCAGCGGTATTACGGGCAAGATCACCAAAGTCAGCGATGCCTATGTCAGCGTGGAAATCGCGCCTGACGTCGTCGTCAATGTGCAGAAAAACGCCGTGCAGACCCTGCTGCCCAAGGGCACACTCAAAAGCCTTTGATCAATAACATCAACAATGCCTGAACGGGCCTTCTCGCCCGTCTTGTGAGAGCCGCAATATGAATCGTTATCCGTTGTGGAAATACATCATTGTGCTAGTGGCACTTGTCCTGGGCATACTGTATTCCCTACCCAATCTGTTTGGGGAATCACCAGCCGTACAGGTTAGTCCTTCCAAAGCCACTGCCGAAGTCAATACCGACCTGCTGGAACAAGTGGAGACAGCGCTCAAGCAGGGGAACGTTCAATATGAAACGGTTTTCCTGGATACCAACGGGGTTAAAGCACGCTTCGCGAACCCCGAAACTCAGATCAAGGCAAAGGATGTCCTGCAGAACGCGCTTGGCAATGATTACGTCATTGCCCTGAATCTACTGTCCCGTTCACCCGATTGGTTGAGCAAGATTGGCGCATTGCCTATGTACCTGGGCCTTGATTTGCGCGGCGGTGTACATTTCCTGCTGCAGGTGGACATGAAAGCCGCCATGGACAAGGCTGCTGAGCGTTATGTGGGCGATTTCCGTACCCTGCTGCGTAATGAGCGTATTGCCTATCTGGGCGTTTCCCTCGAAGGCCAGACAGTGCAGGTTCGGTTCAAGGACGAAGCCGAGCGCGCCAAAGCCGAAAGAGTCCTCAAGCGTGATTATCCTGACCTGACGTTCGATGAGTCGAATAGTGGCGAAGACAAGCTACTGACTGCCCGCCTCAATCAGCAGGCAAGACAGCGCATCCAGGATTTTGCGCTCAAGCAGAATATCCAGACTTTACACAACCGCATCAATGAGCTCGGCGTAGCGGAGCCCATCATCCAGCAGCAGGGGCTGGATCGAGTCGTCGTACAGTTGCCCGGGGTGCAGGACACCGCCAAAGCCAAGGAAATCCTGGGCCGAACGGCGACTCTGGAAGTCCGTCTGGTGGATGAAGAAAAAATGGACCCCACCACGCTTGAGAGGGCCGCACAAGGACAGGTGCCCTTCGGTGACGAATTTCATGTAGGCCGTGATGGGGAGCCCATCATCGTCAAGAAAAGCGTTGTGCTCACCGGTGAATATATTACCGACGCCGGCCCCGGCATTGATAACACCACAGGCGAATCGGTCGTGCACATCACACTGGACGGCCGCGGTGCGCGTATCTTCAAGCAGGTCACACGTGAAAACGTGGGCAAGCGCATGGCCATCCTGCTGGTGGAAAAGGGTAAGGCTGAAGTCATCACCGCGCCGGTCATACGTGAGGAAATCGGCGGCGGCCGTGTGCAGATCACAGGCATGGCCAACGTGAAGGAGGCCAATGACGTCTCCCTGCTGTTACGAGCCGGGGCATTGGCAGCGCCCATGGATATCATTGAGGAGCGTACCGTCGGCCCCAGCATGGGTGAGGAAAACATCAACCGCGGCGTACATTCCGCCCTGTGGGGTTTCGCTGCCATCGCTGTATTCATGATTTTTTACTACACGGTCTTCGGCGCGATTTCCGTACTGGCCCTCAGCATCAATGTGCTGTTGCTGGTCGCCCTGCTTTCCATGCTACAAGCCACGCTGACCTTGCCGGGTCTGGCCGCCATTGCATTGACGCTGGGTATGGCTATTGACGCCAACGTGCTGATCAATGAACGTATCCGGGAAGAGCTGCGTGCCGGCGTTACTCCGCAAGCTGCCATCCAGGCAGGCTACAGCAGGGCGTTTGACACCATCCTCGACTCTAACGTCACTACTCTGATTGCCGGTCTGGCCCTGTTCATGTTCGGCACCGGACCGGTGAAAGGCTTTGCCGTTGTCCACGTCTTGGGCATTCTGACTTCGATGTTCAGTGCCGTGATGGTTTCCCGCGCTGTGGTCAACCTGCTGTACGGCTACCGCCGCAAGCTTACCAAACTGCCAGTCGGTTAACCGTTATTCGCCAATGAAAGCCTAGAGCAAGATATGGAACTCTTTAGAATCAAGAAAGATATCCCCTTCATGAGCTATGGTCGTCTGACGACGACCGTCTCACTGTTGACCTTTATCCTGGCGATATTTTTCCTCGCTACCCGCGGTCTCAACTTCGGTGTCGACTTTACAGGCGGCACCCTGATGGAAGTCAGCTATCCGCAAGCAGCCAATATTCACGACATTCGTACCGCGGTGAACAGCATTGGCCTGACCGAAGCGACTGTGCAGAATTTCGGCACCAGCCGCGATGTGCTGATCCGCCTGCCATTGAAGCCTGAACTATCCATTTCCCAACTTTCCGAACAAGTAATGGCGGCGCTTAAAGCAGCTGACCCTAATGTGAGGATGAACCGGGTGGAATCCGTAGGCGCGCAGGTTGGTGAAGAGCTTTATGAAAGCGGCTCGCTGGCCTTGTTGCTGGTGGTAATCGGTATCGGCATCTACCTTGCCATGCGCTTTGAATGGCGCTTTGCGGTTGCTGCCATCATCGCCAACCTGCATGACGTGGTGATCATTCTGGGGTTTTTTGCATTCTTCCAGTGGGAGTTCAACCTGACTGTTCTGGCTGCCGTGCTGGCCGTGCTGGGTTATTCCGTCAACGAATCGGTGGTGGTATTTGACCGGGTGCGCGAAAATTTCCGCAAAATGCGAAAAGCCAGTGTGTCTACCGTCATCGACAATGCCATCACGCGCACCATGTCCCGCACCATCATCACCCACTTAACCACGCAAACCATGGTCTGTTCCATGCTGCTGTTCGGCGGTGAGGTATTGCATAATTTCGCGCTTGCCCTGACGATCGGCATTCTGTTCGGCATCTACTCATCCGTACTGGTCGCCAGCCCCATCGTCATGTTCCTTGGCGTTTCACGCGAGAACCTGGTCAGCCCGGTGGACAACAAGAAGCAAGCTGACGCTCTGCCTTAACTTGACAAGCAGGCGTCCAGGCACAGAGACTATGGTCTTTAAATAACGCCCACCCCTATTGGACGCTTTCCCGCTTGCCCACCTGCTCGGCGCTCTCGCTGGGCTGCTCGTGATTTCCGCATTCTTCTCAATGGCGGAAACCAGCTTGATGTCCGCCAACCGCTACCGGTTGCGACATCTTGCCAAGGAAGGCCATCGCGGCGCCCGGCTTGCAGTTTCCCTGCTCAATAAAACCGACAAGCTGCTGGGTGTCATCCTGTTATGTAACAACCTTGCGAATGCCGCGTCAGCAACACTCGTAGCCATCATCAGTGTCGAGCTGTTTGGCGAAGGGGAATTCGTGCTGATGCTGGGCACATTGGCCGTCACGTTCGCCATCCTGGTATTCAGCGAAATCTCGCCCAAGGTCATTGCGGCGGCGCATTCTGAAAAAATCGCCATCTTCAGCAGCTACCTGCTTTACCCCTTGCTCAAGGTTGCCTACCCTGCGGTATGGTTCGTCAACCTGTTCGTGAGTGGCCTGCTGCGCATTCTGGGCATTAAGATAAACTTTGCCGAAAGCCCCAACGCGCTGACCATGGAAGAACTACGCAGCATCGTGTCCGATGCCGGAAGCTACTTACCAAAAAAGCACCGCAGCATCCTGCTCAACCTGTTCGACCTCGAGAAAATCAGCGTTGACGATGTCATGACTGCGCATACGCTGATCGAGGTGATCGACTTCGATGCTTCGCTGGAAGACATCATGCAGCAGATTTCAGCCAGCCATCACACACGGTTGCCTGTGCGCCAAGGGCCTGGGGAAGAGATTATAGGCATCATCCATGTGCGCAAAGTCATGAACCAGCTGCGCAACGGTGAGCTGGATATTGATGGGCTATGCGAAATCCTGGCTGAACCTTATTTCATCCCATCCGGTACGCCCCTCTACACGCAGATGCAGCAGTTCCAGGAAAAACAGCAGCGCCTTGCATTGGTCGTGGATGAGTATGGTGAACTCAAAGGCCTGGTTACGCTCGAAGATATACTGGAAGAGATTATCGGGGATTTCACCACTCACTCACCGCTGCGTGCCAGCACCTACCACCAGGAGCCTGATGGCAGTTGGCTGGTGGATGGCGGCAGTCTATTGAGAGACCTCAACAAGCGGCTTGGATTGTTGCTGCCATTGGATGGTCCCAGGACGTTAAACGGTCTTGTGCTCGAGCATTTCGAAGATATACCTGAGCCAAACACCAGCTTCAGGATCGGCACACATACGCTTGAGATTATCCAGACCCAGGACAGGATCGTGAAAAGTGTGCGCATCTATCCCTGAGATAACGTGTCCTGTAGCACTGTTATCGGCAGTGAACAGGTGTACTGTAGATGAAGCGGTGACGGATTGACGACAACGTGATGTGGTTTTCCTGCCTCATTGTTTTTAATGGCTTTTCGGTAGAGGCAAAATAAAACCCATCCTCGAGTGCGGTTGAGGCTTGAAAATTTTCCCATTCGGCTCAAAATAGGTTGTGAAATGGCTAGTACAAGGCACGATACAAGCACCGTCTCAGAAACGGGTACCGCAAAGCCCAAACCGCCTTCGATGTACAAAGTCATTCTGTTAAATGACGATTACACGCCGATGGAATTTGTAGTTGATGTGATCCAGCGGTTTTTCAACAAAAACCGTGAACAAGCGACACAGATCATGCTCAAAGTACATACGGAAGGCTCAGGGGTATGTGGGGTTTATCCTCACGATATTGCGGAAACCAAGGTCAACCAGGTTGTGGGCTATGCCCGTGAACATCAGCATCCACTGCAATGTGCAATGGAAGAGGTTTGAAGAGTAGTTAAGGAAACTAAGATGATAGCGCAGGAATTGGAAGTATCTTTACATATGGCCTTTATGGACGCTCGTCAAAAGCGCCATGAGCTCATCACGGTTGAGCACTTGCTGCTCGCCATGATTGACAACCCGACAGCGGCCGAAGTCCTGCGTTCCTGCGGTGCCAATCTCGAAACGCTACGCAGCGAACTCAACAATTACATTGAGGAGCACACGCCCACCGTAGGCGGATTGGACGAGGTGGATACCCAGCCAACGCTTGGTTTCCAACGCGTGATACAGCGTGCCATCCTGCATGTCCAATCTTCGGGCAAGAAGGAAGTCACTGGCGCCAACGTGCTCGTCGCCATCTATGGCGAGAAGGATTCGCACGCCGTTTTCTTCCTGCACCAGCAAGGCATCACCCGCCTGGATGTCGTCAACTTCATCTCGCATGGCGTCGCCAAGATTGCCGATAACGCCAGCAAGCGTGCGGAGACAGAGCAGGAAGCGGAAGCAGATGGCGCACCCGCCGGAGCGCTGGAAAACTTCACGCTGAACCTCAACCAGCAAGTTATTGCGGGCAAGATTGACCCGTTGATCGGCCGCGAGCATGAACTCGAACGTGTCGTGCAGACCTTGTGCCGTCGGCGCAAGAATAATCCCTTGCTGGTCGGTGAAGCAGGTGTAGGCAAGACCGCCATTGCAGAGGGCCTTGCACGCCGTATCGTAGAAAAGAGCGTACCCGAGGTGCTGGCCAATGCCACCATCTACTCCCTCGATATGGGCGCACTGCTGGCGGGCACCAAGTATCGCGGCGATTTCGAGCAGCGGCTCAAAGCCGTGATGAAGAAGCTGTCCGAACAGCGAGATGCAATTCTGTTCATCGACGAAATCCATACGCTGATCGGTGCTGGAGCGGCGAGTGGCGGCACTCTGGACGCCTCCAACTTGTTGAAGCCTGCACTTTCCAACGGTTCTCTGAAGTGCATTGGTGCCACGACGTATCAGGAATTCCGCGGCATCTTCGAGAAGGACCACGCGCTGTCGCGTCGCTTCCAGAAGATCGATGTTGTTGAGCCAAGCGTTGCTGAAACGGTGGAGATTCTCAAGGGCCTCAAGTCGCGCTTCGAGCTTCACCACAGCGTGAAGTACACGGCTTCTGCCTTGAGCACGGCTGCTGAGCTCTCGGCCAAGTACATCAACGATCGTCACCTGCCCGATAAAGCCATTGATGTCATTGATGAGGCCGGTGCTGCGCAGCGTATCCTGCCCAAATCACGGCAGAAAAAGATCATCAGCAACAAGGAGATCGAGGACATCATCGCCAAGATTGCGCGCATCCCGCCAAAGAATATCTCGACGGATGACCGTAACGCCCTCAAGACGCTGGATCGCGATCTGAAGTCTGTGGTGTTCGGCCAGGATAAAGCGATTGACGCCCTGGCAGCCGCCATCAAGATGGCGCGCTCGGGCCTTGGCAACACGCAGAAACCGATTGGTGCATTCCTGTTCTCAGGCCCAACCGGTGTCGGCAAGACCGAAGTTGCAAGGCAATTGGCTTACACGCTGGGTATCGAGCTTGTGCGCTTTGACATGTCCGAGTACATGGAACGGCATGCTGTTTCGCGTCTCATTGGCGCGCCTCCTGGCTACGTCGGTTTTGAGCAGGGCGGCCTGATGACAGAAGCCATTACCAAGCATCCGTACTGCGTACTGCTGCTGGATGAAATCGAGAAGGCACATCCGGATATTTTCAATATTCTGCTGCAGATCATGGATCATGGCACGCTAACGGACAACAACGGCCGCAAGGCAGACTTCCGCAACGTGACTATCATCATGACCACCAATGCAGGCGCTGAGGCGATCTCCAAGACGGGTATTGGCTTCACACTGGGTGCCAAGACTGGCGATGAAATGGCCGAAATCAAGCGGCTGTTCAGTCCTGAGTTCCGCAACCGGCTGGATGCTGTAGTGTCCTTCTCGCCGCTGTCGGAAGAGGTCATCGTGCGTGTGGTGGACAAGTTCCTCATGCAGCTCGAAGATCAATTGCATGAGAAGAAGGTGGACATCACCTTCAGCGATGAACTCAAGGCTCACCTCGCCAAGAAGGGATTCGACCCACTCATGGGTGCTCGTCCGATGGCCCGCCTGATTCAGGATACCATCCGGCGTGCGTTGGCAGACGAGCTGTTATTTGGCAAGCTGGCCAATGGCGGCCACGTGCTGGTAGATGTGGACGAGAACGACGAGATCAAGCTGGTGTTTGACTCCCCGGCCACGCCACCCAGCCCGGAACCGACGCTGGAAACGGATCTGGCTTAATCAAGCCTGTTCTGTATTAGATAAGAGCGGCCTCAGGGCCGCTTTTATTTTGGCTTTTCCATAATCTGGATGAAGAGGGGCGAAGAAATCAATCCTTCGAGCCAATGACGCAACATTGGATAAGACGATTGAGCGAACCAAGCCTCGTCTGCCAATGCAAACTGGCGGACAAATGGAAAGATGCCGATATCAGCATAAGAGCAGGTATCGCGGCACAGGTAGGGTTTATCGCTGAGCAAGGCTTCCAGCCGGGCCAAAAAAATTTCCCCTTGCGCCCGGTAGACTTCCCGCGGTTGTTCAGGGAAACGACTTGAGTACTTGTACCTGTCAAGCGATTGTTTGAACGGGCCGTCATTCTCCTCGATTAATGTCTCCGCAAGCTGTGCTTTCTGGGAGTTCCCTTGCATCAGCCAGTCGTCAGGATCGTTCTGCGTCAGAGCCCAACGTATGATGTCCAGGCTTTCATCAATCACGGTGCCATCCGCCAGTACCAGTACAGGCACAGTGCCCTTGGGCGAAAGCCTGAGCATTTCCGATGGCTTTGCTTTGAGCGAAACCTCGTGAATTTCCAGCGGCAGACGACTATAGCGTAAAGCCATACGCGCCCGCATGGCATAAGGGCAGCGGCGGAAGGAGTAAAGCAGGGGGATAGCGCTCATCAGCTAAGCACTAGCCAATCGTTTTGCAGATATCGCTCACTAGCCGGGGGCCGCGATAAATCAGCCCGCTATACACCTGGACTAAGTTGGCGCCCGCTTCTATTTTCTCGCGTGCATCTTCACCGCTCATGATGCCGCCAACACCAATGATAGGAATTTCATTCCCCAAATGCTGGGCGAGCTGACGAATGACCAGAGTCGACTTGTTCTTGACGGGCGCACCAGACAAGCCGCCTGCCTCTTCCGCATGCGGCAGCCCGGCCACGGCTTCTCGGGCAAGTGTGGTGTTGGTGGCAATCACGGCATCCATCTGGTATTCCAACAGCAGAGAAGCAATTTCACCTACCTGCTCTGACTCAAGATCGGGCGCAATCTTCAGTGCAATGGGCACATAGCGGCCATGCGCCTGAGCAAGCTGGGCTTGATCTGACTTCAGCGCAGACAACAATCCCGCCAAAGCTTCCCGCTCCTGCAGTTGACGCAGATTCTTGGTATTCGGCGAGGAAATGTTGACGACAACATAACTCGCATAGAGATATACCTTGCGGAGACCGATCAGGTAGTCATCAATAGCGCGTTCGTTTGGCGTATCGAAATTCTTTCCGATATTGATACCGAGGACGCCCTTGTACTGCGAGCGCTTCACGTTCTCGACGAGATTATCCACACCAAGGTTATTGAACCCGAAACGGTTGATAATGCCTTCAGCCACTGGAATACGAAATAACCGTGGTTTGGGGTTACCAGGTTGTGGTCTGGGCGTCACTGTGCCCACTTCAATAAAACCAAAACCCAAGGCGGCAAGCCCGTCTATGTAAGCACCATTCTTATCCAGCCCGGCAGCCAAGCCAACAGGGTTGGGAAATGTCAGACCCATGACCTGCCTAGGCTGACATTGGGGGGGTGCGGGAAACAGCCTTCTGACCGGTATTTGTCCTACCCACTGCAATGATTTCAACGTCAAGTCGTGGGAACGTTCGGGATCAAGCTTGAAGAGGAAGGGCTTGCTGAGCGAATAGATATCCATGGCGAGATTTTACTTTAAATCTTCTGTGAGTCTGATACGTGGTCTCGGGCATGAAAAAGGCCAGATCTTTCGAGCCGGCCTTTCATTTATGACAATGCTTGAAGGGATTACAAAAGCACTTTCTCGATGCCCCCATGATTCGCCTTCTGCACGTAATCCTCCATCCAGTTCTCACCGAGGATATGCTTGGCCATTTCAACGACGATGTAATCAGCATCCAGACCTGTGTCATCGCCGTAACGTGATAAGCCCTGGAGGCATGATGGGCACGAGGTCAAGATTTTGACTTCCTGCTCCGGCGCACCTGGCGTCAGGCCAAGCTTCTTCATGCCTTTCTCCAGTTCTTCCTGCTTGCGCTGCTTAACCTGCGTCGCAATGTCGGGACGGCCCACGGCGAAAGTACCCGATTCACCGCAGCAACGATCATTCTGGGTGATCTCGTGATCCTGGCCCATCAGCGCATTGGTTACCTTAAGCGGTGCATAGGTTTTCATCGGCGAGTGGCAAGGATCGTGGTACATGTAGCGCACACCTGTTATACCTTCTATTTTGAGGCCCTTTTCCATGAGGTATTCGTGAATGTCGAGCAGGCGACAGCCCGGGAATATCTTCTCGAATTCATACTTCATGAGCTGGTCCATACATGTCCCGCACGACACAATCACCGTCTTGATATCGAGGTAATTGAGCGTGTTGGCGACACGGTGGAACAGAACGCGATTCTCCGCCGTAATTTCGCTGCCCTTGTCGTGGTTACCGCTGGCTGTCTGCGGATAGCCGCAGCACAGATAGCCCGGGGGCAGCACAGTGATCGCACCGGTTTCATAGAGCATGGCCTGGGTGGCAATGCCCACGGTCGAGAACAGGCGTTCGGAACCGCAACCCGGGAAGTAGAAAACAGCATCCGAATCGTCGGTTGTCTTCTGTGGGTTGCGAATGACTGGGACCATGGTGTCGTCCTCAATCCCCAGCAGCGCACGCGAGGTTCTTCGCGGCAAAGCCTTCGGCATGGGCCGGTTCATGAAATGGACCACCTGTGTCACAACGTTAGGCGTACCCACCGTAGCAGGCGGCTTGCGCTTGAAGTACTTGGTGACCGGCAGCTTGTTGACCAACTTGGACGCAAGCCGCTGGGCACTGAAGCCCATCTGCATCATGCCCAGACGCATCGCCTTGATCGTCGCCGGATCCTTGGCAGTGAGAAAAGCCATACCAGCTGCCGTACCGGGGCTGAAATTACGTTTGCCCTGCTCGCGCAGGAAATTCTTCATGGCAACCGACACGTCGCCGAAGTCGATATCGACCGGGCACGGGTTCTTGCACTTATGGCAGACCGTGCAGTGGTCAGCCACATCGTTGAATTCGTCAAAATGCTTGAGCGATACGCCACGGCGCGTCTGTTCCTCATAGAGGAACGCTTCGATCAAGAGCGAAGTGCCCAAGATCTTGTTGCGCGGGCTGTAAAGCAGATTGGCGCGCGGTACGTGCGTCGTACATACGGGCTTGCACTTGCCGCAGCGCAGGCAATCCTTGATCGAGTCGGCAATTTCACCGATGGCCGATTGCTCCATGATGATGGATTCGGATTCCAACAATGAGAACGATGGCGTATAGGCATTACGCAAATCGCCACCCGCCATGAGCTTACCCTTGTTGAAGCGGCCTTCGGGGTCCACCTTCTCCTTGTATTTGGCGAAGGTGGCAATCGAAGCTGGATCGAGGTATTCCATCTTGGTGATACCAATACCATGCTCGCCTGAAATCACGCCGCCCAGGCTGGTCGCCAGCTCCATGATGCGGGCAACTGCATTGTTTGCCTCCTGCAGCATGACGTAATCGTCTGAATTGACAGGAATATTGGTGTGTACATTGCCATCACCGGCATGCATGTGCAGTGCGACGAACACCCGGCCCTTGAGCACGCTCTTGTGGATTTCATCCAAACGTTCCAGAACCTTGGCGTATTCGCGGCCCATGAATATCTGGTGTAGAGGCTGCTTCAGCTCCCGCTTCCAGGAAATCCTGATCTTGTGTGATTGCACCGCGCGGAAGATGTTTTCTGCATTAAGACCGATATAAGTCTCGCCTAACGCCGATAGCGGGGCATCCAGATTGACCAGGATGTTGCTCCAAAGATCTTGCTGCTTGCGAACCAGCTCCAGCGCTTGCTCACGCTTGACGAGCAGCATTTCCGGGTCTACCTGCGTTTCATCATCTTCCAGCAGCGGCAAATCGCCCGACAGGAATTCTTCCAGCGCATGGGCGAGCTTGAGCTTGTTCTTGATCGAAAGCTCAATGTTGATGCGCTCGATGCCGTCAGAGTAGTCACCCAGGCGTGGCAATGGGATCACCACGTCTTCATTGATCTTGAAAGCGTTGGTATGCGCGGCAATGGCAGCAGTGCGAGCACGGTCGAGCCAGAACTTCTTGCGCGCATCGGCCGACACGGCAATGAAGCCTTCACCTCCACGCGCATTCGCTAGGCGAACGATTTTCGACGCGGCCTCACCGACAGCGTTCTCATCATCGCTTGCGATGTCAGCAATAAGCACCATCTTGGGACGTTCGGTGCGATTGGCCTTGGTCGCATAGCCGACTGCCTTCAGGTAGCGCTCGTCCAGATGCTCCAAACCCGCCAACAGAGCGCTTGGATGCGCATCCATATAGTCCTTGATTTCCACGATAGCTGGCACCGCAAGGGCAACCTGGCCGAAGAACTCGAGGCAAATCGTACGCACGTGCTTGGGCATGCGATGCAGGATGAAAGTCGCTGAGGTAATAAGTCCGTCGCAGCCTTCTTTCTGCACGCCCGGCAAACCCGAGAGGAACTTGTCGGTGACGTCCTTTCCCAGGCCTGTCTTGCGGAAATTAGGGCCCGGAATCTCGAGAATCTCGGGTTCACCCTGCAGGGTTTTGCCATCCGGGGCGTAACGCGTGACACGGAAACGAGCCAGCGGAATATCGTGGATCTTGCCCAGGTTGTGATCCAGGCGTTCAACCTCAAGCCAGGTGGCATCCGGGGTAACCATGCGCCATGAAGCGAGATTATCCAGCGCCGTTCCCCATAGCACAGCCTTCTTACCGCCGGCATTCATGGCGACATTACCGCCTATGCATGAGGCATCGGCGGAGGTCGGGTCAACAGCGAACTCCAGGCCAGCTTCGCTCGCGGCGTCCATGACGCGACGGGTTACGACACCTGCCCCGCAACGAATGGCCGGCACTGGATGCGGGACGCCTGGCAGCATCCGTTCTTCAACCGCGCTGTAATGATCCAGCTTCTCGGTATTGATGACGGCTGACAGCTTGGTCAGCGGAATCGCACCGCCGGTATAGCCAGTACCACCGCCTCGTGGAATGATAGTAAGCCCTAACTCGATACAGGCGGCGACAATCGGTGCCACCTCTTCTTCGGTATCGGGGTTAATCACAACAAAGGGGTACTCGATGCGCCAATCGGTGGCGTCGGTTACGTGAGAAACGCGCGCCAAGCCGTCGAACTGCACATTGTCCTTGCGGGTGATGCGAGCCAGCTTGGTCATCACCTTGCGGCGCAGGTTCTCGGTATAGCGGAATTCATTCTCGAACTCGGTCACAGCCTGCCGTGCTGCGATGACCAGCTTCAGTACCTTGGCATTGCCGTTGCTGCGCTCTTCGATGGCCTTGATGCGATGATGCAGAGCCTCAATCAGAGCCTTGCGGCGCTTCTTGTTAGCCAGCAGGTCATCCTGCAAGTAAGGATTGCGCGAGACGACCCAGATATCACCCAGTACTTCGAACAGCATGCGCGCGGAACGGCCGGTCTTGCGCACGCCCCTGAGTTCCTCCAGGACATGCCAGATCTCCTCGCCCAGGAATCGAATCACGATTTCGCGGTCTGAGTAAGAGGTATAGTTATAGGGTATTTCGCGTAATCTGGCGGTCATGTATGGGTCACGGCTAAATTGGTAAATTGTATCATGCGGGTACTCAGCTATTCAGCCCCAATGCGTGTGTGGATACTGGTTGGGCAAACTAGGACATATCCTAGCGAGGCTGGTTCCCCATGCCGGTCTCCGCGTGACAAAAAGTATGAAAAGCACCACAATCCGGCTTGAAAATAAATTATGAAAAACTTGTTCACCTCATTGGCTTCACGCCGATTCATCATTCCCGCAGTCATTCTGGGCTTGCTGGCAGTTTTGGCCTTTATGCTGACCCAACAAACACAAGCGCCTGAGGTGACCTTCACTACGATTGAAGGCAAGACCATCGAGATGGCCGAGCTCAAGGGGAAAGTAGTACTGGTTAATTTCTGGGCCACGGATTGCCCAGGGTGCATTGCCGAAATGCCCGGGTTGATCAAGACCTATAATGAATATAAACCCAAGGGGTTTGAGGTCATTGCGGTTGCCATGGAGTACGATCCGCCAAGCCAAGTGCTGACCTATACCCAGAAGAACGCCCTGCCTTTCCCCGTCATGCATGACAGTTACGGTGAAATCTCCAGAAAGTTCGGGACCGTGCAGCTTACGCCCACCGCCTTCATTCTGGACAAACAAGGGAACATCTTACGCAAGGTCATCGGTGAGCTGAATTTCACTGACCTGCGTCAACTACTCGACGAGAAGTTAGCCCCCACATCAGGAAGCCAAAGCTGATGCTGTGGGTGAAGTCAGGCCACATCATTTTCATGGTGACTTGGTTTGCCGGGCTCTTTTATCTGCCTCGCTTGTTTGTTTATCACGCGATGATCACAGACAGGTCCGGCATCGACCGGTTCAAGATCATGGAGCGGAAACTCTATTACGGCATCATGACCCCCGGCGCCATCCTGACCATTGCGTTTGGATTATGGCTATGGTGGGGCTATGGCATCACGGGAGGCTGGCTGCACGCAAAAATAGCGCTGGTAGGTCTATTGATCATTTACCACCTGTATTGCGGCAAACTGCTTAAGGACTTCAAACATGATCGCAACCGTCATGAGCATGTTTTCTATCGCTGGCTCAATGAGGCGCCTGTCATTATCCTCATAGCCGTTATATTATTGGTCGAGCTTAAACCTTTCTAACTGATATATGGATATCCTCAATTCGGCGTGGTTTCTCGGCATGCTCAAGAAATCGGGCCGGACCCCGCAGCAACGGCTGTTGGCCATGTTCGACATTCTTGATGATTGGCTCCATGCGCCTGTGGTGCGTAATGCACTGGAATCGGACCACCTGTATCCGCGTGCAGCCGATGCCTTGGAAGATTTTCTGACGCAGGAGGCAAAATCGTTGGACGCTGCCATGCCGGAGTTACTGGCTCAGCAGCTTTATTTCATTGCATTGACCGCCCTGAAAGAAGAAATTGCCCGGCCTGATTGCGGCAGCATCAAACACGCCCGAGTCGCTGCCAATGCTTTGCTTCAGGCCCAAAAGCAGAGAGATCCCTCGGTCTCTAAACCAGTTGCCTACGGATTAGCCGCCAGCCTTTTCGCCTCCCTCGCCATCGGTAACCTGATGTTTTCGACCCATGCATTCGGCACAAGAACACCCTCAGAGGTGGTGGCGGTAAAACCCCAACCTGTGCCGACCTCGGCCGCTCTCATCGCCAGTCCTTCGCAGACAGCAGAGCTGTTTGCTTCGCTTGAACAGATGCGCAAAGGAACATGTCACTTCCCAGAGGCGCTACAACTACCGGATTCCGAAAAGGCGGTTTATCTAGAGAATGTGGTCGGCGGGCAAATTACCGTTAATGTGCAGGAACAAGCGCTAGTGAGGAAACTGATGGGCAAGGTACGCTGTAACTACACACCCATGCTGATGGCGAATTCAATAAGCTGATTTGGCGGTTAATTTACATAGGCCAGCAATGCTGGCCTTTTGTTTTGGCACTGCTTACTTCGAAGCACTCTTCCGGTAGCGAACTCGTCACAGAGACTATACTGAACTGTATATTTCTTGCAGCTTGGGGTAGACTACCAGAAATTTCGAGGATGCCGCATGTCTGCGTTACGGGAAAAAATCCTGACAGTTGCCACTACCCTGTTCCATACCCGGGGCATCAATTCCACTGGAGTGGATACAATCGTGGCTACCGCCGGCACCACCAAGATGACCTTGTATAAGTACTTCCGTACCAAGGAAGATCTTATTCTGGAAGTCCTGAAAAGAGGCCATCAGGATTTCCATGACTGGCTGAGTGACAAGCTGGCAAAAAACACACGTCAGCCTGCGGAGAAGCTGCAGAAGCTATTCGATTTCATTGAGGAATGGGTTACGGCTCCTGAGTTTCAGGGCATGGCATTCATCAAGGCGTCTGCAGAATTCCCCAATGAAGAAAGCGCAATACACCAGCTGTCAGCCGAACAAGCACGTCAATTCAGGAATTATGTGGCAGAGTTGGCACGTGAAGCGGGTGTCAAGGATGCCGATGGGCTGGCGTTGCAATTATCCTTGCTTGCCGAAGGCACCATACAGGCTGAACAGATGAAGCGGGGATCAGGTGCTGTCACTTATGCCAAGAAAGCCGCCAAAATCCTCATTGAGAGCGCACTAAAGTCTTAGGTTTTACTGTTCTTGTAAGCCGATTCGACCTGGTGCCTGTATCGTTCGTACACCGCATTACGCTTTATCTTCAAGGTTGGCGTCAGCAAATCGTTCTCCATCGTCCATGGCTCCTCGATAAGCATTACCCTGCGGATACGGGCATACCGCGGCAAATGCTTGATCTGCTCATTCGCCTTGCTTAATAAAACCTGCTCATCACCTTCCCTGGCGACTGCGAGCAACATAAGGAAAGGCTTACCTTCCCCAACCACCATCACCTGTTCAAACGTCCCGTCTTTCATGACTGCCTGTTCGATGTCTTCGGGCGCGATTTTTTCTCCATTCGAGAGCACGAGAATGTTTTTGCTGCGCCCCCGGATATAGATGCGTTTTTCACGAATCTCGACGACATCCCCTGTATTGAGCCATCCTTCGGCATCAATGATCTTCTGGGTGGCTTCAGCATTCTCCCAATAGCCTTGCATGATGCTGGGGCCACGGATCAAAAGCTCGTTCTGCCCGCTCAGTCGGGTTTCAATATTGAATAGCGGCTCCCCGACTGAAATGGGGTCATTGTTGTCCTCGCGATTGACGGCAACGACAGGCGAAGCCTCAGTCATGCCGTATCCCTGCAACAAGGGGATTCCCAGCCCTATGAATGTTTGCGCAACACGTTCATCCAGCGCCGCGCCACCCATCACCGCTTTTCGTATATGTCCACCCAGCCGCCGTGAAAGTGGCTTTGCGACCAGGGGGAAAAAAGTGTTGAGTACCAGCCAGTCCTGCCATCGAGCGATATTTTTGAACTTACGCCAACCAGCCAGTGCAGCACGGTGAAACATCCAGCGCTTGATCGGTGTTTTTTCGAGGCGCTCGTCTATTCTGGACAGCATGCGTTCGAATAGCCGAGGCACCGCCATGATGATGGTGGGCTGCTGCTCTTCCAAGTCCTGTGCCAGCTCGTTGATGCCGCGAGCGTATACCACCTTGGCACCTGCCATTAGTGGCAAATAGTAACCGCCGGTCCGCTCGAACATATGGGAAAGAGGCAGCACGGAAAGTAAGGTATCGCTCTCATACACCTCGTAGGCATCGAGAATACCGTCCAGGTTGGAAAGAATATTCCGGTGGGAGAGCATGACGCCTTTGGGCCGCCCTGTCGTTCCCGAGGTGTAGACAATAGTTGCGAGAGTGTCGGCTGGCTGGTCAATCAGTGAAAAATCTCCGTCTCCTGGCAACCATGTTTCTAGGGGAATTGTGGGAGCAATTGCTTCTCCTCTCGTCACTACAATTTGAGGAAGTGCTGGCAAGCGAGCCTGGAAATGCGATAAGGACCGCAGGTGGTCCGTGACCAGCAGCTTGGCCCCTGAGTTCTCGATACACCATGCCTGATTGTCGGCATTATCGTCCGCATAAATGGGCACAACGACTATACCCAGCCCATGTGCAGCAATATCTGCCATTACCCAATGGATGCCGTTTTTCATGCATAAGGCAACCCGGTCACCCGCTTTTAGCCCGGCATTGCGGTAGCCGGCTTGCCAGCGTCCAAGCAAGTCCAGCAGCGCTGAAACGTTGTAGTCTTGCCAAACGCCATGGATGTATTGACGGTACAACACCTGGGCAGGCGCATGTCGCCACTGATAGAGCAATTCCGACAAGTTCTTCATGAGCGCGCTTGCCTGCCGAGATTGGGCTCGGGATAATGACACTTTTGATTTTTAAAAGAATACCAATGCATATCCTGATTTGTGGCTCGCTAGCGTTCGACACCATCATGGTGTTTAAGGATCAGTTCAAGAACCACATCCTGCCCGAAAAGATACATATACTCAATGTGGCTTTCCTCGTACCAGAGATGCGCCGCGAGTTCGGCGGTACTGCAGGCAATATCGCTTACAATCTCAGTCTGCTTCAAGACAAGCCCTTGATCATGGCGACAGTAGGCAATGATTTCGGCCCCTATGCTGACCGCCTGCAAACAGGCGGCTTTAATATCCGCCACATCAAAACCATAGAGGGCAGCTATACCGCCCAGGCTTTTATTACAACCGACCTCGATGATAACCAGATCACGGCTTTCCATCCTGGTGCGATGAACGAAGCACATCGCAATAGCGTCAACGATACGAAGGACGTTGCCCTGGCCATCATTGCACCGGACGGGCGAGAAGGCATGATTCAGCATGCACGCGAGTGCCATGAGGCCGACATTCCCTTCCTGTTCGATCCCGGTCAAGGGCTTCCCATGTTCAATGGCGACGAACTCATGCACTTCATTGAGCTGGCAGACTACCTTGCTGTGAACGACTATGAAGCGCAACTTATGCAGGACAAAACGGGTCTCAGTCTTGAGGCTCTGGCTGGCCATGTGAAAGCTCTCATCGTTACGCTGGGAGCCAAAGGGTCAGTAATTTATGCCAATGGTCAACGTTTCGATATACCTTGCGTTAAAGCGGAGGCCATCGTTGATCCAACAGGATGTGGTGATGCCTATCGCGCAGGATTGCTATACGGGATAGCACGAGGATGGGACTGGCTTGCCTGTGGAAGATTGGCTTCAGTGATGGGTGCTATCAAGATAGGTAGCCGCGGCGGGCAGAACCACAAACCCAGCAAGGTAGATATAGAAAAGATATACGGTCAAGCCTTATAGGCTTGACCAAGAACGATAGTTAAGGAGCTTGTATGCGATTCATGAAAGTTATGATGATGGCGGCCATGCTAGTGGCTTTAGGGGGCTGCGTCAGTTCGAATTCTGGCAGCGTTTACAAACGCGGAGAAGCACGCTCGGTGCAAACCGTGAAAATGGGT
>Ga0196976_1000134_pt1 | contig 48682 bp, 44 predicted proteins | sample S3v_513CmetaG_FD_148644 | JGI IMG/M metagenome (GOLD analysis project Ga0196976, IMG submission 148644) | Soil microbial communities from Anza Borrego desert, Southern California, United States - S3+v_5-13C | ecosystem: Environmental > Terrestrial > Soil > Desert | place: USA: California... | reverse complement strand
GCGCGGCGAAGGACCCCCTCCCGTCGTGCGATGCGGGAGATCCTTCTCCGTCTGCGCGGCTCGGGATGACAGGGAGGCCGAACAGCCGCCTGGCCATCTCGTTCGTGCCGCCGATGCGCCCCTCCCCATCCAGCACCACCACCGCCGCGTTGATGTTCTCCAGCAGGGTCTGCAGGCGGTCGCGCTCGTGGCGGAGCTCCTCCTGCTTCTCGCGGATGGAGTGGGCCATGTCGCGGAAGGTGGTCACGAGGAGGCCGACGTCGGGATCGGCGGGGACGGCCACGTTCACGTCGAAATCGCCGCGGGCCACGCCGCGCGCGCTGCCGACCAGCGCCTGCACCGGCTGCGTGATCCCGCCGGCGATGCGGAACGCCACCGCGATGGCCGCCAGGGCGATGAAGACGAGCAGCAGGTAGATGGTCGTGGCCAGGTCGTTCACCTGCGCCTCGATCTGCCGCCCCTGCACGATGAACGGCAGGGCCAGCGTGTAACTGCGTCCCGTGCCGAGGTTGATGGGGCTGTAGATCTCGGCATATTGCGTCGGGCCGCTGATGCGCTCCACGCGCGCGAGCTGCTTGCCGCCCAGGATGAGGTCGAGGTAGACCTCGCCCGGCAGGCGCTCCGACTCCACGTGCGCGGCGAAGAGGTCGCGGCGGCTGGAGGCCATCAGCTCCGCGCCGCGGTAGATGTGCAGGTCGTGGCCGATGACGCGCGCCAGCCAGGAGAAGATCTCGTCGTCGAGCACCTGCTCCGGCGCCGCCGACTGCGCGGCGATGTAGTCCTCGATGATGCGCTGGCCGGCGTTGAGTGCCGTCTCCCCGCGCACGACGTACTCCTCTTCCAGGCGCCCGGCCAGGTAGGCGCGCACGAAGAGCACGAAGGCGATGAGCGGGAGGATGACCACCGCGGTCAGGTAGAGCGAGGTCCGCGACCGGAAGTCGAGGTTCCACGGCGCGCGCAGGAAGGTCCGTAACTGCGGCAGCGAGCGCCAGACCAGCACCAGCACCAGCGCGATCAGCGCCCAGATGGCCACGCCGCCCGCGCGGCGCACGTGCTGCCCGAACGAGGTCGGGTGCAGGGGGAAGACGTAGAGCGCGTTCTCGCCGCGGCGCACGTACAGGTCGCCGTCGTCCGCCTGCACCCAGACGCCCCGGCCGGGGCGCAGCCGCGCCAGATAGCGCGCCGGGCTCTCCGGCAGCGGATAGGTGACGCTGCTCTGCGGATTGCCGTCCTTGTCGTACACGGCCGGCTCGCGCTGCGGATAGAGGCCGGTGGTCTCGTCGACGTCGACGTGGAAGAACTCGCGGTAGACGTCGGCCACGGCGGTGGCGCCGGGATCGGCGGGATTGACCACGTGCACGCTGCCGAAGCCGATGGTCGTGCCGAGGGCGGTCACGTCGAAGTCGTGGTGCATCAGCACGCGGCGGATGCGGCCCACCTCGAGGATCTCGCTCTCGCCGGCCGTGTCCTCGCCGAACTGCGGCAGGCCGACGCCGAAGCGCGACATCACGTTCCTGGTGAACTCGTCGCGGATGGTGATCACCGCCGGCACGCGCCACTTGGAGAGGTCCGAGCGCAGCCAGAGCGCGTAGGCCAGGTCCTCCATGCTCATGTGGCGGTAGTCGTCGGGGAGGATCGAGGCCAGGTCGATGCGCGTGAACTCGCTCTGCAGGGTGGTGGTGATCATGGTCCGCAACTGCCCGGCCTCGCCGGCCACGAGCGGCGCGTACGTTTCGGCGATGAAGCGCTGCGCGCTGGCGCGGCCGAAGGTCTGCAGCGGCAGCGACGCCACCAGCGCCACGACCACCGCCGGCGCGACGATGCGGTACAGGGCGTTCTCCACGCGCCAGCGCGCGAAGAGCGTCCAGGCCAGGTTCACCACCGCGAAGGTGAAGAAGAGCACCGCCGCGAAGAGCACTCCCTGCGCGGCGGAGGAGGGGAGGACGTGGTCGGGAATGGCCGAGAGGCGCGAGTTGGCGACGAAGTTGTCGAGCAGCGCCAGGTAGCCGAACGCCGCCGCGGCCACGAGCAGGAGCCGCACGACCCACGGCACGCGGCAGAGCCACTCCCGCCAGATCGCCACGAGGGCCAGCACCGCCGCCGCCGTCACCAGCAGGTCGAACGGCGACTTCGAGAACGGCCCGAGGATGCGCGACCCGTAGGACTCGAACCCGAAGATGCCGAGGGGGTCGTGAGGGGCCGCGATCCCGAGCAGGGCAATCCTGGCCACGATGATGCTCAACGTAGGTCGGGCTTTAGCCCGACCGGGGCGGGCTGAAGCCCGCCCTACGTTCAGCAGCAGCGCGCCGAGGGCCAGCACGATCGCCGCAACCGTCGCTCCCTCTCCCCGCATCCGCTCCAGCACCTGCGAGCGCTCGCGCACGCCCGCGTCCATCCAGAGCGCGGAGCCGGCGCGCTCGGCGATCTTGAAGCGCTGCGTTCCCTCCTCGGGGCGCGGGTAGCCGCCGTGGAAATACATCGAGACGATCCACTCGTCGTCGGGATGCAGCGCCACGCGCCGCCCGGGCACGTTCTCGATGCGCGCGAAGGCCTGCACGTTGCCGCGCGTGCGGGTGATGTAGAGGTTCGTGACGTCGAACTGGTAGGTGCGCTCGCCGGGGGCGCGGTAGTCCTCGCCGAACCAGGCCACCGGCTCACCGCTGGCGTCGAGGATGCGCGCGCCGTGTCCCGGCTTGGTGACCTCGGGAGCGAGAATGCGGAAGAGGCGCGCGCGGTCGGTCACCTTCGCGCTGCGCGCCGCGATGCGGGCCGCCGAGGCGTCGAGCTCCGCCTCCAGCGCGGCGATCTCCTCGCGCAGGTGGACGACGTCGTGGGCGAGATGCTCCTTCGCGCGCGTGGCGAAGTTCTGCTCCACATCGCGCACGCGCCACAGCGAGGCCGCATCGATCCCGGCTACGAGGAGCAGCGCGAGGGCGGCAAACGTAGGACGGGCTTCAGCCCGTCCCTGGCGGGCTGAAGCCCGCCCTACGTACATCGCGAGCAGCGCCAGCGCCGCCACCGCGGCGGCGCTCCACGGCTGCGCACCGGCATAAAGACGAATCGCCGTCGCGAGCGCGACGGCGATCCATGCGTATGTCATGGGGTGGATGTTAACGGTTAACCGCCCGAACGAATCGAGACGACCGAGTAACGGTCACCCTTCTGCTGCAGGGTGATGTACAGGTCGCGCGTGCCGTCGTTGATCTGCCAGCGGGCCTTGATGTGATGCTGCCCCTCGGCTCGCTGGCCGCGGACGCTCACCCGCTCGAAGCCGCTGGGCTTGACCTTGTTGAACAGCCCGTCGAGCAGGTACGCGGCCTGGTCGCGGCCGAAGAAGCCGCTCTTGTCCGCCAGTCCCGGGAACTGCAGCATGACCTGCTCGTCCGATCCGATCCCCGACACGATCGCATCGACGTCGGCGCCGCCGAAGCCGCGCTCGAGATTCGACATCGCCGCGTCGAGGTCGCGGAACTGCGCCGATGCGACCACCGGAACGAACAGCAATACGAAAGCGAATCGCGTCCAGATCTTCATGGTGTCTCCTGTGTATGTCCGTGCTAACGACTCCCGGACAGTGTTTATTCTACGTGATTTCAATGGTTTAGCTGCACTCTTCGGGAGTCGCTTCTGTCCTCTCCCAATGACGGATGCCACGCCGCCGCGCCTCCTCCCGGAAGTCGTCCGGGACGGGTGCGATCACGCGAAGTGGCTCATTTGTCAAAGGATGCGTCATTTCCAGCTCGGCCGCATGCAGCATCGGGCGGCCTTCGCTCCTCTCTCCATACAGCCAGTCACCTGCCAAGGGATGCCCGATGGCGGACAGATGCACGCGAATCTGATGCGTCCGCCCTGTCTCGAGCACGATCGCCACGGCTGAGCCGTGCGGCGTGGCCTCGAGCGGCCGCACGTGCGTGACCGCGCGCTTCCCATGTTCGCGCACGCCGAACTTGATGGCCCCGATCCGCGCCAGCGGCGCGTCGATCGTCTGCGCCTCGCGCAGCGTCCCCTCGCACAGCGCGAGGTAGCGCTTGCGGATCCGCTTCCGCTCGAACTGCCGCGTCAGGCGCACGTTGAGGTCGCTCCGCTTCGAGAAAAACATCACCCCGCTCGTCCCGCGGTCGAGCCGCTGCATCAGATATACGGAGCCCACCTGCTGTTCGACCAGGTCGTGCAGGAACGGTTCGCCCGGCTCGTGCATCCGCTGCTGCACGACGATGCCGGGGGGCTTGTTGATGAAGATGAGGGCGGAGTCTTCGTAGAGGATTTGGAGGGGCATAGGGGAAGAGGCTCATAGGCTCATAGGCTCATAGGCTCATAGGCACATAGGCTCATAGGCACATAGGCTCATAGGAGCTTACCCCCTATGAGCCTATGAGCCTGTGCGCCTATGAGCCTCCCCCGCCCATCCCCCCAACTCCCCCATCCATCCCCCAACGAAAGCAAACCCGCCGCGCGCGCGTTACACACGGGCCATGCAGCGCGCGCGCAAGCTGCTCCTCATCCTCGCCATCTGGGTCTTCACGGCGCTCTTCTTCGCCGTGCAGGACGTGGTGTCGTTCCAGTTCCTGGGGCGGAAGGCGGAGTTCTTCCGTTCGCTGTCGATCTATCTCACCTGCGCGCTGACGTGGTTCGCCTTCACGCCGCTCATCGTGCGGGTCTCGCGCCGCTTTCGCCTCGGCGAGGGGAAGAGCGGGCGCCACGTCCTGGCGCACGTGGCCGCGTCGCTGCTCTTCTCGGTCGTGAGCATGTCCGTCTTCATCGTCATCACGCCGCACCTGGTCGAGCTGAAGCCGCGGCCGTTCCTCGACCGGCTGCACCAGATGCTCCTCTTCGACATCCACCTCGACCTCCTGCGTTACTGGGCCGTGGTGGCGGTCGAGCACGCGCTGCGGCTGGCGCGGCAGGCGCGGGAGCGCGAGCTGGCGGAGTCGCAGCTCCGGGCCGAGCTGGCCGAGGCCAGGCTGGAAGTGCTCAAGCGCCAGCTCCACCCGCACTTTCTCTTCAACACGCTGAACAGCATCTCCATGCTGATGTTCGAGAACGTCACGCTCGCCAACCGCATGCTGCTGCGCCTCTCCGAGCTGCTGCGCGCCGGCCTGACCACCGACTCGCCGCACGAGGTCAGCCTGGAGCGCGAGCTGGCCTTCCTGGAGCGCTATCTCGACATCGAGCGCATCCGCTTCGGCGACCGTCTCACGATCGACGTCGACGTCGATCCCGCCACCCTCGGCGCGCGCGTGCCGAATCTCCTCCTGCAGCCGCTGGTGGAGAACGCCATCCGCTACGGCGTCGGCTCGGTCGACCGCGCCTCGCGCATCAACATCAGCGCCGAGAAGAGCGGCGACGAGCTGCGGCTGCAGGTGCGCGACGACGGCCCGGGCCTCCCCCGCAACGCCAGGCGCGGCGTCGGACTCTCCAACACCGAGGCGCGGTTGCGCCAGCTCTACGGCAACGGCCAGCGCCTCGAGCTCATCACCCCGAGCGACGGCGGCCTCCTGGTCAGCATCGCCATCCCGTACAGCGCCGCATGAGAACCCTCATCGTCGACGACGAGCCGATCGCGCGCCGCGGCATGCGGCGGCTGCTGGAGTCGGAGAGCGACGTCGAGATCGTCGGCGAGGCGGGGAGCGGCGCCGCGGCCGTGGAGGCCATCGAGTCGCTGCGTCCCGACCTCGTCCTCCTCGACATCCAGATGCCGGAGATGGACGGCCTGGAGGTCGTGGCGGCCATCGGCGCGGACCGCATGCCCTCGGTGGTCTTCGTCACCGCCTACGACCGCTACGCCATCGACGCCTTCGACTGCAACGCCGCCGACTACGTCCTCAAGCCGGTCGATCCGGAGCGCCTGCACCGCGCGCTGGAGCGCGCGCGGCAGCGCAAGCCGCGCGATCTCGAGGAGCGGCTGGCGCGCATTCTCGATGCCTCGCGCCCGCGGCGCCTGGTGGTGCGCTCGGCGGGACGCATCCAGTTCGTCGACGTCGACGAGATCGACTGGATCACCGCCGAGGACAACTACGTGCGCATTCACGCCACGGGGAAAACGTTCCTCATGCGCGAGACCGTGACCGGCATCGAGCAAAGGCTCGACCCGCGCGAGTTCCTGCGCATCCGCCGCTCGACCATCGTGCGCGTGAGCCGCATCCAGGAAGTGCGGACGCTGCTGAACGGGACGTTCGAGATCCTGCTCGCCGACGGCACGCGGGTGACGTCGGCGCGGCGCTTTCGTGAGGCGATCGAGCGCCTGATTGGCGCGTAACGCAGGGCGGGCTTCAGCCCGCCTCCCCCGTGGGTGGGAGGGCGCTGCCACCGCCCACGAGAGAGGCGGGCTGAAGCCCGCCCTACGTTTCGACCATTCGTCCCACGTGTCCTGCTGTTCGCGCTCACCGCCGCCGCCGAGCTGCCGCGCCGCGGCCGGGCCATGCCCGCGGAGAAGGCCGGCCTGCAGAAGGGGACCGCATCCTCTCGGTCGACGGCGAGCGCGCCGTCGCGAGGTGATCGCGGAGTTCGTGAAGTGATCTGGAGTGCGGCAACGCCAGTTGCCGCTCTCGATTGCGCCAGCCGCAGCTGGCGCTGCGGCCATGGAGAGCGCGAGCTGGCGCTCGCGCACTCCAGGTTAGGCCTCGGCTCTGGGGAACTCGAGGACGCTCGGCAGGTCCCTTGACGCCGCTGGCGCGAGCACCGGCCGCGACGTCCCTTCCTCGTACTCCGCGAACATCACCCGTTGCCGTGCTTCCTCGATCAGCGTCCGCCGCTCCTCGGCGGCGTCGATCCACTGCACCAGCTCTTCGAGCGAGGCCATCTCCACGAGCGTCCGGTACTCGGCGGAGCCGCTGAGTGCGTCGATGGCCAGCACGGTCGCGTATTCGTAGAAGCCGTCGTACCAGGCGAAGCGGGCCGGGTCGGCGTCGCGCATGACCTTCAGCAGGATCATGGCCGTGCGCACGGGCTGGAAGGCGTCGCGGTCGAGCACGTGGATGAAGACGCCGTGGCAGCGCTGGCCCGCGTGCTTGTTGAACGTCGGCTTGAAGACGAACGGCTGGAAGTCGACGCCGGGGAGCCCGAGGTCGTTGAGCCGGGCGGCGAGGGCATGCTCGTCGAGCCACGGCGCGCCGATCAATTCGAACGGATGCGTGGTGCCCCGTCCCTCGCTGAGGTTCGTCCCCTCGAAGAGGCACGTGCCGGGGTAGACGACGGCCGTGTCGGGCGTGGCCATGTTCGGCGACGGGTGCACCCACTGCAGGCCGGTCTCGTCCCACCACATGTCGCGGCGCCACCCCTTCATCTTCACCACTTCGAGGTTGCAGTGCGGGAGCTGGGTGGTGTTGATGTACTCCGCGATCTCGCCGAGGGTCAGGCCGTGGCGGATGGGGAGCGGGTACTGGCCGACGAAGGTCAGGAACGGCGCGGCGAAGTTCACGTTCCCTTCGACCGCGCGCCCGCCGAGGGGGTTGGGGCGGTCGAGCACGACCACGCGCGTGCGCGTCTGCGCCGCGACGGCCATGCAGTTCCCGAGGGTGGCCGCGTAGGTGTAGTAGCGCGCGCCGACGTCCTGCAGGTCGACGACGAGCGTCTCGACGTCGTGGAGCTGCTCGACCGCGGGCGCGAGGCTCGCCGACGATTGGATGTCGTACAGCGACTCCACCGGGACGCCTTTGTAGTCCTCGGCCGCCACTCCTTCGAGGTAGGCGACGTCGCCCCAGAAGCCGTGCTCCGGCGCGAAGAGGCGCACCAGCTCGACGCCGTGCTGCAGCAGCACGTCGACGGTGCGGGTTCCGTGGCGGTTGATGGCGGCGTAGTTCGTCAGCAGGGCCACACGGCCGGTGAGGGTGGAGGGGTCGAGAACGTCGATGCCGAGGCGCATGTCCGTTCTATAGCGAAGGGGCTGCCAGATTCGGGGACCGTTACTCGAAATTCGATCGACGTCGATCGAAATTCAGTCAACGTCGATCGAAATTCAGTCAACGTCAATCGAAATTCAGTCAACGTCAATCGAAATCCGATGACTGTTACTCAAAATCCGAGGACCGTTGATCGAAATCCGGGGACCGTTGATCAAAATTTGAGCACCGTCGCTCGAAATCCGATGACCGTCGCTCGAAATCTGAAGACTGTTGATCAAAATTTGAGCACCGTCGCTCGAAATTTGAAGACCGTCGCTCAAAATCCGATGAACGATGCCCAAAAATCAGGGAACCGCTCCTGAGCCCAGGCGGCGCCACAGCTCGACGGCGAAGAGATACCCTGCCGCCTCGGTGGGCAGCACCCGCTGCATGGTGGCCGTCCCCTGCGGCCAGAAGACCGACACTTCCTCTTGGTGAGCCTGCAGCAGCGGCCCGTGCGCGCGCACGTCCGCCTCATCGGCCACGCGCGCCGCGGGAAGGGCCATGGTGCGGTCGAACTCACTGAGGCGCACGCTGCGGTCGTTGACATTGGCCCACGTCACGGCGAAGCGTTTGCCGAGCGGCACCACCGCCGCCCCCTCGCGCGCCACGCTCTGCGCGTCCGAGCGCTTGATGGCGAACGGTTTGGCGCTCAGCGGATCGTCCGGATCGAGGGCCATGGCCACGAGGCCGCCGCCGCGGGGCTCCACGGCCACCACTCCCAGCCCGTGCTCGCTCGCGGCGGAGAGGACGGCCACGTAGCGGTTGGGCTCGAACGGCAGCCGGTACTCGATGGCCTCGCCGTTGCGGAAGACGCGCAGCATGACGCGGTAATCGGAGCTTCCTTCTTCCTCCAGCGTGACCAGCGCGATGGCGTCGTCCTTCAGGCGATGCGCCTGGAGCGTCCACGGGCCGTACATGAGATGGCCGGTGCGCTCGAAGTCGCCGAGGCCCTGCGCGACGGAGGGGGTGATGAGCTCCACCCGCATCAGCAGCTCGGCCGGAGTGGCGAAGGCGACGACGACCACGGCCGGCTCGTCGCCTTCGACCGGCGCGAGGCCGGCGGCGCGGTGCCCGGCCGGCACGGTGACGACGCGCGACGGCGCGGACGAGGTCACGAACTCCACCTCCTCGTCGTTACAGCGCGCGTACCACCAGCGTCCTTCCTCCCCCGCCACCAGCCGCGAGCCGCGGCAGTTGGCGGAGCGCGTCCGTCCGAGGTCGGCCAGCGGCGTCAGGCGCCCGCCGGTGAGGCGCATCAGTGCGCGGCCGTCCCCTTCGTCGGGCGGGCCGGTGACGAGCACGAAGTCGTCCGCGCCGGTCGCGGCGATCTCGCGCACCGCGGCCGCGGCCGGCAGCGCGCGCGGGTCATGGAGATGCTCGATGGGGAACGTGGTGACGAGCGTGGCCAGGAGGAGGTCGATCATTCGCGATAGAGGAGGAACTCATCCCGCAGACGCGCGAACTCGCGCAATGGTTCTTCCCACTCCGCCACCCAGTCGTCCACGTCGCCGCCGCTCTCGACCAGCTCCCGGTACTTCGGGCTGCCGGCCAGGAGGTCGATGGCCAGCCGGTCGGAGACGAACTCGTACGTCTCCGTGCGCCACTTGAACTCGTCCGGGTTCATGTCGCGCGCGACCTTCACGCACCACAGCCCCGTGCGGTACGGCTCGAACGTGGCCCGGTTGGTGACGTGCATCTCCACGCCGCCGCAGACCTTGTTGGCGTGCTTGTGAAAGGTGGGCATGAAGTAGTGGGGGCGGAAGCGCACGCCCGGCAGTCCCAGCTTGTTCAGCCGGTCGGCGAGCTTGAAGGAGTCGAGCCACGGCGCGCCGAAGAACTCGAACGGATGCGTGGTGCCGCGCCCTTCGCTGAGGTTCGTCCCCTCCACCAGGCACATGCCGGGATAGACGGTGGCCGTGTAGACGGTGGGCATGTTCGGCGACGGGATGACCCACGGCAGCTCGGTATCGCCCCACCACATCCAGCGCCGCCATCCCTTCATCGGGACGACGACGAGGTTGCAGTCGAGCTTGTGGACCTCTTTGTAATAGCGCGCGAACCAGCGCGCCAGCTCGCCGGCGGTCATGCCGTGCCGCGTCGGCAGCGGGAACATGCCGACGAAGCTGGAGTACTTGTCCTCGCGGATGTTCCCTTCGAGGTGCACGCCGTCGATCGGGTTGGGGCGGTCGAGGACGATGACCTGCAGCCCGAGGGGCGCCGCCTCGCGCATGCAGAGGGCCATGGTGTAGATGAAGGTGTAGTAGCGCGAGCCGATGTCCTGGAGGTCGATGACCAGCGCGTCGAGGTTGCGCAGCACTTCGCGCCGCGGCGCGAGGTCGGACTCGTTCTTCCCGTACAGCGAGTAGACGGGAAGGCCGGTCAGCGGGTCGGTGGAGTGCTCGACGTGCGCCATGTCCTGCGCCTCCCCCCAGATGCCGTGCTCCGGCCCGAAGAGGGCGGTCAGTTTCCAGCCGCGCCCCGCGAGCAGGAGCTTGACGCCGTGGGAGAGATCGCGGGTGACCGCGCTCTGGTTGGTGACCAGTCCGATGCGCTTCCCCTGGATGCGCCACGGTTCTTCGTCGATCAGAACTTCAAGGCCCGGCAGGACGCTCATGCTGTGTCTTTCCCTCCAGCAGGTCGAGCGCGTGCGGAATCAGGTGCAGGACTGCCTCCAGATTCTCGACCGCGCCGGCCACGCTGCCGGGCAGATTCACGACCAGTGCCGCACCGCGTGTGGCGGCCTGCGCGCGGGAGAGCGGTGCCATCGGCGTTTTCTGAAGGGAGGTGGCCCGCATCAGTTCGCCGAATCCCGGAATGACGCGCTCGCAGACTCTCATGGTGGCCTCGGGGGTGATGTCCCGCGCCGCGATGCCGGTGCCCCCGGTGGTGACGATGAGGCGGTTCCCCTCGTTCTGCGCGTCGACGATGGCCGTGGCGATGAACTCGATCTCGTCGGCGACGACGACCACCGCGTCGACCTGGAAGCCACGCGACTCGAGCAGGTCGCGCACGGCCGGACCGGAACGGTCCTCACGGTCGCCGTAGGCGGCGGCATCGGAGCAGGTAATGACGCGTGCGCGGTGCATGGGTAGGCATTCTACCTACTGGACCGCCGGCGTCCCCGCCGGCTGTCTGTGCGGGCGTCTCGCCCGCACAGTGGCGGCGGGACGCCGCCACTGACAGCCGGCGTCCCGCCGGCGGTCCACAGGCGGATATCATGCGCGGCGCGTGCGACGGAGTGACTTCGCTTACGACCTCCCCGAGAACCTGATCGCGCAGGAGCCGCGCGAGCGGGGGCGGTCGCGCATGCTCGTGCTCATGCCTCCGGACCGCATCGAGCACGACACCTTCGCCAGTTTCCCGCGGCGGCTGCAGGAGCGCGACGTCCTGGTCATCAACGACACGCGCGTCATCCCCGCGCGGCTCTACGCGCGGCCGAAGGGACAGATGAAAAACCCGATCGAGTTCCTGCTCACGCGGGAGCGCGATCCGGTCACGTGGGAGACCTGGTGCCGTCCGGCCAAGCGCGTGAAGCCGCACGACGTCGTCACCTTCAGCGACACCCTCTCCGCCGAGGTCATCGAGAAAGAAGAAGGGACCGTCGTCCTGCGATTCATCGGCGACATGCACGAGATCGAGCGGCTGGGCATCCCGCCGCTGCCGCCGTACATCCATCGCCCCGAGGCGCGGGAGAGCGACCGCGAGTCCTACCAGACCGTGTATGCCTCCGCGCGGGGCGCCGTCGCCGCGCCGACCGCGGGACTGCACTTCACCCGGGAGATCCTCAACGAGATCGCGGCGCGCGGCATCGACATCGTGCGCGTCACCCTGCACGTCGGCATCGGCACCTTCAAGCCGGTGAAGGCCGACGACATCGCCGACCATCGCATGGACAGCGAGCGCTACGACCTCACCGCCGCGGCCGCCGACACGCTCAACGCCGCGCTGAAAGAGAAGCGCCCCATCGTCGCCGTCGGCACCACCACCGTGCGCACGCTCGAGAGCGCCATCCGCGCGGGCAAGGGAGAGTTCCGCGCCGGCCACGCCGAGACGTCCATCTTCATCACCCCCGGCTTCGAGTTCAAAGCCGTGGACCGCCTCCTGACCAACTTCCACCTGCCGGAGTCGACCCTGCTCATGCTCGTCTCCGCCTTCGCCGGCATGCAACCGATCCGTGACGCCTACGCGGAAGCGATCCGCGAACGCTACTTCTTCTACAGCTACGGTGATTCGATGTTCATCACAGGACGAGGCTCATAGGTACATAGGCTCATAGGCTCATAGGCTCATAGGCTCATAGCGCAATACCCCTATGAGCCTGTGAGCCTATGAGCCTATGAGCCTATGAGCCTGTGAGCCTGTGAGCCCCCGAAAGGAACCCATGAAAAAACTACTCGCCCTGATCGTGGTAACCGCGTTGCTCGTCCCGATCGCACCGGCGCAAACGCCGCCCCCCACCCCGCCCACCGACAAGAAAGCCGATCCGAAAGATCCGGAAAAAGCCGAGCAGGAGCCGCGTCCCGTCGAGCAGGAGCTGCAGAAGAAAGCGACGCAGGCGAAAGATGCTCCTCCCGCGCCGGTGACGCCGCCGCAGCCCGCGCCGGGCGCTGTCGCGCCGGCCACCGAGGCGGAGAAGAAAGACGAGAAAAAGTGGGACGTCATGAACCCGCCGGGGCCGGCGTACGACGTCGACATCGACGTCACGAACGGCACGTGGATGTCGCTCGACGTCTCGCCCGACGGCAAAGAGATCGTCTTCGACCTCCTCGGCGACCTCTACACCATCCCCATGAGCGGCGGCGAGGCGAAGGCGCTCACCACCGGCGTCGCCTGGGACATGCAGCCGCGCTACTCGCCGAACGGCAAGTGGATCGCCTTCACCAGCGACCGCAGCGGCGGCGACAACCTCTGGGTCATGAACCGCGACGGCTCGGATCCGAAGCAGGTCAGCAAGGAGACGTTCCGCCTCCTGAACCAGCCCGCCTGGACGCCCGACAGCGAGTTCCTCGTCGGCCGCAAGCACTTCACCTCCGAGCGCTCGCTGGGCGCCGGCGAGATGTGGCTCTACCACCGCAGCGGCGGCGACGGGCTGCAGATGACGAAGAAGCGCACCGACCAGAAGGACACCGGCGAGCCGGTCTTCTCGCCCGACGGTCAATATCTTTACTTCAGCGACGACGTCACCCCCGGCGCCATCTTCGAGTACAGCAAAGACCCCAACACGCAGATCTACGTCATCCAGCGTCTCGACCGTGAGAGCGGCGAGATCGAGCGCTTCGTCACCGGCCCGGGCGGCTCCGTGCGTCCCACGCCGTCGCCCGACGGCAAGTCGCTGGCCTTCATCCGGCGCGTCCGCTACAAGACCACGCTCTATGTGAAGGACCTCGAGACCGGCCGCGAGATGCCGCTGTACGACGGCCTCGATCGCGACATGCAGGAGACGTGGGCCGTGCACGGCCTTTACCCGAACATGGCCTGGACGCCCGACTCGAAGTCGATCGTGCTCTGGGCCGGCGGGAAGATCCACCGCCTCGACGTGGCCTCGAAGCAGCTCGCCAACATCCCCTTCCACGTGAAGTCGACGCGCCGCGTCGAGGAGGCGGTGCGCTTCCCCGTCACCGTCGCCCCGAACGAGTTCGACGTGAAGATGCTGCGCTGGGTGGAAGTGGCCCCCCGCGGCAACGCCGTCCTCTACCAGGCCCTCGGCTACATCTACGTGAAGGACCTGCCGAACGGCACCCCGCGCCGCCTGACGAAGCAGACCGACCACTTCGAGTTCTATCCGTCGTGGTCGCGCGACGGCAAGTCGATCGTGTACGTGACCTGGAACGACGAGAAGCTCGGCACGGTCCGCGTGGCGTCGGCCGCCGGCGGCGAGGGGCGCACCGTCACGTCGCAGCCGGGCCACTACATCGAGCCGTCGTTCTCGCCGGACGGCGCGAAGATCGTCTACCGCACCACCAGCGACGGCTTCCTCCGCCCGAACGTCTACGCCAACGAGTCGGCCATCTACGTGATCCCGGCCGCGGGCGGCAAGGTCACGCGCGTGTCGAAGCGCGGCGCGCTGCCGCAGTTCGGCGCGTCGAACGACCGCGTCTTCTTCATGACCTTCGAGGCCGAGGGGAAGCGCGCGCTGCGCTCGGTCGACATCGACGGCGGCGACGAGCGCGAGCACGCGGTCTCCGCGTTCGCCACCGAGTTCGCCGTCTCCCCCGACGAGAAGTGGCTGGCCTGGACGGAGAAGTTCAACGCGCACGTTATCCCCTTCGTGCGCACCGGCAAGAGCATCGACATCGCGCCGGACATGAAGTCGGTGCCGGTGACGACGGTCTCGAAGACCGCCGGCGAGTATCTGCACTGGTCCGGCGACTCGAAGCGCCTGCACTGGGCCCTCGGCCCGGAGCTCTTCACGCGCGAGCTGGCCGAGTCGTTCGCGTACATGCGCGCGACCGACGCGAAGCCCGAAGATCCGAAGGGCACACACATCGGCTTCTCCCGCCCCTACGACATCCCGACCGGCAAGCTCGCGCTGACGAACGCGCGCATCATCACCATGCGCGGCGATGAAGTGATCGAGCGCGGCACGGTGGTCGTCGACCGCAACCGCATCGTGGCCGTCGGCGCGAACGTGAGCGTCCCCTCGGACGCGAAGGTCATCGACGTCGCCGGCAAGACCATCATGCCCGGCATCATCGACGTGCACTGGCACGGCTCGATGGGCTCGGACCAGATCATCCCGCAGCAGAACTGGATCAATTACGCCTCCCTCGGCTTCGGGGTGACGACGATCCACGACCCGTCGAACGACACGTCGGAGATCTTCTCGGCGAGCGAGATGGCCAAGGCGGGACAGATCGTCGCGCCGCGCATCTTCTCGACAGGCACCATTCTCTATGGCGCGAAGGCGCCGTTCCGCGCCGACATCAACTCGCTCGACGACGCCCTGGCGCACCTGCGGCGCATGAAGGCGGTCGGCGCGTTCAGCGTGAAGAGCTACAACCAGCCGCGCCGCGACCAGCGCCAGCAGGTCATCGAGGCCGCGCGCCGGACGAACATGATGGTCGTCCCCGAGGGGGGCTCGCTGTACCACCACAACATGAGCATGATCGTCGACGGGCACACGGGCATCGAGCACTCGGTGCCGGTGGCGAAGATCTACGACGACGTGCTGCAGCTCTGGTCGAAGTCGAAGACGGGGTACACGCCGACACTCATCGTCGCCTACGGCGGCAGCTTCGGCGAGAACTACTGGTACCAGCACACGAACGTGTGGGAAGACCCGCGGCTGACGAAGTTCGTGCCGCGGCGGATCCTGGAGTCGCGCTCGCGCCGCCGGACGATGATCCCCGAGGAGGAGTACAACCACATCGACATCGCGCGGGCGGTCAAGCAGCTCAACGACCGCGGCGTGACGGTGCACGTCGGCGCGCACGGCCAGCGCGAAGGCCTCGGCGCGCACTGGGAGATCTGGATGTTCCAGCAGGGCGGTATGACGCCGCATCAGGCGCTCCGCGCCGCGACGATCCAGGGCGCGCAGTACCTGGCCATGGACAAGGACCTCGGCTCGCTCGAGCCGGGCAAGCTGGCCGACCTGATCGTCCTCGACCGCAACCCCCTCGAGAACATCCGCAACACCCACTCGGTCCGCTACACCATGCTCAACGGCCGCCTCTTCGACGCCGAGACCATCAACGAGCTCGGCAACCACCCGAAGACGCGCAAGCCGTTCTTCTGGGAGATGCCCGGCAACGAGACGTGGGGCCCCGCCGCCACGGAGGCAATCACCCACGACCACGACTAACGTGCTCAACGTAGGGCGGGCTTCAGCCCGCCTCCCCCGGGGGTGGGCGGGCTGAAGCCACGCCCTACGTTTTCACCAGTACGTCGTCGTCACGGTCACGGCACCCTGCACCACCGCCTGACACGCCATCCTCTCCCCCTCGGAAAATCCCCGGGAGAACCGCACCTCCACCGAGGTCGGCGCGCTCAAATGCTCCGCCCCCTCCACCACCCGCACGCGGCAGCGGCCGCAGACGCCGACGCCGCCGCAGGAGTTGCCGAGGGGGGCGCCGGCGCGGCGGGCGACGTCGAGGACGGACTCGTCCGTGCGCGCCTCGGCGCGGAGGCCGAGGGGAGTGAATGTGACGACTCTTGACGGCGTGTTCACCGCGATTTGGCAGAGCACGGCAAAACTTTCGGCCGTCTCCGGCGTCTATTACAGCATGAGAACGCAAAGCAGAATGAACGACGAAAACCGCATCGCAGAAGAGATCGTCAGCGTCCTGCCGGCGGGCGTCGCGCGCGCGTGCTCACCCGAGAAGCACTCCATCCGCTACACCGTGCGCGGCGACGACATGAAGCTGCGCACGATCGTGTTCAGCCGTGCCTCGCTGCGCCGCCTCCTCGACGACCCGGCCCATGAAGTGAAGGTGGAGTACCTCAAGCGCGACCTGCTCGACTCGGCCGCGCGCCTCCGCGAGTTCCGCTACCCGCGCCTGCACGTGCACATGGCGCCGGTGTTCCCTCGCCGCTTCGCGCTGGAGCTGCCGCTGACGGCCACCGCTTTGTAACCGACGATTCGTAGGTCGAAGCCTTGCTTTTCCGACGAATCGAAGCCATATTGCTCATATGGCAGTCGATCTCGATGATCTCGACCACCGCATCGTCGCGCTCCTCCTGAAGGACGCGCGCACGCCGGCCGCGCAGATCGCCGAGCAGATCGGCCTCTCGCGGCCGGCCGTGGCGGACCGGCTGGACAAGCTGGAGCGCAACGGCGTCATCCGCGGCACCACCGCCGTCGTCGACCCGCACGCCGTCGGCCGCAAGGTCACGGCGTTCATCGCCGCGCGCGGCGCGACGCTCCCGTCGGCGTCGTGGAAGAAGTTCCGCGAGCTGATGCAGCGCGACGAGGTGCTCGAGGTGCACACCGTCGCCGGCGACGACTGTTACCTGATCAAAGTCCGCGCGGAGTCGATCGGCGGGCTGAACACGCTCGTGCAGCAGCTGACCGCGCTGTCGCTGGCCACGCGCACGACCATCGTCATGGAAACGCACTGCGAGAAGGTCGGAGGGATCGACCTGGGAGGCTCGCGATGAAACACGAGCGCGCCTGGGCATACGCCGCGTTCGCCACCGTCTGTGTCGTCTGGGGGACGACCTATCTCTTCATCCGCATCGCGCTGGAGACCATCCCGCCGCTGCTGCTGACCGGCACGCGCTTCACCGCCGCCGGACTGATCATGCTGGCCGTGGCGAAGCTGCGCGGCGAAAAGGTGCCGACGGACTGGCGCACGCTGGCCAACCTCGCCTTCGTCGGGCTGCTGATGGTCGGCGTCGGCAACCTGGCCGTGGTGTGGGCCGAGCAGTGGGTGCCGAGCGGCATGGCCGCGCTCTTCGTGGCCACGGCGCCGTTCTGGATGGTCATCATCGAGGCCTTCCGCCGCGGCGGCGAGCGCCTCGATCTGCGCGGCGGTATCGGCATGGCCATCGGGTTCCTCGGCGTGGGCATGCTGGTCACGCCCGGCGGCTCGGGCGGGACGCTCAGCCTGATGTTCGTCCTCGGCGCGCTGGCCATCCAGGTCGGCTCCCTCGGCTGGCAGTACGGCTCCGCGCACGCGAAGTACAAGATGAAGCACGTGCCGCTGATGTCGTCCTCCGCGCTGCAGATGCTCTCCGGCGGCATCATGGTCTCGCTGGTGGGGCTGGCGATCGGCGAGGCGCCGCGCTTCGCCCTCACCCCCCGCACCCTCGGCGCCCTCGTGTACCTGACGCTGTTCGGCAGCGTCCTCGCGTACAGCGCCTACGTCTTCGCCCTCGCGCACATGCGCACCACCGTCACGTCGCTCTACGCGTACGTGAACCCGATGGTGGCCGTCTTCCTCGGCTGGCTGATTCTCAGCGAGCCGCTGACGTGGGTGTCGGTGCTGGCGATGGTGGTGATCCTCGCCGGCGTGGCGCTCGTGCAGACGGCGGGGTGGGGGAAGAAGCCCGTGCCCGTGACCCCCGCCGAGCCCGTGACGAAAGCCGCATAGTCTGGAGTGCGCGAGCGCCAGCTCGCGCTCTCCATGCGGGAGGCGCCAGCCTCCCGCCCCCGCCGCAGCTGGCGCTGCGGCATGGAGAGCGGCAGCTGGCGCTGCCGCACTCCATACCTACGGTTTCATCACGACCTTGATGCACTCATCCTCTTTATCCCGGAACGTGCGATACATCTCCGGCGCCTCGGCGAGGGCCACGCGGTGGGTGATGAGGAACGACGGGTCGATCTCGCCGGCCTGGATGCGCTCGAGGAGCGGGCGCGTGTACTTTTGCACGTGCGTCTGCCCCATCTTCAGCGTCAGCCCCTTGCCGAAGGCGGTGCCGAAGGGGAACTTGTCGATGAAGCCGGCGTAGACGCCCGGGATCGAGACCACGCCCCCCTTGCGACACGAGTGCAGCACCTGCCGGAGCACGTGCGCGCGGTCGAACTGCAGCTTCATGGCCTGCTTCACGCGGTCCAGCATAGCGTCGATGAACGTACCGTGCGCTTCCATCCCCACCGCGTCGATGCAGGCGTCGGGGCCGCGGCCGCCGGTGATGTCCTTGAGCTGGTCGAAGATGTCCTCGTCGCTGTAGTCGAGGACTTCCGTCTTCTGGATCGTCTGCGCCAGGCGCAACCGCTCCTTGAAGCGGTCGATGGCGATGACGCGTCCCGCGCCGAGCATCCAGGCGCTGGCGATGGCGAACAGGCCCACCGGCCCGCAGCCCCACACCGCCACCGTGTCGCCCGGCTTGATGTCGCAGTTCTCCGCGGCCATGTAGCCGGTGGGGAGGATGTCGGTGAGGAAGAGCAGCTTCTCGTCGGGGAGGTCCTTCGGCACGATCAGCGGGTTCACGTCCGCGAACGGCACGCGCACGTACTCCGCCTGGCCGCCGGCGTAGCCGCCGTACATGTGCGAGTAGCCGTAGATGCCGGCCGTCGAGAAGCCGGTCAGCGCCTCGATCATCCAGGCGTTGGGGTTGGTGTTGTCGCAGGCCGACCAGAAGTCGTGCTGGCAGAACCAGCAGCGCCCGCAGCCGATCGGGAACGGCACGATGACGCGCTCGCCCGCGCGCAGGTTCTTCACCTCGGCGCCCACTTCCACGACCTCGCCCATGAACTCGTGGCCGAGGATGTCGCCGCGCATCATGGTGGGCACGTAGCCGTCGTAGAGGTGCAGGTCGGAGCCGCAGATCGCGGTGAGCGACACCTTCACGATGGCGTCGTGCGGGTTGAGGATCTTCGGCTCGGGGACCTCGAGAACGCGCACCTCTCCCTTGCCCCACCAGCAGACGGCTTTCATCGGCTCATTTCCTCCCGGACGACTGGCCGTCGGTGGTGGCGATCTCGCCCGTCTCGAGCAGCATCTTCAGGCGGCGCAGGTCTTCCTGGACGTTGGCGGCAGGGTCTTCGCCGAGGATCTTCGAGACCGCCGCGCCGAGGACGCCGGCGGGCGGGTCGTAGCGCAGGACGACCTTCAGCTCCGTGCCGCGCCCGTCGGGAAGACGGGTGAAGTGGACCGAGCCGGCGTTGTCGACCTTGCTTCCTTCGATGGAGCGCCAGCCGATCAGCTCGTGCGGGATCTCGTTGATGATCTCCGCCTCCCAGTCGACGGTCGTCCCGGCCGGCCCTTTGGCCCACCAGTGCGAGCGCTTGGTGTCGTACACCTCGACCTTTTCGAGGTTGTGCATGAAGCGGGGGAGGTTCTCGAAGTTGCGCCAGAAGGCGTAGACGTTCTCCACCGGCGCATTGATGGTCACGGCCTTCTCGACCCGGACGCCGTGGCCGTAGGGGACGCTGACCTGGCGCCCGTCTTCCGGGACGGAGGTGATGCCCATGGCCTCGTAGACCATGCAGTGGCCGGTCGCGCCGCGCCAGACCAGCGAGCCGCCGAGGGCCGCCAGCACCATGCCCGGAATCGAGCGCATCTTCAGTCCGTAGACGGCCAGCGCGCTGCCGGCGATGACCGACACCCACCGTTCGGGATCGTTGACGTTCTTCTCTTGATGCGTAAATGTTGCGTGTTCCATACAGGGGCGGGTGAGGCGCACGAAGTGTGCCGGATTACAATCCGACGGCAATGTCCACACCTCCCCCCGTCCGCCCTGTCACCATCGAAGACATCCGTGCCGCCCGCGAGCGCATCCGCGGCGTTGCCGTGCGCACGCCGCTCGTCCGCCTGCTGCACGGGATCGAGGGAGCGCCGGAGATCTGGCTGAAGCTGGAGACGCTGCAGCCGATCAATGCGTTCAAGCTGCGGGGCGGGGCGAATGCCGTGGCCATGCTGCCTCCCGAGGAGCGGAACAAGGGCGTCTGGACCATCAGCGCCGGAAATGCCGGACAGGGCGTGGCGTACGCCGCGCGCGAGGCGGGCGTGCCCTGCACGGTGTTGGTGATCGAGACGGCGCCCGAGACGAAGATCGAGCGCATGCGCGCCCTCGGCGCGACGCTGCTCAAGGCGCCGTTCGACGCCTGCTGGCAGGCCATGGACGACCACGCTTATCCGGGCATCGAGGGGACGTTCGTCCATCCCTTCGACGACCACGACTTCATCGCCGGCAATGCCACCGCGGGGCTGGAGATCCTCGAGGACCTGCCGCAGGTGAAGACCGTCATCGGCGGGATCGGCGGCGGCGGACTCATGTCCGGCCTCGGCTCGGCCTTCCGTGCCCTTGCGCCGCACGTGCGCATCCTCGGCGCGGAGCCGGAGACCGCGGCCCCCGGGGCGAAGTCGTTCGCCTCGAACGCGCCGGAAGTGTTCGGGGAATGGCAGGCCTCGTTCGTGGACGGCGCCGGCGGCAAGAGCATCTTCCCCCGCATGTGGGAGCGGCTGCGCGCCGTCGTCGACGGCTCGGTCGTGGTCACGCTGGAAGAGGTGCGCCAGGCCCTGAAGCTCATCGCCTCGAAGACGCGCGTGATCGCCGAGGGAGCGGGGGCGCTGGGCGTGGCCGCCGCGCTCAAGGAGAAGGAGGGGCCGGTGGTGGCGGTGGTGTCGGGCGGGAACATCGACCTGAAGAAGTTCTGCGAGCTGGTGTCATCCTGAGCCGCGTAGACGGCGAAGGACCCCCTGCCTACGGAGCGGGCACGGGGTTCCAGTGGGAGGTCCTTCGCCGTCTGCGCGGTTCAGGATGACAGGCCTAAAATCACACCAATGCTCCTCGCGGCGCTCCTCCTGAGCGGCTACATCAACGACGCCGCGTGCGCGAACTGCCACGCCGACCGGGCCAGGACGTATCAGCACGTCGGCATGGCGAAGTCGTTCTATGCCGCGCGCGGGTCGGCGGTCATCGAGGACTTCGAGGCCCCGCCGTTCTTCCACGCCCCCTCCAATCAGTACTTCGAGATGCGCCGCCGCGGCAGCGACGTCGTCTTCCGCCGCTGGCAGCTCGCGGCCGACGGGGCGCCGATCCACGTCTTCGAGCGCGTCGTCGACTGGATCATCGGCTCGGGCAACCACGCGCGCACGTATCTCTACCGCGTGCCTTCGGGGGAGATGTTCCAGTTGCCGCTGACGTGGTACTCGCAGACCCGCGAGTGGAACATGTCGCCCGGCTACGACCGCCCCGACCATGAAGGGGTGACGCGCCGCGTGCGGCATGAGTGCATGTTCTGCCACAACGCCTATCCGGCGGCGGAGCCCGAGCCGCTGTCGTACTGGCGGCCGCAGTCGTTCCCCGCCGAGCTGCCGCAGGGCATCGGCTGCCAGCGCTGCCACGGCCCCGGCGCGGAGCACGCCCGGACGCAGACGCGCGCCTCGATCGTCAATCCGGCGCGCCTGCCGGCGAAGCTGCGCAACGACATCTGCTACGAGTGCCACATGCAGCCGACCGTGTCGATGGCCGGCCTGCGCCGCTTCGGCCGCGACATCTACTCCTATCGTCCCGGAACGCCGCTGCACGAGTACGCCGTCCCGCTCGACGTCGACGAAGAGCACCAGCCGCGCGGCGAGCGCTTCGAGATCAACCATCACCCCTACCGCCTCGAGCAGAGCCGCTGCTTCATCGAGAGCGAAGGGCGGCTCAGTTGCCTCACCTGCCACGACCCGCACCGCAAGGTGAACGATTACCGCAAGGCGTGCCTGTCGTGTCACGCCACGCCGCACCGGGTGAACGAGGACTGCACGTCGTGTCACATGCCGAAGCGGCGGCCGCAGGACGTGGTGCACACGGTGATGACCGATCACTTCATCCGCCGCGATCCGGCCGTCGGCTTTCTCGCGCCGCGGAAGGAGCGCGAGCCGCTGATCACGCGGGTGGAGGCGGGCGACGAGCTCTACTCGGTCATCGCGCTGCTGCGCGCGACGAACAACGCCGGCGCGGTGCGGCGGCTCGAGCAGCTCATCGCCGAGCGCAAGCCGCCGGAACTGGAGCCGTATCTCGACCTGGCCGCGGCGCAATTGCGCCAGCGGCAATGGGCGGCGCTGGAGAAGACGTGCCTCGAGATCCTGAAGCGCGAGCCGAAGCAGGAGCTGGCGCGCGAGTGGCTCGCCGTGGCGCGGGTGGCCCTCACCGGCGATCGCGAGGCGGGCGCGAAGGCGCTGGCGACGCTGCCACGCCCGGAGGCGACGTTCAACGCGGGGCTGTTCCTGCCCAGCGCCGAGGCCATCCCGTTCTACGAGCGCACCGTGGCGCTGCGGCCGAACATGACCGCGGCGTGGGTGCGCCTCGGCGAGGCGCGCCGCGAGTGCGGCGACACGCCCGGCGCCATCGACGCCTTCCGCACCGCGCTGGAGATCGATCCGACGCATGCACGCGCGCGGACGGGCATCGTCGACGCGCTGCGGGCGATGGGAAATGTCGAAGAGGCGGAGCGCTACCGCTGAGCCAAGCGGACCGCCGGCGTCCCGCCGGCTGTCTGCGCAGGCGTCCCGCCTGCGCTCGGGGTGGCGGCGAGACGCCGCCACAGACAGCCGGCGGGACGCCGGCGGTCCACTACCGCACCGTGGCCACGGGCCGCACTCCCGGCACGTCGGGGTAGTCGCGGCGATCCATGAGCTGCGACAGCGGCGTCTCGACGATCGGCACGGTATAGCCCGCGACCTTCGCGGTCTTGCCCGTGGGCGTCGGCTTGCTGACGTTGGAGGGGATGCGCACCACGATCTTCGACGGGTCGAGCACCGTCGCGCCGCCGTTCTGCAGCACGAGGTTCGGGATCAGCACGTCGGCGTTCGCGGGGACGCCCTGCAACTCGACGCGGGCCGTCTCCGCGCCCGGCGCGTTGAAGCCGAGGACGGCGCTCTGCGGCGGCACGTCGAGGACCACGAAGGCCCCGTTCTCGGCGATGCCGCCGGAGGCATAGGCCACGTTCTCGACCCAGACCGAGGTCGAGGCGAAGAGCTCGGCGCGCCGGCCCAGCTCCATCTCGATCGTCTCGCCGCGCTTGGCCCCTTTCACGTCCAGGACCCAGCCGCGCACGCTGGTCGGGTCGCTGGACACGCTGAACGGCTCCTCCCCGACGCGGCAGGCGGTGAAGACGAACAGCGCGAGCAGGAGCGGACGGCGCATGATCGAGAGCGTACCACGCATGCGATAATCCCCCGGCCGTCCCATGAAACGTCTCCTCCCTCTCGGTGCGCTCCTCCTCCTCGCCATCGCCTCGATCGTGCTCGCGCAGGCTTCCGGACAGGCCACGCTGCGCACGCCGGCCGGCGATCATCCGTTCACGTACATCGAGCAGTCGGGACAGACCTACGTTTCGGCCGAGCAGGTGACGGCCGCCCTCGGCGGCAGCGTTGCGGCCGACGCAAACGGGACGAAGGTCACCATCGGGAACAGCGTGGCCGCGTTCGGTCCCGACTCCCGCTTCGGCGTCATCCGCGACGACCTCATCGAGATGCCGGTGCCGCCGATCGTCATCGAAGGGAAGCCGTACGTGCCGTGGCAGTTCTACCAGGGGCTGCTCTCGAAGACTTCGGCCATGGACGTGACGTGGGACGCGGGCACGCGCGTCCTCAGCCTGCGCCCGCAGCAGCGGGACGCGGTCTCGGTGCAGGTCTCCGTGGCGAACGTGCAGGGGATCTCCAAGATCGTGATCGCCCTCAGCGCGCCGGCGGAGTACGGCATCGTCCGGGAGCCGAACGCGTATGTGGTGCGCTTCCGCTCGCCGGTGCGCGCGCCGTTCGCCGAGCAGACGTACGAGGATCCGTACATCGCGCGGGTGGCATTCGCGGGAGCGGAGCTGCGCATCCAGCTCACCGCGCCCGACGTCGTCGGCGACGCCTATCAGCTCGAGAATCCGCCGCGCATCGTGCTCGACCTGCGCAAGGCCGCCACGCCCGCGCCGGGCGGTCCGCTCTCCCTGCCGGGCGCGAAGCCGCCCGCGGAACTGCCGGGCATCCGCACGATCGTCATCGATCCCGGCCACGGCGGGAAGGAAGTGGGCGCGGTCGGGCCCGGCGGGCTGATGGAGAAGGACGTGACGCTGGCCGTGGCGCGCAAGCTCGCCAACGCGCTGGCGGCGAAGACCGGCACGCGGGTCGTGCTCACCCGCGACGACGACAGCGTGGTCTCGCTCGACCAGCGCACCGCCATCGCCAATCAGTACAAGGCCGACCTCTTCCTCTCCGTGCACATGAATGCGGCGGTGGTGAAGAACGCCAAGGGGTCGGAGACCTACTTCCTCTCGCTGGAGGCTTCCGACGAGCTGGCGAAGAAGGCGGCGGAGACGGAGAACGCCTCGGCCACGAGCGCGTCCAGCGACCTGAACCTCATCCTGTGGGACCTCGCCCATCAGGCGTATGTCGGCGAGTCGAGCCGCTTCGCGCAGGCCATCCAGGAGGAGCTCAACTCCGCGACCAGCGTCGCCAACCGTGGCGTGAAGCAGGCGCCGTTCAAGGTGCTGGTCGGCGCCACGATGCCGGCCGCGCTCGTCGAGGTGGGCTTCATCACCAACCCCGAGGAAGAGGCCAAGCTGCAGAGCGAAGAGTTCCAGAACCTCATGGTCGAGGCGCTGACGCGCGCCGTGCAGCGCTACAAGACCGACTACGAGACGCGCATCGGCGTGATCCAGCCCGCCGTGCCGGCGCCCGCGGCGACGACGACGGCCCCGGCCACCCCGGCGCCCGCCAGGCCCGCTCCGGCGACGACCACCGCTCCGGCAACGCCACAGACGAGGACGGAGCGTTAGTGAAGCGACTGGCGGTGGCGGCCCTGGCGCTGATGCTTCTCGCCGGCGGCTGCAAGAAGAAGGAAGACGCGACGGCGGCGAACATCAATGCCGCGAACAGGGTGAGCGTGCGTCCGGTGCGGCTCTACTTCGAGTCGCCGGCGATGCTTCTGGCCGCCGAGACGCGCAACATCGCCTTGCCGGAGAGCGCGGCCGCGGCCATGCCGGTGGTGGTGCGGGAGCTGTTGAAAGGTCCGGCCCGCCCGCCCCTCGGCCGGCTCTTCCCGGCGGATACGGTCGTGCGCGGTACGTATCTCCTGCCGGGCGGGACCGTCATCGTCGACCTCGGCGGTGCCACGCTGACTCAGGGATGGGGAACGGGCAGCCATGGCGAGCTGATGTCGGTCTACTCCCTCGTGCAGAGCCTGACGGCCAACTTCCCCGAGGCACGGCGTGTGCGCATCCTGGTGAACGGAACGCCGGCGGAAACGCTGGCGGGACACGTGGCGCTGGGGCACTCGTTTACGCCGCTGCCGGGCCTGGTCGAGCCGCGGTCCCGCTGAATCATTGTTCATTCGGTGACTGAGCCGGGAGTAATCTGGACCGAACGGCCGTTTGGATTTACGATTTCGACCGATTCGTGAAACCGTCGTATGTTTTTGCTGAATCAAGGCTTGTCACTGGCCTGTAACATTGAGAAAAGTTTCACAAAGTCGGAGAAGTATGTTTATAATGCATCCACGATGAACAAGGATTTACTGGATGGGCAGGCACGGGCTGCTTTCCGTTGTAACCGCCTGCCTTGTTTTACTTCCTCTTGTACGCTTCCTTGAATCTCACCGACCCGAAAAGCTCACCACCCGAGCCGTTCGAGCCCACCATCCAGTAAGATTTGCCCCTTCGACCCCGCCGGAAACGGCGGGGTCGAGTTTTTTGTAACCGGTTACGGCGCGGCTGCGCCGCACGTTGCTGGTTGTCGGTTCACCACCGGCCACACACCCGTTGCTTCCCATGCCCGTGCTGAACGTAGGACGGGCTTCAGCCCGTCTCCCTCGGGGGCGGGCGGCGGGCTGAAGCCCGCCCTACACCAGCGCGGCGACGATGCTCTCGGCCAGCAGCCGCACGTCCGCGTTCACGGCCAGCCAGCGGATGGCCGCCATCGAGGCGTCGGCGGCGGCGAGCAGTTTCTCGCGCGGGATGCGCTCGCGAATCTCGGCGAGCTTCTTCGGATCGAGCGACTCGGCGGGGTCGAGGGCCACCACGTCGCACAGGATCGCGCCCAGCAGGGCGATGGCGTCCTTCACGTCGTCGTGGTCGGCGACGATGGCCGCCAGGGCCAGGAGCGCGGCGCTCTCGCCGCGCGTGGCGTAGCGGTGCAGCAGGTCGATGATCGTGCCGGCGAGGTCTTCCCCTTCCTCCATCAGCGCCACCTGGCGGATGCGCGTGGCCTCGTGCGGCCCCGTGAGCGTGTGCGACGCCGTGTCGCCGACGTAGACGTGCTGGCAGCGCGACTTGATGGTCGGCAGGAGCAGGTCGGGCGAGCGCGTGAGCAGGAGGAAGGTCGTGTCGCGCGCCGGCTCTTCGAGCGTCTTGAGCAGCGAGTTCGAGCCCGACACGGAGAGGCCGTCCGCGGGGTCGATGAGGAAGACTTTGTTGCGCCCCTCGTACGGGCGGAGCGTGGCCTCGCTGACGATGTCGCGGATCTGCTCGATCGAGATCAGCTTCTTCTCCGCCGCGGCCTCGATGAAGTGCACGTCGGGATGCATGCGGCGGTCGATGCGCAGGCAGGAGGCGCAGTCGTCCGAGGTCGAGCCGTTCAGGCAGTTCAGCGTCTTGGCCAGCCGCACCGCCGTGTCGCGCAGCAGCGACGGCGACGGCCCGTGCAGGATGATGGCGTGATGCAGCTCGCCGCGGCGCGCGGTGTCGAGGAGGAGCGAGGTGGTGGTCGTGGTCATGAGAAGAGTTGCGGCGCGCGCTCGCGCAGCGTGGTGAGCGTCCGCGCGAAGACTTCGTCGATGGTGCCGTCCGCGTCGACGACCGCGAAGCGCGCCGGCTCGGCGACGGCCATCGCAAGATATCCCTCCCGCACCCGGCGGTGGAAGCGGAGATCTTCCGCCTCGAAACGTCCCTCGTCCTGCGCCGCGCCGGCGTTGCGCGAGTTGGCCCGCCGCAGCCCGACCTCCTCGGCCAGGTCGAAGAGCAGCGTGACGTGCGGCTTCAGCGCGTCCGTGGCCCAGTCGTTCAGCGCCCGCAGGCGATCGAGCTCGATGAGCCGCCCGAAGCCCTGATAGGCGAGGGTCGAGTCGGCGTAGCGGTCGCACAGCACGACTTCGCCGCGGGCGAGCGCCGGCTCGATGACCTCGGTCGTGTGCTGCCGCCGCGACGCGGCGAAGAGGAACACCTCCGCGATCGGGTCGATCACGTTCGCGCTGTCGAGGAGGATGGTGCGGATGCGGTCCGCCAGCGGCGTCCCCCCCGGCTCCTTGGTCGTCACGACCGTGCGGCCGCGCTCGCGCAGGAACGCCGCCAGGCGCTGCTGCTGCGTCGTCTTGCCGGAGCCCTCGGGGCCTTCAAAGGTGATGAACATCGTGCCTGAGAGCGATGAACGATGAACGATGAGCGATGAGCCGTCAATGACGTTCATCGCTCATCTCTCATCGTTCATCGCTCGCCCTTGAGCCCATCGCGCAAGCCGCGCAGGTAGTGCTCTCTCATCAACGTCTCGAATACCTTCGGCCGCGCCAGCACGCGGAACGTCTCGCCGAGGCGCGCCCGGCGGCGCAGCCACGAGAGCTGGGCCTCGGACGCCAGCGCGCGCGTCGACAGCTCGTGCACGCCGAGGAAGTGACCGAGCTCGGGGTGCTTCTGGTAGAAGATCGCGCCCGACTTGCCGACGGTGTACTGCCGGCGGGCAAACGAGTCGACGTCCATCGGGTGGTAGTGCCGCGTGACCGCGCGCGCGTTGTAGCGGATCTTCAACCCGTCCGCGTCGAGGCGATAGGCCAGCTCGATGTCTTCCCAGGCGGCCGAGGGGAAAGTCGTGTCGAAGGGGTGGGCGAGGAGCACCTCGCGGTCGATGGAGATGTTCGACGTATAGAAAAAGTTGAACGGGACGACCTCGCTGTCCTTGATCAGCTTGTAGCCGAACTGGAGGCCGTAGTCGTTGATGTAGTCCATGAACGCGGTCACGCGCTCGCCGCGCGGCCAGCCGGTGTAGCCGAGGGCCGCCACCATCGGATCGTCGCCCGCCTCGCGGTGCACGCGCGCGTGCTCGGCGAGGAAGCGCGGCTCCGGCACCGTGTCGTCGCCGATGAAGACGACGATCTTTCCCGTGGCCAGCGTGACGCCGTGATTGCGCGCCTTGCCGGGGCCGGAGTTCGCCTGCGAGCGGAAGGTGATGTCCTTGCGCTGCGACATCGTGGCCGCGGTGGCGTCCTTCGACCCGTCGTCGATGACGATGACCTCGAACGGCGGCGCCTCGACCTGCGCGTCGAGCGCGTCGAGCACGCGCACGAGCATGTCCAGGCGGTTGTAGGTGGGGATGACGACGGAGAAATAGGTCATGCGCTGGCGCCGCCATCAATCGCCAGCACCTGTCCCGTAATTCCGCTGGCGTCGTCCGACAGCAGGAAGGCGATGGCGGCCGCCACCTCGTCGGCGCGGATGGCGCGGCGCATCGGGATCTGGCGGATCATCTCCCGTTTCACGTCGGCGTCGAGGCTGGCGATCATGTCGGTCTCCACGAGGCCCGGTGCGACGCAGTTCACGCGGATGTTGCTGCGCGCGACTTCGCGCGCGAGCGAGCGGGTCATGGCGATCACCGCCCCCTTGGCGGCGGAGTAGTTGGTCTGGCCGACCACGCCGTGCAGGCCGGAGAGGGAGGCCACGTTCACGATGGCGCCGCGGCGCTGCTGCATCATCAGCGGCAGCACCGCCTTCGTCACCGACCACGCGCCGCGCAGGTTCGTGTCCAGCACCTCGTCCCACTGGGCGGGGGACATGTTGTAGAGCAGCGCGTCCTGGCGCACGCCGGCGTTGTTGACCAGCGCGTCGATCGAGCCGAGCTTCGTCGCGACCTTCTCCGCCACGCGCTGGTTGGCGTCGTGGTCGCGCACGTCGCATTCGAAGGCGGTGGCGCGCCCTTTCGACTCGGTCTCGAAGGCCAGCGCCGCCTCTTTCGACTGCCCGTACGTGAACGCCACCGACCAGCCGTCCGTGAGCAGACGCATGGCCGTGACGCGGCCGATGCCGCGGGAGCCGCCGGTGATCAAAGCAACTTTCTGCATGGAGATGTTGCTGGTTGCTGTGTTGCTGGTTCAAGGCGGAGCGCCGCAACCTGCGCGACACCGCCTTGAACCAGCAACCAGCAACCGACAACCTTTCTCAGCTCTCTTCCTCGTACTTCTCCTTCAAAGTGGCCACGACGCCCGGATCGGCGAGCGTGGTCACGTCGCCGAGGGCGCGGCCTTCAGCGATGTCGCGCAGCAGGCGGCGCATGATCTTGCCCGAGCGTGTCTTGGGCAGGTCGACCGAGATGATGATCTTCTCCGGACGGGCGATGGCGCCGATCTTCTCGGCCACGTGGGCCTTCAGCTCCTGCTCGAATTTCGCCGGATCGGCCATCGCGGTCTCGCGTTGCGACTCCTTGACGATCACGAACGCGGCGATGCCGGTCCCCTTGATCTCGTGCGCGATGCCCACGACCGCGGCCTCGGCCACGCAGTGATGGTCGACCAGCGCCGACTCGACCTCCATCGTGCCGATGCGGTGGCCGGCCACGTTGATCACGTCGTCCACGCGGCCGAGGAGCCAGAAATAGCCGTCCTCGTCGCGCTTCGCGCCGTCGCCGGTGAAGTAGATGCCGGGCCACTTCGACCAGTACTGCTTCACGAAGCGGTCGGGATCGCCCCAGATGCCGCGCAGCATCGACGGCCACGGCGAGGTCACGGCCAGGAAGCCGCCGCCGACTTCCACTTCCTTCCCCTCATGGTCGAGGATCTTCGCATCGATGCCGGGGAACGGCTTCGTGGCGGAGCCGGGCTTGGTCGGGACGAGACCGGGCAGCGGCGTGATCATGATGGCGCCCGTCTCGGTCTGCCACCAGGTGTCGACGACGGGGCAGCGTCCGCCGCCGATGTTTTCCTGGTACCAGATCCACGCCTCGGGGTTGATCGGCTCGCCGACCGAGCCGAGGAGGCGGAGCGACGACATGTCGTGCGCCTTCGGCAGCTCCTCGCCCCATTTCATGAAGGCGCGGATGGCCGTCGGCGCGGTGTAGAAGATCGTGACCTTGTGGCGCTCGATGATGTCCCAGAAACGGTCCTTCTTCGGCCAGTCGGGCGCGCCCTCGTAGATCATCACCGTCGCGCCGGCGGCCAGCGGGCCGTAGACGACGTACGAATGGCCGGTGACCCAGCCGATGTCGGCGGTGCACCAGTAGACGTCGTCTTCCTTGAGGTCGAAGACCCACTTGCACGTGGCCAGGCAGCCGGTGAGATAGCCGCCGGTCGTGTGGACGATCCCCTTCGGCTTGCCGGTGCTGCCGGAGGTGTAGAGGACGTAGAGCATGTGCTCGGAGTCGACCCATTCCGGCTCGCACCACGCCTCGGCGGCGGCCATGACGTCGTGGTACCAGACGTCGCGGTCGTTCATCGTCACCTCGTCTTCCGGGCGGCGACGGACGACGACGACGTTCTGGACGGAGGGGCACTCCGCGACGGCCGTGTCGGTGGTCTTCTTCAGCGGCACGATGGTGCCGCGGCGATAGCCGCTGGTGGCGGTGATGCAGACCTTGGCCGAGGCATCCTGGATGCGGTCCTTCAGCGCGTCGGCGGAGAAGCCGCCGAAGACGACGGAGTGGATGGCGCCGATGCGCGCGCAGGCGAGCATGGCCACGGCCGCCTCGGGGATGAGGGGCATGTAGATGGCGACGACGTCGCCTTTGCCGACGCCGAGGGCTTTCAGCGCGTTGGCGAACCGGCACACATCGGCGTGCAGGGCGCCGTAGGTGATGCGGCGGATCTCGCCGGGCTCCCCTTCCCAGAGCAGGGCGACCTTGTCGCTGTTCTTCTCGAGATGCCGGTCGAGGCAGTTGAAGGAGGCGTTGAGCGTGCCGCCCGAAAACCATTTCGCATACGGCGCGTCCCATTCGAGGACGGTGTCCCACTTCGTATGCCAGTCGAGCTGCCCGGCCCACCCGGCCCAGAACGCCTCGCGGTCCTTCGCCGCCTTCGCCCAGACCGCGGGGTCATGGATGTTCGCTTTCTTGCGGAACTCCTCGGACGGCGGAAACTCGCGGCTTTCCTGCAGGAGTGCGTCGATTTCTTGAGCCATTCGTCCCTCCGGGGAGGGGGATTGTATAGGGGGATGGGATGAAGCGTGCGCTCCTGATCGTCGTGGTGATGGCGGCCCAGGTGCCGCACTCGGGCGATTACCAGATGCCGCTGACGCTGGTACTCTCGCCGCGATGAAAACGCTCTGGATCTGGCTCGCGCTGGTCGTCGTCGGCATCGGGGCAGCGCTCTTCTTCGGGCGCTCGCGCGTGGAGACCGGGACGGGGAACCGTCCGTGGCCCCTCGGCCTGGGCCTGGTCGCGGACGCGCCGAAGCGCTTTCCGGTGACGAAGGACAACGCCGCGGCGACGAAGCTGGTCGAGCTGGCCGCGAAGGCGAACGTCGATCTCCACGCGTCGCGCGAGCGGCGCGGCGGCGTGTCGGAGGATCTGCGCGAGGCGCTGGGCGAGTACGCGCGCACGCAGCTCGAGCGCAGCGGCGACTCCATCGACGCGCCTCCGTCGGACGTCGCCCGCTACCTGACGGGCAATGCCGAAACGCTCGACGAGATCCGCGCGCTCGCGTTGAGCGGCACGCCGATCGTGTTCGAAGCCAATCCCGCGCACGACTTCATGGGCGAACGACGGTCGGGACCGAACCTCTTCGCGCTGCAGTACCTGCAGCGCACCTTCGTCGTGCGGGCGCTGGACGCCGCGCGCGGCGGCAACGCGGCGGCATGGGACGAGTTGCGCGCGGCATGGGAGCTCACGCGTCCGCTGTTCGGGCGTCCCGATCCGGAGGGCGTGCTGGCCGGCATGACCGCGGCGCGGATGGTCAACGCCGCGGCGCGCAAGATGCCGCTGCCGCCGCCGGCGTGGCTCCGCGAGGTCTTCACCTTCGACTACGAGCGCGCCTACGTCGCCGCGCAGCAGGTGCAGGCCTGGCGCAACAAGCAGCCGGCGCTCAACGAGCGCCTGCGCGGCATGTCCGAGGAAGTGCTGCGCGCGAAAGCGTGCGACGCGAAGAGCCCGCAGTTCGACGCGGTGCGGGAGAAGCTCGGCGGGCGCGCCACGCCCAGTCTCGTGTCGGGATGGGAGCGGCTGATGCGCTTCCGCGCCGAGCGCGAGGCCACGGAGCGCGTGTTGCAGATCCGCGCCGGCCAGGCGCCGTCGCGCGACTCGCAATGCTCCGACGGCAGCTGGGACGTGACGGCGAAGTCGTTCCGCTTCACTCGCGACGTGGAGTCGGAGTATCCGGCGTACGACTATCCGCTGGAGTACGGACAATCCGCCCCCGCGCAATCACCGTCGTCACCTCCAGCGGCACCAGCGAGCGGACGGCGATGAGATCCGCCTCGTAGCCCGGGGCGAGGTCGCCGGCGCGTCCCTCGAGTCCGAGGAGGCGTGCGGTGCGATGCGTTTCTCCGCAAGCAGGCGCGCGGTGTCGTCGTCGATCAGGCCGCCGTGCTCGATCGAGTCGACGCCGGCGTTCGCCGCGGCGCGGATCGCGGCCGGGCCCTGCGCGTGCGCGGCCACGCGGCGTTTCTGTCGGTTCGCCTCGTCGACGATCGCGGCGATGAACTCCTGCGGCATCTCCGTCGCCGCGGCATCCGCGGCACGGCCGATCACGCCGCCGCCCGTGCAGATCTTGAGGAAGTCCGCGCCGTCCGCGATCAGCTTAGTACTCCATTCGCTAAATTCGAGCACGGATCGCGTGGCACGCGACACCGGTGCCAAACGTAGGGCGCGGCTTCAGCCCGCCCCCGGGCGGGGCGGGGGCACCTGGGTGACCGTGCCTGAGCCCCGTTCGCCGCGAGCGCTCGACGGGCTGAAGCCCGTCCTGCGTTTCCACGTGCATCGCGAGGACGACGCAGAGACGCCTTGGCGCCGCGCGCTCTGTGATCGAATTTAGCGAATCGAGTACTTAGGCACGGGCCAATGCGTTGGCGATCGACTGGAACACGCCCAGCCCGTCCGCGTTGCCGAGGATCGATTCGGCGCAGCGCTCCGGGTGGGGCATCATCCCGAGCACGTTTCGCCCCTCGTTGCAGATGCCGGCGATGTTGCGCGCGGAGCCGTTCGGGTTGGCCTCCGAGGTGAGGCGTCCCGCCTCGTCGCAGTAGCGGAAGATCACCTGGCGGTTCGCCTCGAGCGCGTCGAGCGTGGCCTCGTCGGCGAAGTAATTCCCCTCGCCGTGCGCGATGGGGGCGCGGAGGATCTGTCCCGCCGCGAGCTCGTTCGTGAACGGCGTGTCCGTCTCCTCGACCCGGAGCAGCACGTCGCGGGCGAGGAAGCGGAGGTGCTGGTTGCGCATCAGCGCTCCCGGCAGCAGCCCGACCTCGGTCAGGACCTGGAAGCCGTTGCAGATGCCGAACACCAGCCCGCCTTGCTCCGCGTGACGCTTGATGGCGCCCATGATCGGCGCGAACTTCGCCAGCGCGCCGGCGCGCAGGTAGTCGCCGTAGGCGAAGCCGCCGGGGATAATCACGCAGTCGGCGCCCTTGAGGTCCGTCTCCTTGTGCCACAGCACCTCGGCCTCCGCGCCGAGGACGTCCTTCGTCACGTGCAGCGCATCGTGATCGCAGTTCGAGCCGGGGAGGACGACGATGCCGAATTTCATGGAGCGATCTTACTGCGCGATCGCGGGACGCGGCACGTGGTAGATCGTCAGCGTGCCGGCCCGGTCCGTGGCCACGAGCGTGCCGCTCTTCGGATCGAAGGCCAGCGCGTACGCGTTGATGCCGTAGATCGATGCGGGCGTCACGCCGCGCGGCGAGGCGGTGAGGACGCCGCTCGCGCTGCAGCGGCGCTCGCCGTAGACCACCAGCGTCTCGCTTCCCGCCAGGGCGGCGATCTGCGGGCCGCTCCCCTCGGGGAGGCAGATGCGGTTGCTGTTCACGATGGCGCGGGAGCTCAGCGACTTCTCGAAGAGCGTGCCACGGCTGAAGGCGAGCAGCGAGCGTCCGTTCGCGGCGAACATGGCCGCCTCGATCGACTCCTGCGTCTGCAGCGGCTCGCGCGCCTTCTGCGAGAAGTTCTTCGGGTCGAACAGCGACACCGCGGTGGCCTTGGCGTTGCCGAAATCCTCTTCGGCGACGACGGCCAGTGACGTGGCGCTCGCGGCGATGGCCATCGGCTCGTCGATGTCGAGCGTGCGCAGCTCGGTCTTGCCGTCGCCGTCGTAGACGTGCACCTGGCGGCCGAGGAGATAGAGGTAGCGCCCCTTCGGGTCGGGCACCGCGTCGCGGATCGTCTCCCCTTCCATGGTGATCTCGCGCAGCACGGCGAGGTCGGGGAGGGAGAGGATCATCGCGCTCTCGTCGCTGCCGTTGGCGATGAAGAGGCGCGTGCGCTCCGGGTTGGTGCGCAGCGTGACCAGTTCTTTTGTGGAGGCGATCTCGGCGGAGTCGAGGACGACCCGCTTCTTCACCGCGCCGCTGACCGGATCGATGGCCACGACGGACTGCGACTCGGCCAGGCCGACGTAGAGCGTGCCGTCCGCGCCGACCGCGACGCCGCGCGGGTCGCCTTTCAGCTCCCAGCGGCGCACGACCTTGCGGTCCTTCGTGGCGACGGGAGTCAGCGTCTCGGCGTCCAGCGAGAACGCCGCCAGCAGGAGGAGGGCGGCGAGCTTACTCCTCGAGGGTGTAGGAGAACTTTTCGATGACCGTGTTCGCGAGGAGTCGCTCGCACATCTGGCGAAGCTGCGTCTCGACGTCCTCCCGGCTCTGGCCACTGTTCGCAAGCGTGATGCGAAACAGCTTCCCGACCCGGACATCTTCCACGCCGCCGAACCCTAGCGAGCCGAGCGAATGCTCGATCGCTTTCCCCTGAGGGTCCAGCACGGAGGGTTTGAGCTCGACCGTGACCGTCGCTTTCATGGGTGCGGATCATACAAGCGATGAGTGATGAACGATGAGCGATGAGTGCCGCCCCCGGTTCATCGCTCATCTCTCATCGGTCATCACTCAGAACAATGCCAGCTGTCCCATCGGTGTGCTGCGCGGCCGCGTGCGGGCGATGTCGAACATCCCGGTGGGCTCGAACTGTTTCGCAATGGAAAACTCGAGGCTCGCCCCCGTGCGGCGAAGCAGGCGCGTGCACATGTCGCGGACGATCGACTCGTGGTTGTTCTTCTGCGAGAGGTGGATCATGCAGAGCGCCTTGAGGTCCGCGCCCAGGAGGCGCTGCACGGCGCTGAGGGCGTCGTCGTTGGAGAGGTGGCCGAAGCGCGACATGATCCGCCGCTTGAGCGACCACGGATAGCTGCCCATGCGCAGCATGTCCAGATCGTGGTTGGCCTCGAAGAAGAGGCCGTCGCAGCCGCTGAGGTGGTCCATGACCTCGCGATTCACATAGCCGAGGTCGCTGGCCAGGCCGACGCGGGTCCCGTCGCGCGCCTCGATCACGAAGCAGGAGGGATCGGCCGCGTCGTGGATGGTCTTGCGGGCGTGCACCTGCAGCTCGCCGATGGTGAAGGAAGTGTCGTTCTCGAAGAGGACCGTCCTGACGTCGGTCGTGTCGAGGTTCGACGCCTTCAGCGTGCCGCTGGTGAGATAGATCGGCACCTCGTACTTGCGGGCGATCTTGTCGGCGCCGCGGATGTGGTCGTAATGCTCGTGCGTGACGACGATGGCGGAGAGGCTGGCGATGTCGCGGCCGACCAGCTCCAGGCGCTTCTTCGTGTCGCGCGGGCCGATGCCGGCGTCGACGAGGATGGCCGTCCCGTCGCTCTCGAACCAGTAGGCGTTGCCGGCCGAACCGGAGGAGAGGGGCGCCACGAACATGAATCGGATGGTAGCATCCCGCGCCAATGGCTGAACGCTTCATTGTCGAAGGCGGCCGCCGGCTGGAGGGCTCCATCCGGCCGGGCGGCAACAAGAACGCGGCACTCCCCATCCTGGCGGCGTGCCTGCTCACGGACGAACCGGTGATCCTGCGCAACCTGCCGGACATCCAGGACGTCCGGGTCATGCTGCAGATCCTCGAGGGGCTCGGCGCCTCGGTCGAGAAGCTGGAGCCGAACGTCTTTCGCATCACGGCCCAAGGCGACATTTCCTGCGAGCCGGACGTCGAGCTGTCGAAGAAGATCCGCGCCTCGATCCTCCTGGCCGGCCCGCTCCTGGCGCGCTGCGGGAACGTCTCCGTGGCCAAGCCGGGCGGCGACGCCATCGGCCGGCGGCGCGTCGACACGCACCTGCTCGCCCTCGAGGCGCTGGGCGCGCAGATCGAGGTCTCGGCCCACGAGTACCGCATGGCCGCGCAGACGCTGAAGGCGAAGAAGATGTTCCTCGACGAGGCGTCGGTGACCGCGACCGAGAACGCGATCATGGCCGCCGTCCTGGCCGAGGGGGAGACCACCATCTACAACGCCGCGGCCGAGCCGCACGTCCAGGACCTCTGTCACCTGCTGAACAAGATGGGGGCGCAGATCGACGGCATCGCCACGAACTCGCTGCGCATCCAGGGCGTCGACTCGCTGCACGGCTGCGACTTCTACATCAATAGCGATCACATCGAGGTCGGCTCGTACATCGGCCTGGCCGCGGTGACGCGCAGCGAGCTGGTGATCGAGGACGCCGTCCCGGAGCACATGTACGCGGTGCGGCACATGCTCGAGAAGCTGGGCGTGGAGATCAAGATCGAGGGGCGCAACATCCGCGTGCCGAAGGATCAGGAGCTGCGCGTGCGCTACGACATCGGCGCCGCGGTGCCGAAGATCGACGACGGCCCCTGGCCGCTGTTCCCCGCCGACCTGCTGTCCATCATGATCATCATCGCCACGCAGGCCGAGGGGACGGTGATGATCTTCGAGAAGATGTTCGAGTCGCGCCTCTTCTTCACGGACAAGCTGATCGGCATGGGCGCACGCATCATCCTCTGCGACCCGCACCGCGCCATCATCGTCGGCGGCGCGCGCCTGCACGGCGGCGAGATCTCCAGCCCCGACATCCGCGCCGGCATGGCGTTGCTCCTGGCCGCGCTCTGCGCGAAAGGGGAGAGCATCATCCACAACGTGCATCAGATCGACCGCGGCTACGAGAGGATCGATGAGCGGCTGAACGCGCTGGGGGCGAGGATCAGCCGCGAACGGGACGTGTGAGACGTGGCCGCGTTGACGATCGCCGACCTCGACGTGCTTGCGGCCGCGCGGTTACAGGATGCGGAAGCGTTGCACGCGGCAGGCCGATATGACAGTGCGCGATATGTCTGCGGGTATGCCGTCGAGCTGAAACTGAAGGCGCGCATTTGCATGGCGCACGGCTGGCCCGCGTTTCCACCCCCTGCACTCGCCAAGATGTTGAAAACACACGATCTCAAGGTGCTGTTGCTGCTTTCCACGATGCACGCGACAATATTCTCCGGACATGCTGGCTATTGGTCGATCGTGGTGGCCTGGAACCCGGAGCAGCGATATGACGTCGTGCCGGTCACGGCACAGGATGCGCAGGACATGATCGATGCAACACGCGCTCTGATGGCGGTTTTATGATCGAGCCGAAACACATCCAGAACCTCCGCCGGCGCCTCATCGCGGATCGGGGATATCTGCTCTTCCTGGCGCTCTTTGAGCGCGATGAAGCTCCCGGCACGTGGGATCTGCTGATCTCAGGCGGCGGTCTGCGCTCCAACACCCTCGCCGATTATGAGTACGTCGGCCGCCTCCTGAACGAAACGCTGACGCTTGACGAGATGCTCGAGCTCACCAAGTTCGTCGTGCTGAGAGAGGACTACGAACCGATTCAAAAGCTCCTGAAGCGCGTGCACGTCGAGGACGATGAGCCTGTCGAGCTCGAAAACTTCCGGTTTTACGAGTTCCTCATCCGGCGTGCGCTGATTTTCCATGCTGCGCCCGCCGAAGTGGGTGCCGAAAAGGCGTGAGCATCGAGCACGGCCTCGCCGTGATGGGCATCCTCAACGTCACGCCGGACTCGTTCTCCGACGGTGGCGTGCACTACGACCGCGCGGTCGCCATCGACGCGGCGCTGCGGATGGAGCGGGACGGGGCGGCGATCATCGACGTGGGGGGGGAATCGACGCGGCCGGGGTCCGACACCGTTTCCGTGGAGGAAGAGCTGGACCGCGTCATTCCGGTGATCGAGGGGATCCGCGCGCGCAGCAGCGTGCGCATCTCGGTCGACACGAGAAAAGCGCGGGTGGCCGAGGCGGCGCTCGATGCCGGTGCGGACCTGGTCAACGACGTCACGGCGCTCCGCGATGAAGCGCTGCGCGCGCTCGTGGCGAAACGCGGCGTGCAGGTCATCCTCATGCACATGCGCGGCGAGCCGAAGACGATGCAGGACGACATCCACTTCGACGATGTCGTGCACGACGTCGCCCGCGAGCTGCAGCAGTGGCGCGACGAGGCGATCCGGGCCGGGGTGAAGAAAGCGAACATCCTCATCGATCCCGGCATCGGCTTCGGCAAGACGTTCGAGCACAACCTGGAGATCCTGGCCCGCTGCGACGAGTACCGCAGCATCGCGCCGGTGGTCATCGGCGCGTCGCGGAAGGCGTTCATCGGGCACGTCACCGGGCAGCCGGGCGGCGCGGCGCGCGTGGCCGGCTCGCTCGCGGCCGTGGCCGCGGCGGCGAAAGGGTGCGCCTCGATCGTGCGCGTGCACGACGTGCGCGAGACGGTCGACTTCCTCAGGGTCCTGAGCGCCATCGAGGCGCACGCATGAATCTGTTCGACCGCCTGCTGTCGCTCAACTTCACGTGGCGCGACGCGGTGGACATCCTCATCGTGGCCCTGATCATCTACGGCATCTTCGCGCTGATCCGCGGCACGCGGGCCATGCAGATCTCGATCGGCCTGGTGATCCTCGGCTCGACGTTCTTCGTGGCGCGCGCGTTCGACCTGCCGGCGCTGGAGGCGATCTCGCGGCAGATCCTCTTTTACCTCCCCTTCGCGGTGATCGTGCTGTTCCAGCAGGAGATCCGCCGCGCGCTGGCGCGCATGGTCGGCAACCCGATGGCGATCTTCTTCCGCCGTCCCGACGGCACGCTGCCCATCGACGCCATCGTGAACGCGTGCGAGGTCCTGGCCGCGAAGCGCGTCGGCGCGCTGATGGCCATCGAGGGTCGGCAGACTCTGCGCATGTACGAGGATGGGGCGAAACCGGTGGACGCGGTGCTGACGAATGAGCTGCTGGTGGCGATCTTCACGCCGGGCGGGCCGCTGCACGACGGTGCGGTACTGATCCGCGGCAACCGCGTCGCCGCGGCGAACGCGTTCCTGCCGCTGACGGCGACGCCCGATCCGACGCTGGCGCACGGGACGCGGCATCGCGCCGCCATCGGCCTCTCCGAGGAGAGCGACGCGCTGGTGATCGTCATCTCGGAGGAGAACGGCTCGATGGCACTGGCCGCCGACGGCGTCCTGCGCGAGCATCTCGACCGCGACACGCTGCGCGCGGCGCTCATGGAACGATTCGGGACCCCGCGATGAAAAACCTCGGCCTCAAGCTCGTCTCGCTGCTGCTGGCGTGCATCCTCTGGTGGTACGTGTCGCTGCCGCGGCGCGAGGAGGTGCGCGAGCGCGTGGTCACGGCGTCGCTGGCGCTGGTGGGGATGCCGTCGTACCTGGTCATCACCACGCCGGACATCCCCAGCAGCGTGGCCGTGCGCGTGCGCGGGCGGAAGACCGACCTGCGCGGCGTGGCCTCCCAGACGCTCGAGGCCTCCGCGGACCTGAGCGGCATCAACAAGGCCGGCGAGGTGGAGATCACCATCCGCCCGCGGCACATCAACGTGCCGGACGAGATCGAGGTCGTGTCGATCGAGCCGGCGAAGATCCGCTTCCGCGTGGAGCAGTTGCGCCAGCGCGCGGTGCCGATCCGCCCGTTCCTCGATGGAGGCGTGCCCGCGGGCTACATCATCGGACAGGCCACGGCCGAGCCGCCGCTGGCGCTCGTGTCGGGCCCGGCCTCGCAGATCGCGAAACTGGCCGAGGTCACCACCGAGCGCATTATCATGACCGGCCGCACGGAGACATTCGTGCAGAGCATGGGCATCATCGCCGACTCGCCGCTGGTGCGGGTCATCTCGCCGCTCACCACACAAGTCACGGTTCCGGTACTCGCGGAGGTCGGACCCGAACTGCCCACGGACACGACCGGCACGAGCGCAACCACGGAGACCACGAGCACACAATGAGACAACTCTTCGGAACCGACGGCATCCGCGGCAAGGCGCGGCAATATCCTCTCGACGAGGCCACGCTGATCCGCCTCGGCTACGCCCTGGCCAGGCGCTTCCCGGGGAAGATCCTCCTCGGCCGCGACACGCGTGAATCGGGTCCGATGATCGCCGGCGCGCTGGCGGCCGGTCTCCGGGAAGGAGGGGCCCAGCCCGTGGCGGTCGGCGTCATCCCCACGCCCGGCATCGCCTATCTCTGCCGGACGACCGGCGACGCCGTCGCGGCGATCTCGATCTCCGCCTCGCACAATCCGTGGGAAGACAACGGCGTGAAGATCTTCGGCCACGACGGGATGAAGCTGCCCGACCGCATCGAGCTGGAGATCGAACAGGACCTGGAGCGCGTCGACATCGGCGCGCTGGCCTCGTCCGACAACGACGAGGAGTCGCCCGAGCTCATCGAAGAGTACGAGCGCTTTCTCATCCACGGCATCCCGCCGGCGGGACTCAAGGGGCGCAAGGTCGTGCTCGACGTCGGGCACGGGGCGGCCTGCCGCATCGCGCCCGAAGTGTTCCGGCGCGTCGGCGCGGAAGTGGTGGTCATTCACGACGCCCCGAACGGCCGCAACATCAATGAGAACGCCGGCGCACTGCACCCGGAGCGGCTCGCGCAGGTGGTGGTGGAACAGCACGCCGACTACGGTGTGGCGTTCGACGGCGACGCCGACCGCGCCATCTTCGCCGACGACGCCGGCAAGATCCGCGACGGCGACGAGATCATCTACCTCTGGGCGAAGCACCTGAAGCTGCCGCTGGTGGTGACGACGGTGATGTCGAATTTCGGCTTCGAGAAGCAGCTCCAGGCCGACGGCATCGAGCTGCTGCGCGCGCAGGTGGGCGACAAATACGTGCTCGAGCAGATGCTGCAGCGCGACGCGCTCCTCGGCGGCGAGCAGTCGGGCCACATCATCGACCGCACCGTGCACACGACCGGCGACGGGATTCACACCGCCGTCGTCTTCGGTCACATCCTCGGGGAGATGGGGCAGCCGTTCTCGAAGCTGCACACCTTCGACCCGATGCCGCAACTGCTCCTGAACGAGAAGGTGGCCTCCAAGCCGGCGCTCGATACGCTGCCGAAGTATCAGGAGGCGCACGCCGCGGCGTTGCGCGAGCTCGATGGCCGCGGACGCATTCTCGTGCGCTATTCGGGCACGGAGAACCTGGTGCGGGTGATGGTGGAGGGGGAGGACGACACGCTGATCCGGCGGATTGCGGAGGATCTGCGGTCGGTGCTGAAGGAGGAAATCGACGATGTGTCATCCTGAGGCGCGAAGACGCCGAAGGACCTTCCAGCATGCGGCGGGGAAGATCCTTCGCCCTCTGCGGGGCTCAGGATGACACCGGGGCGTTGGTCCCTGACCGGGAAAACCGCCCTCGTCACCGGCGCGACGAAGGGCATCGGCCTGGCCATCGCCGAGGAACTGGAGTCGTTCGGCGCGAGCGTGATCCGCATCGCCCGCGGCACCGGTGCCGACATGAGCAAGGCTGAAGACCGCCGCCGCGTCATCGAGGGCCTCGACCGGCTCGACATCCTCGTCAACAACGCCGGCACGAACATCCGCAGGAAGGCGGTCGACTACGAGGAAGGGGAGTACGAGCGCATCCGCGAGCTCAATCAGGACGCGGTGCTCGACCTCTGCCGGCTCGCGCATCCGCTGCTGAAACGCTCGGGCGAGGCGAGCATCGTCAACATCGTCTCCGTGGCCGCCTTCCGCCACCTCGGCACGGGCATCCCGTACGCCATGACCAAGGCGGCCGTGGCGCACATGACCCGCGGCCTGGCGGCGGAGTGGGCGGCGGACGGGATCCGCGTCAACGCGGTGGCGCCGTGGTACATCCGCACGCCGCTGGCGCAGCCGGTTCTGGACGACCCGGAGCGACTGGCGAAAATCCTCGCCACCACGCCGCTCGGAAGGGTCGGCGAACCGGAGGAAGTCGCGTCGCTGGTTGCATTTCTGTGCATGCCGGTCTCGTCGTACATCACCGGCCAGTGCATTGCCGTGGATGGCGGATTCAGCGTTGCCGGGGTTTTCCAATAAAACATTGGCGAAGAGGGCGACCGCTGCTATATTGCGCCATCCATTTTCAGCCCGATGGTCCGGAGAATCGTTGATGGCGAAGGCGCAGGGGAAGAAGGCGGTCGCCGCCGCCAGTGGTAAGGGTGCGGCAAAGAAGGTCGCGGCGAAGCTCAAGAGCGCGGCCAAGGCAGTAAAGAAAAAGGTCGCCCCGAAGAAGGCCGCAACGCCCGCAGCGAAGCCAGCCGCGAAAAAGCCCGCGCCGAAACCGCCGGCCAGGCCGGCAGCGAAGCCGGCACCGAAGGCCGTCGCCAAACCGGCGCCGAAGGCGAAAGCCCCCTCCAAACCCGTGAAGGTCGCGAAGGCCGCGGTGAAGGCCGTGAAGAAAGTCGCGGCCAAAGTCGCGCCGAAGGCGGCCGAGAAGGCCGCGCTCAAGCCGAAGGCCGTCAAGCCGGCGCCGCCCACCTCCGCACCCGTCGCTCCGAACGTGCCCACCGTCCCGAAACCGGTCCCCGCGCCTCTGCCGGAGAAGGCCAAGCGCGGCCGCCGCGCGCGTCCGCGGGTCATTTCCAGCGGTGCGCCGGCCGCGTCGTGGCTCTCCTCGGAAAAGCCGCGTCCGGCGTCGTTCATCGCCGCGCCCGCGCGCGCCGAGGCGCCGAGCGCCGTGGCCGCGCCGCCGGCGTCCTCCGATCGCCTCATCCGCGAGGAAGACCTCGACCACGCCGCCGTCCGTACCGTGCCGGTGCGCATCGACGTCGAGCAGGGGGCGGGGCGCTTCTACGTCATCGCCAATCCAATGGAAGTGACCGTGCGCGTCGGCGAAGGGATCGAGTGGGACTTCCGCTACATCGGCGGCGCCGACGTGAACGTCGACGAGATCGTGATCGAGCTCGAGAAGCCGTCGCCGTTCTCGCAGAGCGTCTTTCGCACCCGCAAGCCGGGCGGCGCACGCCCGCACCGTCAGCTCTCCGGCGGCGCCGTGGCCTCGGCCGCGGGCAAGCGCGTGCAGTACACCGTACGCGCGATGACGCCGTTCAAGACGGAGCTCGCCAATACGAAGGTGTGGCTGAACGTCACCGCGTGACACGGGCGGGGAATCCCGATCCTCCGCCGTTGTCCACGAATTTCCAATAATCCCTCCATAACTCTCCGTGTCCTCGGACCGACTTTGAGCGGGCAGGCTGCTGCACCAGGCGGTGCGGCAACGATCTCCAACCGCTCAAGAAGGACCTTCCATGACACGACATGCCTCACGATCGTTCCCGGCTTTACTGCTCCTCCTGCTGTTCGCGTCCACGGCGCTCGCGCGTGACGCCGCACAGCGCACTACTCCTCGGGCCGTATTCCTCAACCACACCCATTCGGGCAGCTCTCCGTTCCCGCCACCCGACGCCGACGACACGCTCTTCGTCGTCGACAGCGGCTCGGGCCTCGACACCGGCTGCACGTTCCGCGGCGGCGGGCCGCTGCAGATCCGGATTCCGATCCGGCGCGCGGTCGGCAACGTCGATGCGTCCGGGCATCTCCTCGACCCGGCCGGCTTCAAGGCGCGGGGGCTGATCTCGCCGTTCGCAAAGCTGATCATCCCGGTCTTCGACATCGACATGAACGGCTCACCCGGCTTTCCGCCCGAGGTGGACCGCGTGGAGTTCAACGGCCATGACCTCGGCACCCTCACCGGCGGCGACGGCATCTGGAAGCTGAACGAGTTCTCCATTCCGATCGAGTGGATCCGCTTCCCGCGCGCCTCGATGGGCGGGCCGGCGCAGGACGAGCCCACCGGCGCGGAGCCGGCGCCGGTCGAGAACACGGTCACGATCTCCATCGACCAGGCCAGCGGCCCGGCGGAGAACTGGTGCATGGCCGTCGACTGGGCGCACCTGGAACTGAAGGCCATCGCCCCGATCTTCGCCGTGCACGGCATCGCCGCGCAGTCCGACACGTGGGAGACGGACTTCAAGACGCACTTCGAGTCGATCGGCCTTCCCTTCACGAACAAGGTCGATCTGATCGCGAACGGCTCCGTCGCGCAGAACGCCCCGATTCTCGGTGCGCGGCTCAACATGCTGGCCAGATCGTTCGGGGCGAAGAAGTACCACGTCGTCGCGCACAGCAAGGGTGGTCTCGACACGCGCCTGTTCACGAACAGCGCCCTGTACGATCCGAAGACGGCGAAGCTGCTCTCCGTCTCCACGCTCAGCACACCGCATCACGGCTCGGTGCTGGCCGACATCCTGGTGGCCACGCGCACGGAGAACGATCCGCAGTCGAGCGATGCCGACATCCAGCGCATCATCCGCGCCGAGCTCCTGCCGATGTTCAGCTTCCCGCCGCAGGATCCGGGCATTCTGGACCTGAAGACCGACCGCGCGGCGATCTTCAATACGTCGCAGCCGTTGCGCGGAGACATCCAGTGGTGGGGGTGGGGTGCGAATGCGGATGCGAACGGCAACGGAATCATCGATGCGCCGGCCGAGACGGCGCCGATGATCCCCGGCTCGCTCCCGGACGGCTACGTAAGCAAGCTGGCCACGGCGACGTACAAGGTGCTGGGCAGCGTCGAGAAGGTCAAGGTCACGCAGCTCACGTCGCAGTGGGGGCTGAACGAGTACACGACCATCGAGAAAGACGCTTCCATCGGTTTCTTCGTCGGAAACGACCTGGCCGTGAACACGCTCAGCGCGTTTCCGCCGCCGGGTGGCTCGTTCATGGGCTCGTTCCCGGCGAACCACACCACGATTCGCGGCGCTGCCGCGGCCCAGTCGATTCTGATCCAGATCACCAACCAGTTCCCGAACCACTGAGCCATGCCGAGACTCCGTTCGATGACACGCGTGCCGACCGGCCTGGCGGCGGCGGCGTTCCTGCTGGCGGCGTTGTACGCCCTCGGGTGGGAAAGCGCGCCGCGGCCCACCGGTGCCTTCGCGCAGGCTGCGATCGGCGCGCTGACGTCACGGTCCGCCCTCTTCGTCGTGCAGGCGCGCGAAGACCGGAGCGCCGTGCTCGTCGGCCACGACTTCGACATCAGGACGAACATCGCCGTGGCGGCGCGCATCGACCTGTCGAATGGAACGGTGACGCAGGTCCGCGTGCTCCGTCCGTTCGATCGCGAGCGTTTCGTCGTGTACGACGAGGTGCCGCTGAACGCCGGTGCGCTCTCCACGCGGTTTCGCGGCATCCGCATTCCGCGGCCGCAGCTCGTCCTGATGAACTTCCTCGGCGACGGGACGCCGCGCATCGCATTCGACAACGCCCTCACGGGGCGGGAGCGGCTGGTCCGGACGCGCGGGGGCGAAACACTGCTGACGCGCACCCTGATCAACGGCCGCGATCTCGAACGCTCCCGGCAGGCGACGCTCAGTGCTTACCAGGCCGGCGGGGATGCGCCGCTCGTGTGTCTCTACACCACGACCCGCGGCACGACCGCCTGGCTCTTCCACAACGACACCCCAATGACGCAGGAGAAACCATGAACACGATCTTCCCGAAACGGCTTGCCGTCCTGCTGCTGGCGAGCCTGATGTCTCTCACCACGATGGCTGCCGTCACCACGACGACCGAGGTCGAAGCCGCGGCCATGGCGCACGATGCCTTCACGCTCACCCCGGGCACGCCGAGCGCGAGCCGGCCGCTCGTGATCGATGCGGCCCCGAGCGCGATCGTGCGCGTGACGGCGGTCTCGCGCACGCTCCAGGTTGCGCTGCGCGCCCCGGACGGCACGTCCTTCACCGTCGGCGATGCGCCCACGGCGGCATTCGACGGCGTGCGCCGCGACAGCCCGGCCGTCGCGAACGGCGCCACGTACATCCTCTTCCTCCAGCAGCCGCGGTCCGGGACGTACACGCTCGAAGTGACGGAGACCGTGCCGCTCGACAAGCCGCTCCCCGTCGTGGCGCTGACGCTCTTCGAGAACAGCACCCGCGCGCTGCTGATCGGCGGTGGCGACACCTATCCGCTCGGCGGCAACATCCGCCTGGCCGCCGTGGTGCTCGACGCGCTGGGGAAGGTGCAGAACGTGAGCATCGCCGCGCGCCTGAATCTCCCCGGCGACGCCGAGCCGGAGGAGGTCGCGTTTCGCGACGACGGCACGGGCGCCGACCCGGTCGCGGGCGATGCGGTCTACAGCGCGTTCGTGAGCCCGGCGGTGGCGGGGCATTACCGCATCGACGCGACCTTCGCGGGAGTCGCGGCCAGCGGCGCGTTCCGGCGCTCCGCCTCAGCGGAGCTCGACGTGGTGCCGCGCCGCGCGCTGCTGGACGGCACGTTCGCCGAGCGGACGCTGGACACGAACGGCGACGGCCTGATCAACCAGGTCGGCATCGCACCGCGCGCGAACGTGCTCGAGGCGGGGGAGTACGAGGTGCAGGTCCGGCTGCGCGCCTCGAACGGCAACGCGATGCAGCGCAGCGCGCGCCGCACGCTCGCCGCCGGCAGCCAGGCGGCTGAAGTGCTCTTCGACACGGAGGAGCTCGCGCGCGATCTCGGCGTAAACGGGCCGTATCAGGTCGAGATCGCGCGCTATGACCGCGTCCTGCCGGCGGATTCCGTCCCGGCTGACATCCGTTACAGCCTCGGCCCGACGGCCGCGCACGACCTCAATGCGTTCCAGCGCGCGCGCCTGCGCATCCTCGGCGGCAGCTCGACCGGAGTCGACACCGACGGGAACGGCCGCTTCGACCGGCTCGACGTGCATCTCCAGGTCGCGGTCGACTTCGCCGGCTTCTATACGTGGTCCGGCGGATTGCGCGACCGCAATGGTGTCGACCTCGGCTTCCGCACCGGCAGCCGCTCGCTCGCGGCGGGCACCCACACGATCACGCTGTCGTTCGACGGCCGCACCATCGGCGCGAACGGCGTCGACGGCCCGTATGCACTGTCGAACTTCCTCATGTTCGGCGCGGGGCAGTCGATCGTGGCCGTGACCGCCTTCCGCACCGAGCCCTATCCCGCCTCGCAATTCGAAGGCTTCCCCCGCGACGCGACGCCGCCCGTGCTGAGCGTCTCGGTGACGCCGACCGTGCTCTGGCCGGCCAATCACGAGATGGTGGAGATCGTGCCGACGATCGCCGTCAGCGATGACTTCGATCCGTCGCCGTCCGTCTCGCTGGTCAGCATCACTAGCAACGAAGGAGACGACATGCGCGGTGACGGGAGGACGTCGGACGACATCGTCATCGACGGCAGCCGCATCTTCCTGCGCGCCGAGCGCTCGGGAGGCGGCAACGACCGCATTTACGCGCTGATCTGGCGGGCCACCGATCAGGTGGGCAACAGCACGCTGGCCTCGGCCACCGTCACGGTGCCGCACGATCAGAGGAAGTAACCGGCCGCAGTGACGGCGCGCGTCAGCGCGCCGTCACATGCTGCTCCTGCAGCGCCGCGAACGAGCTGGCCCCTTCCTTCAGCGACCGGATCCCCTCTACGCACGCCGTGGCCGCGGTGAGGGTGGTGATGCAGGGGATGTGGAGCTGGAGCGCGGTCCGGCGGATGTACGTGTCGTCGACGAAGGCCGACTTGCCGAACGGGGTGTTGATGGCCAGGGCCACCTCGCCGTTGATCATGTGGTCGACGATGTTCGGCCGCGCCTCGTGCACCTTCGACACGAGCTCCGCCTCCACGCCGTGCTTGTGCAGGAACTCGCGCGTGCCGCCGGTGGCGATGATGCGGAAGCCGAGGGCATTCAGCTCGCGGGCGATCGAGATCACGTGCGGGCGCTTGTCGTTGTCGTTGACGGAGATGAAGGCCGTTCCCTCGAGCGGCAGCCGCACGCCCGCGCTGAGGAGCGCCTTCGCGTACGCCTCGCCGAACGAGCGTGAGCTCCCCATCACCTCGCCGGTCGACTTCATCTCCGGGCCGAGGAGCGTGTCCTCTTTCGGGAAACGGTTGAAGGGGAAGACGGGTGCCTTGACGAAGTAGCCGTTGACGCGCGGCTCGCTGGTCAGGCCCAGCGACCGGAGCGTCTGGCCGGCCATCACCTTCGCGGCGATCTTCGCGAACGACACACCCGTGGCCTTCGACACATAGGGGACCGTGCGCGACGCGCGCGGATTCACCTCGAGCACGTACAGCTCGCCGTGCTGGATGGCGTACTGCACGTTCATCAGGCCGATGACGTTCAGCGCCTTGGCCAGCTCGATCGTGCGGCGGCGGATGCGGTCCTGGTCGCGGTGCCCGATGATGTACGGCGGGA
>Ga0196976_1000133_pt1 | contig 48763 bp, 80 predicted proteins | sample S3v_513CmetaG_FD_148644 | JGI IMG/M metagenome (GOLD analysis project Ga0196976, IMG submission 148644) | Soil microbial communities from Anza Borrego desert, Southern California, United States - S3+v_5-13C | ecosystem: Environmental > Terrestrial > Soil > Desert | place: USA: California... | reverse complement strand
TGTGAACCCGGTCGCTGCCGCGGTTGCACTTCCTTGAAACCATCCCATCGCGGGAGTCGTTTTGATGAACTGGCTGGCCGCGTGGTTAACCTTAATTTGGTTACCCAGCTTCTCGCCTTCCTTGCCGACCAAACCAATAAGGTCACCCATTACAGATTTCGCAGAGACGTTTTTACCTGCAGTGGAAACATACTGGTTCGTCAGCGCTTCGATACCTTTGGTAGTATCTTGCTTAAGGAGATTTCGCGCTTGCGTAACTGCACCGCCGTACTCTTCGTATAGTTTGCTTCGCGCATTCCATGCATCGCCGAGTCCGGCATCTTTAAATGTTTGCTTAACCTGGTTCTTCCAACCACTCTTGGTTGTAGTCACTATACGCTGAAGTTGAGCATTCGAACCCGAGAAGGCTTCATCGGTGAGGTTGTTCAAAAGTTTTTCGAAGGCCACTAGAGCCTTAGCTGCGCCTTTGCCTTTTAGTTGACCAGCACGGCCAAAATTATCCAGCATGGTCACAATCTTTTTCACGGCTTGGGCGGACTCTGCAGAGAGGGGCTCTACAGCCAAACCTTGACTAGTACGAATACCGATCTGACGTTCAGTAAAGGGAACGAACAAGCTCTGTCCGTTCTTTCCCTTCTGAATATATCCCATTCCGAGTTCTTCTACTTTGGAGATCGCTCCATCCGCAAACTCTCTCAGATTTACAACCAATTTGTTCTGGCCGGCAGCTTCAACAACGTCGTCAACTGCCTTACCAAACTGTCGAGGCAGTTCTTCTTTAGCTAGAGTTAAGAGCTTTTCACCAAGATCAATATTTTCTTTAACTAAGAATTCTTTACCAGCTTCCCAGCGCGCTTTGGGACCAACAGCGCTGCGCGCCTTCATCATCGCGTTTCCAACTTCACCAAACTGGTCAACTACCGTTTCCATCGCTTCTGGTTGGATTTTGGCCAGAGAACCAACGGCGCGTGTAAATAGCGCCTTCGAAGCATCGGACGATGTTTCAGCAATATTCTTAATAGCCTTACCAAGTTTATCCAGACCGGGCTTCGCACCCATGCCGATAGCCTGTCCGCCCATCGTGAAAATCGTCTCAAGACCAACATCCATCAGTTGTTCTTCGGGAGTCGCATCATAAGTACCTGCGATGCGCCCGAGCGATGTACGAATCAAACCAGAAGCCGTACCGCCCGCACCTGCACCAGCAATCATGCCGCCAAAACCAGCAACGGCACCGCCTGCAGCACCAATAGAAGAAGTCACCGCGTTGATCGCGATATCACCAAGGTCGAGAACGTCTTTCGCGAGCTCTTTCGTTTTCTGCCAAGCATCGCCGTTACCTAGAAACTTCGGATCAACTCTGTGCCAAGCGCCGTTCTTCTTCACAACCATGCCTTGCTCTTGGTCGAACATGGCATCCTCAAAGTTCTGCTTAAGGTATTGCACCGATCCCTTGGTGTTACCCATAGACAGTTTGGCGCGGTCAGCAAACGAGACGGGGGAGATTTGAATAGGATCGGAAGGAGAGTTGTACTCGGTTTTAACCTTGGTCAGGTCAACACCAATATCCGTGGCAAGGCGTGGAAGGTCTAGTGCCTTCTCGTTACCTTCCGGATCGAGCACAAAGGGTTGTCCTGCATCGTCGACACGCGAGAACTTCAACCCAAGATCGTTGATCAACAGACCAACATCGAATGTTTGTTTTTGGTCAGCCATTTATTTAAGGTAACGACTAGGGGCTCCAAGACCGCCGGGCGCAGGCGCAGAAGCTTGGCCAGGAACCGCGGGATCGCCCATTTCCATGAGCATTAAAGCGTCGGCAGGCAACATAAGGTCCATCACTTCGGCCTTATCGCGACCAGTGAGTTTGGAAGCCTGACCAGAGAGAAGGTCGGCCCGGCGCATAAGCGCACCCTTGGCACCGCTATTAAAGATTTTGGCGAGATTCATTAGTTGCTGACGGTCAGAATCGAGGAGAGTTCCCCAGATATTCTTTTTAGTCGAGCGCATAATGCGATCCAACAAACTACGTCCGCCTGCGAACGCGTTACGTTCGGCTTCGGTCAAGTTACCAACTTCGCCTGAAGCTTTAGCGGCGAAGGTTTTGAGAACTTCGTCAGTAAGCGATTCTTTATTGGTTATTGCTTTAAAGAGTTTTTGAGATGCATCTAAAGCTTCAAAAGTTTTAGCGGACAAGGAATTAAACTTAGCAGTACTCCGCTCAAGAATACCAAGAGACTTTTGGTCCAACTTTGAACCATACATGGTCTTGATTTGTTCCATGCGTGTAGCGCGTTCCCTATCCAGAAGCTCCTTAGAACGTTGCCGCTCCAAAGGAGTTCCAGAAATATAACCTTGTTCGGCCGACTGAATCAGAGGGGCCTTGGGCGCGATAGACTGAGACACCTGAGCGATATCTTCGTTGGGCGCGCCAATCTGCGAGAGTTGCATCGTGAGGCTGTTCGCAATCTGACGCAAACCCATAGTTCGCTCTTGCTCGTCAGCAATAGACGCATTCATTTGGTTCACTTGCTCATTCGCACCAGCTATCGCCTTCGAAGTAGCAAGGCGTGTAACGCCACTATCCAAAGCCTTAAAAGCTGATAAAATTTCACTCAAATCAGCCATTACTTAACCTCGTGTTCCCATTCGTTGTAAGAAACTCCAAACAGACGAAGGACCAAATCCCGATGCGGCCGCAGGGCCAACAGGGGAAGGCGATATACTCATACCGTCGAACGTTAAGCCCGTGGTATTTCCACCGCCACTATAGGGACCTTGTGAACCAAATCCGGTTGTAGCTCCGGGGATGGTAGGACCAAATCCAGATATGCCACGGCTTACCGCGCCGGGACTAGCTCCGGACCAAGCTCCAAGGGAACCAATTCCCGTAGAAGAGCCTGGAGCGGTCGGACCATATCCAGAAACTCCAGGGGGCGGGCTTCCGGGGAAGAGTCCCGCAATGTTATCAGCCATGCCAAGACCTGCGCCGAGGCCAGCAATACCGCCAGTCAGTGCATCGCCAAGACCGCCGCCCTGTTGAGACTTACCCCAACGTTCGCCGGTTTGTAGTCTAAAGTTCCGTTCCGAGTTCACTATGTTCGAACCAAGTGCTGTAATCGCTGCGCGGTTACTAAAAGCTTTGGCTGCCATAGAATCAAGAAGTCCAACGTTCTGTTGGGCATATCCGAGGCGCGCGCCCGGGAGATTCATCGCAATAGTATTACCATAGTCGGATTGCTCAGCATCCAGAAGGGCCTGGTCTTTCATGAAACCAGTACGGAGTTTCGCTTGAATAATAGGATCGTCGACACCGCGGCCAAGTCGCGCAGCAAGGCGACTAGCTTCAGTATTTTGATCATTAAAGTTTTGTTCGAGTTGGGTGCGGCGTTGATTAAAAAGGCCGCCAGCAAGATTGTTACCAGTAGAGATATCATCGGCAGTGGGGATACCGCCGGTACGAGAATACTCTTCCAACATGGACGAGAAACTACGTCCAGCCGAAGTAGCATTCTGAACATCGGACAACCCAGGTCCGGCATTGGTCAGATCTTCCAACCCAGCCATTCCACGGTTCTGTAAACCAAGGGCACCTGTCTCTGTGTCAGAGGCCGCTGAAAGGGTAATTCCAGAAGAATCTTCTCTACGCTTACCCATCGCGCCGGATACGGCTCCGGCCCCAAGGCCAGCTACGCCAAGGGCTATACTAGAAAATGCAGGCATTCACTAACTAACTTTAAAGCGGTTTAAATAGTTGGGTTACACTTGTATCCCCAACCAAATAACCATGTTTTTTTAGCCGTTCCATCCATTCAGCATTATTGCTGGACGTGAAAACGACTCGATATCCAAAATTCTTAGCTACGGAGTGCAGCATGCTCATTAGAAGATCCAGGCCGTAGTGCCTAGTATCGCTATCTGCATCCGGGTTCGAAACAATCCATTCAGCCCAAGCTATGTTCTCGGGCTTATAAAGGAAGCCTGCACAGACAGGTAATCCGTCTCGTTCAACTACTATGCCTGTGGGCGGCAAACTGTGAAGATGTACCGGCGGGAAGTCTCGCCTGGTCCACCAATCAACTAACATCGCGTAATCACTGTGGGGATTGAATTCCCGAACTAACATCCCATTATTATAACATTTCTAGTTAGTTATATTAATTTAGACTTCTCTAACATATAGGCGACAATGATAAACTGCCGCCCTCGCGGATGTTCCAACAGTTGCACGAATCTGTACCTTATATGTATGTGAGCCTGCGCTGGGAGCAATCCTAACGTGCCTTACAGAGCCTGGTCCAAAGCCTGCAAGGTTTGTAGTAACAGCGTAGGTAGAAAGTCGTATCTCTGCGATAGCGTTTCCATCTTCTAGGATAGCTAATGTTCCCTCACAAAACTGATCGACGCCCGCGTTAAAGAAACCAACGATTGAAGCTCCTTCTGACGACGGTATCAAACCAATCTCAACGTGGCGATTAGCTACAGTCGTGATTGAAACGCTCAGGTTAGTTACATCAGTATAACTACTTGATGTAGTATCAAACGTTCCGCTTGCACCTGATACGGCGTAATTTGGATTGGCAAGCTTAGCGTTCGTAACGTTCGCCGCGGCAATCTTGGCAGTTGTAACGTTGGAGTCAGCTATCTTATCCGTAGTGATATTACTATCCGCGATCTTATCGGTAGTAACGCTATCGTCCGCAATCTTATCCGCAGTAACACTATCATCAGCAAGCTTATCCGTTGTAATATTATCATCCGCAATCTTAAGTGTTGTAACGGCACCGTCAGCCAGCTTCGCAGTCTCTACTGCACCTGTATCGATCTTTGCAGCAACAACGCTGTTAGACGCAAGATTAGCTGCACTAACCCCTCCGGCTTGAATATTGTCGGAGTCAAGTTTGGTCGAATTGACGAAAGCCTCGATCGAATCTTTAATGGCATCTAGATGCGCTTCAGTAAGAACTGAACCATCATCATAGCTTTTTGTAATCGTTAACGTGGGCATTTATTCAGTAACCTCATTCATCGGGCTCGAAGGCTCGTAGAACAAAACAAATCCTTGAATTTCTATTTCTTCGTCTGTCCCGGATTGCGTAATTGTGATTTGAACAGACCGGCCATAACCATCCATGCTGTAGACATAGGGAGCCAGTACGGCGTCGACTCCCAAGAGTGACGTTCCCAATACGAATGTACTGCCAAGAAGATCTGCCGAATCTTGCTGAGAAAATGCGAATGATTGAGTCGGAAAGTTATCTATCTTTACTGACGCGGTAACTGTGTGAGTCCCAATCGGGCGGTAAATCAATCCGAAGCCCTTAAAGGCGTGAATTATTAAGTTATCACCAGAAGGTGCAATGTATCCGGTTCGAATTCTCGGAATAATCGCCGTTTCCGTACCAGACGTATTTAAGTCGTAATTGGTTCCGTTGAAGGTCTTTGCAAGTCGAGTAGTGGAGCCGCCCAGAAACAGTCGTTTCATATCGGTCTGTTGAACAATGAACATGCATTCGCAGGAAACGTCCGGCCAAACGTACCAACTCTTAAGCGGCAAGTTGTATAGATAGATCGATTTATTCTCGCCGGACGCAGTCTGTTCGTCGGTCAATGCAAATGCCACACTGTTAATGTGGTTAAGGTACCTTCCCCAAATATATTTGCGCCGTGCTGCCGGAATACTTTCGATGAAAGTCGCTTGGATCGGGGCCGACAAAAACGCCGCTTCGAAATCACCGAACTTATCTGTGGACGCCAGCGAGTGAATTCCACGCTCAGAGACAAAGACCATATCGTCTTGGTCAATTTGGGCTATGGAATTTTGTCCAACACAACCTAAGCCCTTACTGACCTCTACGATTTGAAACGTCTCAGGCGTTTCCCCTAAAATCTTGTACAGCTTCGTTTTCTTCGCGACATAAAGGACACCTTTAAATGTCGGGAAGATAGCCGTAATACCTTCTGGATCTCCGTCGCCAGTGCCTATATCTAGAGCTCCGCTATCTCCGATGCCGTTCCACTCTTCTTCATTACCTGTCGTCGAGTAGTGTAATCTATCTATACGAGTCTTATCGTTGCACCAGACTCGACCAAGATGGGACTGTAACAGCGAAGCTTTTGGGGGAGTTCCACCGAGATCCGCGATATCCCCCGAGCCTGTCCAAGCCTTCACAACGTTGTTTGCTCCGTCTACGGCAACCAACAACTTATTGTTAAACACTAACATCGTTGCAGTTGTGATAGCTGCAGGATATGCAGTGCCTCCGTCTGTAATTGCTGTGCGCGCGCCAGACGTGGGGTTATATGTATAGAAGTTCTTCGCGTCGCTCAGAGTGACAACCTTCTGAGTCTTACCCGCAGCGGTTCCATACCAGAAATCAATACCGGCTATCAGTGAGTCAGTACCATTAGATGCATCGTCCCAGTCGAAATCGATACCATCGCGCTTCTTTCGGCTCCCTTGAGTACCGAATACGATGTTATCTGCAATCGTGAGCTCGTTCGCACCAATCGTGGATGCGTCGAGTGAGGTATTTAGTCCCCCGATCCAGGGGAAAACCTTTAATGGAATAGGCGGCATTAGCGCCCCCTACGTCTACGTCTCAAGTTCTGTAAGTAGGACTTAGATGGAATAAGTTTGGCTTGGTCGGTGCTATCGCCAATTCGGCCAGCCATGCGCGCGAGTTTGTTATAAAATCTCGCTTCATTTTTGGCTGCAGCATCAGGAAAGCGCTCACGATCCCACGATAACATTAAGCCGCCGTAAACTAATACGTTTCTATCTTTGAGCGGTATCCGCGGTTCGTCCGAGTCCTCGACCAACGCGGGCGGGCTCTGGATGTAATCGATGTGAAGCGTGTGCCTATCTTCCGAAATCGCAGGATAAAGGTGCAGTTCTTTGTAGGCTTCCGTCTCAGTGTCCTGATTCAGAAGGCTAATAGAAATACTGGTATCCGCAGTGGTCGACTCAGTGTATTCGATCGCGTTGGTATATGTGATTGTGGTAGTCGAAACCGACGAAACCACAACGGCCGTACCCAAATAGCTATAGTGTCCAGCGCCAGTAATAAGAATGCGGTCGCCTTCTTCAAGGTAATCCGCAACAGAGGTTGCAAATACAATCGTCTTTACATATCCAGCCGACGCGCGCGTAGCCGAGGCCGGGAGTCCAGAGATAGCTGTAAATTGAACAGGATCGACAGGCTCACCAGTGTGGTAGCAAGAAGGAACGCCTTCACACTTGGGATTTGCGTTAACGATACGTCGAAACTCTTGTAGACCTTTACCTTCAAGTGGACTCTCAAGATCGTCGTGCGTGACTTCTACAGTCTCAGAGCAATCAACCGGAAGCGCGATGCGGTCAGACCAAACAGTATATGTAAGGTCGGTGTCTGTTTCGCCGGAAAAAGGGGCTTCGAGAATCGCAGTAGCATCGCCAGCGGTATGCGACAAAATCCGATACCGTTCAATTTGGCCCTGAACGCTGAACCAGCGGCCTGACTGAGAATTAGCCGGGGCGGACGAAAACGTAATAGAAGGCGAGCCTTCAGTAACCGATACAGTGCCCGTTTCAATCGCCGCGGGAACTGTCAGGTCAATACTCTTCTTAAGCCACTTCCAGTTATGAAAAGCCGCAACTTCTTGTTCGTAAATCTCGTTTACGTTGCGTTTAATCCGCTTGATAGACTCTAAGTCACCAGCTTGAATCTTCATTTCTTCGCGGATTGCGGCCACGATATCTGAAAATGTTCTGACTCTGTAACTGATAGCCAAGACTAGTTAACCTTTACTTTCGCGAAGTACGCACGTCACAACCGCGTTCGTTAGGGTTGTGGGTCGGATACTCGACGTAAAAACGATCGGAGATTGAGAAAAATCGAAAATTTGTGTGGTACCATCAGTTGCAACTCTCAGATCCAATTTAGTTGCAAGTGCACCGTCTGCTAGAACCACTTCAGCGTCAGCGGTGGTAGCTGAAACGATAATCGACGTAACTCGACAAGGAAGCGCCAACTCATCGTCAGCCCCTTCGTATTCGGTATCAATATAGAACGTATTTCCACTACGCTTATTGGCCATTTACTTTTCTTCTTTGGCAGGCGTAAGTGCTTCTGGCAGTTCTTTAGGAACGATAAAATTCTTTTGCTTCGCCACAAAACTAAGGAGTGAATCGTACATGGCACGAAAGGTTTCTAGCTCTTCCCCACTCAGTTCAATCTGAATAGCGGGAGAACGGCCGGTTAGTTCTGGCTTACCTTCGACTCGATATTGTGTGTAACAGAGCACTCTCGCGGCATTAATACCGCTTTGGTCAGGCTGAACAGCAAATGCGAAATTTGTTACGACATTCTGATCAAGAGACGGTTTTGAGCGCTTCCGTTTCATTTTTAATACCCGTTTTCAATCAATAAGATTTTGTAAGTCGACGCATCCGAGGCATTAGAAGAAGTAATCGTGTAGCCGCTACCTGCACTGGGCGTGAAGGTCAGAAATCCTTGGTTAGATGCACTCGTACAACTAGCATAGAAGCACGTGTTAGCAGTTACACTTGCATTGGTAACGCTAAGCGTGCCGCCCGAAAGAGTCTTTGTTTCAAGCCGCTTACCGTCAGCATTGCCGTTAGTGTCTGTGAAACAAAGTTTCCCTGATGTACTTCCATTCGAATTCAAACCGAAATTCAAGTTGGTCTGCATTCGATAAATGCTGGAAAGTCCGGTGTAGATTTCCACATACGGTCCGGCGGGATTTTTAACAGAAAATGCCTCTACGTTATTCAAGTCAACGCGGCGATTACTACCAGCGACTGTTCCAGAATAAGAAAATTGAGCGATATTACTGCTTAGATTAAGTGAAGTCGCTTCGCTAGACGGAACGAAACCAATCGTCTCATTTACAAATATGCCTTTAGGTGCCCGATAGCCCGGCAACGCAATTTGCTGCCCTTCGCGCTTCACCCAGCCAATATACGATATGTTATTGGTTAGGAAGCCTATGTCCCCTTGAGGTCTATCACCAGGCCCGACTTCCATCCATATATCTGAACCGAGAGTTGCAACTTGCGGCCCGTCGCTATCTACATCGCCGCCTAGAAACAGATAGGCATCGCCCTCTGTATCCTCGAATTGAGCGAAATTGGATGTGATAATTGGGCGATCGCTCCCATCACTCAGGACCAGCAAGCTATCAAAAAAATCAGCTTCATCCCCAGTAAATGCAGCATCCTCGAACGAACCGCTGGAACCGCCGCTAGAAGGCGGATTAGATATTGAAAAAGGCATTTATTTCTTTCAGGAAGAGATTATCGAGCGACGTAGAGGATTTTTACTTTGTTGCCGTTCGTCTCTGCGTCCACATAGATCGATGCCAAATCAAACTCTTCACCGCCGGGACGACCAGATTGGTCTGCGCCGTAGGCGAAAACCGCATCGGGCGCGAGCGCGATACCGCGTCCAGCCGCAACGTCTGCATCGCCGATGTAGATTTTTCCTGTGTTGTCCTCATGAGCCTGAAGAACACAACTAGTGCAGCGAAGAAGCGTGCCCGAGTTTATCTGGACACGCGTTCCCGCAGTAGTAACCGTCAAATCAGCAAGTGTTTTTAGCTTAACCATTTTCGCTACTCCTTAAATTATCGGATTAGCGTTCCAAGCCGACGTATACGTAATCCACAGACATGGTTTTCGCGACCGCTTCACCGTTTTGGAGGCAGAGCGTGAGCGCCAACTTGTTCGTTTGCTCGATATTCGTAGTGTGCGTGGCAGTCAGAGCGCGATTGATAAAGAACTTAATCGACGAAACACCATCCCAGTAGAAACTGGCCGTGACGTACGTGTCCGCAACCATGGTCGCGGCACTATTAGTTGTCTCAGTCGTGTTATCTTCCGTAATCGACAGTAAGCTAGTTGAGCCATCAAGCTTACGGAAACCGATCGAATCAGTCGTCCCGGCGATGAGCGACGTATCCGTCGAGGCGAAACCAACAAAGCAATCCGCTTGCGTGGCGTCCGAAATTTTGAATTTGCACTCAAACCAGGCGCGTTTGCCGGGCGAGATTTTAAACCACATCTCGGTGCTTTGAAGCTGAACAACATCGTCGTCAGCGGCATCGTTAGTGAGCAACAGAGCTCCACCAACTTCATCGGCAGCAAGGGCTTGCGTCGCACCAGATTGGGTTTCAGTAACAACCCAGTCGGAAGCGGCATAGTCTTGAGCAACCAAAAAATCATTAAAATATTCAATAAGGTCCGGAGATTTACCAACGGGAAGGTTCGAGAACCATTCGCGTTCGCCGCGATTACAATCACGGTTAAGTACGGGACCAGGGAAACGTGTAGGCATTGTTAGTCTTTCATTAAGGCGCTAGTGCGCTGAAATAGATAAAAAGGGGAGAACTGGGGTAACTAAGATAGCTACCCCAATTCGAATTTAATTAGACTCCGTCCGAACCGAACACGCCTTTACCGTGAACGGCACCGATGATCTCGCGATACATCGACTTGTACTTGATCGCGTCGCGATCGAAGTCCACTTCAGACTTGGTTTGCACGTCAGCGCGATTGATAATGCGCAGACCGTGATTAGCCTTGCTCGAAAGCAGGAACCAAGCATCAGGATCAGTGAGGTGCGGGCTCGCCACAACCATGAGGCCTTCGCCTTTCAGCGAGTTCATGTTGTTTTCGGCCGAGTCCGGCTTCAAGTCGGAACCAACCAACTCTTTCGCGTAGCGCTTTTGATTAGGCGATACGAGAAGGATTTCCGGTCGGATCAACTCGATAATTCCACTGTCACCGACAAACTGCGTTTCGAAATCCGCGAGCGCTTGGTCAAGCGAGCTCGGAGAAAGATCCGCATCCGTAGCGAGAACGTTTCGGAACGTTCCGCCGCTGGGCATCGTATGGGCAGCGTTAAAGAGCGACAAACCATCGGCAGTCGTCTCAGAACTGAAACCATTGTTAAACACATTCATCGCTGAGATTTCTTTCGTCTCGCGCGCACTACGTCCCATCTTGCGAACGATATCGGCAGCAAGATCAAACTTACCGTCGTCAATCGTCTCTTGAGAGATCGAAGCTCCCAATCCGTATTTCAGGATCGAGAGAGTCTTCGAAGCGCCCTGCTTGGGCCGCTTGTAGTCGTATTCTTGACCTTCAGACATTTGGACGAAAAGGTCCATATCCTCGATACTCGAATACTGCCAAATATCGCGATCGGTCTGTTTCGTTTGAAACAGCACTTCACGACGGGAAGGATGTTGTTCATAAGAACTCATGAACAATTCTTCCAACACCGGGAGCATCGACGGGCCAAATAAGTGGCTGTGATTACCCCGGACAACAACTGGAGCTGACATTTATGTTAGTCCTTTCTAAATTAAGTTAATTAAACGCCTGCAGCGTCAGAGCCGTGAGCGTGTTCGTTGATACGAACAATGCACATCACGTTTGCGCCAAGAGCGTTATTGACACGACGTTCGATGCCCAAAAGCTGAAGCTGGGCAGCGGAACTAGTTCCGGTCGAACTGTCGAGTTCCATGCGAGACGCTCTGTACGTGCTGTCGCCAGCCGTGGCCAGAATGTCGTACATTTGTCCGATATCAGTCTGGGCGTTCACTTCGTCCGCGCTCGCCTGAACAGCGAAAAGCTGTTGAGGATCGTCGTACACAGAAACTTCACCAGTGCTGACTGCGTAGTTAGCAGCAACGCCGAGGATCACTCCGCCAGCGGCCGCAGCAACTACCAATCCGCTTGAATTAAGCGCTACTGCGTCGCCGGGATAAACCGTTCCACCCGCAGTATAAGGGCGCGACCGTCGGTTAACACCGATCGGTTGAAACCCACTTGGTCTATCTAAGTTAGCCAATTTTGTACTCCTTAAGAGTTGAACTCATTAAATCTGAATTCAGTTAGTTATGTTATTCGTCGCCAAACTCTTCATCGCCTTCTTCATAGACGCGAATCGTTCCACGACTTTCCTTTGCCAATTGCTTAATCTCATCGCGATTTCTACGGTTAGTAACCGCAGCGTACCGTTCTGCCTTCGCAGAAAGATGCGCACGATGAACATCAGCTTGGTCCTTAGTCTTGACTGCAAGAATCAAGCTTCCCCGACGAAGGACTCCATCGGGATCATTTCCAAATTTGAAACCAACAGGATTGGATTTAATTTCCTTATTGACGTAAGGAACCCAGTCACGATCGTGGTATCCACCATTCTCGTACAGCTTCTTACTATCAACCCAGTGGGCTTCTAGGCCTTTTTCGGCCAAATCTTTTTTTATCGCTTCCGGAATAGCCAATTTGTTCGTAAACGCTTCGTCCGGGTTAATTAGAGCTCGTCTCCGCGCCACTACTGGCTTACGAACGGGCTTATTTGAATTCGTGTCACTCATTTATTTCTTCCTTTTGATTCGGGCCGGTTCATCATAAGAACCAAAATTAGGCCGTTGTTGGCGCACTTTGAGACGCTCGATCACATCTTCGTCCGTGACGTCGAGTCCCATCATTTGAGCCGCGTCAATCACGTCTTGGGAAAGTTCATTTTTCTTTCCACGTTTTCCGCGTTCTCCAGCGCCGCCGCTTCCACCGCCAAGGCTAAAACTATCGTCGTTATTCTCGACCATTTTACGTTTTCCTTTCGGCAGCAATCCGACTTCCATAGCCGCTTTATGTACGGCCAATTCCATCGTCGCTCGGCTCATTCCCTCAGTTTTCGACAACTCACGATAAATCTCGTCAGTCTTTACAGACATGGGAGTCGTCTTGTCGTTCAACTCGGGATAATCATTCAGAAGGCTACCCATCGTGATAGCAATCTTTTCCCTCTGTTCATTGTGTCTTTGAACTTCGGTGAGGACTTCCGACTTGATATCTTGAGTGAGAGACTCAATCGCACCGTCCTCGTCACCCTCGTACCAACGATCCTTAAACTTCTTTCGGGGATCTTGTGGCGCCGGGGTTTGTTTCGATACATTTTCAATCTTTCGATTGAATTCAGCTTTGAGATTGGTAAGACCTTCGTTCAAAGTCTTAATCAGCGTCTCATTGCTCTTTTTAAGCTCCGCAAGCGGATCTGGTTGACCAGACGTATCTCCGCCTTGGGCCTGATTTTCATCAGCCATGCTTATTCTCCATTACGTGGGTTAATCGGGATTTTGTTAGATACTGTCAGAAAGTGACAGTTTCTTACGCGATAACGTCGCTACTCGAAGGGTATGTACGGGCTAGGAAGGGTTGACTGAGTTCATTATAACAAAATCAATCGTTTGCATTTTTCTTGGTGAGTAAATTCTCTAAATACCGGGTGTACTCGTTCGCAAGCTTACGGGCACCTTCAGCTTTGGCTTTTTTAACCAATAAGGTATTAGGCGGAGCCGTTTCCGCGGAAAGATCCAGCAACATTCGCTCCTGGTCCTCTACGAGCTCCTTCAAAACTTTGAGCGCGGCCTTAAATCCGGGGTTAGTTATTACTAACTGCAGCGCATATTTTTCGTCGCCAGTTAATTTAAACTTACTGTTGGTTTTGGGTTCCGACACTTCCCATTGCTCCGGCTAAGGGGTTTTGTCCAGGGGGAGCTTGAATAGCGCTCGTCTGCGCGTTTTGTCGCGCGGCCGCTTGATTGGCAGCTTGGGCCGCAGCGGCTTCAAGAGCTTCAATCATCTTTTCATGCTTCATCGCCTGAATCTTAAGAATCTTTGCTTGCTCTTCAGAGAACTGGGCTAACAGTTGATCGTCGTCGTAGATTTGCTGGAAGTACTCCAGATATCCTTGATGGTCCATTTGCGGGACAACCTGCACATCAAATCCGCGCAGAATTCGATCCACTTCTTCTTGGGGAGTCAAAATCAGTTCGTAGCCTTGAGGCTTACTAACGTATTTCGAACAATTCTTTATTCCGAGCGCCTTTAAGTAATCTTTGAAGGCTTCATAGATATTACCCGGACCAACAACACCCATTTGAATCAACAACGGGTTCTGCACAGATTGGAAAATGGTTGTAGCCATTTCCTGTTGAATCGACACATTGGAGTTGGCCGTATTCGGTGAAATCTCAAAATCAAAGTCGCCAGCAATATCTGACCGCTTCGCAACTTCGCGCCAGTAATCCGAACCATCCTCTCCCTGCACTCGGAACGAGAAACCATCCGGCAAGCGTTGCTGCAACATGTGCATCAGATACTTCAGCGCTTGTTTCCAACCACGCTGCATCCGACGCAAGAAAACGTCCAAGTTCGCGTTACTCTCACCAAGTAAAGCACGCGCGCCCGTGGCGGTTCTCGTCGCTCCTTGAGCTCCCGAAAGAACACCAAGACTCAAATCATTGATACCAGTGAGTCGTTCGATAAGTGTGTACACCGCGGCTTCTTCTTGGAAACCAAATGCGGTCCGATTACCGAGGTTCGGAAAGAATACGTCCGTCTGGGGATTGTCGACGGGGATAAGCGCGCCAGGCTCAAGCTGCAAAGTCTCCGGCTCCAAGGAAGAAGTGGGCCGATAGAAGCCGAAGGGCATGGTCGATATGAGTCCAAAATCGATGCGTAGGTTGTGTAGGGCATCCATTTCGACACTCAAGGGATGGAGCATTTCTATCAGCCCAGTTCCGTAGTCCTGGCCAGCCCTTTTGTGGAAATCAATTTTAAAGTACGGACGCTCGCCGGACTTATTAATCCGATGCAAGTACGTCGCGCGCAGAATGTTCTTAGACCGCGCATGCACCCAAACCACAACGTCGGTATTAATTCCCGAACCATCAACATCCATGCGCATGTACGCTTCGTACACCTTATAGCGGTCCAAATCCGCCTCAGTGTCGTGCGTCGCCTTGCCGGCGTTCGCTGCACGTTGTTGCTTTATTTGGGTATGCGGCTCACCATCAATGCGGTCTGGGCCACTATCAATCGCTTCTTCTACAACGTCCGCATCGAAAATCTTTTGGTCGGCTAGAGTCCAAAGCTCTGAAGCCGTTAAGTAATAACACTCAATAACACTGTCAGCGCGTTGGGGATCACCCTTACCGCCAATGAAGAGAACATCTTCTACGTGTCTATGTTCAAATACAGGACCAGCAAACTTGAGCTTTGTTACAGCTTTCTCAACTTCTTCTTGAACCATCTTCGGCACGCGCACTTCTTGGCCGGTTTCTGGATCAACTTGGTATTCGAAGTCTTGCTTAATTTCCGTAACAACATCTACAAAGCGCTCATACTGGGTATCCCAGCGCGCCTTCATCAACCCGCAACCAGTAGTCACCCAATCCCACAACCAAGCATCAAGGGCTTCGTCGATACCCGTATAGTAGTTAACCCAATCCTTAAGGGTGTAACTCATAAGCTCCTGAATAGCGGGAGCGCGGTCCGTCAGAGCGGCCGTTCGGGACTTAACCGTAAAATAGGGATCGATGCCGAGAATCGCTTGAAGGAAGCGAGCGTGCACCGTCTTGCAAACAATGAGAGGGATAGGAAGGTGAAGAGTCGACGCACCAGTAAAGGCACCTTCGGATGTCGAAACGACATGCTCGTCCCAATCCGCTAGATACTCTTCTTGGCGTTGAAGCCATTCAGCACGATCCGTATTACCAAGGTTCCACAACTCATCGACCTTGCGGCCGACTTCGAGCTCTTCAAGTTTATCAAGTAACTTTGAAGGGATTTGGTCGCGCTTATTGGCGTCCACGTCCTTAAGGGCATTTTTACGCCCATTCTGGACGACAGACTTATCATCATTAATTCTAGACATACTTCTCTTTGAAACTTCAGTGTGGGGAGAACGACTCGACTTTGGTGTGCTATCTGAGCACTAATTCCCTAACCGGGCTGGTGTTCGATGTGGTTTCCACTAACCGAATCTATATTTTACCATTTTTCTTAGTTCGTAAATTTAGCTTCATCCGATAGAAGGACTTCGATGGCTGGAGCTTCACACCATACGACTCCGCACCCTTCAAACGGCGATACATCTTTTCTTTTGGCTTTTTGTGGTACAGGTTAGCCGCAAGTGCGTACTTGAGTGCCGAAAGGTAGTCGCGATGCCTGATATCTAGCTTCGGTTTATTCTCATCTACGTTGCGGTTCTTCGCGTACTGCGCCCATTGGACGTTTTCGATATCCAGCACAATCCCCGGATTGCCTGCAAAGAACTTCAGCTTGGGACTTCGCTGACCAAAGTTATCTGGCTCCGCGGGAATTAGCAGTGCATCGCGGATACGCTCAATAAAATCTTCATCGTCCTTATCGCTGTACGTAGTGGCACGGGCGTGGCCAATCTCGTTATCCTCTAATACTTCGTTGAGAATCTGACCAAATGCCTTAAACCCCTCACCGCCCGTTAAGTCGGCAGAACCAAGCGAATCGTACACAATGTCGATCACCCGGTAATTTTGGAACCATCCACGGTTTACGAGTCTCTGGGCGAAATTGCGAGCTAGGGCCTTTTCCTTATACTCGTCGAGGTAATAAAGATTGTCGTGCTCGTCCACTCCCAGAAGTACTGCGACGTGGGCCTTGGATGGATGCGGATCAATCGCTACAACGCAAGGATTATCCGGGTTCCATTGGAACGGCTGGATAACGTGGGTATCGTGACGGAACAAGTGGGCAAGAGCCAATCCCTCTAGGTCGAAAAACTCACCCTGCAAACGCTGACGCTTCTCTTTTTCGGTCAGAACGCGCGAGAAGTCCTCAATATAACCAGTCGCCAGGTTCTGTTCGTTCACTTGTGTTGCGAAACGGAAACACTCAGTATCCGGCAACTCCCCGGCTACCCATCTTTCATAGATCTCTGTACGCATCCATGCTTGGGTAATGGGGGTACCAATCATCAAGTACCTCGTTTGCCGATCCTTCACGCGGCCGGAACGCTTCAACGCTACCCAAATATGTCGAGGCGGCGGCTCATCGAACACGATAATGCCCGACACCGAAATAGATTCGAACGCCGTAGCGTCCTGTTGGTGGAAAAAGAAGAAAGTTTGCGAGCCAGTCGGCCAGCGAATCTCAGTAACGTATGGCTTGCCGTGTTTGAATAACCATTCCGGCTGAATATTGGTCCATTTCTTGAGCTCCGGAAGCCAAAGGTTATCTACTTTGTCCGGATGATCGAGAACTACGATAGAAGTCGTCGGTACGGGATAGAAAGTTTCGGTGACGGGGTTATAACCAGTAGCGGCCCAGATCACTTCGTTCACACCAAGGGTTGTTTTACCGCCGCCGTTACCGGAAAAGACGAATCGGTTGGGGGCAACTGAGGTATGAACCGGCAATTGACCGGCGTTCGGACTATAAACGTCCAAGCGGTCGCGGAGTCTACGCTCCTTCTCATTCAGAAGGTCGATAAGCCGTAGCTTTTCATCCTTCGAAAGGTGCTTGAGGTTCTTCGAGCTCAATTACTTTCGTTCCTTGGACTTCATGTCGGCCAATTTGGTAAGCAGAACGGCGTCTAGCTGTTCTTCGGGTAGGTCCTCTAGAGCGTGTTTGATTTCCTTCTTCTCAACTGGCTTGCCTTCGGAGCGGTCTAACAAATCTTTAGCCGCGGCAGCGGATACGGAGTCGTCCTCTGGCTTGATAGCTCGCATGATCTGCCGGGCGGCAATCATCGAACGGTACTTTTTGATCATCTCCGCGGGGGGTAGGCCCTTCTTAATGTCGGCCTGGAGTAGGGGGAGAATCTCTTCCCGCCACTCTTCGTACTGGCGGATCTCATCTATCGTCTTAACCATTCGATTTTGGTTACTGTGACCGTCTCTGCGGCCTTTTTTAGGTCTGGGCATTCGTTAATCCTTTCGACCACTTACAGAGGTCGTTTTTTAAAATCTGGTCCCGCTCATAGCCAACAACTGCTAGGGTTGAGGTGGGAGGAAGGGCACCCACGGGGGGTCTAAAATTTAATAAATACATATAGATAGGTGAGCCTATCTAAGTACTGATTATTAAAAACGCCCGTTTGGCACACTGTTTGACCAACGTTTGGGGGCTGAAGCCCATTTGGGGTGTTAGTGCAGTAGTATCGGGGAGTTACATGGTGTTTCGTAAACTAAGTTGTCAAGTAATTCGGAGAGAAAATACCCCTTAGTTTGTTAAATAAAAGGGTCGAAAATCAATGATATCCAATACTTAAGGTGTGAGTGTATGCGGATACACTAACCTTGCGGCAACCATGCCAAGTTGCACACATTCACGCGTCGGAACCTTATATATGGATCGAAGGACTAGTTTAAGCCCTTCAGGCATTCGCGTATGGAACTAGATTGTATTCACACTCAGATGTTAGTTAGCTTAAGCCTGACTAACAACCAATCGTTGACCAACTAATTGACAATTGTAGCATAAGTACTCGCGCGCATTCAGAATACGGAGACGAATACGGTCAATTGTGTTCAGAGTGTGGACGTTTCACACAATTATGTTAGTTGAAACTATTAGGTTTATTAGTTGGCATGTTAGATGCAATTGTTAGTGAGTGTATGCGGCGCTAAGTTGGCGACGCTCGAAAGGCGGAACGTATGAAGTCAATTATCCTCAGTTCAATTCTATTCTTCATCGCGATTATCAGCTACGCATTCAGCCCTGAATTAGGCGCACGCTTAACTGAGTGTGCTTGGGTTTTCAACTTCGGAGCATTGGTTGTGCTCCGTAAATCACTCTAATGGAGTTGAATATGAAAACACTCAAGAACGGATGGTCACGTGCTCTTAGATCCGAACTGGACGATGCGTTTTCAGACACTGACTTCAGTTTAGCGTTTGGCGACGGTTATCTAAACATCGCACGTCCAGACGGTCTTAATTGTGAATTCTATCCATGTGGACAAGATGCCGAGTATTGCATGCTCACGGCAACGTACACAATCGACGGTAAAGAACGTGAATTAGATTTTGAGATCCCTTATCAAACTGAGGCTTTTGTAGCCGCTGTAAAGAAGGTGCTTAAATGAAACTGACTATTATCAAATTCTCAATCCTAATCGGCATGCTCGCAGTTAGCGTGCTCGGCTGTTCAACCAAGCGCGTTCGCAGTTCCAAAGTTTGTTACCGCTATGGTTATCACAATGTGCAGTATCTAGCGGAGTGTAAATAGTATGTGTAAATACCATAAGAAAGTTACCGCAACGTCTCCCGGTTGGCATTTTGATCCGCATACCGAAGGACCTTTCCTAATTACCGCGCCGGGAACGTTTGAAACCGGACGAACCATTATCGCGGAGTTAAAGACGGTTTCATTTACGGCCGGACACATGATCGCGGCGGCACCTGACCTGTTGAATGCAGCTAAACGTGCAGTTGATGCAACTGAAGGTGTAATTGGTTGTGGCTATGCACGTGAACTGTTGCTTGCAGCAATCGCCAAAGCCGAAGGGAACGGAGAATAGTATGCAACCAATTATCAAACTGCTTTTAGTTTACCTAACACTCTTAGCCCTAGTGGCAAGTGCATCGGGATGCGCACACAAACCATGCGGGTATCGAGTGTGTGGCGAGCGTCCATATCCAGAGTATCCGTACATTAGATAGGTGAAACATGGGAGCACGTGATTACACTCCACGCCGAATACCTGAAACAGGGGAACTAGAGCCTTGGCATAAGTATCAGGTAACCGATGCGGATCGGATTGAGTTTAAGAATTTAGTCGATGTGGATTACATCGTAACCGCGCAGACTATGAACGGCGCTAATCAGTTGGTTTGTTACGTGACTCGAAAGGACGTGGGACGTGAATAGTCTGAAGTTGAAAACATTCTATGCAATCTGGTCAGTGTATGCGGACCAAGTATCGCTTGAAACTAATGAAGCATACGCGGAGCGATTGGATGAATTGGAAACACGGTGGGAACTAGAATTGTTTGATTGCGAGGATATGAATGCCGAACAACAACGACAATTCGAACACTAGAATTATTTATAACTATTTAGCACAAAGCTCGGGCGGCGAGTGGATAGTAGACTTCGAGTCCGCCCAAACCTGGATTGAGTCTGCCTATTATGGGAATTGGAAAAATAAAAAGGAGAATGAGGACGTGAGCACGAAACAAACTAAAGTTGGGAACCTAACCATTACGCGTGAAACACAATCGCGGCGTGGCGACAAAGCCAAGGTTAAAAAGGCTTTGGATGATCGAAAGTTGTTAAAAGACGTTGCGAAACTAATCGGCGCTAATCATAGCGTGCGTCAACGCCTGCAATTAGATAGTCGAATGCGCGATGTAAAGAGCGAGTTGAAACGTAATATTGGTTCGTATAATGAGACGCTGCAGATTACGACTAAGTCTAAGTTAGGTGAAGAATATTCTGTAACTCTAGACGGGCCTATCAAGCTTGCCGATGCAATTGATAGTTTGAAACAGCGAAAGGCGCGAATTATCGAGAATGAGAAAACTCCTAGCGGTCGACCTAATGAACAGTATGTTGGGATTGAGTTGGAATTGTTCAACCAACTAACCCGAACCAAATTCAACCGTGAGTTAGCCAAGCTAGATTGTGCTGACTATATCCATGTTAAGTCGGACGGGAGTATTTCGTTACCGCGCGGCGAGGATAACGGGCCCGAAGAATGCGAATGCTCGGAACTATGTGCCGATGGTCAAGACTGCAGCGATGAAGACTGCGAATATAGCCACGAATGCGATTGTGGTTACGATCCAAACGCCACACGTGGCTGGTATGGACACGAGGTAACTGCAATCATTCCTGTTAAAGAGTTGGAACCTGTTATCCGAGAATTGTGCGCGAAACTCACTGAAACGGGATGCGACGTAAATAAATCATGTGGGTTTCACGTCCACCTGGATGCGCGTCCTGAGGCTATGGGAATAGCGGGAACGACGCCGCAGAGTATGTATGAAAGGCTTTGTTACGCGCAGGATCTGCTAATCGCGATGCAACCAAAGTCTCGTCAGGAAGGTAACCATTATTGCATGCGTAATACGTTTAATAACGACGATCGCGATGGTTATCTATTAGGTCGCGCTGACCATCGATACCGTGTAATCAACGGCGCGTCCTATCGGGACCTTAAGACAATTGAAGTACGCGTGCATTCTGGAACTATCAACGCTAACAAAATTCTAAATTGGATTAGTTTGTTACACGTTGTCGCGCACACGCGACGCCCCGTATATGAAGCCCTAAATCATCCAATTACATATACGGCGCGCGAAATTCTAGCCAAGTATGCGCCGCGATTGTCTCCCGAACTATATCAGTACGTTCAAAGTCGATTAGCTAAGTTTTCGCCTACGTCGGTTGACTGGATCAATCCAGAAAACCGGCCGGTCGAGGATACGCACGAAATGAGCGAAGTCGCTTAATAGTTCCAAACTAATAAATGAGAGGTAAATAAAATGTGTAAAGTACTTGCTGTTGCTGGTGTTAAGAAAACCAACAGAAAAGCTCTTAAGACGTTCATTAAGAACGCCGCCGAAGTAATGAGTGTGCGCGATAACCACGGTCTAGGTTACGCTGCAATCAACTCAACCGGATTGTGTGGCGAGCGATGGGTTAAGAATGCGGACGCGTTCAAACACCGCATTGACCTAACGCTTGAAACCAATGAAGTGAGAAAACTCAAGTCAATTCTGGAAATAGTTCCTGGTGCGGCGGGATACAACTCATTCGGAACCATTGATAAGAGTTTCGCCGATACCAGCGCGGTAATCCTTCATACCCGCATGGCAACAACGGGCGCGATCAATGTAACCAATACGCATCCGTTTGTCAGTGGCGATACCGCGCTAATCCACAATGGAATGATTAGCAACCACGCGCAGTTGGTTAAGAAGTATTCCGATTGTGATAGTGAAACAATCCTCAATGAATACTTGGATTACGATGTTGATAAGACGCCTAAGAATATAGGCGAAATGATACCTAACCTCGAAGGCTGGTTCGCGTGCGCGGTGTTAACCAAAGACGGTCACGGTCGCTGGGTTATGGATATTTTCAGGAATAGCGGCGCTAACTTGGTTCTCTCATACGTTGCTGCATTGGATGCAATCGTATTCGCGACAACTGAGGATATCATTGAACGTGCTTGCAAGGCGTCCGGCTTCAAAGCAGGCAAGATCTTCGAAGTTGCTGATGGAAAACTCGCGCGTGTCGACGCCAAGACTGCGATTGGTATTACAATGGAAAACTTCAATCCCAAGGTGAATTACGGCACGCGCTGGAACGCTAACCAAAATCAATGGGAACGTGAAGAAAACGAATACTTGGATCGCGTTATGGGAGTTGATCGTATTCCTTCGACGTATGAAGGATACCGTGGCGACGATGCTAAGTTGATTGAAGGCGAGTACGTCGATCCTGATACCGGATTGACAGTTGCCGAAATGGTTGAGATCGATGCGCTGACTGAAGATGATGATGAGTTCGACGATGCTGACCGTGCGCTGATTGATAATCGTTTGGCTCGGTATGGAACGGGAGACGATGTATGAAGAATATTAAACTCAGGAATATGAAGTACGGCATTCCATACCTATCCGCCGATGGGAGTATGTGGCTAATGCGGGTATCGAAGTACGGAAAACAGAGTACTAAGGCAACGATCGTATCAGGGAGTATTGAATACGGCCACAACGTTTTCAATCGTGGTGTGCGATGGGATCTAGATCGCGAATTTACCGTTAGCGATTGGTTCGAAACGCCTACGGTAACCAATTCGGGCTCCGCGTCAGCGTCAACCAGCGTGGCGAATGATCCATGTAAATGTGACACGCTCGCGGTGTTTCAGCATGGATGCAAGTGTGGCGCGATTGTGCCGTATGAACAGAGGGTGAATTATGGATAACAGTGAATTCACTTCAGTACGTGAGGCATTGAATGCGTTGCCGGTTGGTTCGGTTATCTATGCCTATAGTGTTGCGTACGGCGTGCGTTCTGAATACGAAATTGTAAAATATTCTCGTAAGACTTGTGTGTGGCGGTTTCGAAATAGCGTGTATTCAGATGATTTTCGCGGACCTATAGAATTCTATGTGTGGGAAGATTATGAGTATTGCTTGATTGATTACATTCCCTATAACTACGTTCCCGTTCCCCTTGAGGACGAAATTCGCGCCGTTGCTAAGGAGTTTGGATTGCAGAATGTGATTGAATATTTAGATAAACGGAGAGTTGGGTGAATTATGGAATACAAAGATCTTCCAGTCGGTTCTCTAGCTATCATGAGCGGCGGACATAGTATGTGGGAAGTAATCAAGATTAGCGATACTCAACACATTGAGCGTCGCATAGGCGGTCAACAGTATTATCTGGAATGTTATAGTAAGCATTTTGTTGATAATCTGGATAAGTATTGGACCCTGGTTGATTACCTAATCCCGGGACCGCCGCGCAGTTTGGTCGAAGAAATTCGCGACGTCGCAACGGAGCATGGTCTAACGCGCGTACTTGAGTATTTAGATAAGCGGAGAGTTGGTTAACCAATATGAACGTCGAACAATATTTTATAGATAAGCCGGTCGGAACGGTTGCGGCGTTCGTAGTAGACCGCGTTTGGTTCTATGAGTTTATTAAAGTCAGTAATTCTACGGTGCGTTGTCGTAGCCTGCGTGGCAACGAAGGTCAGTGGTCTAGAACAGATTGTCTAACCGCATTTAACCCTAACCTTCGATTAGTCGACGAATTCGGTTCCACGATCCCCTTGGTTGACGAAATTAGGAATGTGGCGATGGAGTTGGGTTTGACTAATGTGATTGAGTATCTTGATAAGCGAAAGGCGGGTTAAGTATGAACCTACAGCAGCTAATCGCGCGTCTAGAAAATTACCCGCGTGATAGAAAAATTAAGCATGGGTTTCATAATCCGCATTCATATCGCGGTTACTATGATCAACTTGCATTCGAACCAAAGGAAAATACAACCGTAGGGGATATGCTAGACGCTGCGCGGTCTGCCGTAAATAAATTCTATGAAGGTTACAAGGGCGGTTCATACCTAATGGATAATTATACTGAGGTGTGGATCGCGGAGTACGGGCACGGAGACGGAGAACAGATTGGTAATATGTTACTAGATTTTATTTTAGGCGAGCGCCGATAGTTCCCAAAGCGAGTTAGCTCCCACGCTAACACCCCCAGCCCACGAAGGCCCGGGTATCTAGGGTTCCCTCTCATTCCCTAGGTATCCGGCCTTTTTAATTACTATTCCGTTGTTAAAGCCAACTGGCCTATCTTTTAATTACCTGCACATAACCAATATCAATCTATCCACGCGGAGCGTTCCAGCCTGATACCGCCGCTACCCGTCTAATTTCGTTTATACGGCGTCGCGCAGTCTGATGGTACCCGTACCCCTCGCCTAACTAACAAACGTCGCCTTGCCTTGGTTAGTCTTAACTATCAACCATCTAACAATTCTGTTGAACTAATATACACCGCGTGTTATATTGCATAGTCGGTTGACACTTAGGGCATTTCGCCTGATTAGTCAACGATATCGAGATGTTAGTTGTGTAGAACAACTTAGCATTGATAAAAGTCACTAACTAGTTGGCACACACCAAAAGCCTAGATGGGCTACGCACTCCCCGCGCCGATTCACAAAGTGCCCGTTAAACGCTCGATACGAACTTTACAAAATCCTAAGACCGGGGGAATTCTTTCGAATGCCTCATATTCTTGATACCACTTCTCCTATTATAATCCGCAAAGCCGGTAAGCACTTTTATTTTCAAGGGGTTGAGCGGGAGCTTCTTACAAAAAGGGGGCTGGTAGCGACTCTGCGGTCACTTGAGATCGCGCCGCACGAGATCGCCTTCATGTTCCTTGCCTTCAGTGAGCGGCTCGACCATAACGAGGCCTACTTTGACTATCAGAGTGGAAATTTTATGGGAACTAGCAAGTACTATTTAGCTACGAAATAAGAGTGTATAAGCTGGCGACATAATTTGCATACTAGACAGTGCTAACATGATCCCCTAGAATGCGCAGTGCCATATTTGGAGGATTAATGCCAGTTAATAAATACTCACCAGAACAAAAAGACGAAATGGTCAAGCGTGTCGATGCACTCCGCGCCGGGGGAAAAGGCAAGAAGCCAATGAACCTCAAAGATGCTTGCAGAGCGGCGGGCGTCAATCTCTCGATCTACAATTGGTGGAAGGCGCACCGCGCCGGTAAACATTACGCTAAGCCCGAAGCGCGCAGACTCAATCCTAACAAGCGTTCCCCGCAAGAAATCGCAGAACGTATCATGCCTGCACTCAAAGTGAAGTTGGACGAGCTAGAAGCTAGTACCGACGGAGCTCCGCGGAACGGTCACAACAACAACAACCATTCTGGCTCTGCACGAGATCATCGCAGTCGCATCCTGGATATGTTAGAAAAACAGCAAAGGCTGATCGAACTAGCATTGAACATGGATGTGGATGATGGGGAAAGATAAAGGTAAGGGTATTATTCGTAAACCTGACGTAGGTCGGGTTGTTAGTGGGCACTCTGGGCGGCTCGCGCAGGTTATATTGAATGTCGACTTGCGTAATGGACATGAAGGACTCCTTGAAATTGCTCGCAAGGCTGGAGTGGATATTGATAAGCTTCCGGTTGGTCACTATGTCTGCTTTGTAAATCCGCAGCTAAATCGCTTTAAAATCATGACGTTAGCCCCTAATCGCCGCGGTACTATCATCGCTTATTACAAACAATTTGAAGGTCGGATCGAGCGGGAAACCATTCAAAGTTTGCCGCAGGCGTTTGGGGTAAGCGGCGATGGGTTCTATGCTGGGCGTGAGTTGGGTGAGAAGCTGGATGAGAAGTTGAAGTATCAGCGAGTGCCGCGCAGAGTAAGGGAATTGAACTAAAAGCACTCACTTCGCGCCTTTGAGTGCCTTTGCTAAGGTCGCGCGCCGGATACGCTAACAAGTTCAAGACTTTCGCTTCTTATCATGTGGCGCATCCAAAAACACTCTACCTTCTTCGCGATAATTCTGAAACGTAGTCCTGGGACTCGTATGCCCCAACCAAATTGAAATCTCCATGAAGCTCCGGCCCAGCGAGTGCATGAGAGGCTCAAAACCATTACGGCCTGAGTAACCCTTCACTCCTTCCTTGATATGTAGAGCACCCGTCTTATTAAGTGGCTGTGCCCAAGCGCCGCGACGTATGCAGTCTACGGCTGCGCGCTGTTCTTGGAATAGCAAGGGAATACGCTTCCAGCGCAGGTGTTCGACTACTTTGGTTTCAATCTTGGTTTGATAAATCGCAAGTACCTCTAGTCCTTCTTGCTTCTCAATAAACCAATTCTTACCTTCCCCCTTGCGAGTGTTATGTAGCTCATGTGGTCTAAGCCCAAGCCAAAGCGTAATAAAGAAAAAGTTGTAGTGTTCGGGTTTGAGCTTCGATCGCGCCGTTTCCAAGTCGCCAGGGGAAATCGGCGCGGCTTCACGCTCCGGCTTCGAGGACCTTCGGTACGCGTTCTCTATCCTAAAGAACCATTTGCCAGTGGGCGGCTTCAAAGGAAGAAATGGGCGGCCTGTTTTGTAGGCCCAGAACTCTCCCCAGCGATTCATGAGGCCAATAATCTTTTTTGTGTAGCTCAAGGACGTTTCGCGTTCTTCCAGGTAGTGATAAATCGTCTCCGCTCGGCGGCGCCAATCGGGCGGTTCGATCTTTATGTGGGCAATTACCCTCTGAGCGGCGCGCCAGTATGAGCGGGTTTTCCCGTCGGGTGGAAGTTCGAGCTCAAAGGCGGCTAGAAGCGGCGCTGGGAAGTAAGCCGAGAGTGTGGCCTGTTCGTCCCTCAAGCGGTCGCGTGTCTTAAGTATCCGTAACTCTCTCGACTCCGCGGCCTTGCCGGCGTTATAGCTGCGCACTACCGACTTGGCCTCGTCGTAAGCCATTTCCGGCCTCAAACCAATATGAATATAGTCGGAGACTTTCACCGACGTTTGTTCACGGACTGACTTGGTCCAGTTGTTAAAGACGACGCGCCAACATACTGAGCCATCGGCGCGAGTATACCGCTTCTTAACTTCGTATGGCATCTTAACCCCCTTATCGGCTCGCTACCGCAGCGGCCTTATAGGACGCGGTGTCAGGGGACGAAGATGAATGATTTCAAGTAGTTACCCTGTGTGCATGTGGACCGGAAGGCCAACACACCAGCGACCTAATTGGAGGTTTATACGGGAATTGACGGAGTGAGTCAAGGGAATAGAAGTGTGCGAATTGGTTGAGCTAAATTAGACGTCGTATCCGTCGTCGCTTGCGGCTATGTAGCCAAAGAACAGGCACAGGAGGAATACGATGAAGGTAATGCTAGGGGCTTGTTCACCAATGAACCTGGCTAGGAAGCGCGTGAGCTCGACGAATAAGTAGAGGGCAAGTAAGCAAGCGGGCAAGAATAACGCTCCACAAATGAAGCGAACCAATTTTGTATCCTTCACTTCTTCTTTCTCCTACTCCTTGCCACACCAATTTCGTTCATCAACTCCATTGGCCGCCGCGGTCCTTCCCATCCCTTGCCGTGAGAACGCGCCTTAGCTGCCCGGCGTCGCTGAGCCAATATCCAAGGCGTAGGCGGTCGCTTGCAGTCGTCGAACGAGTAGTACTGGTTTTGGCTTGAAGGGAGTGTGCGCCAGGTGCGGTTACAGCCACAAATGCAGGTGCGGGGGACGAGGTTCATTATGTCCGGGTTCATTCGTTCCCTCGATATTTCGCGAGCGCGGCGCGCGCTTCCGGAACATGATGTAATATACGTCTCGTCAATAAATCCGATAGGTTACGCTCATTTCCTTCTTGAATGTAATGTACAAGTCCCTCAACCTCGGCAGCGTCTATACTCTCGATTACGAGGGTAAGCGCCTTCTCATAATCCGTAACTTGAGCTCGCAACCGCGCATTCTCCAGTTGGTACGTATTGGCGCGCTCACACTCAATCAGCGCTGCATTTTCCATTGCCTTAGTGTGGGCAATCAGCCGGGCGATGCGGTCGGGGGAACAGGCGGCTATAAAAACCCCATTTGGCTCTTCTGAGGATATGTAGGCACCGTACTCCCCGCAGGACGATCCATCAGAAAGTACGACACTGGTTTCCTTTTCGTCTACTAGCTCTTCAAACTCTACCCGCTTAGGTTGGGAAATAGAGTAGTGTTGCACCCATTTCCATGGCCCTTCCGTCGGTCCTCTCGCCAGCGCTTCCTTCAATATTTCGATATCTCGTTTCATTATTGTGGAAACACCATGGAATAGAGGATGATCCCGAGGATGATCCCAGCCGACACGATGCCGAGTCCTAGGAAGAAGCCGTGAACTAGGGTTAAAATGATTTCGAGTTCCATTAGTCCTCTAGAAAGTTATGCTGGCTAAGTAACAGCCGAATTTAAAACCAACGTAGTACGCAAGAACCACGATTGCGGCTCGCGCTATCAATACCGACACTTCATCTTCCTTTTGTTTTTTCTTCTTTTTCATCTAACATCCATCTTACCAGTTATGTTAGTTAGGCGCAAGCCTTGAGGCTAGACAACTAAGAAATGTGTCAGCTTCGTGCCTGAGTGACACGCTTTGACACGTTGACACGCTTACTTCCTATTTTATTTTCTATAGGGTTCCGCCCAACACACCCCACTCCCTGACCGATTCTTCAGGCATTCCAACCATTTCCCAGCTTTTACGGCGTGCCCACGTAATGGCTATATCTCTATAGAAAATAAAATAGGAAGTATCCGTGTCAAAGTGTCAGAGATTGACCAATAACCAAGTTCAGAAGTTACCAAGCTTGTGATGTGATACCGGCGCGAATAGCTTGGAAGTAGTTGAATTTATTTAGATAATTTAGAAGTTGTTAAATATAAGGAAGTGTGGCTATAGATACAACATGAAAGAGATAGTTAGAAAGCGCTGGGTGCAAGGTAGTGAGAAGAAGTGTTTAGGCTGTAGCAAGATGCTGGTGCTTGAATTTGAGCCTAGGTCGCCTCACCTAGCTGAAGCAGTCTGTTGTGGCTACTTGTATCGATTGGAGCCATCAGTGGATTTTGTAGTGGAGTTACCTGGCGTCGATGATCAGTATTGCACTGAATCTATTCTATAAGTTTCTTCTTGTCGTTCGACGTTACTACGGTCAGACCGCCTTCACCGCGTTCTTTAATACCGCGCCAGACTCTCGTTCGAACTCCGTCCCGGTATAGGGGGTTAGGACTAATATCGATCTTAGGGAAGAACCGTTTAACTTCTTCGGCAAGGCCTCGGCTACTAAAGACTCCGCGGTAACCATTTTCCAAACAGAAGTCTTGGTAGGCCTTGTACATTGATGCGGTACTAACCTCGTCACTGGACGTGCCAGTTGCGACGTAGGTTTCGTCCAGGAAGATTGCCGCAGGGTTCATTTCTCGTCGATAAGCAAGCTTTGCTTCATGAGTTATTTTTGGCTCCTTGAAGTAGCCGCGTTCCCAAAGACGATACAATCCTTCTAGAGCCCAGTTAAGAATTCCTGGAAGTTCGCCAGAGCGTTGCCAAAATGAACTTGTGATTAGTCGTCGATCTTGTTTTTCGGGATCGAGGATAGTATTTCGAAAGGGGATGTATATAAGGCGTCGCCAAATTCCCTCTGATCGATCTGTAAATCGAGGTAATACGTTAGTAGCGAAGGTAAGCTTTGCAGTAGGAAGTAGCGTGAACGGATGTTGGTGTTTTCGTTCAACTGTGAAGCTTCCACCTGTAACAAATTTTTTGAGTTGTCCTTCGGCGGTTTTGTCGAGTTCATTTAACTCCTCTACTATGTTTGAAAGTTTACCCGCGGTTTCAGCCAAGGGGAAGGTCCGTTGCGGGTTGAAGGCTTCTAGTTCAACGGACGAGTAGTTACCAGGACCAACTAGTTCACGCAGTACGACGCAGCACACAGTTTTACCATTCGCTCCACTACCTTCGAAAAGCGCGAATTTCTCCATGCTGGTATCGAACACCAGGTTGTACCCGAACCATTCCTGAAGTAGGTCGCGGGTATCTTGGTCCGGTTGGCAGGACTCCAGAAACTTAAGCCAGGTCGGGCACTTAGCATCGGGATCAAGCTTGTGCGGGATAATCCCTAGATTGAAAATTTCAGGGCTATGCTCTTGAAACTCTTTCGTTTCTAAGTTGAGGACACCGTTAGCCAAAAAGAGACTGCGACTAAAATCCCCATCCAAGGTTCCGATATTGGTTGGCGGCTTGGTATCGCTTGGTAGAACTGTCAACGCACCGAGGTTAGCAATAACATCCTTAACAAACCTGCTAGTTATCTTACTCGTCGTTTTCTCAGACTGTTTCTGAAGAAACGCTGCGATAGACCAAAACAAATCCTGTTCGCGCAAGCGTTTGTAGTGCGTTCCGGTCCATGTATAGAAATCTTCTTGCCAGCTATGAAGCCGCGCGGCGTTCTCTTTGTACAGTTTGGCCGCGGCGAATGCGTTGAGCGCGTCTTGATCCTCGTCGATCTCTTCTTCAATCTCATAACGTGATACTGACTCAAAAATTGTGTTGAGCTCCGCATCGTCAAGCGGCGGCTCACAGTCGCGCTGATTTACCGCATCTAATCCTTCGAGGGTAAGAATACCGCTTCGTTGCATTTTACCTGCAACTTTAGTTAAGTAATTATTCCGTCCACCCTCGCCGATATCTGTAGGTTTCTCGCTAGGTTTAGTGCGCTTCTTTTCTGGTCGAGCGACGAGCGTCAGTAACCAATTTGGTATTGGTGCAGGTTTGTCGTCGTTTATAAATTTATATTTATTCCCAGACGCATGGTCACTGGGCGGCGCAACGACATATCCACCCTCGGCGCGAAAATCTACACCGGGCCTAATATCGACGCGGTTCTTTAATGGTTCGCTGGGCGCTTGAAAGTAAAAGTGAAACCCGCCGCCGCCTGTTTGGACGCACAACGTTTGAATTTTTCCATGTTCGGTAACTAATTGCTCTAACGAATCTAGTCCGCCGGACTTAGCATCTATGTCTAATACAACTAAATTAGAGCAAACTCCGGTCCTAATTCCGATGTTACATTGATTCTTATCTATGAACAGTTCTCTAATAACACTAGGATCATCGGAAGCGTCTTTAAGACCATTAGGCGTAGCTGGGACTTTAGATCCCGGTTGGACCGGAAATACTTGCCAGCCACGATTACCGTAGTCTGTGGCTATTTTTATCAATTCATTTGAAGATTTGCGGGATCGCTTGTTCGGCATGTAGACATAAGTGTAACATAACTAATCACTGACTATCAAGCCTAACATTATTTTGTTGCACCGATTGTTAGTTGGTGTTAGATTTAAATTGTACGGAGAAACATATGGTGGCACGTTGCAGGAATAAAACATACCCTATCCTGGGCAATGCTCTTGAGCTCGATTCAGTTCTTAACGAACTGGACGCGGCTGATGAGAACGATTCAATTGCCGTGGCGGGCGATCCGGAAACTAATGAGTGCTGGATGCTGTTGGAAGCCGATTACCGGGACGAAGCTGAGGTAGAGTTTTGGGTTTAAGGCTCCTACTTATTCTAGTTGCCGTGACGTTACTGAACTCCTATGGACTTTACATCGTAGCAGACCAACTCGACAGGGCATTCGCCCAGTTAGTAATGGTTGGCAAGTCAGACCAACACCTAAGTCGTGCCATTGATAGTTGCACTATGAGGCATATCAATGAGGCAATTACTTTACGTCGTGCTGATCCTTTTAGCACTGACGGTAGCCAGTAGTTATTGGCAATACAAATCTGCGGTGAATCATGAAGTATCTACCGATTCTGTGGGCACTGATAGGTGTGACTCTAGTCTATCTTGTCCTACAAAGTAACCATAACGAATTCTATTACCGGCGCGGCTTTGAAGAGATGCGCGGTAAGCTAGAAAGTTTTCATCGAACAACTGGGCGCGGAATAGATCCGGCCTTTATCTGTAGGGAGAAGTAGCAATGGACGAACAACAATTGCGTAAAGAGATTTATTCGTTGCAATTTAAGCAGACGACCAGGCAAATCACTGAGGCCGAAAAGGCGCGCTTGCAGCAATTGATTGAACAGTTGCGAGTGATTCAGTTGCGAAATGGTGAGCGGAGCTAGTGGCATGGAATTACCTGCGAACAAGATGCGACTTGGTGTTCCATATGTCGTGGGGAACAATATTTACACATTAGTCGACGCAGACGTTGCCAGAAACATATTTCACGTGCTGTATCAGCGCGAGAATAGTCCCGATTCAATTACTGGCGTATCTGGTCAATGGCTATATTGGTTCGATGATTGGTTCGACGACACCCAAACCCAAGTAATCTCGCGCTGCACCTGCGCCACACACTTACTCCTTCAGTCGGGATGCACTTGCGGACATATTACGAGGTACAGAGATTAATGAAGTTCTTTATTTTGGTTAGCGCGATTCTCTTTACGGCGGCAGCTTATGGATCGTCTTACGACGATGAGCTCGCTTGTGAGTTCACTTGTTCAAAAGTCCAGAACGAATGGTTACTGGATGGAAATGGAAACTGTCGTTGTTACGAAGCATATAATGAAATTGATGAAGCGTACGATGCGGACAAAGAAGTAAGAAACGAAATCTATTTAAATGATCCTGATATGAAATATCTCTCTGCGCCGATGCCTGATTATCGAGAAGTTGAAGAAGCCGAAGAAGTAACCAATGAATAAAGTTTACCTAGCCATTCTCGCCCTACTCGCACTCCTTGCCCTGGCTTATTGTGGCAGAACCAATCAGGAAGTGACGGTAGTCGTTCCACCGCAGTTTAGTGACGCGGCCGAAGAGACTGCGACACCGAGTGAGACTGAGGATTTGGTTTGCGTTAAGTGGAAGTGGCGAAAGTGCAAGAAGTGGAAGGGTAAGTGTCGAGAATATTTCTGTGTGGAGTGGCAATGAAAAAGTATTTAGTCAGCTATGAACACCTTGTAATCAATACGGTCGTAGTCACTGTGTATGCTGAGTCAGAAGCTGAGGCTATTGAGAAGGCCAAGCGTGGTGATACAGAAGGCGATGAAGAAGTGATTGATGAGGACGGTGTGTCCATTGCGAATTACGAAGCGAGTGAACAAGATGATTGAAGCGTTGTTGAAGGAAATGGAAGCGCGGGCAATCAATAAGCCGAACACCGTCGACACATTCACCCTCATCGCAGCGCTCAGGAAAGCGATTGAGCAACGGGACTTCTATTGTGCCGAGGCGAGCGAGGCAGGGATTGTACAGCCTATTTATTGTTTGGATAAAAACAACGCCGAACTCGCCCGCATTCTACGAGGCGAACTATGAACTATTGCCAATGGTGCGGACAGAAAGACGAAGGCCCGATCTTTCATCGTTGCTCGCCAGAAGGTTTACAAAATAGAGGCATGGCCCAGCACGCGGCAAATGCGGCTAATGCAATGGGTGCCGTGATGGAAGAGCGTGCCAAAGCAGATATTGAGCGAGTTAGACGAGAACGTGAAGAGCTTAAATCGCTCCGCGAGGAGAATGAAAAACTGCGCGAGGCGCTGGAGTTCTACGCAGACACTGAGAACTACGACCACGAAACTGGTGCACTAAAAGACATGCAGCCGAGAGGGTTGAATCGCAAATTATATTCCGTTTTAGAGTTTGGCGAGCGTGCCCGCGCCGCATTGGAGAACAAGGAATGAAGATTTCCGTTGGTAAAGGCTGGGGATTTACCTGGCGACCGATTTTTTATCTAGACCAAGCGTGCAAGTGTAAAACTCTTTGGTTGTTTTACTGGGAAATTACGCTCCGTAGTGAGATCTGCGTATGTGCTGACTGCGGTGAAGCGGTTTGCGAGTGCATAATCGAATGATTACTTTATCCCAACTCAATCACCGCGGTTACCAACTAACTCCTGAGCTCACCAAAAACGGCGAGACGTTCCTAACCAAACTAAATCTATTTCTCGCAGACTTTCCCGGCGAAATCATCGTTACCTCTGGCTATCGCAGCGTTGAGGACCAAATCCGCATCTATCAATCAAGCGGTAAGAAGCCGCCGATGAAGAGCGCGCATCTATTCTGCCGCGCGGTTGATCTTTCCGACCGTGACCGCCAGCTTAAAGAATACTGCATGGCCAATCTCGATAAGTTAGCACAGTGTGGACTCTACATTGAAGATCCCACTTGTACTAGAAATTGGCTCCACTTCCAGGACATTGCCCCAGCCTCAGGGAGACGTGTATTTCTACCGTAGTTATTTGGAAGCCAATACCGGGGTTCTTGGAGTATGAGGCATCTAGTGCGGGTGAAGTACGTAGACGCAAAGATCGAAAAGTTCTACGTGGAACAAAACTAAGTCAACGGGGATACAGAAGATCTAAACTGCGGGGCGCGCATGCTCAGTTCACTCATCGACTTATCGCTATCACTTTCGTTCCGAACCCTCACAACAAACCTTATGTAAACCATATTAATGGTTTAAAAACTGACAACCGTGCAGAAAACTTAGAGTGGGTTACGGACGCTGAGAACAAAAGACATGCAGTGAGTAGCGGGCTTTACAAGTGGGGAGATTCGCTATCTTGCACCAAAATCTCGCCCAAAGACTTTGAAGAAATTAAACGTCTAAGAGCTAGCGGATTACTTCAACGTGAGATTGCGGATATTTTCGGCGTAACTCAGCAAACAATCTCTAAGCTGTATTACGAGCGTAAAAATTTTTTACCCTAAGCCAACTAACATAACTAACTAGATTTTGTTAGTTGGATTGGCTATACTGTATACACATGTACAACAAACGGAAATTCCGTCAGCAAAAAGAAACTTACATCCATGATATCGGGGACATACTTGTCCGTCCCATCGTCAACGCTAAGCCGCGCGCTATCTCATTATCGGTTTGGTTAGAGAAGATGTTCCACGTCGACGAACGAGAGATCTACCGCTTCGAAGTAATCAAACCATTCAAGATGCCCGGCGAGCTCAAAGTAACCAATGGGTTCAAGATGCTCCAAGGCGTCGGACCAACCTGGGTGCGCGAAGGCGTTGTACTGATTGTCCGCACCGATAAGCGGTATCCGGAGATTGTGGACGTGGAAGGTCCAATTGGTGTGGGCCGCAAAGACCTTTGGTACCAAATGTCGGATATCGACTTTATCCGCATCAAATCCAACCTTTTCAGAGACTCAAGACGTTCATGGTAACGCGACCAAATAGATTCGCGCTCGACTTAGAAACAGAATGCAACGTTGATGGATGTACAGACTCTACCTGCGAGCATGCCCTCACTCCGCACTTGGCGCGGATTACGGTTATTGGTGTGTGGAGTCCGACTTTTCAGCGCACATTCCGAGACCTTAGTTTATTTAAGCGTTGGTTAAAGAGCCTGCCTAAAGGCTACGAGTTTGTTGGTCAGAACTTTAAGTTCGATATTAAGATGCTTCACTTTCATGGAGTGAAGATTGAATTGGACAGTTGGGTATCCGACTCGCAACTCCAGGCAGCTACCTCACTCGCCAAAGTCGATAAGAAATACTTAAGCTGGTACGCCAACGAACGAGAGATCCGCAATCGCAAACTTCCCCGCGGTAGTCGGAAACATCGCGCCGGAACACCTAAGAGCTTGAAGGTTCTCGCGCCCTACTTTCTTCGCGTCAAACCCTTCTGGGAAGATCCGACCGAGCACGATAACGACGAATACGTCCTGAAAGACTGCGAATACGCTTATCGCTTGGTCGACTTCTTTGACGACAAGCTCAAGAAGGAAGGTCAGTTCGATCTTTTCTATAACAAGCGCATGAAGTGGGCTCGCATGCTACTTCAATCGGAACTAATCGGTATCCGCATTGATATGGATAAGCTCGCGGAGTTCGAGAAGGAAGCCGAACAGAAAACCGAAGAGATTAAACGGAAGCTCGATAAAGAGTGGGCTGAGGTTTACGAAGCGTATCGCCAAAAAAAGATTAAAGAATGTCGCGCCGGTTACGACGCAAAGCTTGCACAGGCCATTAATAAAATCGCCGCAGGCGTTGACTCCCCTTCATACCTAGAGCGCGCCAAAAAGACTCGCCTTCGTTACGCAAAGCTTTGCGAGAACGCCGTTAAGAAAGTTCCCTATGGAATGAATCTTAACAGTCCGGCCCAGCTTGCCTGGATCTTTCGGGACTACTTTGGTCTGGATATCACTGACTTTGAAGGCGACGAATCAACCGGCAAAGCGGTCCTGAAACTTTTGGCCGCCCAAGGTCGAAAAGATATCGAGACATTTCTTGAGTACCGGGCTTGGCGAAAACTCAGCACGTCTTTCTTTCCCACGTATCGGGAGCTCCAACTCAACGGAGTAATACACACCAATTTCAATCCAGACGGAACGCGTACCGGCCGCATTAGCTGTAGCGGACCAAACCTGCAGCAAGTGCCTGGCCGACTCCATGAACTTTTTATCCCTCGTCCTGGATACAAAATGTTCAGCCTCGATATGAGTGCGATTGAGGCAATGCTAATCGCATACTTCACAGAAGATCCGACGCTCATCAAGCTGATTCAAAACGGTGACGATATCCATGGCTTCCATGCGACGATTTGGTGTGACCTAGTTATCTCGCCTAACGAAGTCAAAACGAAAGAACCCAAAGCGCGCGGCGTTTCTAAGACCATTGGTTATGCTGCCTTCTACGGCGCTGCGGGACCAAGAGCTCAACACGCCGGTCTCACTCACGGCTACAACTGGCCGGATAGTGACTGCGCGTTGAAAGTCCGCCGCTTCCGAGAAGCATACAAACAAGTTTTCGATTACAAAGCCGATATCGACAAAATGGCTGAGCGCCAACCAATCCCGGATATCTTCGGGTTTCTCACTTCCTACCCCGACCGCCAGGACATTTACATGAAGGCGTTCAACACCAAGATTCAGGGAAGTGCGTCGAACATGCTCCTGAATTCTGCATACAAGGCGACGCAAGAATATCTCGCTAAGAAACTGGACGCTCGTCTACTCCTTTATGTGCACGACGAAATCGTTGGTGAAGCGCGGGAGGACCAAGTTCAAGAAGCGTTCGATATCGCAATGAAACACTTGACCAGCTACAAGCTCGATACACCGCTTGGCCCGATCCAGCTTAAGAGCGAAGGGCATATAGGTGACCATTGGACAAAATAAAACATGAAGATGAACTGGTTGGAATTCGGTTCTGGGCCGAATTCAATATGGCTAAGCAACCGTGCTACGAAGTGTACGTATACTTTGGTCGCGCCACTCGGAGAACCAAAGCTGGCAGCGAAGAAGTTTTCTATTTTCGTCACAGAAAAAGCCAAACAACCATTGTGAAAACCTGGACTCAGATCATGAAAGAGTACCCTCTCTTCCGGCCGTTCCTTCTTGATATGCAGAAATTGCGTGAGAACTGGGAGCGGCAGGGAGAGTTGCCAGATACGGAAACCAATACGGAGAAAAAGTAAATATGCCTATCTATGTCTATAAATGCGAAGAATGTGGTCGAGTGACGGAAGTCAGTCAGAGGATTAGCGACGCGCCGTTAACTAGGTGTGAGCTTCGAGTAGAGGACAAAGCTGGGAATGGGGATAAGGCCTGTGAAGGCACGCTTACCAAGCAAGTAACCAGTGCAAAAGCTCATTTCAAAGGATCAGGTTTCTATGAGACTGACTATAAAAAGCGCGGCCGTTAATACATACACTTTTATTAGACAGGAAATCGGCCATACCAAGGAAGGCGTTCTGTTTTTCCTGGAATTAGGAGCACTTACCACCTACCTCTTAATTTTGATTGCCTGTAGATTATTCTTGCACTTGTTAGTTATGTTAGTTATACTAATTCTTATCGGAGCGTTGGTATGAATTACTTACTTGGATTTCTCGTAGCCGGAGTCGGCCTACTTGCCCTTACAGTCAAGTACCTTGGACATCGCGTGAACAAACTGAAACTTGATAATACGATCCTTAAGAATTCAATCGAAACCATTGCTCTAGAAGCTGAACGAAAAGTGGACCGTGAAGCCCTCTCGGTCACTGACAAGGAGCGCATGGATGCCCTCGCAGAAATCGACAGGATTGAGAACCTTCGTATCGATAATTCTAATTTTCAGCCTGATAAGCCTTGGCGTCCCGGCGAAAGCGGAGACGACGAATAAAGAAGAAGCGTATAAACGCGCGCTTGATCTCAGCACCAAAGAGATTGGCCAACTCAAAGAACTTTTAGTCAAAGAAGAGTCCCTAAACCAAATCTACAAAGCGCAGCGCGATCGAGCCATTACAGAGGCCGCTGACGCTAGAGAACCCGGCCGATTGCCCTGGTTCTTCTGGGTACTGATGGGCGCGGCTGGCGGCATCGTACTTATTAAAGGAGTGAAATGAGCACTAAGACCTTACAAACTCTGTCCCTCGTCTTTCACGTAGGTGCATTCGTCACCGCGTGCGCCTTTTTCGGCTGGCAAGCTGGACTAGCAATGGCTTTTTTCGAACTCTCTGGAATTTTCGCCGTGCTTGCAAACCGCGCCGCCTATCGTGAGCGTTTTAGTGCTGATATTGCGAAGGCTGAAGCCATGGTGAATGAATGGCTAAACAAAAGATAGATTTGGCTAGTTGGCTACAGTTGAATGTAGATCCTATCTCTCGGATTATCTATCTCGGGAGTATTTCGAATCTACATGAACAAGATGCTGGCGTAGACTTTTCAATGGCTGAACAAGCCATTAAATCGCTCTTGGCCCTCGACCTGCTAGAGCCAAGTGGAAAAAAACCCATCACTGTTCTCCTCAATACCCCAGGGGGAGACAAGGATCACGGGCTGGCAATCTACGATGCCATAAGGTCCTGCAAGAACCCCGTGAATGTCGTCGTGTACGGGGCGGCTTACAGCATGGGAAGCTTGATCCTTCAAGCTGCCTCTCATCGTGTAGTCGCCCCGAATGCTCGCATCATGCTCCACTATGGTCACCTGAGTATCAGCGACAACCCTCAGACGGTTTATCGTTGGGCGGACGAGTCAAAGAAGATGGATAGAAAGTTCGAGGATATTTATCTCGAACGCATCTACGAAAAGCATCCCAACTTCTCGCGGGAAAAGATTCAAGAGTTACTGAAGATCGACACAATCCTGAGTGCACAAGAAGCCGTAGACCTGGGCCTTGCTGACACCGTTTTAGAGTACAGAGACTAGTGGCTAAAAAGAAAACCAAAAAGTTAGTTATCCCTGGCCCGGCTAAGGGCTATACAGACATGATTGATGAAGTTCTCACGAAGAACGCCAAGGAAGCGGCGGAGCGTGAAGATTACTTCCCCCTTCGACCATCAAGCGCCGGATACTGCACGCGCCGTTTGGCTTACGACTTGATGAACTTTCGTGGCTTTGCCAAGTACCCGAAGGAAGTTAAGGAGCCCGACATTACGCGGCTTCTTAGCCTTGGCAGTTCGGTAGAGTGGCATAGCATTCGTAACTTCGAACTCATTCCCGATTTGTATCCAGAGTTTCGAGTTAAGTACAAACAGCAAGCCGTAACTCTATTTAGGTTAGACGAAACCAAAGCTCGCCCGCCTGAGCTCATCGAAGGTTCAATCGACTTATCCATGGTTGTCAGTGGCGCTGGCGGTATTGGTGACGTGAAGAGCGTTAAGGATAAGTTCTCCGCGGCGTACAGAACCAAATGGGATGAGAGTGTGGCTAAGTTCAATGGCATGTCGTCGCTTGTCGCTATTAGCGAACAAAGCTGGTACGCGCCGGATCTAATTGCGTTTCTCGATGAACTGAACGATCCCTTTTTCGCTCACAACTTTTGGCAGGTAAATTCGTATCTTTGCACCGACTGGGCCAAGGAGCATGGCTTCGATCACGGCTTTATCTATCGCTATTGTAAGAACGACTCGCGCCACTTAGAAATTCGCTTCCCACCTACTCCGGAATTGTTCGAAGCGTTTCGCGACAAGTGCAACACAGTCAATGCTGCAGTCGACCAGAAAAAGCCGGAGTTAGCCGAGCGCGATTATGGGCTTGGTTCAATCGTGTGCGCCTACTGTCCCTACTCCAACCAATGCTGGGGCGATCGCGACGCGCTCAAAGCATTCTATAACAACCTACCCCCGACCAATTGGCCTAAAGACTTGGACCGGATCAAGGGCGGTGAAGAGCTCATTAACATGTTCGAGGCATATGAGGACTTGACGACTCAGGAAGCCAAACGCCAACGCCTTGAACAGGAAATTTCGAAGGAACTTTCTGACCGCGAGTTGAAGAAAATCCGACTCCCCAACGGAAACATATACGAGCTTCGTTACTACAAAGGTGACGATGCGCTGAAGATTAAACGGAGTAAACTGTAATGCAAATCAAGTTCACAGACGAAGAACGTGCCTACTTGCTATCGCTGGTAGCCAATTTGGTTAGCGTAGCTCCAAACCGCGAAACCCGCCGCAACCTTACGCGCGTTGGTAAGAAGTTCGAGCCTAGCGCTCAGACCTTCTACTTGAAGCCGCGCGACCGGGCGTTTCTTCTCAACCTTATGCAGACCGGCGAAAAGCTTATCCAAGCTCAAATCGCTAAAGCCGAAGCCAATGCCGAATTGAAGCTCCAAAACCCGACCGCAGAGATTGAAGAACAAGATCCGTCTGTCGCTGGTCGACTGAGCGAGCTCAAAGCGTTGCTCACTTCCTGCACGGTGAAACTGAGCGCATGATTCATATTTTTAAACATGGGACCATTGTCGATCCGACAACCAAGTCCCCTATCCCAGTTTACGTAGACCTAGATCTACTTTTCGTTTGGTACCGATCGCCCAACTCGGCAAGTACTCACCTACTCGGAAACGGCGGAGCCATTATTCCAGTTCTGGAAAGTCCGGAATTGGTTGAAACCCTAAAAAGACAAAACCAGGAGAAAAAAACTAATGGGTAAGAAATCAAACCTTACTGAAGTTAAGCTGAGCGAGATTACTTTCGTGAAGCCTAGCGAAATGGAAGAAGGCGACGTTATCGCGGGCGTATACCTTGATGAGGTATACGGGGACTACGATACGCCTACGTTCCACATTGAAACCGAAGATGGAACCGTTGGCCTTAATGGAACCAAACAATTGGTTCGTTTGCTCAGCAAAGTGCCGAAGGGTGCCGAAGTTGAAATCGAATACAACGGCGAACAAAAGCTGACCAAAGGTCGTTTCAAAGGTAAGAACTTCCACAACTTCAGCGTTCGCGCCAGTGAAACGATTGGTGCTTCTGCATCGTCTAGCTCTTCTTCGCGCACGGCCGCTTCTAAGAAAAAGAAGGAAATCGAAGATTAATAATGAAGCCGTTACCGCCTAGATTTCTCAACAAACGTTATCGCAAGATCACGGTCCTAGAGGCCGTGGTCTTGCTAACGAATATGTTTAATGGGGCCAAACACAAAAATGTTGGCTTCGAAGATTCGAACAATACCATGGACGACTTTATAACTCGTCTCGGCAAACGCCGCATGTGGATTGAAGAATCGATGTTAGAGAGTGCTCTTTGGTCGTGCAACCTCATGGACGAGAACCAGAAGTTTTGGCACCCCAAAGGCTACACCTTTGACCAGTTCGTACAGGGCGCGCTCCCCCCGCAAGTAAGATTTAACAAGAAGTATAACTTTATCGAAGAGAAGGATTAGGAAATGAATCTCATGAGTCTGATTAATATGATAGGCGGTCGCAAAGCCCTCGCGATGCTTACAATGCTCGTAGTTGGTATCGCATTTGCGTACCTCAAAGGTGACGTGCCCCCTGGAGTACTTGTGCTACTTCAAACGATTTTTAGTGGCTACATCGCGGGCAACGTTGGTGAGCATTTCGCCAAACGCACTCCGGCTGAAGTTGCCAAAGATAATGCGGACGTTGCCGAACAAATGGCAGTTGTCGCACAGTCTATCCAGCGAAGCAACGAGGCCCTGTCCTACTTGGTTGAGTATGTGAACCACGTCGAATCGCGCTTCCAGCAAGCGAGCGGTGGAGCAACCAATAAGAACTCCGCCGCGGCGAGAAACCGCCGTGCGATGGACGATGTTGGTGAGGACGAATAGATGCACGAGCACGAGGGTTGTAAAAGCGACTGTCAGGAATGTTGCCCACACGATGAGTTCGAACACGATATGTGTCTTGATTGTGGGTACGAGCGAGATCCAGGCGAAGCGATTGACGCCGCTATGGCTTACTTCGAGGACCGTTAACCAACTAACATTTTGTTAGTTGACAACTAGCATAAACCTTGTTACACTCTTATTAGTTGGACGCAGTTAAGCGGCCACAAGCTGGGGTTGGGTATATGCTGGAGTTGATTAAACAATATCTCGAATCGATGAAGTCCTACTGGAGCCCTAATACGGCCCGGTCAGAGAAGTACCGGTTAACGCAACTAGCAAGTATATTAGATAGCCGCGATCCTCGTAAGTTGTGGGAAGAGCTCGAAAATCGCAAGCTCGCCCCCTACACCAGAAACACGGTGTGGACGCGCGTATCTAGTTTCTACGACTGGCTCATTACCGAAGGCCACGTAGATCCGGCTGAAGGTAACCCGTATTCGACCTTCCGACGTAGATTCGGCTTCATGTTTCGCAACAACTACACGCGCCGCCCGGCCCACTTATCGTTTGACGAAGCCATTAAGGCGATTCGCCAAATGAAGCATAAAGCGGCCCAGCGAAAGGCTCTGGAGCTCCTGTACGCGGGACTTCGATACGAAGAAAGTTTGACGCTCAAAGAAGGTATGGTGACCGGCAAGGGTAAGAAGGTACGACAAGCGTATGTACCAAAAATCCCTGGTCCTGAGTTCAAAGGCACCTACCAATCCTTCTGGCGCATCTTGAAGAAGGAAGCGGGATTAAAGCCGCACGACTTACGTAAGATTGGCCTAACGCGAATTTCAAATTTGTTAGACAACAACCCTTACGACTTGGTCGAGGTAGCTGGGTGGTCGGACATTAGTACGGCTATGAGCTACGTACCAGGACGTAAGAAGCGAATCGAAAAGGTACTTAAAGAGAAGAATGAAGAAGAGTGAGTACATTCATATTATCAGTGCAGTAGCCGACAAACTGTCCCTCATGGACGACTGCATTCTAGTTGAAGAAGTTCCGAAGCCTGAAGTGACGTATGGAAAATCGAGTCTCGTGGTCGCGACCGATCCACGCCAGGTTCGAGACGGGTTCGACCAAAACAGACCAATTGAAGTGATCGTACTTGCAACCGGCCAAGGTTACGCCGGAGACAAGTCCTGTGAATGTTCCGACGAAGTACTGCAAACAGGATGTAAGTGTGGAGCAATCACACCGTGTCGCGCGCGCCCTGGTAACGTTTGTTTGGTTAGCCTTAACGTAAAGTGGCTCAGCTACTTCGGACCAATCGTAGCTACCGAAGGTAAGCGCATAGGGATCGCATGTGATGCTGACGTTCAATATATTTATGAAACTGTGGACGAGTATAACGAAGCTTTTCAGACGATGCATAAGCTTCTTTACCCCAATGAGCAACAATAGCAAGAAAGTACCGAGTCACTATTACGTGCGCATGAAAGACTTTTCGTTTACTGGCGACGACGCCGCATCAATGGCAGCAATCTTAGCCCGATTCGCTACGTTCATTGATATGAATCTCGACGAGGCTGAGGCCTTCGAGATCGCAAGAGATTTTCTAAAAGACAACGACCTGAATTTGGTCACAGTCGATACGCTCGCTAAAGCGTTTCTGACAACCAAATTCAATCCCGAAAAACACCTACTGAACTAGTAGCGTAAGTGCGTAGAAAAAAGCGTCCGTTTGATCGTGACGCGTGGATAGCCCGATATCTAGAACCCCGTTTGTCGCAAATGTGGAACTGGTATCCACCGCGTCGTGCTGTGCGAGCTCGCGCCGAGGTACGCCCGGACCATAGTCGTTGTGCGATTTGTAAGAAGATTTTTCCTGACCACGAAACAGCGGTGGACCACATCATTCCTAAAGTCGACGTGCGAAACCATGCCGACTACGCAACTTGGGACGAGGCAATAGATCGCTGGCTCTGTGATGAAGAGAACCTGCAAGTTCTCTGTAAGCCCTGTCACAAAGCGAAGAGTAACCGAGAGAACACGTTAAGACGTGTTTATAGAAGGAAGCGAAAAATTGAGTAACAATACTTCGAGAGAGTTAGAAAAGAAGTTCTGGGTGGAAGGTCTGACTCTTCGCGAATTCTGTGAATCGATTACTTACCAACTGGATAATCTCGAACTTGATTACGTGCATCTCCCCTGGTGCGACACTACCGATACTTACTATCTCCCTAACAATGGAAGCTCCATTCAGTTTGCTAGAACGCGTGATAGCGTTGGCCAGCAAGCTAACGGTGAGTACCGCATCCTTAAAGAGATTACGATCAAGGCCAAGGATAAGGGTAACAACACTGACCGTCTTGAGCGAAACCTACAAGTAACCAATATTGAAACCGCGCATGCGCTTTTGGGTGATCTGATTGGTCACGGCCCGGCTGGTTCGCTGACTAAAGAAGAACAAATTTGGTTCGTCACGGTACCCGAAGGCGAAGTTGTACTTAGCGCCTGTCAGATTAACGGGCGCGCCATTGTGTTTGAAGTTGAAGGACCGACCATGGCTAGGGTTGAGAGTTTCTGTACTTTCTTTGCACAAAAGTTGAAGCCTGAGACGCGCTCGCTTTTTGAGATTTATATTCTGCCGTTCACTTTGGAACGCGAGAAGGAGTTAGCTGAGTGAGCACTACTCCCTACATGCACAAATGTGACAAGTGCGGTTGGTTTGGTCCCTTAAAAGATTGGGCTACTCGCGATTTGTGCTGCGCCTTCAAATCACCAATGGTTACTGAAATACAGGTTGGTGCGCCAGTATCAACTACTGAGCTCAAAGCCCGAATGTCTCTCCTTGATCCTGACTTCCTGCAGGCAATGGCCAAAGTAATGGACTTCGGAACCAAGAAGTACGCCGAAGAAGATTGGCGCGACAATCCCAAGGTCACAGTCAAAGGCCGGATGGACTCGCTTGGTCGACATGAAGCCAAAATCAATTCTGCATTCGAGTCGGACATAGACTCAGACCACGGCGAGAGTCACTTTGCCTCGATTGCCGTAAACGCGATGATTTGTTGGTGGATCGCTAAGAACCGTCCTGAGCGGGACGATAGGTGGAAGAACAAGAAATGAAATACCGACTCATTCAAGAAGAATCCCCAACCAGTAAGGTTGAACATAGTTTCGAGTGTGACGATCTTCCAGACATGTTGAATAGGCTGCGTTGGTTCTTAGCCGCTTGCTCATACTCATTCAATGCATCAGAAGAATTGGTAATAATCGAATTAGACCAAGTAGAAGATCACCCCTTTTATCGCGGCAGAAAAATAGCTCGCACAACTGCGCCGAAGAAGCGGGATAAACGTAAATGAGTTTACCCGATCTTATCAATGGATGCTTCGAGCTCTTTGGCTCCGCCGCAGTCTTTCTCTCCTGTCTCAAGGTGCGCAAAGACAAAAAGGTAGCCGGAGTCTCAATCCTCACTGTCGCCTTCTTCACATCCTGGGGACTTTGGAACATCTACTACTACCCATATCTGGGACAAGTGTGGAGCTCTATCGCTGCGGGAGCGGTGTGCGTTGCAAATTTGTACTGGGTATCTCTTTTAATCAAATACCGGAAGCGTTAATGAAACCAAAAAGTAGCTCAGATATCGCGAAGCTTTTCAAATCGATTCTTAAAGAAGCTGCAAAGACATTTGCGAAAGACGAATCTCAGATTACCCGACACCAATTCCTTCTAGTGGCCAATGGTCGCTTAGGAGATTGGACCTTGAAAAAGTACGGCGGTTATTCCGCGCTGCGCGAATGCGTTGCACCGGCCGCTAAGAAGAAAACCACAACTGAAGAACTCGAAGCTATTAAAAGGATCTTAAAGAGTGCTTAAAACTATTCTGTTTATCCCCGACACGCATCGCCCCTACCACGACAAACGCGCATGGAATTTGGTTCTCGAAGTAGGCGATTTTCTTAACCCCGATATAGTTGTTTGCTTGGGAGACTTTGCAGACTTCTTTTCCGTATCAAGCCATTCAAAAGATCCTAAGCGCGCGTTTAAGCTGGACGACGAGATTGCGGACGTGCGAGTTGGTTTGAACGAGTTAAAAAGTCTCGGTGCAGATGAGAAGATTTTTATTGCAGGCAACCATGAAGATCGTCTGTCGCGCTACATGATGGATCGTGCGCCCGAACTAGACTCCTTTGTTAGTATCCCTGAAATATTGCAACTGGATAAAGGCGGTTGGACGTACATCCCTTACCGCGAAGATGTGAAGATTGGTAAAATCTACCTAACTCACGACGTTGGTTCTGCAGGGCGCGGCTCGGTATACAAGTGCATGGATGCTTACCAACATTCAAACATTACTGGCCACACTCACCGCATGGCATATGTCGTAGAAGCAGACGCCGCAGGCCAAAGTAAAGTAGCCGCCCAGTTCGGTTGGCTAGGAGACGTTGAAGCCGCGGACTACATGCATCGCATGAAGGCCCGCAAAGACTGGACGCTTGGTTTTGGAATTGGTTACTTGGACACCAAGACAGGTGTCGTGTACATCACGCCGGTTCCGATCGTGGATTACACGTGCGTGGTTAATGGGAAGTTCTTTGACGGTAGGAAGGAAAAGCGCAGAACGCGCATAGTAAGTAAGGGGAAGAAGTAAGGATGAAGCTTCGAAAGGGAGAACTGCTTTGGGTGGATGGAGTCTGGTATATCGTTATCGAGAAATCGGGCGAACACTATCATTGCATTTGCGACCACGCTAACAACATTCATTCATGGAAATTCGAAGACGCCCAGTACTACGCTACTAAGGAAGATATCATCGGCACCACATACGGTCGGTGGCGAGAAGGTATGTATGAAGTTTTCGCGAAACGCCCAATTCCTTGGGAAGAGATCGCGTTAGCTCTGATGGGAGATTATGATCAGAGATTTAAACATTGGTAAGAATTAAGGAGAGAGTACGATGAAAGCTTGGGAAGCCAAACAAGTAGCGGCAGGTATCGATACTGTTACACCCAAGGTAGAGATGCTTCTAAAACTCATTAGGCATGCAGCGGAACGTGGTGAAACAGAGCTTACAGAGTACGGACTACTGGACAAGAAAGTTAAGCAAAGATTGGTAGATATGGGATACGAAGTTACTGAAGTGTACCCGTTTGCAACTATCGCGAGTCTAGCCCCTTCGAATACTAGAATTTCTTGGGAGCACGCCCGCCCTGAATCAGCTTCAAGTTAGCGCGCACTCGCTTCTGCCTGACAACAACAGCACGCATCCTTATCCTAGAAATCTGCCACGCAGAAATCCAAAGAACAATGCAAGCCGCTGCAATCCAAGCCATTAAGGTAATCCCTTAACAAACTCTGCAAACGCTGTAGCCGGACACATAAGGCCAACATCGCGCCCGTCCTGTACATCGCGTCCAACCATTACGCCTACTATAAATTGATCTTCGTCCAGCACCGGCGAACCAGAATCGCCCGGTATAACTGTTCCAACTAATACCCACGTATCCAATCCTTCTTCCACAACCCCAGTAAAAAAGAATGGTACTGCGTGCTGAAACGCGCGCCTACTACTAATCATCATTCCTACACGTTCTACAATTGGTTCGCGTTCCTGAACCAATAAGGGTTCCATCCCTGTTGTGTCGACTTTCAAAACCGCCCAGTCGCTCGACTCAACAAAATGCTTAGGTCCTACTGGATCTTTCATACCGTTCTTAACCAGTTCGGCGGGACGCAGTTGTTTGTTGATTTGGACGTAAACTTTTTGTCCTACTAGCGCACAATGTCCGGCAGTCAGTACATAGCCGGTCTTTATAACCGATCCTGAGCAATGCGCATATGCGCTGCCAGGGGAGCTTCCTGTAAAAAGCGCTACACCGCCACTAAAATTAGTAGGAATTTGAATCTGCGCGCCGAGACTAATCGCAGTTACAAAGGCAATACCAAACAAAAACTTAGCAAATTTCATTAAATAAACAGTCGAATAATTCCCGCGACTGCCGCCGCGACTACTATCAAAGCTCCTAGGATCTGGAAGAAGTGATACACCTTTACCAATGGCTTAATCTGGTAACGAAGGTGTCTATCGTCCTCAGATTGCTTCGCGCTAAGACGCTTAACGTCCTCAGCCTGTTTTTCTTCCAGAAGGTCAGTTCTGTGAATGTGATAATTAAGATCCTTACGGATGGTAATCATCTCCGTCTTAATCTCTTCAAGGTAATCGCGCAGTTTCATTAATCAGTAGCTCCCACGTCAGGCGGCAATTGATAAACTTCAGCTTCACTTAACAAGCCCGCTTCAATCTTCTTTTCCAAAATTGCAACAGCCAAATCGTATTGCATCCCTTTATCCATCAGATATTGGAGTTCAGTGCGCGCGTAGTCCGTAAAAGCCCAATCAATCCCAGAAAAAATACTCTTATTTGACACGGCTCTTTATTCCTTCTTGAAGTTTCTGGCCAAATTCTTGTTCCTTGCCCACACCAACAGCTACCGAGCGTAAAAAGATTTCCATAGCTTCTGGGTTCTTTTTCATGAGCTCAACGCCCTGTTTGGGCATGAATTTGAGAGTATCTAAAGCCATATTGGCGTAAGGAAGTACGGCCTTGGCCGCACCAATTCCCTTGAAAACCGCCTTAGGGGTAGAGGCTGTAAGCATCGCCGCAGTAGCGGGAATGGTCAGACCAGCACCAATTCCACCGGTACCAAGTGTGAACCCGGTCGCTGCCGCGGTTGCACTTCCTTGAAACCATCCCATCGCGGGAGTCGTTTTGATGAACTGGCTGGCCGCGTGGTTAACCTTAATTTGGTTACCCAGCTTCTCGCCTTCCTTGCCACCAA
>Ga0196976_1000132_pt1 | contig 48922 bp, 45 predicted proteins | sample S3v_513CmetaG_FD_148644 | JGI IMG/M metagenome (GOLD analysis project Ga0196976, IMG submission 148644) | Soil microbial communities from Anza Borrego desert, Southern California, United States - S3+v_5-13C | ecosystem: Environmental > Terrestrial > Soil > Desert | place: USA: California... | reverse complement strand
GAGAAGAAGGACGAAGTGGCGACCGGAGCATGGGCCGACGAGGGAATCGTGCAGCGCGCCACCCGCGCCATCAAGCGCGAAGTGCCTGGGTTGATCGTTGTCGGCGACGTCTGCTTGTGCGAGTACATGTCGCACGGCCACTGCGGCATCGTGAAACCGGTGAGCACGCCGCAATCGTCCAGCACAGGCACGGGCGCCGCTGCTGCAGCGGCTACGGAGTACGAGATCGTCAACGACTCGACCTTGGAAATCCTGGCGAAAACCGCTGTCTCGCAGGCACGCGCGGGAATGGACATCATCGCGCCTTCCGACATGATGGACGGCCGCATCGCCGCAATTCGCACGGCGCTCGACGAGGCAGGATTCATCAACACGCCTGTCCTCTCGTACGCAGCGAAGTTCGCCAGCGGGTTCTACGGGCCGTTCCGCGAAGCGGCAGACTCCGCGCCGCAATTCGGCGACCGCCGGTCATATCAGATGGATCCGGCAAACCTCCGCGAGGCGCTGCGAGAGATTGAGATCGACCTTGAAGAAGGCGCGGACATGGTCATGGTTAAGCCCGCTATCGCGTACCTGGACGTCATCTACGCCGCGCGACAGCGCTTCGAGGTGCCGATAGCCGCGTACCAGGTTTCGGGCGAGTACGCCATGATCGAAGCCGCTGCACGCAATGGCTGGATCGATCGCGACCGCGTCATGCTCGAGTCCCTCACGTCCATTTACCGCGCCGGCGCCACCATCATCCTGACCTACTTCGCCAAAGATGCCGCGAAGTTGCTCGGTTAATCAGAGTTTCCGAATCCCGGCAGGTACGAGTACCATCTGTGCTCGTACCTGCTTTTTTCTTGGAGGAGCGATGCGGCGGGCTTTCCTCTCTGCGGCGCTGATTGCGTTGTGCATCGGCTGCACACAACTTCCGGCCCAAACGGAGTTGGACAAGAAATTCGTGACCACGTCAGACGGCGTTCGAATCCACGTCATGGATTCCGGCAAAGGACAGGCCGGCACGCTTGTTTTCATCCCTGGCTGGACGGTTCCCGCGGAAATCTGGCGTCCGCAGATCGAATACTTCACGAAGGCGGGTTACCGCGTCATAGCAATCGACCCGCGTTCGCAAGGTGACTCCGACAAGCCCACAGAGGGGCATTATCCAGAGCGGCGTGCACGCGACTACAAAGAGGTGGTGGAGAACCTGAAGGTCAACCAGCCCGTGATCGTCGGCTGGTCCATGGCTGTCGGCGAATTGCTGGAATACGTGGACCAGTTCGGCGCAGACGGACTGAAGGGCGTGGTGCTGGTGGACGGCACGGTAGCTCTCCCGCCGGCGTTCATGCCTGTGTTCGGCAAGTTCCTGAAGCAGATGCAGGTGGACCGAAAGGGCTTTACCGACCAGTTTGTCCGAAGCTGGTTCGCGCGTCCGCAGTCGCCCAGGTACTACTCGATGATGATTGATGGCGTGATGAAGACTCCCACCAACAGCGCCGTCGCACTCGGCGCAGGAGCCATGGGCAAGATGGATCTATCTCCCGCACTGACGAAGCTCTCGAACACGCCGGTGCTCTACGTATGCACGCCCCAGATGAAAGACCAGGTGACGATCGTCAAAGGGAAGCTCCCAAATGCGCGCGTCGAGATCTTCGAGAAAGCCGGGCACGCATTGTTCGTCGATGAACCCGCACGCTTCAATGTGCTGCTGGAAGGGTTCATGAAGTCAACGCAACTAAGCGCAAAGTAGGTCATTCGATCGCACTCTTACGGGTCGCGCGAAGGGGCGCGTTTGCCTCGGATACGCTCCTCTGACGTACAATCAACGGTTCGGTCCGCCTCCCCTTTCGGAGAGTGCGCGTGTGGGCGCGCTCAGGTCCTCATCTGTTGTGTGTTTCAGGTTCAGCCGTGCACGAGCACGGGATAAGGAGCATGAACTTTGGCTGACACGATCTACGATGTTGCCATCATCGGCAGCGGGCCTGCTGGGTACACGGCCGCCATCCGCGCGGGCCAGTGGGGTCTGAAAACCGCGCTCATCGAGAAGGACAGCAAGCTGGGTGGTACATGTCTGCACGTGGGGTGCATTCCTACCAAGGCGCTGCTTTTCAACGCCGAGATCATGGAGCACGTGAAAGCTGCCAAGGAGTTCGGAATAAACGGCATCGGGAAGCTCACGGTCGATTGGAGCACCGTCCAAACTCGCAAGGACAAAGTTGTGCAGAAGCACGCGAAGGGTCTCGAATTCCTGATGAAGAAGAACAAGGTCGAGACCATCCCCGGTTACGGCCGTCTGACGGGACCCGCGCAGAACGGAGCACACACGGTCGAGGTCGAAGGCAAGGACGGTCGAAAGCAGATCAAGGCGAAGAACATCCTGCTCGCAACGGGTTCCGAAGCGCGCATGCTGCCCGGTCTGCAACCTGACGACCGCATCCTGACGAACATCGAGATTCTCAGCCTGAAGCAGGTTCCAAAGTCACTCGTCGTAATCGGCGCAGGTGCTGTTGGCGTAGAGTTCGCCTCCATTTACCGCACGTTTGATAGTGAAGTGACCATCCTCGAGATGCTGCCGCGGATGGTGCCTGTTGAAGACGAGGAGATCAGCAAGGAACTCCAGCGCACATATCGCAAACGCGGCATCGGTTTCCACGGAAACGCAAAAGTCGAGAAGATCGAGAAGACAAAGGACGGAGTCGCGGTCGATTTCACCGTCGATGGAAAAGGCCAGCGCATCGAAGCCGAAAAAGTGCTGGTTGCGATCGGTCGCGCACCGCGCACGCAGAACATCGGTTTGGAGAAGACGAAGGTCAAAGTGGAGCGCGGCTACATCCACGTGAACAAGTGGATGCAGACCGACGAACCCGGCATATACGCGATTGGCGATATCGTTGCCGGGCTTCCACAGCTGGCGCACGCTGGATCGAGCGAGGGAATCGTCGCTGTGGGTCACATTGCGGGCAAACCGGTAAAGCCGATCAGGAAAGAACTCATCCCGGGCGCAACCTATTGCGAACCGCAGATCGGCAGCGTGGGACTAACCGAAGCGCAGGCGCGCGAAAAGGGATACGAGGTAAAAGTGGGCAAGTTCCCCTTCAGCGCCAATTCGAAAGCCAGCATCCTCGGTGCGCACGAAGGATTCATCAAGGTAGTGGCCGAGGCGAAATACGGGGAGGTGCTGGGCGTCCACATCATCGGCCCATCTGCGACCGACCTGATCGCCGAAGCGGTCGCCGCCATGGAACTCGAAGCCACGGCCGAAGACCTGGCTGCCACCATCCATGCCCATCCGACGCTGGCAGAAGGTATGTTGGACGCGGCCAACGCCGTCTATGGGCTGGCGATAAACGTCTAGCCGAACAGCTTGAAACGACGCTGATTGCCGCTCGCGTACATCTAACGATGTGAACCGCCGGGCGTGGTCAGCGTCGCTCGGCGGCAATCGTTCATATGATCTCCATCGTTCAACTCGGTCGCATCGACTACGCCACGGGCTTGCGTCTCCAGAAAACATTGATTGATCTCCGGAAGGAAGGGCGCATCAGCGACACGCTCCTTCTGCTCGAACACACTCCGGTCATCACCCTCGGGCGCAATGCAAAGGAACACAACATCGTTGCGCCACGCGAGTTCCTGGCCAGCAAAGGCGTGGAAGTCTTTGAATGCGACCGTGGCGGCGACGTCACTTTCCACGGCCCGGGGCAACTGGTCGGATATCCCATTTTCGACCTGCGCGACCAGCGCGATGCACAGGGCCAGCGGCGCACGATGGGTGCTGTGGAGTTCGTGCGCAACATCGAAGAAGTGCTGATTCGCACCTGCACCGACTTCGGCATTGCAAGCGAGCGCGTGCTGGGCATGACGGGCGTCTGGACTGCTGTTGCACCTTCCAGAGAGCAGGGGAAAATCGCCGCGATTGGCGTGCACATCTCGCGCGGCATCACGTCGCACGGCTTCGCACTGAACGTCACCACGGACCTGGACTACTTCAAACTCATCGTGCCGTGCGGCATCGCAACGAAGCCGGTGACTTCGATCCAGAACGAACTCGATGACGAAGCTCCTATGCAGGGCGCGGTTGAGTCCGTGGTTCGAAACTTCGGACGAGTCTTCAACTCACAGGTACTGTGGGTGGAAACGCTCGACGAGCTCATCGGGCATACGGTAGGTGTTCCGTTGCGCGAGCCGGCAGAGTTGAAAGCGATCCGCGGAGTTGACGACATAGCTCTTGCGTAGCGCCCGTCAGCGCTGAGTTTCATTTTTGTCGTATCATCGTTGACCCGAGAGGCGCGATGGCCAAGACGTCGAAGAATGCTTCCCGCAAGCCCGCCCAGAAGCCGCAGCCGGAAGACGCCAGCTCACAACTCCGCTGCTACAACATCCCGGATTACCGACTGGAGCACCCCGAATTCGAGCTGACACTCGTTCCCGAAGGCGACGAAGTTCATTACGAGGTGAAGGGCGACCTGAGTGCGCCCGTGCCGCCTGTCGCCGATTCCAAGTACCTCACGCGCGAGCAGCACATCGAGATATACCGCTGGATGCTGATGAACCGGCGCATGGAAGAGGTATTGGAGAACCTCTACAAGCAAGGAAAGGTCGTTGGCGGGGTGTACTTCGGCCTCGGGCAGGAAGCGTGTTCATGCGCCTCGGCTTATGCGTTGCGCAGTGACGAATGGCTTGGTCCCATGATTCGCAACCAGGGTGCGCTGCTGGTCAAAGGCTTCCCGGCGCGCGACATCATGATGCAGTACATGGCTAAGGGAGGCTCGCCGACCCATGGCCGCGACGCGTCTTCGCACTTCGGCGACATCCGCGAGCGTAACGTTGTCGCGCCAATCTCGACGCTCGGCGACCTCGTCCCGGTGCTTTCGGGCGTGGCACTCGGGGCGCGCATGCAGGGTCGCAACATCGCCGTGATGACCTACATCGGTGATGGCGGCCAGTCCACGGGAGTCACCTACGAAGGACTCAACTTCGCCGCGGTGCAGAAGCTTGGGTTGGTGCTGATCGTCGAGAACAATCTCTGGGGGTACTCCACTCCGGCAGACATGCAGTTCTGCGTTCAAGATCTTGCCGAACGCGCTATCGCATACGGCATCCCCGGCGTGATCGTGGACGGCACGGACGCTTGCCAAGTGTACGATGCCGCACACGAAGCATGCGAACGCGCTCGCCGCGGCGAAGGCCCGACGCTTATCGAAGCCAAGATGATGCGCATGAAGGGCCACGCAATCCATGACGCCGCACAGTACGTCCCGCGCGATTTGTTTGAGTACTGGAAGAAGCGCGATCCGATTGCCCGCTTCGAGGACTACCTGGTTAACACGAAAAGGTGGCTCACGCCTGGCGAAAATGAGGCGCTCATTGCTGAGGTCGCTCGCCAAGTCGATGAACATCGCGATTACGCTGTGAACTCACCTATGCCGGATGCGTCAACGGTCGCAGAGCGCGTTTACTGCGATGAGTCGTGCCACGACATTAAGCCAAAGTACGCCACTCCACAAGTGAGGACCAGGGCAGCGAAACAGAGTACGAATGAGCCAGTGGTACACCTGAAGTGAAAACCATCCGGCGGCGAGGAAGACACTAACCATGCCCACTCTCACTTATCTCGAAGGCATTCGCCAGGGCATATGGGAAGAAATGGAGCGGGATCCGTCCGTCTTCTGCATTGGCGAGGATATCGGCGTTTACGGCGGCGCGTTCAAGGTAACCGACGGCTTCATCGATCGCTTCGGTCCCGAGCGGATAATCGATACGCCCATCGCGGAATCGGCCATAGTGGGAGCAGCATTCGGGGCTGCGCTTACCGGCATGCGTCCGGTTGCGGAGTTCCAGTTCATGGACTTCCTGCCGTGCGCGTTTAACCAGATTGCGAACATGGTGGCCAAGGCGCACTACCGCTGGGATGCGCCTGCGCCTTTGGTCATCCGCGGACCAAGCGGAGGCGGCGTTCACGGCGGGCCGTTCCACTCGCAGAACCCGGAGATGTACTTCGTCCCGACACCGGGATTGAAGGTCGTCTGCCCCGCAACGGCATACGACGCCAAGGGCCTGATCAAGTCGGCGATACGCGACAACAATCCTGTGATCTTTTTCGAGCACAAGTTCCTATACCGCAGGATCAAGGATGACATCCCGGATGCGGACTACTCAGTTCCGATCGGCAAGGCACGCGTGGTGCGCGAAGGCCGCGACGTAAGCGTGATCACGTACGCTGCGATGCTCTACGTAGCGCTGGAAGCCGCGCAGGTGCTGGCGAAAGAAGGGATAGAACTCGAAGTCGTGGACCTGCGAACGCTGCTGCCGCTTGATCGCGAGACCATTGCTGACACCGTTCGCAAGACGAACCGCGTCATCATTCTGCACGAGCATTCGCGAACGGCGGGGATCGCAGGCGAGGTCGGCGCGATCATCAATGAAGAGGCGTTCGACTACCTCGATGCCCCTATCACGCGCATCGCGGCACTCGATACGCCTGTTCCGTTCTCGCCGCCGCTTGAGGAGGCATTCCTGCCGAAGGTGGAAGACGTGGTGCGCGAGGCACGGCGGTTGCGTGCCTACTGAGAACGAAATACTTGGTCCCAAGTAGAAGGCCGGTGCATCTGACCATTGTTGCGGCCGAAGCGGGCTTTCCGTGTGCCCGCTCAGAACGGCACCGGTCACCAGCCTGAAGAGTCAGCAGAATTCTCCAGCGGCGTCATATAATCACCGGTTGCGGTGGGGTCTGCAGTCTGTTCCGGGTACCAGCACGCGCAAGTCTTTCAGCGCGCATCGAGTACAACCAAGACATTGGAAGGACAATATGCCGACTGACGTACTCATGCCCCAGATGGGGGAATCGATTTTTGAAGGCACTATCACGAAATGGCTGAAGAAGCCCGGCGACAAAGTTCAGCGCGATGAGCCGCTCTTCGAAATCTCGACCGACAAGGTGGACGCCGAGATTCCCTCGCCTGCAAGCGGTGTGCTGAAAGAAGTAAAAGCGAATGAAGGTCAGACCGTGCAGGTGAACACGATCGTGGCTGTGATCGATGCAGACGGCGCGGGCGCTGCTGCTCAATCTACGGCCACGGCTCCTGCCGCTGCGCAACCTGCGTCTGAGGCTGGTCGCACCACAGGCGGCGCGGCGTCCGTCGAAGGACCCGCTCAGCCAGGGCCACAGGCACCTGCTCCCGTCGCTCAGCCCCAGGCACCGGCAGCCCAGCCCGCCGCAGCGACCGGCTCCGCAACGGACGTGGTGATGCCGCAAATGGGCGAGTCGATCTTCGAGGGCACTATCACGAAGTGGCTGAAAAAGCCTGGTGACAAGGTGCAGCGCGACGAGCCGTTGTTCGAGATCTCGACCGACAAGGTCGATGCCGAAATCCCCTCGCCCGTGAGCGGCGTGCTGCGAGAAATAAGAGCGCAGGAAGGCTCAACCGTCCAGGTGAACACGGTTGTCGCGGTCATCGGCGGTGCCGATGGCGCCGCACCAGCCGCACCCGCACAACAGATGCCTGCTGCCGCTGTCGGTCAACCCGAGGCTCCAAAGGCAGCAGCTCCAGCTGCGGAAGATGTCGAAGACGAAGTCACGGTGGAAGGCAGCCGCATCCGCTCGTCCCCGCTTGTGCGGAAGATCGCAAAAGAGCGTGGCGTGAACCTGGCGCAAGTGCAGGGTACAGGGCTCGGTGGACGCATCACCAAAGAAGACATTCTAAGTTTCATCGAAAAGCAGAAGCAGGTGCCGCCGCCGCCATTGCGTCCCGCGGTAGAAGCACTGCCGACGCAGCAGCCGGCCGCAGCGGCCAGTGCTTCCGCGCAACCGGCACAGCCGGTTGGAACGGGAATTCCTGGCGAACTCGTACCGATGACGGCCATGCGCAAGATCATCGCTCAGCGCATGGTGGAGTCGAAGCGCACCAGCGCGCATGTCCACAGTGTGTTCGAGGTCGATATGACCCGCGTCATGACATTGCGCGCGAAGATGAAGGCGAAGTTCGAACAGGCCACCGGTACTAAGCTGACGGTGATGCCGTTCTTCTGCCGCGCGGCCATTAACGCGCTGAAGCAGTTCCCGATCGTCAACTCATCCGTTGAAGGCGATAACATTCGCTACCACCGCGAGGTGAACCTCGGGATTGCGGTGTCACTCGACTGGGGACTCATCGTTCCTGTCGTGAAGAACGCGGAGGAGCGCAGCTTCCTCGGACTGCAGCGTGCGATTACCGATCTTGCCGACCGCGCACGCGCGAAGAAACTTAAGCCCGAGGAAGTCCAGGGCGGTACGTTCACCATTACGAATCCGGGGAACTACGGCCAGATGTTCGGATTGCCGATTATCTCGCAGCCGCAGGTGGCCATCATGGGCGTGGGCAATATCAAGAAGCAGCCCGTTGTGATCACGGACCAGGATGGTGTGGACTCGATTGGAATCCGGCAGATTTGCCACGTTTCCCTCGGCTACGACCATCGCGTGATCGATGGTGCCGTCGCCGACCAGTTCCTCGCTGCTGTGGCGAAGTATCTTCAGAACTGGAACGAAGAACTGCTGTAAGACAAATTCGAGCAAGAGTAAGAGCCGTCAGTAGCAGCTACTGACGGCTTCTCTATTTCTACTTCGCCTTGGCCCACGAACTGGCGTTCAGGCACTGCACAACGCCATCGATGATTTTCCCCAGACCGTCTCGGAATCTTTCTTCATCCACGATTTCGCGTTGCGCTACCGCTTCGGTAATGGAAAGCGCAGCAGCCGCGAACGACAACGCCGCTTCTTTCTTCTCGCTTCCCGTTCGCGTTCCGAAGAGTCCCTCGATGCCATGCACGATTGCGGGGATGAAGGCGATGCCGCGCAAAAGCTTGCTCAAAAAATTCATACTGCTCCTCTATTGTGATCTGTCCGCGTCCGGACACACGTGGGCTCACACGGCAAGAGAAAGCAAAGTGAAAGCGCCGTGCAGGTCCGCGTGTGTGGACGCGTAATGTGTGAGTTCGTGTTAGGGCCTGAGCGGAGGGCCTATAAAATCGCCCGGGCCGCGAATTCGCGATCGAGTACATCGAGCCCGTTGTCGAGATAAACGCGCTTCAGCTTCTCCGCGTAGTCCGGGTCCGTAGCCCAGTGCTTCGCCAGCGCAGCGATAAACGCCAGCGGATCATGGGCGAGCACCCGCACTTGCTCGTATGTTCTCGATTCCGTGATGATGCGGTCGCGGCAGGCAAAACACTCGGCCACTGACGAGTACTTGGCGAACCGCGCCGCCACACGGGTCATCTTTCCAGATTCGTATTCGCTCGTCGGAAACTCTGCTACTGCGTGGCGGGCGTGGGCCTTGATTCCGAAGTAGTTGTTGGCCGTGCGTGAGAGCGCGGAGCGCCCCCACGCACTTTCGAGTGCAGCCTGTGCAATCGAGACCCCGGGCGGTAGCCCGCTGGCTCGCGACGAAGCCAGCGCTGCTTGCCTCATCGCTGCAATGAACTGCCGTTTTGTCATGGACGCACCAGTCGGAGGTAGTTGATTGCGAGATTCAGCAGCGTAAGCCCGAGTCCCGCAAGAGCGGCGATTCCGGTTGCGCGCTGGACGTAGCTCTCGTGCCGCTCAACGCGGGCCTCCAGTTCACGAATGCGTCCCGGCTGGCCATTGCCGAGCAGGCTTTTCATCTGCGTCTTCAGCTCGGAAAGGTCCGAGAGCACCTGCTGTTCGAAGTCGGTCATAACGGGTAGTCAATGTGCAGCACGGTCGAGTGCTGCGAGTAGCGCGGCGGAACTGCCGAATCGAACTGCCGCAGGTAGTAGGTCTGAACGCGCGAGAGGCGCGCGACGTTGAAGCTACGTGTGGCAAACCGGCCGACCAGGTTACGGTCGGTGGTCTGCCCCCACCCGTAGTCGCTGCGCCGCACTTCAATGCCGCCGGCGGCGACCGGTTCCGCGCCCGCATCAATCCCCACCGAAATCGAGGTGATGGCGGTCACTTCGGCGTTGGGCAGATCGGCAATGAACTCCGCCGCAGAGGCCACTTCGAAGTAGCCCGTCTCGCCGCGTTCGTCGAACATAAACGCCAGCGGCTCCGCTGCGTCATTCGCGAACCTGAGGTGGTAGCGCGTGCGTCCGTCGCGCAGGTCAACGACCGTGATTTCGACTTCTCGCACAACGGCGTCGAACTCTGCTTTGCGCTTGGGCGCCTGCACCCGGACGGCGTCTCCCGGAAACACGTCCTGCGCAAACTGGTCGTTCTGCGCCGTGTACTCGCCCGACCAGTGGGGACCCGTTGTATCTTCGAGCAAGGCAAGCGCCGCCTTCTCGCATTCGGCGTAGCTTCGTGGGGCAGGCACGACGACGCGCTTTACCGAAGCGCGCACGCCATCGTCAGTGTCGCGAGCGCATGAAGCGACACTGTTTGCATCCACCGCTCTCGCAACCGCGCGGCCGAGTCCGCGGTAGGTGACGCGAATGGCTTCCTTCGAGGCCGGTACGTACTGCGGGTAGAACTGCACTTCTCCGCTATCATCGACGCGGCATTCAGCTCCCTCGCTAAGCGCCCCCACCAGGCGCGTGCGAGTTGAGCCTCCCGGCAACTGACTTCGAACTTCAGCATCCACTCCGCGCAGCAGTCGCACATAAGAGACTGCCCCGTGCATGCTGGCAGCATTGATCAATGCGTACCAGGCATGCGCCGGCGCATTGGCGATGGTGCCTGAATACAACCCCTGCGATGGAGCTGCTGCAGAACCCGGATTCGCCGGGTCAAGTTCATGCACCTCCAGCACGAGTCTGAGCTCCGCATACGGCAACTCTGCGGTGAGTCCATTGCCGTCTGCATGCCGCGAAGAATAGAACGGCTGAGGTGTCCGGTAGGGCTCCGTGGCATGCACTCTCGTAGTGAGTGCGTAACGCCGCCCCGGCATCATGGATATCGGCGTGCCTGCGGCGGAACCGCGGACGAGGGGAGACAACCGTCCGTCCGTGGTTACACGGAAACCGGCAACGCATGTGCTGCGAGTGATTTCCCCCTCGTACAGTCCACCGACGACGCAGTCGGAAGCAGAATTAATCTCGAGCTCTCCATGTTGCAGCACCAGTGCGCCGCCCAGTTCGAGTCGCTCGGCGAAGCGCACAAAGGTCTCGCCATCAAGTCCGGTTCCGCCGGAGACGCGAAGCTTTCCCGTGCTTGTCGTAATTGCTTGAACGGGGTCGCTGACAGCCCAGCGCAGCGGGTTTAACTGTGCGTCCCCGAACTCGTCTTCTACGATCCTCGACGCTCGACGCGTGAACGGCAGGTGCGAGAGCCGGAAGTCCAACGAGAGCCCGTCACCAAGGAAGTAATCTTTGACATACGCACGCGGCTCCATGCGGCCCACGACCGTCAGGTCGTTAACGGTCCGCTGCTCGCATGAAAGCTTCAAAGCCTGTGGCGACGAGTTCGCGCCGTCATCGCGAATGGTGTGCCGCACACGCCCAACCGGCTGAAGCAGTACCTTTGAATCACTCACTCGGTAACACGCGCGCACACGCCGCGCGAGGTCCGCAGCGTGCTCAGACCAGGGCCGACCGGGCCGCACAGAAAAGCTGGGAAGGACATCCAGGTCCTCGACCGTGCTGACGTCAAAGGTCGCCGGCAGCAGCGCATCGGTGATCGACTTCAGGATTTCACCGCCCTTGCGGGCGATGAAAGCCGGGCGCGGCAGCAGCATCTTTCGGTCGAGCAGTCGCTCATCGCTCAGTGCGCGCAGTTCATAACGATACGCTGGGCCGCGCTCTCCCCATCCGAGGTATTCATACCCGGGTGCGGCAACCAGATATCCGGTAAACAGCTTCGCACCACTGTTGTCCGTGAGGACCACACGTGCATCGGCCGCGGGCACAACGAATGCCGGATCGGATGAAACAATGAACGCACGCAGTTCTGAAGGCTGATTTAGCACGCGTCTAATGATGGGTAGTTGATCGGCTTCCAGCCATGCCGTGTAGTCGCACACACCCGCGGAGTCGTGATTGTCGATGGTAAGCTTCATGTTTGGTCTTTCTTGCAGGAGCTTAGAAGGCGTCCTTGGAGCGACGCCTGGAGGCGGTCAGACTGAGTCGTTCACGGGACGGACAGACAGATGAGCGATCGCGAGACACAGGAGATTGTGGAAGTGCAGCAGCGCGTTTCGGCGCGCCTGCTCGAACTGGGCTTCGGTAACGGCGAACGTGAGCGCAGCCTCGTTCATCACTTGGCCGAAATCTCTGTGCTCAGCCGCAACTTCGCCGAGCACACGCTCCCGCTGTTCCTCACGATCTCCCCGGACCACGACGATGCAATCGCTCGACTCGCTGTCTCCATCAAGTGTGATCTTGACGAAATACGCGACGCGATCAACGACGTGCAGGTCGATCTGATCGAACTCATGAAGTTTCTCAATACTGGCCGAGACTAGTAGACCGCGGCATTTACGGCAGGCAAGTAACTGCGGTAACACAGCACGGTTTGTCGATCGTAGACGTCCGTCACCGGCAGCCCGTTGAATTTTGCTGAAAGCACCGGAGCTGAGAGATCATCCGCAATCTGCACCACTGACTCGGCTTCCGTGCGACTCGCGACTTGCAGTCGCGGGTAGTAAAAGAACAACCGGCTGCCGCCCTCGTCCGCCATCACGAACAACGCGGACCACTCCTGCAAGAAACCATCTCCTTCACGGTCAGTGAACCCGACCACTCGCTGCACGCCAGATCCGCTCGGAGGCACGCCCCCGATAAGCGGCTGCGCCAGCGTGATGCGCGATGTGCTTCTGGAGACCACTCGGCCCACGTTGAACGTCACGCGCCGAATGTAATCGACATCGCTGATCCTCTCCGGCTCCGCCCACGCTCCGGAAACTCCGCTTCCGACATACCCTCGCTGACCACGATAGTCGAGGTCCACAGCTACGATGTCGCCAACCGTAAAACGCCCAACATTGCTTTCGCCGACGACGAGTTCGGCTGCGGAGGAACCTGCGAGGAGCGGAACGGCGGGTTCAACACGCGTGCCGACATGCGAATCGTCTTCCACGCGAGCCAGCACGTTCATGTGCTGCCCTCCGCCAGACAGGGCCATCTGCAATTTGCCCCACTGCATGAACTCCAACTCGACCGTCGCACTCAGTTGGGAACGAAACTGTTCCTTTACGGCACCTTGCTCTCCTCTGCGCAGCTGTTGAACAGCTGTGCCGGAGGTTCGCTTGAGATTGCGCACCCATCCAAGGTCGATCCAGGGGCTGGGCGGCGCATCGACGTCAAACTCGGTGCACAGTGCCAGATCGAACTCCGCCGTCGTTCCGGCAGTACGGCTCACGGGCGCGAAATACGCTCGCACGCCACTGCACATCGGAGACATGGCACTACGCGTAATCGTGCTCATAGCAAAACCTCCGGATAGAAGAACACGTTCACTCGTGCCGCCCTGTGCAGTTGATTGTCTTTCTGCTCTGCTGATTCAAACCGAGGTGCGGACCATCGTATGTAGGTGTCGAGGTCCAATGGTGGTGTTTGGGAAAGCTTGCGCTTTCGCGCGCAGGCTGGGCGAAGCACAGCTACCAGTTCCGCGTCCATGGCACTGATCGACCGGCCACGATCGAGGCCACCTTCGGAACTACCGGCGCTTCTGTAGCGAAACTCGCACTCAAGCTGCAAAAGCGGCCGCTCCTGCCCCTGTCCGTAGGCGGTGGCCAAAGCGCCCCAATGCAGCACGAAAGCGTCTGGCGGGGTCGATTTCCCGTCTGCCAGTTGGTTCTCTGCGACGAGCACCGCCGGACGTGGACCATCGTTGGTCAGAATTCGCCGGCTCGGATTAACGACTTCCAGACGATCACGCACGACCGCATAGAAAGTGTCTTTTGCGTGTTGCATCAGTTTCGCTCCACCAGTCGCATTCGATACAGATAGGTCACGCCTGAGAACGTGTCCGTCGCAACAGACTCCAGTTTCCAGGCACGCTCGTTTAAAACCAGACCAACAATGCACTGGAACATTTGATCCGCTCCTGCCCACTGCTGCGCCTCCACAGCAGCATCAACCGCGGTCGCAGATACCAGGACCTCGGTCGCTCCTTTCCCGTCTGAACGACGGACCACGGCAGGCGATAACACAACCTCTGCGGCCGCAACCTGTGCTATGCCGAACTCCGCCAGTGGCTGCGAGTTCACGCCCGCAAGTCTCAGCGTGATCTCGCCCCCGCCAAGACTGCGCAACATCGCGTCTGCAGCCCTGGCAAGCACCAGTCCACGTGCGCCTTGCTTCGAATAGCCGCTCATTCCTAGCCCACCTTCTGCGCGACGTACGCCGAAAGCAGCGTTCGCACGGTCGAATCGAGCAACGTGTCCGAAAAGTACTGCATGTGCATTCGATCGATGCTGTTCGCACGGATGTTCAGCGCCGGCGTCGCCATCGCGTTCTTGACGATCTGTGCGCAGGCCACTTTGACCCGGTCCGGCAGGGTACCGTAGCCTGCCTGGTAGTTGACCTCCACTTCCGCAAAGGGCACTCCCAGCGCGTTCGCGGGCAGCACGAGTTCTCCGGTTTGCGCGCAGTAGTCCACGGTTGAGGGAGTCAGGCTCACCCAACTTCCCGGCATCCCGAAAGCTTGCGAGACGGCGGCGGCCAGTTCATCCGTGCCGCCGCGCACCGCAGCATACCGGGCGCGCACGGAGGCGAACGGTGTGGTGCCGGTGGGTGACGTTTCGGCGACGATTGGAACGAGCGGAAGATAGGTCAGCCGCACTCGCCCAGTCCCGCTGACGCGAAGTCGCTCGGTGTAGCGCGCCAGGCTCAGCGTCGTCCGCCCGCAGTGAGCGTCGATTAGCGACGAGGCGGCACTTACGAGCGCCATGGGCACGGTTGGCTCAAGGCCATAGTTCTCGTAGTCCGATGGAGAAAGATAGTTCATGACTTCCACTGGCCCTCACAAGCCGCATGTACAAAAGAAAGCGACCGGCGCGCGTGAGCTGAGCTCCGCACCAGCCGGTCGCAAGGTTGATTACCGCGTGACAACGACTTTGTGGTGAGCGTAGGCCGCTCCCTTTGCCACCACGGCACCGAACTTGACCGCAACCATCTGCTGCGCGAGAGAACCGCTCATGCCCAGCTGGAACACGCGCGGATTCGGGTCCGTCAGCCAGTGGTACTCAATCATGTCTTCGGTGACGATGAAGGCCGGCAACTGCGCCGTGCCGCTGCCTGGTGTTCCCGTGTAGCTCAGCGCCCATTCCGGGATAAGCGGCAGCTCACCCGCTTGCGTCGAGAGAGTCTTCACGCGCAGTCCCGCGGCGACTTCGGTTGTGCTCAGCACAACGTTGTGCGTGTCCTTCATCTCGCGATCGATCAGGTCCAGCAGGACGGGGTTGGCGTAAATCGCCGTCGGGCGAACTTCGAAGGACGAGTTGGACACCATCTTGGCAACGATCTCCCGCAGCCCGTCGATGATGCTGTCGTCCACATCGATGTTTGTGGTGCTGCCGGCATCGGCGACCTGCCGCGCCACGCCGTAGTACTCCGTCGTGGTTGGCGCACTCAACGACGTGTCGTTTCCGTGCCACAGCGCGACATCATGCGTCCGCATGAGGCCGTCCACCGCGTCTGTCAGGTCCTTCGCCTGGAGAAATGCGAACTGGCTCTGCTGCGCACCAACCTCGACATCGAACAGGTTGTAGTTGATCTGGGAAACAAGCGCCTTCAGCGGAACGCTGCGCTCAACGCGCGTGGGCGTGCCGACCGTTGTAACGATGTTTCGCGGATCGACAAATGCAGCAGCAGCCGCAGGGGAGACGATTGCCGTCTGCTCGAAGAATCGTGACGGATGTCCGGTGGCGGGTACCTGCTTGATTCGCTGGCCGAACGCTCCCCGGCGCCGGACGATGTCGGTGATCTCGGTCTGATAACGGTTCACCTCAACAGCGCCCGGTCCAAGGAAGTCGGCCGCCCCATGCAGGTCAAGGAATTGTGCTTTCATGATTGCCTTTCGGAAGATGTTTCGTCGGCATCCTCGCCGACGTTGGAGTCAGACCCTCGAAATGTCATCCCGAGCCGGCCTCTGTTGCCGAGCGAGGGATCTGGGCTCGCTCCAGGCGCCGCAACCACGCAGTGGTAGCGCTAAAGCGCCGAAGCGAGCTTCCTTTGTGAAATACTTATCAACACGCTGTCGCCGGCGTTGTTGTTTGTGACTCTCTTCTAGATAGCGGATCGCTTACTCGATCAAGCCCGCACGCGCCATCTCGGCTTTTACGGCGACGCGCTGCTCAACGCTGAGGCTCCCGAGAGCTTTGTCGATCGTGGAGTTATCGAGCGCGCGCTCGTCCACACCGCCCTTGCTCAGCAGCATTGACGCGAAGGCGGGCATGGTTTTTCGACTCGTGTGTGCTTGGGCTTTCACTTCGCCGTTCTCGCGCTCGAGTTCGCGGATTCGCTGCTGAAGTTGTTCGAGCTCAGCGCGTTCGTCAATCGCGGCGATGATGCGGTCGATCTTGACGCTGAGATCCTGCTGCTGTGCTTCGATCCGCCCCATGGCCGCGCTCAACGCCTCTGCGGCCGCCGCCAGTCGCTCCGCTGCGGATGCAATCTGCTGTTCTGTGTTTTCGTTCATTGTTCCTCAGTCCGATCAGAGACTCGGCCGCAGAGCCGACGCTCCCGCCGGCACGAGTTCAATCCATGTATTGCGGTATGCCGCTTTGTCGCGACGCAGCAACGCCGCGCCCGTAAAGGTGAATTGCTCGATAGTCCAGACTGCGGCACTCATGTCTGCGACTCGCGCGTCGGCAATCTCGTAAGACATGCCGTGGACCTGGCGCCCGCCGCTGCGCATCTCGCGCACGACCTCGGGAAAGTCTTTCGCGTAGATGAAGCCGGTGACCTCAAGCTGCTGTGGGCCTGTGCCGCTGGGCAGGGTCGAAGGATTCTGGCCTGCGGCCTCAAACAGCTCACGCCACGGCTTCATTTCCGCACTCGTTATCACCCCGATCTTGCGGCGTGCGTCGTGTTTGTCGAAGGAAGGTGCAAAGTCGAGAGCCATGCCGAGTAACGAGGGCAACGCACGCTCCACTGCCGCGCGCGTGATCATCACCCGGTGCCCGCGAGCGCCCGACGGTGGTTTGTCGCTCGGCACGTCCACCAGCGTCAGAACGCCTCGAAACGGCACCCGGTTCGGATGGCCGACTACGTTCGGAAGTTCGAGCGCCATCGATTCAAGTTCAATTCGCATCCGCAGTCCTTTTGTCTGCAAAGAAATCAGCCCAGGGACATGCCCTGGGCTGTTGCCGAAGTTTGCGGTTCGTCACGAAGAGGAGAGATCTGGAAGCCCTCGAATCCGGCGGACTTCGTTCACTGTGAGCACGCCACTTCGCAAGAGGATCTCGTGCATCTCCGCCTGCTCGCGTTCGTTCGGCGCATCCACGTCAACAAAGACGAACTCGAGGTCGTGCCAGCCGAGCTTCTTGCCGATGACGTCGCGCGTGATGTGTTCGGCGTAAAGCCGCGCCGTCGGAACGATGGCCGTGTGGAACGCCTGCGAACCAAGCTCTGTCGCCGTTGAACGGTTGACGTCCGCTTGCAGACCCAGGAAGAGTGGCGGCAAATCGAACGCATCGGCGATGACGCGCAGCAGAAACTCCTGCCACTGCAGTCGCAGGTCCGCATCCGTGCCGCCAGCGAACCGCAGCACCTCCGGGCGCGTCTCGACCGAGAGGATCGGCACGCGGCCGGTTCCTTCGATTTCGTCCTGCCACCAGCGGATCAGCCGTTCGTGGTTCGTCGGACTCAGGTTCTGAAGCCACAACGCGTACTGCACCACTGAATTGGAGGCCAGCCTCGCCGCATACCGGTGCGCCGTCAGGAACTCGTTGATGGTCTCGAAGGCAACCTCGACCCGGCCGAGTCCGAATGGAGTGTGAGTCCGCGGGTTCAGCCGGATGTACATCAACTCATCATCGTTGAGTGTTACGTTGCCTTCCGGACCGAACCGGCCCGTGCTTTGCACGTAGCGCGGAGACGACGGTTGCCCATCCCAGTCTGCGCGCATGCGGATGGTTGCGCCGTCAACCGGCCAAAGCACGAGCGGCCGATTGCGGTCACCCGTCAGCTGGATCTCCGCTGCGCCGAACCCACCCACGATTACATCCTCGAGCACCTGTTCACTGAAGGAGCGGAACGAGTCATCAACGTTCGGTGCGTCAAGGTTGTCGGTCAGGATTCGGATTCTCTCTTCCAGTCCTGGGCCGCTATCGGCGGCACGCCCGTTTTTCGGTTGTACGCGCCACCGCATTCCGGCAATCCGGTCTTTGATTGTGTTGATGGCTTTGCGTGCCACCGGCGTCTCGGCGAAACGGCGCAGGTTCGCCGGAGTCGTTTTCGGAAGCGCATCCGCTCTTGGCGTATACGAGTTCAGGATGGATGGCAGCGGAGCCGTTCGCCGGGCGTTCGCCTTTGCAGCCGTAAACTCCGACGCTCCAGGTCCGTCCGGATGCAGGCTGGACACACGTCCGCCTATGCGGCGCAATGCGCCGCGAAATGATTCGCGTATCGTCATGGGTTCTCTTGAAAGGGGAATGACGGAGGCTTACAGCCTTAGTTCTGTTCTTGCAGTCTCTGCGATTCGTGCCAGGTCAGCGACCGTCGCCACCTGGACTCCAGTTCGTACGAAGGTGTTCAGCGCAAATCCTACGCTCTCGTCCTCGCGGTCAAGGTCATCTTCTATGATGGCCGTCAGTTCCGACTTGGCGTTTTCGAGGCGCGCGATGCCCTCGCGTAACTGCGGGAAGCTGAACGCCAGCACTTTTGCGGCGTCGATGTCGGTTGCGAGCGATACGGCATGGAACATACGAATCACGCCGTTCGGACGGTAACCGCAATCGATCCGTAAGGGATCGCCACGGTGCGTATACTGCGAAGCAGCGATGCGCTTCCGCATGTGATCCCAAACGCCGTACTGCTCGAAGGTGTCGCGCATCTGGCCGAAGATGATCTGCCTTCCCGATCGCTCCCTCGCGCCACGGCGCCTCGATTCGAGATACATCTCAGCCAACCTGCCCAACTCGGCTTCAGGAGACTCCGTGAGGACAGCAGTCGATGGCGACAGCTGAAGCGCATTCGAGGCCCAGTCAGGTAGCTTCGTCAAAAGGGTCTGCCGGTCCGTGACATCCGCGAGTCGCGCCCGGATGTCCGCTTCAAGTGCTTCGAACAACTCGGCATTGAAGGTAGCGTCCAGGCATTTGGCTCTGCGCCAGTCACGCGTGAATCGCACATCCGCGAAACCAGACTCCGCCTCGAGCACAACCACACCAATGTTCGTCCACTCACCCTTGACGATGTCAGGGACGTAGCGAATAACGAAAAACTCGCATTGGCGTAGTGACTTCATGCTTGGCTTTACAGTTCGGTCTAGTTCAGCATCCGAGAAAATGAGCTCTCATTCGCTTCCGTTGTGAGCTGTCCCCTGTATCCTGTCACCTGTACCACCCACCGCGGAAACGGATTCCGATTCGACTTGCGAAAGCTGTCAATAAGCTCTCTTACGCGTTTTCTGCGCGCCAACAGCGTTGTGACCAGTCGCTCGATGTCGTCCCAGTCGCCGTACCACTCGGGAGGGATTCCGTCCGCACACTCCCACACAGCCGCGTCGTCGATTGTCTCTATCCGCGACAGCCATGGTTCGAACGAGTCCCAACCGGTTACATGCGCATACACGGAATTCCATGCATACACGCCTCGCAGTGGCGCATCCGGGAAGTTCCACTCGCCGGCGTTGAAGCAGTAACCCTGGTCGATGAACGTAGCCCTGAACTTACGCTCGCGGCTCAGCTTCCAGAATGCGGCTTGTCTGCCATTCGCGTTGCAGGTCCACTTATCCAGCGCGAGCATCCCCGCAAACTCATCGAGGTTGCGTACGCGATCCAGCATTCCCTCCGGCAGATAATCGAGTATCTGGCCGTCGAGCGGGTCCACAACGTAACGTGACCCGTAGCTCAATCCCGGCTCGCAAGGCAGGGTCCGCCCCGCAAGTTGGATCGTCAGTTCGGGGCTGTTCTTCGCGAGCCAGTCACTCACGTACACCACTTCGCTCGCAGGCACGGGCAATCCAATGCGTTCGGACAGTCGCGATGCCAGCATTTCGTTCGCGAGAACACGAAGGTGCTGCGGGTTGTTCTTGAACTTCACAACGTAGAAGTGTCCGTCCTCAGCGCGCATCAAGTGCGACTGTGCACCGCCGCGCATACGGCGAACGTGTTGGACGGCCTGCGTTGGCATCTACTCGCAATTTTGCCAGCTTTCTGCTCGCGTGTCGCCCCGCGTTCTCTTCAACTAGACCCTGAACGTCGCCAGTTGCAGTCGGCCTGTTGGTCTGCCGGCTGTGAGTTCGCGCACTTCATGTGCAATCGCCAGCGCCATCACGCGGTCATCATGGCTCCCGTTTGCCGCCGCTGCACATCCGTCCTTGCCTCGCACGAACGTGCGGCACTCTTCCAGCACGCCCCTGCCATTGATCAGCATAGGTTCGGTAACCAGGATCGCTGCCAGCCGCTCGATAATCCTGGGCTTGCTCGCAGCCGACGTCAGCCATCCTGCTTGCCCGTTCTGCTCGAAGACGTTTTCGTACCGCTCGCTCGTGTGCAGATACGCGAGCACCGCATGACCGTGGTTGTTTCGCTCCACTGCCACGAGGGCGTCGTTGTACTCGCGCGCCAATCGGGCGACTCGCACCGCGAGTTCCGCCGGAGTGAAGTGACCGCGCAGTTCCGCGCACTGTAGCCCGGTACTGCGCTCCACCACCTCCGCGCAGGCGTAGTCGCCATCGGTCCCGCCTCCAGCGGGATCCACCCCGATGACGTACTCGCCTGCGGTCGCCGGTGGCCACCAGATCAATTCACGTCCGTTGTCGCGGCTTTCCGTTGCCTCACACACTGCCGACAACCTTCGCTCAATCGCGCTCGAGTCGAAGACGCACTCCCCCGAGGTCAGGAAGCACGACACAGGGTCCTCCGCGAACTCCTGGCTTGCGAGTTTGCCGAAGTTTCCCTGCAACTCTCGCCGGAATGCAATCTGTTCCGGTGTAAGGTCGTGTAGCCGAATGAGTTGCTTCTCTTCAGTGGTTAGCGATTCCGTATCCAGAGACCGCCGCACATAGCTGGGTTCCCACCACCACGGTGCGAAGTGCCGGACGTAACCTGTTTCTTCGGCGCGCATCCACTCTTCGTAGAAGACGCCGCCTGCGCCTCTCGGCGTGGACTCCAGGACGATCTCCCCATCCGGCGGAACTGCCGCACGCAGTGAGGCTAGCGTTTCGCTGGCATCGCCGGACCAGCGGGCTACCTCCGAACAATGCAGGTTCTGAATGGTGAGCCCGCGTCCGGCGTTAGGGTCCGCCGCAGTTTCAACGCGGTACTCGCTATCGAGTCGCGGAAACACAATCTGGCGGACATTGGCGCGAGAGGTGGCTAGCACTCCCTCTCGCAGCGCGACATCGAGGTTCTCGAGGAATCGGTGCACGATGCGGAAAATCTCTTCCGCCGAGCGCTGGTCATGCGCCACCTGCACCGTAAGCGTTCCCGGTTTTGTGATCGTCGAAACGAAGAACCGCGCGGCCACGTATGTTGTCAGGCCTAACTGCCTTGCCTTGAGCACGATGTTCCGTCTGCCACACCGTGCCGCGAATTCCCTTTGCGCACGATTGGGGGTCAGCGGCACCAGGCGGCCTGACTTTGTTCGAATCCTGAGTAATCCCTCGATCAGCACGTCGCGTAGCTCGCGCCCGTCAGCACATCTTCGGTCGAGGTTTTCTCCGAAGTGTTTCAGTAAGGAAAGTTCACTAGTTGTAGTTACTCGATTGCTGCTCACAAATGAAAAGCCGGCCATCTGGCCGGCTCAGACTGATGACAAACCGTCGGTTGCCGCTTTTGCTACCGCGGCGCAACCTCGTACGCGCGCATGAAGTCGTCCACGCTCTTGACGTACACCGGAGCGAAATCGACAACGGGTCGGCGGGACTCAATCAGGTCCATCGCCTCTTCTCTGCCCTTTCCCAGGGCACGGAGCACCGCCAGCGCCATCATCGGCGCGCGGTGCACTCCCGCAGCGCAGTGAATGAAGAGCTTCGAATCAGGATTGTCCAGTGCTTCGAGTGCGAAATCCACGCCCCGCTGAAGCACGCTTGCGGGCTTCGGCTGGAAATCGTCGTCGACAGGGTTCCACAGCACCTCTACTCCATATGGCTCGGCCAGCGGAGTGTCATCAAACTCGATCTGCATGTCGATGATGTGCGTGATACCCGCGCTCACCACCTCTTGCATCTTCGCGTCATTCCAGATGCCGCCGCCGACCGCGATGCGGTCGGTAACCCAGCTCATATCCATGATTACGCTCTCGTTTCCTGACCCAGGCGACACGCCTGTGCTACGCCGCTTCAACCACTCAGCTTTTCCAACAATGTTCCGCCTTGCCGACGAGTCATTCCCGACCGCTATACAAACTGTGTGGATCGCTGTCGCATTACAGAACGTGGCGCCCGCGAACAGGTATTTCCCTGGTCAGATATATGAATAGCAAACCTACTGTGATTCTGTCGCGGGTGCGATGTTTGCCTCGGAACCGTTCATCGGCGCCAGACCGAGTCTTTGCAGCAAGATTGCGGCAAGTGTATCTGGCTGGTGGGAAGCACCGGGTTCCGGGACCTCCATCAGCTTCACCAGGTCAAATAGGAACTTCGCCGCCTGCGTGTTTCCGCTTTCTGCCTGCGCGATCAATCCTTCCACGATTCTCGTAGAGCTTCGGATCACCATCGACGCCACCGCCTGTCGCACCTGTGCAGCATCGGGAGGAATCGGGCTGGCCGTGACTTCCAAGCTATGAACTACAGCCTTCTTTCTCGGCATAAACAAAACGGGCGCGACTCGCGCCGCGCCCGCCTTTTCTCTCACTTTCAACTTCAGGATAGCAAATCGCCATGGTTGAATCCGACAATACGGACACAAGTTTATTTCCCTACAAATCAACCGATTACACACAACCTCGTCTGTTGAGCCCCTTGACAGGCAGTGGCGCGCGCAGCCGGCTTGCGCCGTTCTGGCTTCTGTAGCTGTTCCTGAACGCCCTCTCCGCAACTGCCGTCACGCAGCAAATCGTAGTGCAGCAGGACCGCAGTTAGCCTGTCCAACGCTACCGGATACCTGCGCTCCACCGTCCGGCGAGTGCAACCCAGCAAAGTTGCGGTTTCATCGTGCGTGTATTCCTGTAGCACGATGCGTGAAAGCAGTTCGCGCGAGGCGGCGTCCAGCTTTTCGACACAGCGTTCCATGTCGTGCACAAAGATGACCACGTCTTCGAACGTGTGCATGCGGTAAGAGGTCACCTTTGCTCGGAATATTTCGCGGCCGAGCACCGACGGCAGGCGCCCCAGCTCGCATGACAGCCGGAAATAGCGGCGCAGCAGTGCAATCGTCCTGTCGCGATAGATGGAGAGCTCAGGAGCCGGAAGCACAGGTACTTCGAACTGGCGTCCTCTCATCCACGGCTCCCTTCGCAGCAGGCGTAGAGTTCAGCCATTCGGACCGGCTTCGGCGGCTTCCGCGTGGGTTCGCAAGTCTGCACGCCCGCGACTCCATGCTGTGGCTCTCCGACCGGCCTGGGCAGCGATCCGGCACGCGCCACCTGTGCCATCTTTCGGAAGCATCCGAAGCAGTACACAGCCGAGTTCGCCGCGGGCCGAATCAGCAAACCTCCGCAGCATTCGCAATACTTCAGTTCCATCCTTATGACCTGCCCTCTCATAAATCCACTCCTTGCAAAAGAAAAAGGCCCTGCGTAACGGCAACGTGCCGTCCGCAGGGCTCGTTTGTATTACGACGACCTGCTCGAACTATTTAGTTTGCGACGGGAAACCTGGACGTATCGTTAGCCGGTGTAGCGCGGCTCCGATCTGTGGCTGAAGTATCCTTCTTCGTAACCGGACTTCAGTACCCGGCCATTCTGAACCACAACCGACAATCTGCCCGTGAAGTGCAGCGATCGCAGAAGGCTCTCCAGCGAGGCTGAGAGAACCTCCGCATTGCGTATTTTCTTCCTGAACAGGCAGAACACATGATCTTCGTCGAGGGGGAGACTGGACATCTGCATCGTACCGCCTTATTGCCTGGGGTTCAAAATTTTAGCTATTGATGATTCGGACGATATAACTGCAAGCTGTCAGCCGTCAATACCAAAATATGTCTGCGCGCAAAACGCGCTTGATTCATGTATATCCAAATGATATAACACGCCGTGAGACATGAAATTCCGCACCCTTCAGGATAATCTTCGCCGGGAGCTGCTGAAACGCATCGACGCCGGCGAACTTACCGGCTTGAAGCTGGCACATCTCACTGGTTTTCAACAGGCGCACATCTCCAACTTCCTCAACTGCAAGCGCGGTCTCAGCATTGAAGGTATGGATAAGGTGCTCGCCGTCCAGAAGATATCCGTCCTGGACCTTCTCGACCCTGCTGAGGTGAACAAGCGCGCCAGCATTCCCGCCCCAAGCAATGACGAGTTCGAAAACATACTTCTCGTCGAGGGAACGATCGCAGCGGGCGAGCCTGTAATCACCAGCGAGAACGTCAAAGATGTGCTGAAGTTCAAGAAGAACTTCTTGAAGCGGTTGCGGCCCGAGTTGGAGACACCACGCGACAACTGGCACAGGTTCGTGCTCGTTAAGGTTGACTCGCGCGATGGGATGAGCATGTACCCGCGGCTTCTGCCCGGCGCTACGGTCCTCATCGACCGCCATTACAACTCCCTGAAGTCATACCGCAAGACCGAACCCAACATGTATGCGGTGAGGAAGGAGGGCGGCTGCACGATCAAGTATCTGGAATATCAGGGCCAGAACCTTATCCTTCGTCCGCACAATCAGGCATATCCCGTTGACGTGATCCCAATGGAGGAAGGCAAAACCATTGCTGATTACATCGTTGGCAGGATCTGCCACGTCTCGATTGAGACCTAGCAGAGCAGCTGCCTTCCAGCTGCTACAGCCCCAAAACGTGTCGGTTTTTGTCTGCTATCATCGTTTTCGTTGCAGTCCCGTCCCTTGAGTTCATCGGAGGACAAATGAACGGAGAAATTCCCAGCATCCCGCTTGGATCTCGGCGCAATGAGGATATCGCGCTGGACATGATGAAGTTCATCGCAATCACTACTGGGGTTGGAAAGACAGGCTCGCCAGGCGCGGGGTTCCAGGGTGGGACCGTTGCAAGGGCTGAGGATTACGCAGCTCACCTGCTGGATCTCTACAATCGTTGCCTTGCAGCAGTGGAGCGCCGCAAATAACGATACGCGCTATTTAAGTCCGTTCAAAGCACAGAAAAGCCGCGGCCAGCCGCGGCTTTCAATTTGATATCGACTGTCTAGCGCCGGCGGCTGACCTTCTTCGCCGTTTTCCTTGCGCCGCCCTTCTTTGCAGCGGATTTGCGCGCACCGCCCTTTTTGGCTGCGGTACGGGATCCACCTTTCTTTGCGGCAGTCTTCTTCGCAGCCTTCTTGGCCGCCTTCTTCGCAGCCGGTCGTGCGGTCTTCTTGGCGGCCTTCTTCGCCGTTTTCTTTCCGGCAGTCCGCTTTGCGGCCTTTGCGCCGCCTCCGCGCTTGGCTGCTCGTCCGCCGGCCGCTTTGCGCGGTGCAGCTTTCCGCGGCGCAGCTTTACGGGACGCTTTCGCAGGCTTCCGCGCTGGCACAGCTTCGGCTTCGACTTCTTCTTCCTCTTCCTCGTCCGCTCCGGTGTCGGTGATGGCAGGAGTGGACTCGGTCATCTCCGGCTCCTCTTCGTCGCCGATTTCTTCTTCTTCCTCTTCGTCGTAATCCTCTTCTTCTTCCTCTAGCGTGTCGTCGTAGCCGCCCGCATCGCCGTATTCGTCATTGTCATCGTCACGACCGTAGAGGGTATCGTTGTCATAGAAACGCATGTCTCCTCCTGATGTCTGCCAGGCTCCGCGCTTGAATTGCGAAGCCGCACGCATTGGGCCCAACTGCAACGACAGCAAACGCGGGCGTACCGCGCGTGCCGTATGATTCCGGAAACCAGTAACCGGCGCGGATTATAGCACAGCGTTTTCGATGTCCAACACAACCATGCCTCCGATGCAAAGCCGCAGAGACATGGTTGCACTTGGCTTCATCGTCGGCCCATCCGAACGCGTCTAGGCGTGGATTCCGCAGCGATATCCTATCGCGCCAGGGCTATCCGGCGGTCTTGCGTTTCGCCTGCTGTGCAGTGCTTTTCTTTTTCGACTGCCGCGGTTTGGTAGCGGATGCGCGCTGATTGCTCTTTTTGTGCGATGCAGCCGATCTCACCGTCTTGCCCTTCGTGCCTCGGCCCGCAGTAGCTGTGCTCTTGCCTTTTGCCTCGCGACCTTTGGAGACCACTTTTCTCGGCTCATCGTCACCCGCGTCAGCGGCAGGGCGGTAGATCTTCACCACCCGTCCAGCGCGCAGGCTGTTCCCGCGGATACCGTTCCACTTGCGAAGTTTGTCGGCCGGAACACCGAAGTCATCAGCAACGGAAAGCACTGTGTCGCCACGCCGTACCTTGTACCGGGTGGCAGTCTTGGAGAATGCGAGTCCCTCGCCTTCTGCGCGCCTGCCGGGTGCCACTGGGATTACCAGTTTGGCGAGAGCCAGCGGACCATCTTCAGAATCGAGATCATTGGCCCGGGCGATTGCTTCCTTCGTTGCGCGATAGCGTTTCGCGATGCTGGCCAGCGTGTCGCCGGACGCGACGCGGTGGTAACGCCACCACACTCGCATTTCCTTCGGAATGGAAGCGATTGCGGTCTGGAATTTGTCCTTCGTCCCGACAGGCAAACGCAGCTCGAATTCCATGTCCTTCGGCGTCGTCATGCGCAGCAGGCTGGGATTGAGTTCCTGCAAAGTGTTGACAGAGCTGTCAACACACTCGGCCACCAACCGCAGATCGACGGGGTAGTCGATGGTAACGCGGTCCACCTGAATGGGCGGTTCAGGTTGAAGGTTTTCCAGGCCGTACTGAGCGGGGTTCTTCGAGATGATCGTGATTGCCAGAATGATCGGGACGTAATTGCGCGTTTCCTGCGGCAGCACGCCGCGCCGATATAACTCCCAAAAATCGGCGTACCCGGTGCGCTGGACTGCGCGCTGCACATTGCCCGGCCCGGAGTTATAGGCCGCCATCGCCAGGTACCAGTCCCCGAACTGGTGATAGAGGTCCTTCAGGTGGCGCGCGGCGGCACGTGTTGACTTTTCCGGGTCCTGTCGCTCGTCCATCCACCAATTCCGCCGCAAGCCATACCCGGAACCTCGGCTGGCCATGAACTGCCACATGCCGCGTGCACCGGCTCGCGAGAGCGCCAGCGGGCGGAATCCGGATTCCGCCTGAGCCAAATAATAGAGGTCCTGCGGCACGCCCTCTTCCTTCAGGGTCTTCAGGATCATGTCGCGGTATCTGCCGCCCCGGCGGAACCCCATCTCCAGCGATCCTCGCCCGCGAGACGAAAAGTACGAGATGTAGCTCGCGACTACTTCGTTGATCACCAGCGGAAGGTCCGAGACGGTGGTCCGCACTTCCTCAGCGGCCTTCGCCCGGATATTCGGATCGACGGGGAACGTGACCTCGTTCGCTTCGTCGATCGGCGCCGGTTCGGACTGCTGTTCCGTGAAACCGTCACCCTCTTTCAACGCCAGAAGTTCGAGGGTGTGCACTCCCTCTACGATCTTGTCGAACTCGTCCTGCAGCCGGTCGTCTGAACGCACGTCCGGCACCCCTTGCAGCAGGATGTTGAACGCACGGTCGAAATTCTCTTTGGCCGCCTCGAGGTGGCCTGCGGCATAGTTCGCCTGTCCCGCCCGGTATTCCTTCTCGACGCGCTCGATCAATTCCTCGACGGGGTCGGGCTTTCGCGTTATCTGTTCCTCGATCTTCGGTTCGGGACGGGCGTGCTGTGTGATGGCGGGAGCCAACGCCTTCGCCGGCGGGGAAACAGTGCTTTTTTTCTTTCCGGTTGTCTCGCAGGACGTCAGCAGGACAGCCGCGCCCAGCACCGGGATCAAAAAGTGCCTTCTCAACCTCGTCCTCTCTTGCGGGCGCCGCCAACCCGGGGATGGACTGCTAGTCTTTTCAGTTCTAGAACTTACGAAATCCTAAAGCTGCAGCTCACGTTGGGTCAATCAAGCAAACGTCTTACCGTATGGTTACGCCTTAGGCCCGGTCGAGCGCCTGTTCGAGGTCTTCAACCAGATCTGCCGCGTGTTCGATGCCCACAGAAAGTCGGACTGTTGCCGGTGACACATCCAACAGTTCGAGCCGCTCCTTGCTAAGTCCATGATGCGACGTCAGTACGGGGTACGAAACGCTCGACTCCACCCCACCAAGGCTTGGCGCCAGATACCACAACTTCAGCGCGTTGATGAACCGCTCCGCCGCCTTTCCCCCACCTTTCAGGTCGAAGGAGACCATCATTCCGTAATCACTCATCTGCACGCGCGCGGCCTCGTGACCTTCCGTCTCCTCGAAGCCGGGATACATGACGCGGCTGACCTTCTTGTGCTCCCGCAGGAACAGCGCGATGATCTCGGCGTTCTCGCATGCCCGTGAAACGCGCAACTCCAGCGTCTTCATGCCCCGGATGAGCATGTAGGACGCCGCCGGGTCGAGGCACCCGCCAGTGATCTTCGTCATCTCGCGCACTGCGGCCATCGCTTCCTTAGACCCGACTACCGCCCCCGCGGTCACGTCGCTGTGACCGCCCAGGTACTTCGTTGCGGAGTGAATCACCATGTCCGCTCCGAGCGCCAGCGGCTTCTGCAGGATGGGGGTTGCAAAGGTGTTATCCACAATCACTACAACGTTGTACTTCCGTGCAACAGCCGCCAGTCCTTCCAGGTTTACGCATCGTAATGTCGGATTGGTCGGCGACTCGAGGAACAGGACCCGAGTTCGTCTCGTGATGAATCGGTCGATCCTGCTGAGGTCCCGATACGGCACAAACCGGGTCTTGATGCCGAAACGTTCCAGCACCCCCTCGAACAGCTTCAGCGTGCCGCCGTAGATATCAAGCATCGAGACAATCTCGTCCCCTGCCCGGCACACAGACATGATCGCTGCAAACGTTGCCGCCATCCCGCTGGCGGTTACGACGCAATCCTCGCCACCCTCCAACGCCGCAATCTTCTCCTCGGCCGTCCGCGTCGTCGGGTTCGCGTACCGGGTGTATATGTACGCGTCGGACCGGCCCTCGTTGTAGCGCTTGAGCTCATCCACGTCCTTGAACGCGAACACGGATGACAGCGTTATATCGGCCGTTACTGCGCCGTTCCGGCCGTGGCGGTCTTCGCCCGCGTGAATGCAAAGGGTCTCGTCCGATGAGGTGCGGTGGTTTTTCATGTCGGCTCCGATGGCCTGATTGTAACAACCCGCGCAGCCGCAGCCTGTGTGTGCCGGTCTTCGACCGGCACCGCCGCATTGGAGATTGTCCGCCAGAGACGGGCTGCTGACCAAGACCAACCAATAACGAGTACCGACCAACAACAAAAACCCCGGCGTATGCCGGGGTCAAGGTTGGAGGAAAGCGAAAGCTACCAGGTCAATTTCAACGCGAACTGGAACTGTCGCGGGTCGAAAGCGGCCGTCGGACGTCCCGCATCGGTATACAGCGGGTTCACGTCCGCCACATTGAACCGGTTCAACACATTGAACTGGTCCACCATGGCGTCCAGCGCCACGCGCTCCGTCAGCGGTATCCTCTTCGAGATTCTCAGATCGGTGAATACCGTCGTCGGGCGAAGCCCCGCGTTGCGTGCCAGGTTGCCCTGGAACGTGCCGTTTACGAAGCACGGAGGCTGGAGGAAGCCCGTCGGCGAGAAGTTCGACGGTACCGCCGCGTCTCCGCAGGCGTTCGTTGGGGTGCCCGCAGGCACGATCAGCGGGCGATCAGTTCCCGTGGTGAAGTCGAAGTTCCGGTCGCTGCCCACGATGATGTTGAAAGGCCGCCCCGAATTCACCTCGATGATGGGTGCGAAGGTCCACTCACTGAAGACCTTGCCCCAGAACGACTGGCCCCGATTTCCGGTCGAGATGACGCTGCTGAATACGAACCGGTGACGCTGATCGAACAGCGAGTTCGAACGCTCCAGGTCCGGACGGTAATTGTTAGCCGGGACCAGCGGGGACTGCAGGTCCGTGGAATCGTCAATCGTATGCGACCACGTATACGAGGCCAGGAACTCGTATGCGCGGCTGAAGCGCTTCCGTAGGTTGGCCGTGAATCCGTGGTAAACCGAGCTGCCGTTCGAGAAGTTCGCCGGCATGTCGCTGAACGGAACCGGCACGCCCAATCCGAGACCCGCCTGGCTCAGCACCTGGTTTACCAGTCCAAGGCATGGGGCAGGCACGAACGGCGTCAATGACGGGTTCACACCGGACGGGCGGAAGAAGCTCGCCACTGCGGCAGGGATATACGGTCCTGCGGGACCAACGCCGCACTGGTCAACCAGCAACGGATTGGCCTGGAAGTTCGCCTTTGCCGCCGCGGGGACCGCGGGGTCGGCAAGCGCGTTCTGCCAGTTCCGCACCAGCAGGTCCGTTCGCACGGTGTTTGTGTTGATGGGCCGGTTCAGGTGGCGTCCGCCGTTGAAGTTGTATTCAAGGCTTACCGCCATGTTGTTGCCCAGGTCGTGCTCAAACGTCAGGTTCGCCTGGTTCGCGTACGCGAATTCGAAATCCTTAGCCACCGGGAACCCGAACGGCTGCAGCACCAGCGGCACGCCCGCGCTCAGGTAATTCTGGTTCACCCACACCGAGTTCGGCAGGAACGGATCAAACCGTTGCTCCTGCGGCAGATATCCGAAGCCTGCGGGCAAGCACCCCAGCGTTCCGCGGAACACGTTTGTCGCCGTCAACGCTCCAACACTGCAAGCCGTCGGACGTCCACCGAAGAGAACGATCTGAGGCGCTTGTGCGCCATCGGCCACGTCGCTATTGAAGGCGAGTCCGAGCAACGGATGGTCGTAGAACAATCCATACGCGGCGCGAATCACCGTCTTGCCGTCCTTGAACGGATCCCACGCAATACCGATGCGCGGCGCAACATTGTTGTAGTCGCGCGGAATGCCCTGCGTGATTCCAAGCACATCCTGTGCGCGTTGCGACAGTTCGTTGATGGCTCGGAATGTCGGCGTGAACTCAACGTCATAACGCACGCCGTAATTCAGCGTCAGGTTCGGCGTCAAACGCCACGAATCCTGCGCGTAGAACGCCAGAATCTTGTTCGTGAACTCGTCGTGCGGATTGCCCACGCCCTGTACGAAGTTCTGAGGCAGCCCAAGACCGTACGCCTGTACTGGCGAGAAAGCCGGGAACGGCGACGGGAACGGATTTACGGCACCGAAGTTGAATAACCCGCCGAAGTTGACCGTGAAATCCGCCTGTACAGGCAGGTAGTTGATGTCGGTGCCGAACTTGAACGTGTGCTTTCCGGTGCTGATAGCGAAGTTGTCGACGAACTGGAAGCGCTTTTCGGTTCGGCGTACGAAGCTGAAAGGCTCGCGCCCGAAGAACGCGTAACCAGGAATCTGCACGCCGACCTGTCCGCCACGCGGGTCACGCGAGAACGTGTAATTCAGACCGCGTCTCGATCCCTGGAAACGGAGTTCGTTGACCTTGTTGCTGCCGATTGTCCAGGTGTGCTGTGCCTGCGCCATGAAGTCGCGGAAAGTCTGTTCCGAAGTGCGCGAGTAGGCATTCTGCCCGAAGTTTTGCGGACCCTGTGCGTTCACCTGTATGCCCGTTGCCGTGCTCGGACTTACACCCACTCGAACATTCAGGTTCTGCCGTTCCGTTAACCTGTGATCCAGTCGGAGCGAGTAAATGCTCGTGCCTTCCGATACCGGGAAGTTGCCCACGACCGATTGCAACGGCACGAACGACTGCGGCAAGCCGACGAGCGGCTCCGTCGTGCTGAGCGGCGGGAAGAAGCCGCCAACACCCGGCAGTTGGCCGGTCAGCGCGACCGCAGATGCCGCCCCTGCGAGTCGTATGTACTGCGGTAACAGAGGAGCGATCGCAGGATTGGTCTGGTTTGACTGGATGAAGTTGATTTGCTGCTGGGTCAGGAAGGCCGTGCCGGAAGGCGTCTGGAACGGCAGGAGGTCGAAGTTGTTTTGCCCAATTGTCGAGAAACCAGTTTCCTGCCTGCGCGTCGTCTCGTACGAGAAGAAATAGAACGTGCGGTCCTTCACGACAGGGCCGCCGAGCGTCAGGCCCGCCTGCACTCGCGTGTATGCCGGGTCGTCAACCGTGCTGAACGGATTCACCGCCTGGAATCTCCGGTTGCGCAGATAGCCGAAAGCGGTACCGTGGAAGCTATTCGTGCCGGAGCGCGTGATGATGTTCACCACACCGCCTGACGCGCGGCCATACTCAGGCGCATAGCTGTTCGTGACGATCTGGAATTCCTGGACGGCCTCTTGCGAGACGGTGGACCGGATACCGTTCGTGGAGTTGTCCACCGCGTCCGCACCATCCACATTTACCAGGTTTCCGCGAGCACGCTGTCCGCTAAAGTTCAGTCCGGAGGTTGGAGCTGCGCCGATGGACGGCGCAACGTCGCGGGCAAGCTGGGAGTTCGTCAGCGCGAAGTTGATGTAGTTGCGCCCATTGATCGGCAGGTTATCGATGCGGGTCTGGTCCACAGTCGTAGTGGAGGACGTCCGCTGCGTCTCCACCAGTTCAGTTTGGGCGGTCACCGTCTCGACTTCCGATGCCGACGCAATCCTCAGTGTAACTGGAAGTTCCGCACGCTGCCCTACGGTGACTGTAACGCTCTGCGCGTGCAAGGTAGCGAAGCCAGGTGCTCCGACCTCAACCGTATATGCTCCGGGCGGAAGCACCAGAAACTGGTACTCGCCCGCGGTGTTGGTCGTCACCGTACGCTGGATATTGCGGGATGGATTCCGCACCGTGACCGTCGCGTTGGTCACAACCGCACCATTTGGATCGCGAACGGTGACGTGCAACTCAGCCGTCGCGGCGGATTGCGCAAGAGCAAGCGAAGACAGTAGTACCACGACGACTAAAGAGACCAGAAACTTCTTCATCAAATTGTCACTCCGAAATTTCGCTCAGGCCCGTTCCGGCAGTACCCCACGCACTAACCGGAAGCCGCGTCGACGCATACTACTCACCCCACGGGACGCTTCGGAGTTTGTACACCAGCGTTCCCTTGCGCGCAAGTTAAGCGTTAGGTTCGGCCAAGCCACCGGGACAGGGCAAGTCGAAACCTCGCCACGCGACATATGCAGCATCTCTGGATTCGTCTCTAATGAACAAAGATTCAGGAAAGTTGGAATCGGCAATTAGCGGTCAGCACTCAGCGGTTAGCAGTTCGAGTGGGCCCCCTGAAGTGAGACACAGATCCCAAGCACATTTCGCGGAAAGGCCGCGGCAACAATCCGGCTATCCGGATCAGCAGCAGCGCCTGGCTGCCAAGGGTCCTAGCACATCGCTGGCAAGTACGCTAATCAATGCCAAGAAGCCGGTGGGGACATTACCGATTACAGTTCCGCGATTAGAATTTGCGATTACGCGAGTACCCGATTACCCCGGTTCTCAATCCCAACCCTCTCGGAACCAATCGTTTTGATCGCCCATGCCATTCGCGGGGTATTGTGCGCGATTCCCACCCGTCCTTCGCGGTCGAGAAGGATAAGTCCGCCATGGCCGTTCAGACGCCGTTTGAGATACGCGATTGCCTCTTCAGCAGCCGTCTGCGGCTCGGTTCCAATTAAGACGCGGTCCACCGTCCACTTTCCGAGGACGAGCTTCATCATGGCCTCTCCCCAACCCGTCGTTGAGACGGCGGCACTCTCGTTGTCGGCGTAACACCCGCAACCAATCAACGAAGAGTCGCCGACACGGCCAGGCATCTTGTTCAGCGTGCCCCCGGTCGAGGTGGCCGCGGCTATGTTGCCTTGGGCATCGAGCGCAACCGCGCCAACCGTGTCGTGTGAACTCATTGGAGAACTGACAAACTCGGAAGGAGTCTCGAGCTGCACCTGGTCTTTCGCGTTACGCAGTCTCTCGACTTCGCGCGGTATTACCAGTTCGGAGTTGTCGATCAACTGGATGCCATGCTCGGCGGCAAACCGTTCTGCGCCATCAGCGACGAAGTACAGATGTGGACTCTCTTCGAGCACCTTGCGTGCTGCACGGATCGGGTTCCGTACGCGTTCCACGCAGCCTACCCCGCCCGCCCGCAGCGTGGCGCCCTCCATGATCATGGCGTCCAACTGCACCTTGCCGTCGTGGTTCAGGAAGCTGCCACGCCCCGCATCGAAGGTCTCGTCATCTTCGAGCACGACCACGGCCGCTTCCACGGCCTCGACCGCCGTGCCGCCGCGCTCGAGCACGCGCCAACCCGCAGCCAGCGCGTTGCCTACGCCAAGCCGGTGTGCTTCCACTGCGTCATCAGGAATGGCCCACGCGCCGCCGTGAACCACCAAAACAGGCCTATTTCCCAAACTCTTGTCCCTTTATCCGGGGGATTGCAAACTGAGCATCATAGCGCGGACGCGACACTTCGGCCAGTTCTGAGAACCAGCGATTAGCAAACCCCTTTCGCCGCTGAGCACGCTGAGAAACACTGAGACGATGGAACGCTTTATTGGGAGCATCAGCAACGCCGAAGGTGTGGAACCCCGTGCTTATGGGCTGAGTGCTGAATAAGTGCTAGCGCGGAGTGCTGATTACTAAGTGCTCGTGGCTAAGTGCTATGTGCTAATTGCTCTTTTTCGCCCTGCTTGGCGGCTTCCAGCAGCGTGGTCTGCTGATAGGTGTACCGGATGCGATGAATCACGGTGCTCGTCGAAAGCACAGCCAGCACCCACAGCACCGGTCCCATGTGGTTGAACAGCGCACCGATGATCACCAGCACGATGCGCTCCGGCCGCTCCATGAAGCCCACTTTGCATTGTCCGATCAGCGCCTCGGCGCGAGCGCGCGTGTAGCTGACCATCAGCGACCCGGTCATGACGAACGCAACCAGCACAAGATAAAAGAACCGGTTTGCGCGCGCGTAATAGACGAGCAATCCGAAGAAGAGCGCTACGTCGCTGTAGCGGTCGATAACGGAGTCAAAGAACGCTCCGAACGTCGTCACCTGCCCGGTGGCGCGCGCAACGCGCCCATCGACCATGTCGAAGATGCCGGCGCCGATGATGACGAGGCCCGCGTAAAAGAAGAGCCGGGGCTGGTTGTCTCCCGTAGCCATGCCGAAAAGCACAGCCGCCCAGACGTTGATGATCAGCCCGATAAAGGTGAGTACGTTCGGCGAAATGCGGGTGAGTGCAAGTCCACGGACAATCTTGTACAGCAGTGTCCCACAAGCTTTTCCGACCGCACTCGTCCAGGTCATTACTCGCCCGCCTCGTCGTGAATCGTTGTAAGTTTCAGGATCTCGAGCTCGCGTTTTCCCGTCGGCGTGACCACTATCGCGGTGTCGCCTTCCTTCTTGCCCAGCAGTGCGCGCCCAATTGGAGAAGTCGTCGAAACCATCCCCTTCGTCACATCGGACTCTTCGCTGGTGACCAGCTTGTACTCGATCTCTTCGTCCTTCGTCGAGTCATAGACCCGCACTGTGGACCCGATCGCGGCCTTGTCCTTGGGGATGTTGTTCATGTTCACGAGCGAAAGGTCGGCCATTCGTTTCTTGAGCTGGCCCAATCGCGCGCGCACGAACTCCTGACGCTGCTTCGCCATGTGATACTCGGCGTTCTCGCTCAGGTCGCCCAGCGCGACGGCTTTTTTCAACTCTTTCGGGAGTTCGTGGTTCAGCTCGTGTTCGAGAGCTGTGATTTCTTCCTGAAGTTTCTTCTTTATGTGCTCTGGCATGACAACAAGAGATCCTGCAATAAACGCGCATGTCGCACCTTCGATTGCCGAAGGGCACTGCTGCCCGACTTGCGCGGAAGCTCAGTACCAGCGTACCGCCGGCAGTGCTTCACCACAACCGGATTATACCTTCCCAACCCCAGTTGTCAGTTGTCAGTTGTCGGTCGGGAGCTGCGGATTGGACTCTGAAGACGGCGAGGCTATCGGGACAGCGGTTCACGACAACTGACAACTAAGTAACTCAATACGAGTTACCACCTACTAACTACCAGCCACCCATCTCGCCCTGACCGTCTGGTCCTCAAGGTCGGTCCGCAGCGTGAACCCGAGCTTCTTCACAATCGCCTGCATCTCCCGATTCTCCACAAGCATGGTGGATGAAACGGTCGCTACCTTTTCTTTTCTCGCGACTTCGAGCGCGCGCCGGAACAACTCGGTCCCGAGTCCCTGGAACTGGAACTCGTCGCTGACCAGCACGGCGCATTCCGCTTCATTCAATCCGTGCAGCTTGCTCAGTCGCCCAACGGCGATAATCTGCCGCTGACTGCCATTGCGCCGCTCCGCCACGAGTGCCATCTCGCGGTCGTAGTCGATGTAGCAGATTCGGGTGAGCCTCTCGTGCGCAACACGCTGCGAGAGCTTCAGCGGCTGAAAGTACCGCAGATACACGCTCCGCTCGCTCAGGCGCTTGTGGAACTCGATCATCGCAGGTTCGTCTTCCGGTCGTATCGGCCGGATCACGACCCGTTCCCCGTTCTTCATCGTCCACTCGCCAACGTACTGCTGTGGATAGGGCCGGATCGTCGGTCTGGGCAATTGCTCGTCCGGGACAGCCACATCATGCAACACCACCCGCGCATCGAGCGCGACGAGCTGTTCTGCTGACGCAAGCAGCGGGTTGATGTCGATCTCCTTGATCCACGGCTGTTCCACGATCAATTCGCTGAACCGCACCATCAGGTCCGTCAACCCATCCAGATCGACAGGCTTGCGGCCTCGCACTCCGTGTAGTGCGTGCCAGATCTTCGTCTGCTCCATCATGCGCCGCGCCAGCGTCGTATTCAGCGGCGGAAGCGCCAGTGACCGGTCCTTGTACACCTCGACGAGTTGTCCACCGCTGCCGAACAGCAACACCGGTCCGAACTGGGCGTCGATACTGCTGCCGATAATCAGCTCGTACCCTTCCCTGCTGGCCATCGGCTGCACGGTTACACCCTGAAAGTGACCTTCACCGGCTTTTGCCAGGACATTGCTCTCGATCAGTCGGAAGGCGCTGCGTACACCGTCCTCGTTCCGGATCCCAAGCTGCACCCCACCCACGTCCGTCTTGTGCGTAATCGTGTGGGAATACAGCTTCAGCACCACGGGATAGCCGATTCCATTCGCAGCGGCGACCGCCTCATCCTCCGACGCGGCAATCCGCGTCTCGATGACCGGTATGCCGTAAGCAGCCAGGAGCTGCTTCGACTCCCATTCGGTCAGAATGTGCCGCCCTGAACCGCGAGCTTCTTTCAGCAACGACTCAGCCCTTGCGCGATTCGGATCACCATGCGCCCGTGCTGTTGGCGTTTCGTACAGCCCTCGCAGGTTGTAGCTGTACTTCCACATGTAGTTGAACGCGCGGGCCGCCGTGTCTGGAAACGGAAAAGTTGGGATACCGATTCGCGCCAGTATCTGGTTCGCGGCCGCGACTTCCGCGCCCCCCATGAAGCTGGCCAGCACCGGCTTCCCCGTGGACTTCGCGTACGGACGCAGCAGTTCCGCCGTGGCGCTCGGCTCCGTAAGCCCCTGCGGAGCCGTGATCACGAGCATCCCATCGGTGTTCGGGTCCTTGGCAGCAATCTCCAACGCCTTTGCGAACCGCGTTGCGTCCGCATCGCCCAGGATGTCGATAGGGTTGTTCCGGCTCCAGTGCGGCGGAAGGAACTCGTTGTACGCCGCCAGTGTTTCCGGAGCGAGTTCTGCCAGTTGGCCGCCCGTCATGATCAGCGCATCCGCCGCGAGCACGCCCGGTCCGCCTGCATTTGTCAGCACTGCCAGCCGCGGTCCCTTCGGACGCGGTTGCTTCGCGAGCACCTCGGCCATGTAGAAGAGGTCGCCGACCGAGTTGACGCGCAGCACGCCCGTTCGCCGGAAGGCAGCTTCAAGGACTTCGTCGCTGCCGGTCAGCGTGCCCGTGTGTGAGGCCGCCGCTTTTGCTGCCGCATCGGTTCTTCCCGCCTTGATCACGATGATCGGCTTGGTCAACGACACCTCGCGCGCCGCCGACAGGAACGACCTTGCGTCGCCAATCGACTCCATGTAGATCACGATCGACTGTGTTCTCGGATCGTCACCGAAGTAGTCGATCAGGTCGCCCCATCCCACATCGAGCATCGCGCCTATCGACACGAACGCGCTGAACCCGACCAGTTCGCGGATGCTCCAGTCGAGAATCGCTGTGCAGAGCGCGCCGCTCTGACTGATGAACGCGACATTACCCGGCCTCGCAATCGTCTGCGCAAACGTTGCGTTCATTCCGTTCAGCGGGTTCATGACTCCGAGGCAGTTCGGACCGATGATCCGCATCCTGCTGCCTTGCACTCGACGCATGATCTCGCGTTCGAGTTCGCGGCCTTCTTCACCGAACTCGCGAAACCCAGCCGAGATCACGATTGCGCCACCGACTCCCGCCGACACACATTCGCTGATCACGTCCGGCACGCTCGGCGCCGGCGTGACTACCACGGCCAGGTCCGCCGGAGCGGGCAAGTCTGAAACCGAAGCGTACGCACGTATTCCAAGAACGCTCTGCCGTGCGGGGTTCACCGGGAACACGGTGCCGCCAAACGGATTGCTCAGCAGGTTCCATAGGACACTCCGCCCTACGCTGCCGGGCCGCTCCGTCGCGCCGACTACCGCAATGGACTTGGGTTTGAATATGGCTTCGAGCGGGTGCCGCTCCGAGCGCAACACATCGTGGGCCCGGTCCTGTTTGCCCGAAGGAGCAGTTCCGGTGAAAGGAGTAGTGCTGCCGTCCATCGCATCCTCACGCGCGGTAGAAATGACTTGGCAGTTTACTCCAGAGACGCGAATGTGTGTGCCACGCCCCTCGCGCGTGTAGCCCGCCGCGACCTCATGGCTTTCGAAGTTGCCGGACCTTGATTACTGCAACCGGCTGTCTCATTCCAAACCCGCCCTTTTCCCCTCGCATCGCAATACAAGCATCTTTTCCTGCGAGGATTCCATGAGCAGCACTAGACGAATGAATCGTAACAATGGCCGATGGGGACGTGTTGCCGACATGGAACCATGGCTGTCGTTCATCGGTGGCGGCGCGCTTACCGTTTGGGGCGTTACCCGTTTGGCGTCGCGCCACCCGCTGACGGGCACTGCACTGGCCACCGCCGGAGGCGCGCTCATCTATCGCGGTGTCACAAGCGAACGCAGCTTCGCTCCGGTTCACGTGCAACATAGTGTCACCATCAACAAGCCGGTCGAAGAGGTCTATGCGTTCTGGCGCAACTTCGAGAATTTCCCGCGGTTCATGTCTCATCTGGAGAGCGTGGTTGTCACCGATGGCCGCAATTCGCACTGGGTCGCGCGCGGCCCCATGAAGACCTCCATTTCCTGGCAGGCCGAAATCACGGACGAGGAGCCGAATCGCCACATCGTCTGGCGCACGAAACCGGATTCTGTTTTTGAGCACCGCGGCTCCGTGCAGTTTCGCAAAGCGCCGGGAGACCGGGGTACCGAAGTTTATGTCGCGCTCGACTACATTCCGCCCGCCGGCAGGATGGGTGACGTCCTTGCGATGATGCTGGGCCAGTCGCCCGAACAGAGCGTCCGTGAAGACCTGCGTCACATGAAGCAACTACTCGAGGCTGGCGAGATACCGACCACCGAAGGACAGCCGCACGGCCGGCGCTCGCTGATTGGCAAACTCGCGAATATCGCGACTGCCGAACCCCGTCGTGGCGGCGTCGACTACGCGCCGGGTGCATCGCGCAGCGTGCCTTCGGCTCAACAGCAGCCTGCGTAACGGACTCATCGGCATCACTCGAGCGTACCGTCAACTTTTCAGACGCCGCTCGGCTCAAAAGTCACGACGCGCGGCAACTGCCGCCTAGGTGACTTCCCAAACCAGAGGGAGGAATGAATGAAAGCGCTTTGCTGGTACGGGCGTGGCGATGTCCGCGTCCAGGAGGTCCCCGATCCGAAACTCCTGAATCCTCGTGACGCCATCATCCGCGTCACCCGAACAGCTATCTGCGGCTCCGACCTTCACCTCTACGACGGCTTTATGCCCACCATGGAGGCCGGCGACATTATCGGGCACGAGTTCATGGGCGAAGTGGTCGAAATTGGCCCCGATGTAAAGAATCTCAAGATAGGTGACCGCGTCATTGTTCCGTTCACAATCGCGTGCGGCCAGTGCTGGTACTGCAAGCACGACCTTTGGTCTTCCTGCGACAACACGAATCCGAATGCGTGGATCGCGGAAAAGTACATGGGATACACGCCATCCGGCCTCTTCGGCTATTCACACATGCTCGGAGGCTACGCCGGCGGTCAGGCCCAGTACGTGCGCGTGCCCTTTGCAGACATCGGCCCGGTGAAGATCGAGAGCGACCTCAGCGACGAACAGGTTCTCTTTCTAACCGACATTTTCCCCACCGGCTACATGGCCGCGGAGAACTGCAACATACAACCGGGCGACGTGGTTGCCATTTGGGGCTGCGGTCCCGTCGGCCAGTTTGCAATTCGCAGCGCTTTCATGCTCGGCGCCGAGCGCGTCATCGCAATCGACCGCCTGCCTGAGCGCCTGTCGCTCGCTCACCAGGGCGGAGCCGAAGTGCTGAACTTCGACGAAGTGGTTGACGTTGTTGAAACCCTGAAGGAGATGACCGGAGGACGGGGACCCGACTCATGCATGGACGCGGTCGGCATGGAAGCAGACGGACACACCTTCGGCGCCGTTCTCGACAAGGTGAAAACCAGGATGATGATGGCTACCGACCGTCCAAACGTGCTGCGCCAGGCCATCATGGCCTGCCGCAAGGGTGGAACTATCTCCATCCCCGGTGTTTACGGTGGCTTCCTCGATAAGATCCCGATGGGGCAGGCCATGAACAAGGGCCTGACCTTCAAGATGGGTCAGACGCACATGATGCGCTATATGCGGCCGCTCCTTGATCGGGTGCAAAAAGGCGAAATCGACCCATCCTTCGTCATTTCGCACCGCGTTCCACTCGACCAGGGGCCGCACATGTACCAGGTTTTCCGCGACAAACAGGACCACTGCGTTAAAGTCGTCCTCGACCCCTGGGCTGAACGCGCCGCAGCGTAAATCTCAGGCGGCCAGTTTTCATCTGGCCGCTAGATCGTTCACATCCTAAGACCTTCGTCCCGAGCGCGGCCTCTGTTGCCGCGCGAGGGATCTGGGCTCGCCCCCGGCGCGGCGAGGGGCAGGTCGCAGGTGCGCAGGTGCCCCGCATCTGCCCGACGTTGGCAGATATGGGAGCGTACCTGTAGAGATGTTGCTTGCAACGTCTGAATTCCTGAAACCCTGCCCCTGTTCCCTGTTACCTGCCTTGGCTCCTCCCGCCAACCAGGCCTTTTCGTAACTTGCACGCGGCACGTTGAACACGCGATACTCGCGCCGCAACCTCTTCGAGGCAAGTATGTCGAGTTCCAGCCGAACACAACTCAGCTTTCAACATATCCGCTTTGATACGTCGAACTTCGTTGCGCGTATCACTTTGAACAATCTTCCGTACAACGTCCTTACCGTTCCTCTCATGACGGAGTTAGCCATTGCCATCGAGAGCTTGAACGGGCGCGGCGACATCAAGTGCATCGTCCTCGACTCGGCCTCTCAAAAAGCTTTCAGCGCCGGGATCTCCCTGGAAGATTCCAAGCCGGACCGCGTCTTTCAAACGCTAGATGCCTTTAATCGCGTCTTCCAGGCCATCGGAGAAATCTCGAAGCCGCTGATTGTAGTAGTGAATGGACCGGCCATTGGCGCAGGCTCCGAACTGGTGGCATTCGGTGATCTAGTGATTGCCACGCCCAATGCGCGTTTTTCGCAACCCGAAGTGAAGATGGGCGTTTTTCCTCCGTTCGCCGCAGTGATGCTGCCCCAGTTGATCGGTCCCAAGAAGGCCTATGAACTCATCCTCACCGGTCAGGCTCTGACAGCCGAACAAGCCTACGCCCTCGGATTTGTGAACAAAGTGGTACCCGAAGCCGAACTGGATTCCGAGGTGAACAGCATCCTAACGCGCATCGGCGAGTTCAGCGCTCCGGTTCTGGAGATGACCAAGCGCGTCATTTCATCCTCCATCGGCGTGCCGCTAAAGGACGCGATGAAAAAATCACAGGATATCTACCTGAATCAGTTGATGGATTTGGAAGACGTCCAGGAAGGCTTGCGCGCCGTGCTCGAACGCCGCAAACCGATATGGAAAAACCAAGTAACGCACCGTGCGCCTGCCCCGCGCCCGCATCAAGAATTAGGGCCGCTGACGAACACAGAAGAACGCTGAACGAAATTCAACTTCAGCGCCCCTCAGCGTTCATCAGCGGCCATTTAACTATTGCGCGCGTGCGGACAGGGCTGTCCCCGAACCTATTCCCCTGTTTTCTCAACTCGACCGACAACTGACAACTGTTATCAGCAACTGCATCAGTTCCAGCTCTTCAGGTTCGGCCAGACTTCCTTCAGGTTCCACTTCAAGCCGCGGCACCACAGCAGGTTGAAGTGCTCATCTCTTCGCGAGTACGGGTGCTCTACCCGCCCGACTTTTTCTACCTGCTCGCACTTCGGAGCCAGATCCTCGTAACTGTCGCCAAGCACGATGATGCTTTCCCCCGTGTACTCTCTTGGACCCCAGAACCAATAGTTCTGGTGTCCGCCAATCGACTTCGGCAAGCCAAGTTCCGGCCCGAAGAAGTCGATTGCGCCGCCCTGTCCATAGCCATTGACGAAGATCGCGGTTTTGCCGCGCACATCTTCAGGGAGGCTCTGATAGGCTCGCGCCGTTTCTTGGGCCATTTCCTTCCACCCAAACATGTCCGCGTAGAGTTGGTTCTCGAGCGGCCCGTTCCTCTGGTTTTCCGTTCTTGGCGGACGGAATCCAATCGCCTTGGAGTACTCCACGTAGGTCTGCGGTGGGAGCACCGGAATAACGAATGGCAGAAACACGATGCCGAAGACCGCAATGAGCAGCGCGTATGCTGGCGCCAGCCACCGGGCGGCTCGAAGCGGCGCGATCCAACGCTCCAGTGCGGCGCCTCCCGCCGCGAACATGATCGGGTATACCGGCGCAACGTAGTACACCTTCCCGTGCAGCACCATCATCGTGACGAACACGAACAGGAACGCCCATCCCAGCACCCGGTACTGCTTCCCTGACGGACGGAAGAACCAGATCAAGCCGGCGATCCAAATGACCGCCGCAAGCGGCCCCGCGATCATGGCTTGCTGCACAAAGAACTGTCCGGGACTGAGTGCAACATCGCGCCCGCTTTCGCGGATGTTTTTCATCAATTCAAGGAATGGAAGGTCACGGTTGATCTGCCAGAGGAGATTGGGCAGGAAGATCGCCAGCGCGATGGCTCCTCCAATCCATATCCAGGGCTTGATCAGGGCGCGTCGTTCGGAAGTGAACAGCAACCCGACAACGATGCCAGCGCCGAAGAACCCGATGCTGTACTTGTTCTGCAAGCCGAGTCCGGCAAGCACGCCGAACCACAACCAGAGCTTCTGATCTCCCGTGTTCGCGATGCGCGCGACAAGCCACGCACAAGCAAGCCACATCAGCGGCTCCCAGGCATTCATCGTGAGGATATGTGACAGCGTCAGCAGGATCGGCGAAGTGACGACCGCCAGCGCCGCTGCGACTTGAGCGAAGCGCCCCCCTCCGAACTCCTTTGCCACCTTCGCGGCCAGGATGATTGTGGCCGCGGCTGCAAGCGCCGGAAGGAACCGCAACCCCAAAGCACTCTCGCCGAACACATGACGTGCGAACCAGGTCACCAAGGCAATGAGTGGCGGCTGATCGACGTAGCCCCAATCGAGATGCTCAGAGCACGCAAGGTAGTAAAGTTCGTCGCGGAAAATACCATATTCCCCGCCGAACACGGCGTAGAGCAGCATCCTGATCGCCGCAAGGTATGTGGCGATTGCAATGCCACTTGTCCAGACTGAGTGCTGTTCGAAGCTCACCGCCTGCACCGCTTTGGGCGGAACACTGGTAGCGGATCCGGTCATGATTATGCCTCCGGTCATCAGCCAGCATTTTCGCCTAAGCGGTGCAAATTGCGTAGGCCGTTACCATACCGTCAGCATGATCTTGTCGAGCCAGGTCGAGTAGGGCGTGCCCTCCTGCGTGCCGTCCATCTGGAACGCGACGTTGAGATCGTCGGCAGGTACATTCAGTTTGTACGGCTTTTGACGCCTGTTGACGTAGTACTTGCGGCCATCGATCGTGAGCGAGATGTAGTACACGCGATCGGCTGCGCGCTGAAATTCGTAGACAAGGTGTATCCACTTGTAAGGCGTCACCGTGCACGCAATATTCGTGTTCACCCATCCTTTCACGCCGTCCCATATCCGCCATGTCTTCGTGTTCTTCAGGTTGCATTCGGTCCCGAAGATGTAGCGCATGGAGGTCGTCGGGGTTGTCGGCGTCGGAGGAGGGCACGTGCCGTCGCAGATCGTCTGGTTCACGTCGAACTCGAGTGCCTGCGAAGCCTGCACGTCCTTGATGTAGTACCAGAGGTCGTATCGGAAGTTGCGGTAGGTCTTGATCTCGGCGGCGTCGGCCGCGCCCTGCAGTTCCTGCCGCCACCACAGTGCGTTCGTGTAGGGCAGAAGCGGAGCCGTGAAGGAGAACTGCGCCGCCCTCCCGTCGAGCGATGGGCTGCTGACGATCGTTGGTCCGGAGTAGTTCGTTGTGGAGTTCGCTCCGCCGGCGCAAGTACTGCAGCTTTCCCATCCGGACTGTTCATCGATGTTCGAGAAGATTTTTTGTGTCTGTGCGTAGAGGCTGGTGGCGAAGAGAAGCAGCAGGAGGCTTGCGAAACGCATGTGGCTGGTTAACCCCGGGGATCTCTGCATGGTTGGCATGCGCAGAGGTATGTGTGCGGGCGAGAGTAGTGCTGATTCAGTTCTGTTTCAATCTGAATCGATTGCTGCTGCTCAAAAAGCAGAGCTGAGGAACCGGGCGAGATGAAACGCACACAGGTACTTGTAGGGCGTCTCGCCGGTCGTGTAGTGCCCGCAGGGCAGGATGCAGACCCGGAAGTTCTCACTGCGCCGCTTGAACTCCTCGACGATCAGGCGCGAGAACTCCGGAAGGAACGTGAGGTCATAGGTCGCGTAGATGACCAGAGACTTCTTCGAATGCCGCTGATAGTGGTCGAAGTACGACATCGGGGAGATGCCGAGCCAGAGTTCGCGGAGCCGATCCTGTGTAAGTTCGCCCTCGATGCCGGCGCGAATGTGCCGCGTGCTCTGTCCCGTCCAGACGACGTCCCCGAAGTACGTTGACGCGTGATTGTACGCGCAGACCTTCACACGATGATCGTGAGCGGCGGTGATGAAGGCATAGCACGATCCCAGGCTCGTTCCCATCAGGCCGAGTTCGGTGTAGCCCTGCGACTCCAACCAGTCGAGGCAGCAGCGCGCATCGACGACTGCCTGTCGCGTCGAATCGATCGTTCGACCAATGTTCGAAGAAACGGCGTAGTCGGCGCGCTCCAGTTCGGGAGGCATGCGCACGTCGTGGTAAGGCATCGAGAGGCGCAGCGCGGCGATGCCGAGGAAGTTGAATATCCGGCAGAGCGCGTTGTGGCTCTCAGCATCCGAGTTCCACTGGGGAAACACGACGACCGCCCGGCGGCCTCGCGCAGGAAACCAGCGTGCGTTGACCAGGTTGTTCTCGGGATACGGTGTCTGCACCGGCGAAGTGAACCGGAGGAAGGTCGCAGGCTTCGGTTCCGGTGTCTGCCCCGGCTTCGCGGGCGGGATGCGTTGCTCGAGGCGGAAATCCGTCGGGCGCGTGTACGAGTAGAACCTGTCGCTCTCGGCGACAATGGCACGGCTGAGCGTCGAAAGATAGCGCTCCGGCTCTGCTACCGGATTCACGGCGCCGTTGATCGAGACCGGCCAGGCTTTCGTCCACTCGAGTCCCCAGTCGAGGGAACGGACAACACGATTGGTGTCCCGCATCGTGAGGCGGGTCTCCCAGTCGAACATCCAGCGCTGGTAACGGGTTCGCATCGGTTTCCGTTCGAGAATAGTTTAGTCCGTCGAGTCGATTCAGCAGTGTGCCAGCGAATGGAGTCTACGCGCACCTGACAGGTAGCAGCAGGCGGGTGACATGTTCGCGCCGGATTCGTTCACTCCGCGTAGAACCGTGGGACTCGTTTGCTCACTGCGCAGAGGATTTCGTATGGCACGGTGTTCGCGAGCCGTGCGTGCTCCCACGCGGTAATCGAGCAGCGCTCGCTCGACCCGATGACGATGACCTCGTCACCGACGCTCACTCCCGGCACGTCGGTCACGTCCAGCATGGTCAGGTCCATGGCGACGTTTCCGGCAATCGGTGCGTAGATGTCGCGCACGATCATGCGCCCGCGGCAGGAAAGCTGCCGTGAGAGACCGTCTGCGTACCCGATGGGCACGGCGGCGATCAGTGCGTTGCCCGAGGTCACGTACCGGCCGTTGTATCCGACTGCCGTTCCCGCGGGGACACTTCGCAGGCTGATGATCCGTGTCCGCCAGGAGAGGACCGGTTTCAGGTCGGCGCTGTCTGGTGATTCGTGCAGGTTGCCGTCAGTGGTCGCGAACGGCAGTAGGTAACCGTAGAGGGCGAGACCGGGTCGCACCATCGTCTTCCACGCGTGTGTGCGGTTGAAGATTGCAGCGGTGTTCGCGACGTGCAGGTAGCGCGGAGAGAATCCATGCACGCGCACTGTCTCCATCGCGGCGTCGAATTCCGCGAGTTGCGCGTTGACACTTGGCGAATCGAGCACCTCGGACGACGCGAGGTGGGTGAACACACCTTCGAGTTCGAGGTTCCGCGAAGCGGCGATGCGTTGCAACAATCGCGGGAGTTCGTGCGGGTCGGCACCGAGGCGAGTCATCCCGGTGTTCACTTTCAGGTGGACGGCAACTCGTTTGCCGAGGCGAGCGCCAGCGGCCTGGAGTTTCTCGACGTGGGAGGCATCCCAGATAGCAGGCGTGAGGTCCCCTTCGACAACGTCGTGCTCCTCGCCGTCCCAGATGCCGGTCATGACGAGGACGCGTCCGCGGATGCGTCCGTCGCGCAGACGCATGCCTTCCTGCGCCGAGGTCACGCCGAACCAGCTAGCGCCGGCACTTTCGAGGGCGCGGGCGCAGTCCACCGCGCCGTGTCCGTAGGCATCAGCTTTGACGACGGCGCAGATTTCGGAGCGCGAGCGAAGGCGTGTGCGCAGGACCTCAAAATTGTGTCTCAGCGCAGACAGTGACACCTCGGCCCAGAGGGGCCGCATGGGACGAATTGCGACAGATGTGAGCACGTTTTACCAGGCCGGGGATATCCCCCTCCCCCAAGGGGTCTAATGAAATCAGAGAGTTAGGAGCCCGATCTGCGGAAATCTATGAAAACAACCTGCGGGAGATCCTAAATCTATGAGTCTGCGGGACTTTGCTGCATTTGGAATGCCGAGCGTTTGTCCGGCAACTCTGATTCGATGTTACAGCACTTAATGCGGGATTTGCGACACCGCGAGCGTAAGGGAAAGAACCTTAGATACATGCGATTGCCGGGATTTGCACAGCGTCGTGGGGTTGACAACGAGTGGTTGGTAGCTGGTAGCTAGTAGCTAGCGAACTTGCCGCTGACTCGCTGAGGACGACCGGAATGGCTGCTTGCCAACCGCGAAACGCCGAATGTGTCCAGACTCTCTATCGCGGGATTATTTCAGGCGTTGCTAACGAACTCTCCTGTTTGTAAGTCCAAAAACGTAGAAAGCCATGAAACACGTTTTGCTTGCTATTGTTCTGCTCGCGGCGACCGCTGCGCTGGCTGCCGCCGATGACCGTGTCCAGCTCACATTCGATGCATCGGAATGCGATGCTGTGCTGTCCATACTCGAGAAGCGCGCGAGTGGCGCCGCTGTCAGCGACGAAGATTGGCAGCGCCTTTTCTCGAGTGAACCGTACGTCCGGCTGAAGAAGCGCGAATCATCGATGCGCCGCGACTTCAGCGACGAAGACTTCAGAAAATTCGTTCTCTCAGACGGACTGGCCCAACGAGCGCCGGCGTTACGCCGGACGCTGGATGCGTGGAAGAAGGCCGACCTGCGCGCGGTGGTTCACCGAATCCTCCCGTATCTCCCTTCGAGCGCGCAGGTGAAGGTCAGGGTTTATCCGGTGATCAAACCAAGGACGAACAGCTTCGTGTTCGAGCCCGGCACGAACCCGGCGATCTTCCTTTACCTCGACCCGGAGCAAGGCCTTTCGGAGTTCGAGAACACCGTGGCACACGAGAGCCACCACATCGGCTTTGCGCACATAAGCAAGCAGTACGAAGAGCGAATCAAGTTCCTGCCGCAAAACGCGCAAAAAGCCGCGAAGTGGATGGGCGCCTTCGGGGAAGGACTGGCTGTGCTGGCGGCGGCCGGCTCTGCCGAGGGGCATCCGCTACAGGACTTCAGCGCCGACCAACGGATGCGCTGGGACCAGGACATGAAGCTCGTGGACGACAACATGAGAGAACTCAATCAATTTTTCCTGGACGTCACCGGCGGCGGCTATGCCAAGCCTGAGGTGATCGACCACGTCGCGTTCACGTTTTTCGGGTATCGCGGGCCGTGGTACACGGTGGGCTACAGGATGGGCCAGATGGTGGAAAAGCGCTTTGGGCGTGCCGTGCTCATCGAGTGCATGTCTGACCCGCGACAACTCCTCGCGCGCTACAACGAAGCGGCCGCGGAACAGAGCGCTACCGGAAAGGGCAGGCTGGCGCTGTGGAGTCCGGAGCTGCTGAAAGCTGTAGGCGCGGAATGAGGGCCTGACTGCCTGCGCAGGCGAACCGCCCC
>Ga0196976_1000131_pt1 | contig 49242 bp, 35 predicted proteins | sample S3v_513CmetaG_FD_148644 | JGI IMG/M metagenome (GOLD analysis project Ga0196976, IMG submission 148644) | Soil microbial communities from Anza Borrego desert, Southern California, United States - S3+v_5-13C | ecosystem: Environmental > Terrestrial > Soil > Desert | place: USA: California... | reverse complement strand
CATCCAGCGGGCTTGACTTCACGCTGGTCGCCCTGATCGTGATGGTGTTCGGTGGCATCGGCCATTTCATCGGCTCGCTGGTCGGCGGCTTGGCGATCGGCGTCGCCGAGGGCGTCGGCAGCCTGATGCTGGGCGGAACCGCTGGCGCCATGATCCCCTACCTCATCCTCGTGCTGGTGCTGCTGTTCCGGCCGCACGGCCTGTTGGGAGAACGCTGATGACTGCCGCCGATCCCCTGCGGCACCGGCTGCCGGCCGCCGTCCTCGTGCTGATCGCCGCCACCCTTCTGCCGATCCTCGGTCCCGGCAGTTGGGTCAACACCGCCATCATCACCCTGCTGTTCGCCTATCTCTGCCTGTCCTGGAACATCGTCGGCGGGATCGCCGGACAGTTCTGCATCGGCCACAGCCTCTTCGTGGCGGCCGGTGCCTACACCTCGACCCTGCTTTCGCTCACTTTCGGCGTGACGCCTTGGATCGGGATGTTCGCCGGCGGGGCGGTGGCGGCTTTGATGGGCGTCGGGATCGCGTGGCTGAGCTTGCGCTACGAGCTGCCGCCGCTATCCTTCGCCCTGGTCACGCTGGCGCTCGGCATGCTGGGCTACCTGCTGGCGTCCACCCTCGACGTGCTCGGTGCCAGCCGCGGGCTGTCCCTGCCGATCCGCGGCACGCCCGCCATGTACCAGTTCCGCAGCGATTCCACCTATTACTACGTGATCCTGGCGCATCTCGCGGCCGTGCTGCTGTTCACGATCGCGGTCTACGACTCCAGGCTCGGCCTCTACCTGCGCGGCGTCCGCGACAACGAGCGGGCGTCGCTGGGCGTGGGCATCCACGTGCTGCGCTACAAGATGGCGGCAATGGGCATCAGCGCCTTCTTCACGGCGCTCGGCGGCACCTTCTATGCCCAGTACCTGCAGTTCGTCGAGCCGCATACCTTCGCCGGCCTTACGCTCGTCATCGAGGTCATTCTGTTCACCGTCGTGGGCGGCTCCGGCACCATCTGGGGGCCGCTGGTCGGGCCGCTGCTTCTCGTCCCTTTGGGAGAAGCGCTGCGCTCGAACCTGGGGGACCAGACGCCTGGTCTGCACCTGTTCGTCTACGGCGTGCTGCTCGTCGCCGTCATTCGCTTTGCGCCGCAGGGGCTGGTCGGGCTCGCCGGGCAGGTGAAGAGTCGTATCCACATCGTCTTGGGAAGAGTCACACCATGATTGTGCGCAGTGATGCCGTCCGTCGCCTCCTGAACGCGCGCAGCGTCGCCGTGGTCGGCGCCTCGTCGGATCCGACGAAGCTCACCGGCCGACCGATCGCCTACATGCAGGGGATCGGCTTCGACGGGGACATCTATCCCGTGAATCCCAGCCGGCCCGAAATTCAGGGCCTGCGCAGCTACCCGTCGCTGTCGGCGATCGGGCGGCCCGTCGACCTCGCCATCATCGGCACGGCGGCGGAGCGGGTAGAGGAGGCGGTCACCGAAGGCATCGCCGCTGGCGTCGGCGGCTTCGTGATCTTCTCCTCCGGCTTCGCCGAGTTCGACGCGGACGGGGCGGAGCGGCAGCGCCGCCTAACCGAGTTGTCGCGCCACCACGGCGTGCCCATCATCGGCCCCAACTGCCTGGGCGTCATCAATGCCCGCAGCGGCCTCGTGGCGTCCTTCACCACGGCGATGGAAGGCCGGCCGCCTAAACCCGGGCACTTCGCCTTCGTCAGCCAGAGCGGCGCCATGGCCGCTTACTGGCTCGACATGGTGACGCAGGCCGGCATCGGCGTGTCGACCTGGGTGTCGAGCGGGAACGAGTGTGACCTCACCATCGGTGACGTCCTGGGCGGTCTTGCCGACGACGACGACACCAGGGTCATCGGTCTCTACATGGAGGACATCAAGGACCCGCCAGCCTTTCGTGCGGTGGCGCGCCGGCTGGCGGAGGCGGGCAAGCCGGTCATCGCCATCAAGGCGGGGCGATCCAAGGCGGGTGCCGACGCGGCGCGGTCGCACACCGGCGCGCTGGCCGGGGAGGACACGCTCTACGAAGCGCTCTTCGACCAGTATGCCATCGAACGGGTCGACTCCCTGACGGCGCTGATCGACCGCGCGAAGCCGTTCCTGTTCGACGCGCGTCCGCGCGGCCGGCGGCTGGCCGTCCTGTCGGTGTCCGGCGGCGCCGGCGTCATGCTGGCGGACGCCGCCGAGGCTGCGGGCATGGAGATCCTGCCCTTCGCCGACGAGACCCGGCAGCAGCTCGCGGCCGTCCTTCCGGTCTTCTCCAAGCCGCAGAACCCGATCGACCTGACTGCCATGGTGGTCCAGGACCCGGCCCTGCTGTCGAAGACGTTGACCGTCATCGGTGAGGCGTCGGAGATCGACGCCTGCGTGTTGTTCGTCGGCCTGATGGCGAGCATCGCCGACACGCTGGCGGCCGCCATCGGCGCGGCGCGCGCTGCGTCGGGCAAGCCCGTGGTTGTGGTGTGGATCGGGGCGCGCAGCGAGGTGGTGGGGCGCCTGCAGGACGCCGGCCTGCCGGTGTTCGCCGACATTCCCGCGGCCATCGATGCGCTGGCCGGAAGCCTGCGCTTCGACCGCCGGCAGCAGGCTTTGCGGAGGCTGCCGACGGGACTGCCCAGCCAAATCCAGCCGGACGGTGGCACCCGCATGCTGACGGAATGGGACAGCAAGGCGCTATTGCGCGCCGGCGATCACGCCGTACCCCTGCCGCGCGGCGTGCTGATCCGGCCGGATGAGGGGGCCGACGGCCTTGCCGGCCTGACGCCGCCCTTCGTCGCCAAGCTGCAAAGCCCGACCCTGCCGCACAAGAGCGATGCTGGCGGCGTGGTGCTGCGGCTGAAGGACGCCGCCGCGGTGATGGAAACCGTCCGGTCGTTCGAGGCGATGGCGCGGGAGCGCGGCATCCCCTACGACGGGACCCTCGTCGAGGAGATGGTGCCGTTCGACATGGAATTCCTCGTCGGCATCCGGCGGGATTCGGTGTTCGGCCCGGTCGTCGTGGTCGGGCGCGGCGGCGTCGAAGTGGAGGCCATGGGCGACGTGGCGATGGGCCTGCTGCCGCTGGACCGGGCGGCGGTGGTGCGGCTGATCCGCTCACTGCGCTGCGCGCCGCTGCTGGACGGCTTTCGAAACCGCGCCGCCGTCCCGGTCGAGGCGCTTGCCGACGCCATCGTCGGGCTCTGCGAACGTTTCCTGGCGGACGGGCGTCTGGCGGAGATCGAGATCAACCCGCTGGTCGCCGGACCGCACGGGGTCGCGGCGCTGGATGCGCTGCTGACCGTTGCCGGGAACGATCCGTGAGCGGAAGCGCCGCGGCCGGTCTCCCTGCATTCAGGGGCTGGCCTTGGCCGGTGCCGGCCGTCGTGTATCCGTCGGCCCGATGATCGGTGTTGTTTTGGGAAAGGATTGCCATGCGCTTTCTTGCCTTTGTAATGAATGGGAAGACGGGGCTGGTGATCCGCGACGGAGAATCCTGCGTCGGCCTTCCTGCGGACGATCACCACTGTCCGGGCTTGCTGGAGGATCTTCTGCGCAGCGTGAGGCGCGCGCTGACGGATGCTGCCGACGTACCGCGGAAAGGGGGGCGCTTGGCGGCCAGCCAGCTCTCCTTCCGCGCAACACCATCGTTGACGAATAGCCGGTAGGGCGCGAAAGGGGGCACGCTTTCGACGATTCCCGGTGCGCCAGTTCCGCTGACCAGGATCAAGTCATAATGTCCCAGATCGCACTGTCCCAGAACTTGCCCAGCGACCGCCGCCTCCTGTTGATCGCCAGCGTGGTCATGGCGTTTGCGCCACTTTCGATCGATATGTACCTGCCGGCTTTCCCGGCCATTCAGGCGGACTTCGGCGCGTCGTCGGGAGAGGTGCAGTTCACCCTCGCCACCTTCCTTGTCGGCATGGCAGTCGGGCAGCTTGTGTACGGACCGATTTCGGATCGGTACGGGCGCCGGCGTCCCTTGATGGTTGGGATCGCTGTCTACGTGATGGCCTCCGCCGGGATAACACTGGCACCCGACGTTGCGTCGCTGGCCTTGGGGCGTTTGCTTCAGGCCATGGGGGGCTGTGCCGGCGTCGTCATTGCGCGAGCCGTGATCACGGATCGGTTTGAGGAGAAGGCCGCCGCGCGGGCATTCTCCATCATCATGCTGGTGATGAACCTTGCGCCGGTGCTCGCCCCGACCATCGGTGGACAGATCCTCGTCCTGGCTGGTTGGAGAGCCATTTTCGGGGTGCTGGCGCTGTTCGGGGTGCTTTGCTTCGGGCTTGTGCTGAAGGTGCTTCCTGAAACTCTGCCGCAGGAGCGCCGCGCATCCAGGGCATTCATGAACCTTGGCGGCACCATTGTGGCGTTGGTCAGGAATCGCCAGTTCCTTGGCTACGCGCTCATCACCAGCCTCTCCTTTTCCGGCATGTTCGCATACATCGCGGGCTCACCGTTTGTATTCATCGGTTTTTTCGGGATGTCGCCGCAGGACTATGGATTGCTGTTCGGGATGAACGCGGTCGGCCTGATCCTTGCGGCGCAGGCGAACATCCACCTCTTGAAGGTTTGCTCCGGGCGGACGATTCTCGCCTTGGGATTGGTCCTCAATTCAGTTGCGGGGATCGTCCTGCTTGGCGCGGCGCTTGTCCAACCGTCCGAGCCGTTGCCGCTGATCGGCGCGCTTTTCGTCGTTGTTGCCAGCCTCGGCCTGATCGGTCCCAACGCCACCGCTGCCGCTATGAGCCTGGCTCGGCCGCGCGGCACCGCCTCGGCACTGATCGGCGTGATGCAGTTCGGCGTTGGCGGCATTGCTGGCGCCGTCATCGGCATGTTGGGGAACGGAACGGCGCTGCCCATGACCGTCGCAATCGCCGGGTTGAGCGTCGCAGGATTCGCAGCTCTGCTGCTCACCGTGAGGCCTGGTCCTCGCAAAACATTATAATGGCATCAGAGTTGCTGTATTTCTGCCTTCTTTTGTCTTGAATGCAGAATATCAAAAATATTTAATGCCTGGTGACGGTTCTTTTTCAGAGTATGCAGAACGAAATACTGTGATCAATAAGTATTTTTTGAGCGCGCGAATGATTTGATGATAATTGACGCTCACCCATCCCCGAGGTATGCGTCAAGCCTATTGCAACTGAGCATCCTAAATCTTCGATATCACTTTAAGAGCGGCCGCAACAGGTCCCTGTGGTCTTGCTCCCGTGCAACGCCTCCCATAGCCGGAGGATTATGCTGCCTGCGCGTTGTGCGGGCAGCGCCAAGTCTCCTCGAATGCCATGGGGCTGAGATAGTCCAGGGTCGAGTGCATTCGCTTGTGGTTGTAGAAGCCCAGCCAGTCGATGACCTCGTCCTTGGCCTGCCGCCGGGTTTCGAAACGCATGCCATGCGAACGTTCGACTTTCAAGGAGCCGAACAGCGTCTCGGTCACGGGGTTGTAGTGCGGGGGCGCTTGCCCGCACCTCCGCGTGCCGGACGAAGCGGCGGTCGGCGGCAAGAAAGCCACCCTATGCGGTCGGCGCGTCGAACTTTCAGCGGGGCTCCCGTTCCTGGCTCGGATCTACTGGAACGTCTCCGCCCTGCGGTGAGACCAGCCCGTGCGAGAGCAGCCGCATGTACGCAGTGACCGCCTCCTCCGGAAGTTCTACAGAACCATCCGGCTTCATGTAACGCAGAGCCAGGTAACCGCGTGCCGCGATCAGCATGTAGACGAGCGCCTCGATTTCCTCGTCCGACACCGCCGTGATCTCGCCGGCCGCACGAGCCTTTTTCATGAACCGGGTGTAGCCGCTCGAAATGTTGTGGAAATGCTGACGGTGCGCGACCGGAGCGAAGAACTCGGCCTCGTTCAGGATGCGCAGGAAATAGGGCATTCGCTTCAGGAAGCTGAAGAACGCGCGAAATGACCGCTCCTCCTTTTCCCTATAGCCGACGGCGCCGTTCGCCTGCTGGCGGATGTGCGCCATCATCTTGGCGCCGAGGACCGGCAGCAGCTCGTCGAAGATCTCCTGGCGGGAGGTGAAATAGTTGTAGAAGGTCCCCTGCGCCAAGTCGGCACGCTGCGTGATGCGGGAAATTGACGCTTCGGCATATCCGCATTCGCCGACAACTTCAGCGGCTGCCTGGAACAGGGCCTCACGGATTTCTTCGGATTTCTGCACCCGAGACTTACGGGCAACGCCGGTCCGTTTCATGCTGCCATACTCTCCTGTCCTCACCCGTGCACTCGTCCCGCGCACCACCGGCAGTCATAGGCTATTGTAGTTTCCTGCGAAACAGGAGAAGGAGACGAAGTCCATCGGACGGGCCGCTCACCCGTTCGTCGCCGGATCACGCAGCACGCGTTTCAACACTTTGCCGGACGGATTGCGCGGCAGGGCGTCACGGATAACGAGGTGCTTGGGAACCTTGAAGCCGGCCAGATGTGCGCGGCAGTGCCGTTCGAGGGTGGCGGCGTCGAGCGTGGCGCCGTCCTTGAGCACGATGTAGGCGGCCGGCACTTCGCCCCAGCGCTCGTCCGGCACGCCGATGACGGCGACCTCGCTCACCTCCGGCAGCAGGAAGACGACGCGCTCGATCTCGGACGACGCGATGTTCTCGCCGCCGCTGATGATCATGTCCTTCTTGCGGTCGGTGAGGAACAGGAAGCCGTCGGCGTCCAGGCAGCCGACGTCGCCGGTGCGGAACCAGTCGCCGAAGAAGCTGCGCGCCGTCTTGTCGGGATCGCGCCAGTAGCCTTTGGTGACCTTGGGTCCGCGCAGGCAGATCTCGCCCGGCGTGCCGGGGGGCAGGACGTTGCCGGCGTCGTCGCGGATCTGCACCTCGACATGCGCCAGCGCGCGGCCGGGGGAACCGATCTTCGCGATCTCGCGCCCCGCCTCCATGAGCGTGTCGCCGGAGCAGCTTTCGGTCAGGCCGTAGGCGTCGACGTAGCGGGCGCCAGTGAACAGCGTGGTGAAGTCCCGGATGCGCTGTTCGGGCGTGCGCTCGCCGCCGCCGATCGCCCAATTCAGGCTCGTGACGTCGTAGCGGCCACGGTCGGGGTACGCCAGGATGCGGCCGACCATGACCGGGGCGAACCACGCGCCGGTCAGCCGCTCGCGTTCGATGGCGGCGAGGGCTGCGTCGGGGTCGAAGTCGCGCAGGACGCAGAGCATGCCGCCCAGCCAGAGCACCGCGATACCCGGCAAGTCGAAGGCGCCGACATGGTACAGCGGGCCGACGACCAGCAACCGGTCCTGCGCCGTCAGGCCCAGGCCGATCACGTGGTCCATGCACTTCCAGTAGAAGTTCTCGTAGCTGTGCATGACCCCCTTGGGGTGATCGGTGGTGCCGGAGGTGTACATCAGCCGGAACAGGTCCTGCGTCGTGCGCACCCGCATCTCCGGCACCGGGCCTCCGGCGCCGGCCAGCGTCCGGCCGTCGGCCTGGGCCGCCGCATCGACCAGGACGGCGCGCCCGTCCCCCTCGACCAGAGCGGCCAGCTCCTCGTCGGCGAACACCAGCTTGGCCCCGGCGTTGCCGGTGATGAAGGCGACCTCGGCGGGCGCCAGGCGGAAGTTGATCGGCAGGAACACCGCGCCGAGGTGGCTGGATGCGAAGGCAAGCTCCAGGAAGGCGGCGCTGTTCTTCATCACCGCCGCCACCACGTCGCCCTCGCCGATCCCGCGCCCGGCGAGGAAGCCGGCCATGCGCAGGATGCGGTCGTGGAAGTCGGCGTAGCCGATCCGCTGCTCCCCATACACGACCGCCAGCCGGTCGGGCGTGCGCAACGCGTGGTAGCGGATGAAGGCGCTCAGGTTTACCATGGTGTCGATCCTCCCAGTCCGAACGTGCCGGCGTGTGCCGCCGGTCTCGCTCTCAGTACGACCTTGGCATCCCGAGGTCGTGCATGGCCACGAAGTTCAGGATCATCTCCTCCGAGATCGGGGCGAAGCGGAACAGGCGGGCGTCCCGCCACAGCCGCTCGACGTGGTACTCCTTGGAATAGCCCATGCCGCCCATCGCCTGCATCGAGCGCTCGGTCGCCGATGCGGCGGCCTGCGCGGCGATCAGCTTGGCGACGTTGGCTTCGCTGCCGTAGGGCAGGCCCTTGTCGCACTGGTCGGCGGCCTTGAGGTTCATCAGCCGGGCGCATTGCAACTCGGCATGCGCCTGCGCCAGCGGAAACTGGATACCCTGATAGGCAGCCACCGGCCGGTCGCTGAACACCCGGCGCTCCTTGGCATAGTCCACGGCCAGCCGGATCGCCAGAGTGCCGGCGCCGACCAAGCCGGCGGTGGTCACGATGCGCTCGGTGTTGAGCACATCGAGAAGTTCGGACCAGCCGCCGTGCAGGGTGCCGATCACCTCGTCCGGTTCGATGCGCACGTCGTCGAAGAAGACGGTGCTGGACGCCAGCGTGTTGGTACCGACCTTTTCGATCGCCTGATGGGTCAGGCCATCGCGCTCGACGTCGATGACGAAGAGGCTGATGCCCTCGGTGCGGCGGGTGATTTCGTCGAGCTTCCGGGTGCGGGCCACTACCAGCATCTTCTGCGCGTCGGGTACGGCGGTAATCCAGATCTTCTGGCCGCTGAGGCGCCAGCCGTCGCCGTCGGGTCGGGCGAAGGTGCGGATCTCCAGGGTGTTGGTGCCGGCGTTGGGCTCGGTCAGCGCCATGCAGAAGTTGATGTCGCCGCGGATCAGCGCCGGCAGCATGGCGTCTTTCTGCCGCTGGGAGCCGAACTTGGCGAGCGCCACGCCGCCGAAGATCGGGTTGATCATGTAGAGCTGCGCCACGGTGGCGCCGCCCCCGGCGGCGCACAGTGCTTCCACGATCAACGCCATCTCCAGCATGCCCTGGCCGGAGCCGCCATACTCTTCCGGCAGCGCCACGCCGGACAGGCCGGCGTCGCAGATGGCGGCCCACGCCTCCTTTGGGAATGCCTTTCGGGCGTCCTGCGCACGCCAGTAGTCGAGACCGAACTGATCGCCAACGCGGGTCGCGGTCTCGACCATCATGCGTTGCTCGTCGGAAAGCTGGAAGTCCATGACTGTTCTCCGGGTCAGGGGGTGCGGAGCAGGCGCAACGGCTGCTCCAGACACCCGATGATGCGGTTGAGGAAGCTCAGCGCGGTGACGCCGTCGAACAGGCGGTGGTCCGCCGACAGCACGAGGCCGAGTTCACGCTTTAGCGCCGGGGCGCCGGCCGCGTCGGGCCGGAACACGGAACGCACGCTGCCGACACCGAGGATGCTCGATTGGCCGGGAGCGATGATGGAGGTCATGTAGGTGACGTTGTGCATGCCGGCGTTCGACACGCTGACGGCGCCGCCCTGGAAATCCTCCTCGCCCAGGCGACCGTCGCGGGCCCGCCCGGTCAGCGCGCCGGCCGCCGCCGCGAGCTGGTCGAGCGACAGCCGCGCAGCTCCGCGCAGCACCGGGGCGACCAGCCCGCGCGGCGTATCGACGGCCATGCCGACGTCGCCGCGCCCGAGCGTCACGATCTCGCCCTCGTCCCAGACACGGTCCATCTCCGGCATCGCGGCGAGCGCGCGGGCGACGGCGGCGAGCACCATGTGGGTCACCGACACGCGCGGCGCGGAGGCGCCCGCGTCGGCGTTCAGGCGTTCCCGCAGGGCCAGCAGCTCCGACACCTCCGCCTCGGCGGCGAGGTAGAAATGCGGGACGTCGCGCTTGGCGGCCGTCAGCCGACGGGCCATGGCTGCCTGCATGGTGCCGGGCTTCGCCCGCGCGCCGACCGCGACGGGTGCGGAGGCGGGCGGCGCGGGAGAAAAGGCGGCCGGCGCCGCCTGCGCCGCAGCTTCCACATCGGCGACCTTGATGCGGCCGTGCGGCCCCGTGCCGGTCACATGCGCGACGTCGATGCCGAGTTCGCGGGCCCGTCGGCGCGCCAGCGGAGTGGACCGGATTCGTTCCCCCTCCTGGACGGCGGGCGGCGGGCTAGCCGTTACGGCCGGCGGCGCCGATGGCCGAGGCGCGGCGTCCTCGCCGTTCGCCGACCAGCGCGCGATCGTCGTGCCGACGGCCACCGTTTCGCCGGCGGGGACCACGGTGTCGATCAGCACGCCGTCGCTGTCGGCCTCGACCTCCGAAGCGATCTTGTCGGTCTCGACGACGACCAGGACGTCGCCGGTCTTGAAGGGCTGGCCCGGCTGCACCCGCCATTCGGCGAGCACCCCCTCGGTCATCGTCAGCCCCAGCTTGGGCATCACCAGATCCTGGACCATGGATCAGCGCCCTGCGAAATGGGCTTTGCGCTTTTCCAGGAAGGCGCGGCATCCTTCGTGCGAATCCTGGCTGTCGAGCACCAGTCCGATCATCGCCTGTTCATAGGCGAGCGCGGGGCCGAGCGGCATTTCCTGCCCGTGACGGAAGGTGCGCTTGATCATCTTCAGGATCAGCGGCGACTTGGCCGCGATCTTCTCGGCGGTCGCCATGGCTTCCGCCATCAGATCGGCCTTGGGAACCGCCCGGTTGATCAGGCCCCAGCTCACGGCTTCGGCCGCGGTGAACTGGTCGCCCGTGAACACCAGCTCGCGCGCCCGGCAGGCTGGGATCTGCCGCAGGATGCGCTGCGTGCCCCCGGCGCCGGGAAACAGGCCGAGGTTGATTTCCGGCAGGCCGAATTTGGCGGTGTCAGCGGCAATGCGCACGTCCAGCGACAGCAGAAGCTCGGTCCCGCCGCCCAGCGCCCAACCGTTGACGGCGGCGATCGTCGGCTTGTCGCAGGTCTCGAACCGGCGGAAGCAGCGGTGGATGACCTCGGCGAACTCCAGGTAATGGGCCAACCCCTGCCGGCTGTCGAGGTCGGCGATGTTGCCGCCGGCCACGAACGCACGGTCGCCCGCCCCGGTGACGACGATGACGTGGACGCCGTCGTCGGCCTCCAGCTCCGTCAGGGCTTGTTCCAGCGTCTGCAGCGTCGGGATGTCCAGCGCGTTGAGCGTGTCCGGGCGGTTGATGGTGATCAGGCCGACGGCACCGGTGCGGGTGGTCAGGATGGCGTTGTCTTCGGTCATGGTTTGGATCCTTCGAAGGCCGGTCAGGCAAGCGTTGTCTTGACGGCCGCAACGATGCGGTCGGCGCCGGGCAGGTAGGCGGCCTCCAGCGACTTGGCGAACGGGATGGGCATGAAGGGCGCACCGACGCGCAGGACGGGAGCGTCGAGGTCGTCGAAGGCATCGGCGGCAATGCGTGCCGCGATCTCGGCGCCGACACCGAAGGCCTGCACCGCTTCGTGAGCGATCACCACGCGGTGGGTTCGTGCGACCGACGCGAAGACCGCTTCCTCGTCCCAGGGCTGGATCCAGCGCAGGTCGATGATCTCCGCCTCGATGTCCTCGGCGGCGAGGCGGTCGGCGGCGGTGCGGGCGGCGTAGAGCGTCGCGCCGTAGGTGACGATGGTGGCGTGGCGCCCTGGCCGGTCGATCCGCGCCCGGCCCACCTCGCGCGGGGCGTTCACGTCGATGTCGCCCTGAGCGGCATAAAGGGCCTTGTTCTCAACGAACACGACCGGATCGGGCGCATCGATGGACGCGCGCAGCAGGCCGTAGGCGTCGGCCACGGTGGCCGGACAGGCGACACGCAGGCCGGGGATGTGGGCGAACCATGCCTCCAGGCATTGCGAATGCTGTGGCCCGGCGTTCAGGCCGCCGCCATGCGGCGTGCGCAGCACCATCGGCACGCTGCACTGCCCGCCGAACATGAAGCGCGCCTTGGCGGCCTGGTTGACCACAGCGTCCATGGCCAGCGCCACGAAGTCCATGAACATGATCTCGACCACTGGCTTCATGCCGGTCAGCGCGGCGCCAACGGCCGCCCCGACCATGGAGGCTTCCGAGATCGGCGTGTCGCGCACCCGCTCCGGGCCATGGGCGTCGAGCAGGCCCCGAGTCGCCTTGAAAGGCCCGCCGGCGGCGGCGACGTCCTCACCAAACACCATCACGGCGGGGTCCTCGGACATCGCGTCGGTCAGGGCCTGGGCAATGGCGTGTACATAGCGCAGCGGCTTCGACATTGGATTTCAGGCCCCGGCGGTGTGCATGGCGGGCGTGTAGACGTCCCGGTAGGCGGCGGCGAAGTCGGGCAGGGCGTCTTCACGCGCGGCGTCCAGCGCTGCGCGGACGTCGGCGTCCACCGCCTCGGCCAGGGAGGCAAGCGCCTCCTCGCCGACGCCAGCGGCCAGGAGAGCGGCGGCTGAGCGGCGCAGCGGGTCGTTCTCCGGCAGGCCGGCGATCTCGTCGGCGCTGCGGTAGCGTTGCGGGTCGCCTTCGAAATGGCCATGCCAGCGGGTGGTGACGCACTCCAGGATCCGCGGTCCGCCGGCGCGGGCCCCCTCGACCACGTCCTCGGCGGCGGCGGTCACGGCAGCGACGTCGTTGCCGTCCACGCGCCGATGCGGGATGCCGAAAGCGCCGCCGAGATCGCCGAGCGACGCGGCGAACTGCCGCGAGGTCGGGGAGAATTCCGACCAGCCGTTGTTCTCGCACACGAAGACCAGCGGCAGCGCCCACAGGGCCGCCATGTTCAGGCACTCGTGCAAGGCACCTTCGGCCATGGCGCCATCACCGAAGAACGCGACTGCGACACCACCGGTGCGGCGCGTCTGGTGGGCCAGCGCGCTGCCGGTGGCGAGCGGCAGGCCGGCGCCGACAATGCCGTTGGCGCCCAGCACGCCCAGGGCCAGATCGGCCACGTGCATCGATCCGCCGCGTCCGCCGCATGCGCCGCCGGCCCGTCCCATGATCTCCTTGAAGAAGCGGTCGAGCGCCACGCCGCGCGCCAGCACGTGGCCGTGGCCCCGGTGGGTCGTCGCGAAGGTGTCACGGTCGCCGAGGGCGCCGACGACGCCGGCGGCGACCGCCTCCTGCCCGACGCTCAGGTGGATGAAGCCCGGAATCTCGCCGTCGGCGAACAGCTTGGACAGGGCCGTCTCGGTCGCGCGGATGAGAAGCATGGTGCGATGAAGCGCCAACTGCTTGTCAGGCGTGGGTTTGGCGGGTTGGTGCACGGAAACCTCACTGTCTTATTGGGCGGCATCGGATCGTGCTCGCCGCTATTAGGTAGAATCATGACTCACGACTCATCTACGCGTCAAGCCAATTTGCAGCCCTTCTGTCGGGCTGGATAGTGCGCGCATTTTGTGGCTTGTGCTGCGGCAGGCTTCCGTGTAGGAAATGGTTTATGAGTCATTATTCATAGCATGCTCTGGCGGCCGGCTGGTTCAAAGACGTGCGGCGACGTCAAAGCAGGGGCGATTCCGATGAAATTCGACGTCATCGTCATTGGCAGCGGGCCCGGCGGCTACGTGGCGGCGATCCGCGCCGCCCAGCTCGGCCTGTCCACCGCCGTGGTGGAACGCGAACACCTGGGCGGCATCTGCCTGAACTGGGGCTGCATCCCCACCAAGGCGCTGCTGCGCTCGGCCGAGGTCATGCACCTCGCCAAGCACGCCGCCGACTACGGCCTGTCCGTGAACGGCGTGTCCTTCGACCTGGACAAGGTGGTCCAGCGCTCGCGCAAGGTGGCCGCCCAGCTCAACGGCGGTGTCAAGCACCTGCTGAAGAAGAACAAGGTCACCGTCATCGAGGGCGAGGGCAAGCTCGCCGGCAAGGGGCAGGTGGCCGTGACCAAGGGCGGCTCGCCCGTCGGCACCTTCGGCGCCAAGCACATCATCATCGCCACCGGGGCCCGCGCCCGCACGCTGCCGGGCCTTGAGGACGACGGCAAGCTGGTGTGGACCTACAAGAAGGCGATGACCCCCGACGCCTTTCCGAAGTCGCTGCTGGTCATCGGCTCCGGCGCCATCGGCATCGAGTTCGCCAGCTTCTACAACGCGCTCGGCTCCAAGGTGACGGTGGTCGAGGTGATGGACCGCATCCTCCCCGTCGAGGACGCGGAGATCTCCACCTTCGCCCGCAAGGCGTTCGAGAAGCAGGGCATGCGCATCATCACCGGCGCCAAGGCCGGCAACCTGCGGAAATCCGCCGACAGCGTCACGGTGGCCGTCGAGGCCGGCGGCAAGACCGAGGACATCACGGTGGACCGCGTCATCGTCGCGGTGGGCATCAGCCCGAACACCGAGAACCTGGGCCTGGAAGGCACCAAGGTGAAGCTGGACCGCGGCCACATCGTGACCGACGAGTACTGCCGCACCGGCGAGCCCGGCGTCTACGCCATCGGCGACGTGACCCAGCCCCCCTGGCTGGCGCACAAGGCCAGCCACGAGGGCGTCATCTGCGTGGAGGCCATCGCCGGCAAGCACCCGCACCCGCTCGACATCCGCTCGATCCCCGGCTGCACCTACTCCCACCCGCAGGTGGCGTCGGTCGGCCTGACCGAGGCGAAGGCCAAGGAGCAGGGCTACGACGTGAAGGTCGGCCGCTTCCCCTTCATGGGCAACGGCAAGGCCATCGCGCTGGGCGAGCCAGAAGGCTTGGTCAAGACGGTGTTCGACGCCAAGACCGGCGAGCTGCTGGGCGCGCACATGGCTGGGGCCGAGGTGACGGAGCTGATCCAGGGCTACACGGTCGCCAAGACCATGGAGACCACGGAGCAGGAGCTGATGCACACCGTGTTCCCGCACCCGACGCTGTCGGAGATGATGCACGAGTCCGCGCTCGAGGCTTACGGCCGCGCCATTCACGTCTGATCGGACGGCATCGCCGCTGCCGACCCATTCTTTCTGGAGCATCCATGAAGATCCTGGTCCCCGTGAAGCGGGTGGTCGACTACAACGTGAAAGTCCGCGTGAAGGCGGACGGCACGGGAGTGGAGACCGCCAACGTCAAGTTCTCGATGAACCCCTTCGATGAGATCGCCGTCGAAGAAGCCGTCCGTCTGAAGGAAGCCGGCAAGGCCAGCGAGATCGTCGCCGTCTCCATCGGCCCGGCCACCGCCCAGGAAACCCTGCGCACGGCGCTCGCCATGGGAGCCGACCGTGCCATCCTGGTGCAGACGGATGCCGAGACCCAGCCGCTCGCCGTCGCCAAGCTGCTCAAGGCGCTGGTCGACAAGGAGCAGCCGCAGATTGTGCTCTTGGGCAAGCAGGCCATCGACGACGACTGCAATCAGACCGGTCAGATGCTCGCCGCACTCCTGGGCTGGCCGCAGGGCACCTTCGCCTCCAAGGTCGTTCCCGGTGACGGTGTGCTGACCGTCACCCGCGAAATCGACGGCGGGCTGGAGACGGTGGAACTGACGCTCCCCGCCGTGGTCACCACCGACCTGCGCCTGAACGAGCCGCGCTACGCCAGCTTGCCCAACATCATGAAGGCCAAGAAGAAGCCGCTCGACACCGTGACGCCCGACAGCCAGGGCGTCGATATGGCGCCACGGCTGAAGACGCTGAAGGTGGTGGAGCCCGCCAAGCGCAAGGCCGGTGTCAAGATCGCTGATGTCGCTACCCTGGTGGACAAGCTTAAGAACGAAGCGCGGGTGATTTGATTTGGTCGCGACAGGCAACGCGCAGTCGAGGGGCAGCCATGACAACTTTCCCCAGTGTGGGAGATGATATTGGCATTGCCGAGGAGGCGCTGGCCGAGTTCAGCTCTCTGCCAAGCCACCTGCACGCTTCCGCCGTACAGCTTCTGCGGAGCCTGCTGAAGACATCGGACATGCGATTCATGACGCAGCGTGAGGTGGCGGCGATCATTGCAGGCCCCTTCTTCCGCTCCGTCCTCGAACAGGAAGCGCGCCTGTCTAGGCTCGGCTTTCTATAAAGACCATAGGGCAAAAGGTATCGACCATGCAGTCTCTCGTTCTTGCCGAACACAACAACGCGGAATTGAAGCCTGCTACCCGAGCCGCCGTTGCCGCCGCGGCGAAGCTCGGGGCTGCGGTTCATGTGCTAGTCGCAGGGCGCAACGCCGGGACCGTCGCCGAGCATGCGGCCAGGACTGCCGGTGTTGGCAAAGTCCTGCTGGCCGATGACGCGGCTTATGCCAGCGGCCTTGCCGAGCCGCTTGCGGCGCTCCTGGCGCGTCTGGCGCCGGGCTACAGCCACGTGCTGGCGCCAGCCACCTCATCAGGCAAGAACGTGCTGCCGCGTGTCGCGGCCCTTCTCGACGTGCAGGCCATCTCCGACGTCACGGGCGTGATCTCGGCCGACACCTTCGAGCGGCCGATCTTTGCGGGCAACGCCATTGCCACCGTGCAGTCGGCCGATCCCATCAAGGTGATCACCGTGCGCACCTCCGCCTTCGAGGCGGCAGCCTCAAAGAATGAGCCGGCGCCCATCGAAACCGTGGCCGCAGACGGCAACGGTGGCGCATCCCGGCTGGTCCATCAGACCCTGACGGTGTCCAAGCGGCCGGAACTGACGGCGGCTCGCGTCGTGGTATCGGGCGGGCGCGGCATGCAGTCGGGCGACAACTTCAAGCTTCTGGAGGAGCTGGCCGACAGGCTGGGCGGCGCCGTGGGCGCTAGCCGTGCGGCGGTGGATGCCGGGTTCGCGCCGAACGACTATCAGGTTGGGCAGACCGGCAAGATCGTGGCGCCGGAGCTGTATATCGCCGTCGGCATCTCCGGCGCTATCCAGCACTTGGCCGGCATGAAGGACAGCAAGGTGATCGTTGCCATCAACAAGGACGAGGAGGCGCCGATCTTTCAGGTCGCTGACTACGGCCTCGTTACCGACCTTTTCCAGGCGTTGCCAGAATTCGAACAGGTCATCTGAAAGTGTCCGCCGCACCGGCGTCCCCCGCACGGGTGCGGAAACTGGGCCGGGCGTCCCTCGGCGCCCGGCCCGCATTTTCCCGCATGAACCTTCTGGGAAGGATTGTCCGTGAGCACTGGGCGCGAGGTGATGGAATACGACGTGCTCGTCGTTGGGGCAGGCCCTTCGGGGCTATCGGCGGCCATCCGGGTGAAGCAGCTGGCGCACGAGAGCGGCAAGGATCTGTCGGTCTGCGTTATCGAGAAGGGCTCAGAGGTGGGCGCGCACCTGCTCTCCGGTGCGGTGTTCGAGCCGCACGCCCTTGACGAGCTGATCCCCGACTGGCGCGACAAGGGAGCGCCGCTCAACACCCCGGCCAAGGAAGACCGCTTCCTCTTCCTGACGGAGACGAAGGCGTTCCGCCTGCCGACGCCGCCGCAGATGCACAACACCGGCAACTTCATCATCTCGCTGGGCAACCTCGGCCGTTGGCTGGGCCAGCAGGCGGAGGAGCTGGGCGTCGAGATCTACGCCGGCTTCGCCGGTGCCGAGGTTCTCTACGACGACAAGGGTGCGGTGAAGGGTGTGGCCACCGGCGATATGGGCATCGGCAAGGACGGCCAGCCCACCCACAACTACACCCCCGGCGTCGAGCTGCACGCCCGCCAGACCCTCTTCGCCGAGGGCTGCCGCGGCAGCCTGACCAAGACGCTGATGGCGAAGTTCAACCTGCGCGACGGCGTTGATCCGCAGACCTACGGCATCGGCATCAAGGAGCTGTGGGAGATCGACCCCGCCAAGGCGAACCCCGGCCTTATCGAACACACCATCGCCTGGCCGATGAACCCGAAGACCTACGGCGGCTCCTTCCTCTACCACATGGAGGGCAACTTGGTGTCGGTGGGCTTCGTGGTGGGCCTGGACTACGACAACCCGCACCTCAGCCCGTTCGAGGAGTTCCAGCGCTACAAGACGCACCCGGCCATCCGCCCGACCTTCGAGGGCGGCCGGCGCATCGCCTACGGCGCGCGGGCGCTCAGCGAGGGCGGCTTCCAGTCGATCCCGAAGCTGACCTTCCCCGGCGGCCTGCTGGTCGGCGACGCCGCCGGCTTCCTGAACGTGCCGAAGATCAAGGGCAACCACACCGCCATGAAATCCGGCATCGTGGCGGCCGAGGCGGTGTTCGAGCACCTGAACGGCGGCGACAACGGCCGCGAGGTGACGGAGTACCCGGACCGCCTCAAGCAGTCCTGGCTGTGGGACGAGCTGTACCGGGTGCGCAACATCCGCCCGGGCTTCCAGAAGGGGCTGTGGGCCGGCCTCGCCAACGCGGCGTACGAGACGGCGACGTGGGGTAAGTCGCCGTGGACGCTGCACCACAAGCACCCGGACCACGCGACGCTGAAGAAGGCCAGCGAGGCGCCGAAGATCGTGTACCCGAAGCCGGACGGCACGGTGAGCTTCGACCGGCTGTCCTCGGTGTACCTGTCGAACACCAATCACGAGGAGGATCAGCCGGCGCACCTGACGCTGAGGGATCAGGAGACGCCTATCCGGATGAACTTGGCGCTCTACGACGCGCCGGAGACGCGCTACTGCCCGGCCGGGGTGTACGAGATCGTGCGCAACGAGGACGGCACCAACCCGCGCCTGCAGATCAACGCGCAGAACTGCGTGCACTGCAAGACCTGCGACATCAAGGACCCGACTCAGAACATCACCTGGGTCGTCCCCGAAGGTGGCGGCGGGCCGAACTATCCGGGAATGTGATCTGTACCTTGAGAGCGATATGCATTTAAAACTCATAGCATTTAATGTGCGCACATTATCGCACTTGCGAAGCGTATTTGATAAATGATCAGAAGCCGTCTCAAACCTGGGGGGAGGATGGTAAAGCGCACTGGGAAAGCAGCGAACCCGGGGGCGCAATGAAGTGGCGGGTGATGGTCGAGGTGACGGGTGAGGACGGCACGGTGACGCAGCACGTGACCTCCGAGGGTGAGCGCTCCGCCGTCGGTCAGGCTGCGACGCTCGGGCTGAGCCTGGCCGAGGGCAAGGTGATCCTGGCCGGCGTACAGCACGTCCTGGTCACCGCCCAGGCCGACGCGCACTGTCGCCACCGTCGCCGGTGCAGCCACTGCGGCGCGGCGCGCCCGCTCAAGGACCACCGCTCCCGCCGTCTGGTGTCGCTGTTCGGCACGGTGGAGGTGTGCGCGCCCCGCTTCGGCCCCTGCCGGTGCGGCGTGGCCTGCCGGCGCAGCCTGACCCCGGTCGCCGAGATCATGCCCGACCGCTGCACCCCGGAATACGAACGGATGCTGTCGGGGATGGGCAGCGCTCTGCCCTACCGGCGGGCGCAGGCGCTGCTGGCCGAACTGCTGCCGGTGGACACGGCTCCGGAGGTCGAAACCATTCGCCGGCGCACGCTGCAGGTCGGCGCTCGGCTCGAACGGACGGCGCTCGTCCGGTCGGACGAGGGTTTGCCGTCTGCGGCCAAGGCGATCACGCTGGCCCTCGACGCGGGGCACGTGAAGTCGGTGCGGACCTACCAGATGCGCTCGTTCGAGGTGATGATCGCGCGGGTGGGCAACGATCAGGGGCGCGAGGTCGTCTTCAGCAGCATGCCGGCCGAGGCCGACCGGCAAGTGCGCCAGCTTCATCATGTTCTGCGGCGTCTGGGGGCGACGGCGAACACGCCGGTCACCATCCTTAGCGACGGCGCGGAAGGGCCCCGCTGCCTGGGTGCCGCGGCCAGCGTCGGCCCGATCCGCCATGTCCTCGACTGGTTTCACCTGTCGATGCGGGTCCAGCATGTGGCGCAGGCGGTCAAGGGCTGGGCCACGGCGGTGCCAGCCGCCGCGGAGCGGACCACGACGCTGGACGACGCCGTAGCCCACGTTCGTTGGCGGCTCTGGCATGGTCAGACCGAACGGGCGCTGAGCTTGATCGGCGACCTCCTGGCCGACCTCGACGCTGACCTGGAAACCGTCAATAGCCCGCCGGTTCGGAAGACGATAACGCTGCTGCGCGCCCTGGAAACGTATGTCGCGGGACAGGCCGAGTTGATCATCGACTACGCCGCCGCCCGGCACCGGGGCGAGCCCATCTCCACGGCGACGACCGAGAGCATGGTCCAGCGCCTGCTGCACCGGCGCATGGGCGCCAACCAGCAGATGCGCTGGCCTCCGCACGGCGCCCACCGGATGCTGAAGGTGCGCACCGCCGCGATGAACGGCACGCTGGCCTCGGACCACACCGCCGCCGAGCCATACGCTCGCCGACCATTCCGGCGGGCGGCATGATGGCCCCCCAGGTTTGAGACGGTTTCAGGTCAACAAACTGAAGCTGATCAAGCGTCAGATGTATGGACGCGCCAGCTTCGATCTGTTGCGCCGTCGTGTCCTCCTCGCAGCCTAATCCACGCAAAGTGCGGGAGAGCCGGGAAACAGGGACCAGCTCAATGTCCGGATGGACGAATTCCTCGCTTAGATTGAGCGTCGATATAATATTTCTTCTGACAGATCGAGTTCAGTAAACGGTCAGCACATCGCCGAAGCGGAAGCTAGACGCAGTGATCCCGCCGAATAGATCGTTCTGGTGGTAGACGACCGTCGCGGCTTCCTTCTCGGCAGCTCCGACCACCACCATCAGCGGAACGAGGTGGTCCTCTTGCGGGTGAGCCGCTCGTGCGAGCGGCGCACGCTCCCATGCGACGAGGAGGGGAGTCCGTTCCTCGGGAGTTGCCGTGACCAACGTTTCCTGAAGCCACGCATCGAACACTCGCGAGGGCTCGACGGCGTGGCTGCCGCGCAGGCCCAAGTTGTGGTAGCTGAAACCGCTGCCGATGATCAGTACGCCCTCATCACGCAGCGGCGCGAGCAGGCGGCCGAGTTGCAGATGGAGCTCGAGGCTGTAACTGCGGTCGATGGACAACTGGACCAGCGGGATGTCCTCTTCCGGATAGAGCGGCTTCATGATGCTGAAGGTCCCGTGGTCATAGCCCCGCTCCGGGTCGAGCCGAGCCTGGACGCCACCGGCGCTTAACAGTTCCTGGACGCGCCGCGCAAGCTCCGGCGAGCCGGGCGCTTTGTAGCGAATGCGATAGGTGTGCTCGGGAAAGCCGGAATAGTCGTAGACCATGCCCGGCTGCTCGCCTGAGGAGATGGCGAAGCCATTCTCTTCCCAATGGCCGGAGATGACGAGCACGGCGCGCGGCGCGTTACCGAGTTCGCGCCGGACATTGTGAATCGACTGTTCCAGCTGGTTAAACATGCGGCGAAACGGGCCGTCGAGGTACGGCCAGGGGCCGCCGCCGTGGCTGATGAAATAGGTGGGCAGACGTGCGCTCACTTGAACTCTCCTTTCTCTTGAAGGCATGGGCCGCGTACGACGCTGCCCTGCGTCAACGCGCCGGCCTGACCATGTGGGGGGCATCGGCGACGCCATCGCGCATTGGAAGGCGGCGCGTTGACGCAGCACGCCGGGCGGGGTCAGCAGCGCGGGTGGGGCTATCTCTTGCTGCCATCGCCTCGATGCAACACGCTGCGGCACGGCTCCACTGATTGTCCTCAGCCGCGGCTGGCGATCCGGGCCTTCTTGGTGCGCCCCCAGACGATGAAGAGGGAAAGAGCCAGAAGCACCAAATTGACCGGGAGCGACATGGCGGTCTCGCCGCGTGTGGCATGCAGGATGATCGCAGCGACCTGCACGACGGACAGTCCGACCGCGGCGGCAAGGGTCAGCACCGGCAGGATGCGGGTGAGCGAAGGCAGGATCAGGCCGGTTGCGCCGAGGATCTCCATGAGGCCGACGAAGCGGATAAACAGTTCGGGCATCGTGGTCACATAGCGCAAGCCCATGCTGACCAAGGCATCCATGGGCAGGAACAGCTTCATGCTCCCCGCGCTCAGGTAAGCGACGGCGAGCAGGGTCTGCGCTACCCAGAGGCCGATGGTCCACCAGTTGCGCCGAGGCACCGTCATCGTAGCGGTCGTCATTTCATGTGCTCCGTATTGGCGCCCCAGCGCCGTTGCTCAGGGGTGGTGATCAGCGGGCCAGCTTGAGCCCAAGGAGGATGGCTGCGAAATCGCGGTGCGCGGCGAACGGCTCGACGGGAAAGCGCTGCATCCGCGTTGTCGAGGGGAAGCTAGGCCTTCACTCGCTCAAAAAATAGCGATAAAGAGTCGAAGGTCTTGATCTGATAATGCGATGGAGTTGGATCGTGGAGCTTGCCACAGATGGCCTCACGCTCGACCAGCTGACGATCTTTGTCACCGTCGTGGAGCAGGGCAGTTTCTCGGCTGCCGCCCGGCATTTGCGGCGTGCCCAATCGGCGATCACTTACGGCATCCAGAACCTCGAACGGCAGACGGGCACCGAACTGTTCGATCGCGCAGCCTATCGGCCAACCCTGACAGACGCAGGGCGCGTTTTGCTGCCTCGAGCGCAAAGGATTGTCGGAAGCGTTTTCGATTTCCGCCGGCAGGCTCGCAGCTTGTTGGCAGGTGTCGAAGCCAGGCTGACGTTGGTGGTTGATGTCACGGCGCCGGACGTCATCGTTACAGCGGGGCTCAAGGCCTTCAATGCCGAGTTCCCGATGGTGGAGCTTGTGCTTTTGACCAGGGCGCTTGAGAGCTGTTTTTCTGCCCTCCATGAGGGCACTGCCGATCTGGGTCTTGTGGTCGCACCGGCGGCTTTGCCGCAGATGGATGCGCTTGAATTCAGCACGTTCGGCATGCTGGCGCTGATCGTGGTGGCGGCTCCCGATCACCCTTTGGCCAATGCCGGGCGCCTGCTGGAAGAGGACGATCTGCGCGACTACACACAGTTGATGCTGTCCTCGTCAGGGCCGCAGGCGAGTGGTGATCATTTGGGGTACGGCATCAATCGCTGGCGCATACATGATCTCCATATGCGTCACCGGCTCCTGCTCGCGGGTGTCGGGTGGGGTGGCATGCCAAGTCACATGGTCGCCGACGATCTTCAGCAGGGCCGGCTGGTGAAGCTGGAACTTGAACGCAAGGCTGCCGATGTCTTTGGTTTTACGGCTCCGCTCGCTAGTGCACACCTCCGCACCAAGACGCTTGGTCCTGCAGGCCGCTGGTTGTTTGAGCGCCTCATCGAGGAAGGGCGAAAACATTCAACTCAATAATGTTCGACGTAGAACCGAAGCGGCAGATCCGGAAAACCCAGAGCGGAGACTTCCATGGCCGCGGTCAGGTGGTCGTCGTGCCCCGCTGCTTTCCCTTCTTCGTGAACCCCAGACGCCAGACGTTATCGTTCACTCTGGCGGATGATGCTAAGGAATTTGATCACGGCGGGATCCTCCTCATCACGGCGGAACACAAGATCGATCCCGATCTGCTCCGTAACGCCCAAAATCGGCCGGTAGATCACGTTCTCGCCAACATTGATCGAGGCAATTGATGAGGGGACGACCGCCATCCCCAGTCCGGCGCCGACAACGCTTATAAGAGCGAAGCCGCTATCCGCCTCGTATGCGATGCGCGGCGTAAATCCGACCACTTGCCGCACGAACAAGCCGTAGTTTTCGCCAGCCGACTTCGTAAAGCCGACGAAAGGCTCATTCACAAGAGCCTCTCGCGGGACGCGGCTGCGTTCCGCAAGGGGATGGTCGGTCGGAAGGGCAACGCGCAACGGCCATTCCGCCAGACGGACGGCGTCAAGGCCCTTAGGCAGCATGAGAGCCGGCCTGGTGACAAAGCCGACATGGATCCGCCCTTCGAGCACACTCGTGATCTGCGTCTCCGGATGGATCTCGTGGAGCCCTAGCTCCACTTCGGGAGCTTGCCGCCTGTAATGCCGGATGGTCGTCGAGAGAACTCCCGAGCAGGCGCCAATAACATCGTATCCGATGTTGATACGACCGATTTCGCCTCGGCCGGCGCGACGGGCCACGACGGCAGCGTGCTCCGCCTGATCGAGGGTGCGGCGGGCCTCCTTGAGGAACAGGCGGCCCGCCTCCGTGAGCGTCACGACCCGGTTGGTTCGGGCAAGAAGCCGCACCCCCAGGGTGTCCTCCAGGGCCTTGATCTGGATGCTCAAGGCGGGCTGCGCAATGTGGAGCCGGTCGGCGGCGCGGCCGAAGTGCAGCTCTTCGGCGGTAGTGATGAAGTAGCGGAGCTGCCGCAGATCCATTGATATGTTTTTCCAATCGCACGGCCTGAAACAATATATTGGACGCCGATCTCCCGCGCAAGCATGTCATGGTTTCAGTGGTGGCCTGCGGCACGAGCGGAGAAATCGGGATGAGATACGGCTATCGAAGGCGGAGATGCGCCTGTTGGGCGGTGGTCCTGGCCGTGGCTGGCTTGGCGGGCTGCCAGCAGCAGGCAAGCCAGCCGGAGAAGCCCCAAACCATGGTGCGGGTCGAGACGGCCACGCTGACGGACTATGCACCCACGGTCCGGCTTACGGGCGAGATCCGGGCGCAGGTCGAGAGCGAATTGTCGTTCCGGGTGAGCGGCCGCGTTGCCGAACGCTTGGTCAACGTCGGCGATCACGTGACGGCCGATCAGGTGCTGGCCCGGATCGATCCGCAGGAGCAGCAGGCCAGCGTCACGGCCGCCGAGGCCTCCGTTCGGGCCACCGAGGCGGTCATGCGCCAGGGGGCCTCGGCCTTCGAGCGCCAGAAATCCCTTCTTTCCAGGGGCTTCACGACCCAGCGGGACCACGACCAGGCCGAGGAGGCCTTCCGCACGGCCCAGGCGTCGCTCGACACCGCGAAGGCCCAGCTTGGCACCGCGCGGGAGCAACTGTCCTACACGGTTCTGCGGGCGGGCGCTCCCGGCGTGATTACGGCCCGCAGCGTGGAGGCGGGGCAGGTCGTGCAGGCGGCGCAGGCCGTCTTCTCGATCGCCCGGGACGGACCGCGCGTCGCGGTGTTCAACCTTCACGAATCGTTCTTTACCCGTGAACTCGCGAACCCCGCCATTGAGCTGACGCTGGTGTCCGATCCGACCGTGCAGGCAACGGGCACCGTGCGCGAGGTCTCCCCGACCGTGAACACCTCCAATGGAACGGTGAGGGCCAAGGTCACGATCGAGCGTCCGCCGGCTGCCATGACGCTGGGCGCCGCGGTCATCGGCGAAGGCCGATTTCAACCCTGCAAGCTCGTGGTGATCCCATGGAACGCTCTTGCCTCCGGGAACGGCCAGCCGGCCGTGTGGATCGTCGACCCGCAAACCAGGGCGGTGTTCCTCAAGCCCATCGCCATTGAAGCCTACGAAACCGGGAAGATCATGGTCCGGGCGGGTATCCAACCGGGCGACACAGTTGTGACCGGCGGGGCCCAGTTGCTGCGGCCTGGTCAGGTTGTCGCCTTCGCCGGGGGGGCGGTCCAATGAAGCCCGTCCTGACCTCCCTCGCCGCCATGGGCGCGGTGGGCCTGCTCGCCGCCTGCCAGGACCAGAAGCACGACGAGGCACCTGTCCCCAGGCCCGTTCTCTCGATCGTCGTCGCCTCACAGTCCGAGCGGATCGTGGGGTTCTCGGGAACCGTCGAGGCCCGGTACAGGTCCGATCTTGGCTTCCGGGTGCTGGGGCGAATCGTCAGCCGAGATGCCAACGTCGCCGACCTCATCCAGAAGGGCGAGCGGCTGGCCACGCTCGATCCGGTCGCCTACCAGCTTGCGGTGCGGTCGGCGCAGGCCGATCTCGCCAGCGCCACCGCCCAACTGGAGAATGCGGCCGCCACGGAAGCCCGCCAGCGCACGCTGCTTCAGCAGAACATCACCTCCGAGGCTCAGTTCGATGTCGCCCGGCAGGCCCGGGAGTCAGCCGAGGCAGGGGTCTCGCGCGCCAGGGCAAACCTCGCCAAGGCGCAGGAGCAACTCGGCTACACCGATCTTCGCGCCGACTTCGACGGAGTCGTCACCGCGGTCGGGGCCGAACCCGGGCAAGTGGTCCAGCCGGGGCAGACGGTGGTCTCGGTGGCCCGTCCGGACGTGCGCGAGGCGATCATCGATCTGCCCGAAAGCGTTGGGCGGGGCCTCAGCCAAGGGACCCGCTTTGACGTTGCCCTGCAGCTCGATCCATCCATCCGCAGCACCGGATCCGTGCGGGAGATCGCCCCGCAGGCGGATCCGGTCACGCGCACGGTTCGGGTGAGGATCACGCTCGACAAGCCCCCGGAGAGTTTCCGGATCGGGACCACGGTCACCGCGATGGTGACGACCCAGGCCCTTCCCGGCATCGAGCTGCCGGCCTCGGCTGTGCTGGAGCGGGACGGCCGGACGTTGGTCTGGATCGTCGATCCTGCAACCAAAACGGTGTCGCCGCAGGACGTGTCCATTGCGGCACGGAACGGGTCCTCCATTCGGATCGCAAACGGACTCACGCCCAGCGCCCGCGTGGTCACCGCCGGCGTGAACAGCCTCACTCCCGGCCAGACAGTCAAGATCGCAGACGAGACCCCCTGATGAAGAGCCGCTTCAACCTGTCCGACTGGGCGCTCGAGCACCGCTCCCTCGTCTGGTACTTCATGATCGTGTCCGCCATCGCGGGTGCCCTGGCCTACATGAGCCTGGGGCGCGAGGAGGATCCGGCCTTCACCATCAGGACCATGGTCATCACCGCCCAGTGGCCCGGCGCCACGGTCGAGGACACAGCTCGCCAGGTCACCGACCGGATCGAGAAGAAGCTCGAGGAGCTTGAGGTCCTCGATTACACCCGCAGCCAGGTCACGGCAGGCCAGACCACCATCTTTGTCAACATCAAGGACACGACCAAGGGCCGTGATGTGCCCGGCACTTGGGTCAGGGTCCGCAACATGGTCAACGACATCAAGGGAGAATTTCCCGGCGGCGTCGTGGGGCCCTTCTTCAATGACAGCTTTGGCGACGTGTTCGGCAACGTCTATGCGTTCACCTCGGACGGGCTGACGCAGCGGCAATTGCGCGATTACGTCGAGGATGTGCGCGCCAAGGTGCTCACGGTACCGAACATCGGCAAAGTGAACCTGATCGGTGCCCAGGACGAGGTGATCTTCCTGGAGTTCTCGACGCGCGAGATCGCCGCCCTCGGCATCAGCCAGCAAGATGTGGTGCAGACGCTCCAGGCTCAGAATGCGATCGCGCCCTCCGGTGTCATCCAGGCCGGGCCCGAACGCGTCAGCGTCCGGGTGACCGGACAGTTCACGTCGGAGGAAAGCCTGCGAAGCCTCAACCTTCGCATCAATGACCGCTTCTTCCGGCTCAGCGATGTCGCCACCATCAGCCGCGGCTACACTGACCCGCCGAAGTTGCTGTTCCGTGTCAACGGCCAGCCGGCGATCGGCCTTTCCATCGGCATGAAGTCCGGCGCGAACCTGCTTGAGTTCGGCGAGGCGCTGAAGGAGCAGATGAACCGGATCATCGGCGACCTGCCCATTGGGGTCGGCGTGCACCTCGTGGCCGACCAGCCCGTGGTGGTCGAGGAGGCCGTCGGCGGCTTCACCAAGGCTCTGTTCGAGGCTGTGGCGATCGTGCTGGTCGTCAGCTTCGTGAGCCTCGGCGCCCGGGCCGGTTTCGTGGTCGCGCTGTCGATCCCGCTCGTGCTCGCCATGACCTTTATCGTCATGCAGTACTCCGGGATCTCCTTGCAGCGCATCTCGCTCGGCGCCCTCATCATCGCGCTCGGCCTTCTCGTCGACGATGCCATGATCGCCGTCGAGATGATGGTGGCGCGGCTGGAGGCGGGCGAAAACCTGAAGAAGGCCGCCACCGCGGTCTACACCTCCACTGCGTTCCCGATGCTGACCGGGACGCTGGTCACCGTTGCGAGCTTCATCCCGGTCGGCCTCAACAACAGCGCCGCCGGCGAGTTCACCTTCACCCTGTTCGTGGTGATCGCCGTCTCACTGGTGCTCTCGTGGATCGTCGCGGTGCTGTTCGCGCCCCTGCTCGGCGTGACGTTGCTTCCACAGACGATGAAAAAGCATCATGACAAGCCGAGCCGCCTCGGGGCCGTGCTGTCGCACATCCTTGTCGGCGCCATACGCTGGCGCTGGCTGACCATCGGCGTGACGGTCGCGATGTTCGGCGCCTCGATCTACGGCATGCAGTTCGTCCAGCAGCAGTTCTTCCCGTCGTCGGACCGCAACGAGCTTGTCGTCGATTTTACCCTGCCGAAGAACGCCTCGATCGCTGAGACGAAGGCACAGATGGACCGCTTCGAGACGAGGCTCGAAGGCGACTCCGATATCGATCACTGGTCGTCGTATGTCGGCGAAAGCGCGGTGCGGTTCATCCTTTCCATCGACGTGCAGCCGTCGAGCCCCAGCTTCGGCCAGATCATCATCGTAACCAAGAGCATCGAAGCGCGTGAGCGCGTCAAGACCAAGCTCCGGGCGGTCGCCCGGCAGGATTTCCCCGGCCTGGACGTTTACGTGGACTTGCTTCCGCTGGGGCCGCCAGCTGGCCGGCCCGTGCAGTACCGCATGAGCGGCCCGGACATTCAGAAGGTCCGGGACTATGCACGGCAACTCGCCGCCATTGTGGACGAGCACCCCCTGGTCAGCGGCATCACCTTCGACTGGAACGAGCCCGCGCGGGTGGTGAGGGTCGACGTTCTCCAGGACAAGGCGCGCCAGCTCGGCGTAACGTCCCAGGACATTGCCGGTTCCCTCAACGGCATCGTGGGCGGCACGAGCATCACCCAGGTGCGCGACGAGATTTACCTCGTCGACGTGGTGGGCCGCGCACGGGCTGCCGAGCGGCAATCGATCGAGACGCTCCAGAACGTGCAACTCCCGGGCAAGGACGGCCAATCCGTGCCGTTGGCAGCGATTGCGACCTTCCGGTATGAGCTCGAGCAGCCGATGGTCTGGCGCCGCAGCCGGGTGCCGACGATCACGCTCAAGGGCAGCATCCTCGACGCAACCCAGCCTGCCACGGTTGTCCAGCAGCTCGAAGCCAAGGTTCAGGCGTTCGCCCGGGCGCTCCCGGCCGGCTACGGGGTGGCGGTGGCGGGGCCGGTGGAGGAGAGCGGCAAGGCGCAGGGGCCGATCGCGGCCGTGGTCCCGCTCATGCTGTTCGCCATGGCCACGATCCTGATGGTCCAGTTACAGAGCTTCTCCCGGCTGTTCCTGGTGGTGGCGGTGGCCCCGCTCGGATTGATCGGCGTGGTGGCGGCACTGCTGCCCAGCGGCGCACCCATGGGCTTTGTCGCTATCCTGGGCGTGCTGGCGCTGATCGGGATCCTGATCCGCAATTCGGTGATCCTCGTCGTGGAGATCGAGAACCTGCGCCGAAAGGGCGTGGCGCCATGGGATGCGGTGATCGAGGCCACCGTGCACCGGACGCGGCCGATCCTGCTGACCGCGGCAGCGGCGAGCCTGGCGCTGATCCCGATCTCGCGCGAGGTGTTCTGGGGGCCGATGGCCTACGCGATGATGGGTGGCATCATCGTGGGCACGGTGCTCACCCTCCTGTTCCTGCCGGCGCTGTACGTGGCCTGCTTCCGCATTGGTGCACCCTCCCGTTCCCGGGCGGAGCCGGTGTCGACGCAGGCCGCGCACGAGCGTGCATAGGCTGCAGCGAACCAGCAGCTCGGTCCTCGGGCAAAGGTCCTGTGGGCACCGTCAACTTGTTGATCACCCATTTGCCGGGGCGGGCCGTGCGGGGTATGGGACGGCATGACGACGCACCCCGATCCCCGCTACGCCGGCTACCGCTATCCCGCCGAGATCATCGCGACGGCGGTTTGGCTGTACTTCGGGTCCGTTCAAGATACGTGTAAAAAGTGGTCACAAGGGCACGTCGAAGGGAAGGGGCATCGGATTGAGCGGCTCCGGCAGGTCGTTCATGTCGAGGACGTATTGGCCGAAGCGGCGGACGTGCTCGCGCATGTAGGGGCTGAGGCGGCCGACGAGGTCCGGGGTAACGGCGATGCCGTCCGCGGCCATGGAGGACAGAACCGCGGTCAGGTCGGTGACGTTGGACAGCATGATCGTGTTGGCGACGAGGCTGGCGTATTTGAGCTGCTTGTCCTGCTCGACCGGATCGCCGCTCTTGATCACCGGTCCGCCGAAGGAGACCCAATCGAGAAAGTCGTTGTAGGATTCGATTTTGGTCGTCTCGGCGCGGATGCTCTGGCGGATGTCCGCGTTGGAGATGAAGCGTAAAAGAAAGAGCGTGCGCTCAACCCGGCCCAGCTCGCGGAACGCCCGGGACAGGCGGTTCTTCCGGCTGTAGGTGCCGAGCTTGCGCAGCAGCATCGACGGCAGAACCCGGCCGGCCTGGATCGAGAGCGCCACCTGCATCATGTCCGGCCAATGCTTGGTGATCAGCGCCCAGTCGATCTCGCGGCTGAACAGGGCGTCGATGTGCCGGTATCGGACGGCGTTGTCCGGGCGGTAGAAGGCGACGTCGGCCCAGCTGCGCATGCGGGGCATCAGCGTGATGCCCAAAAGGCGGCACAGACCGAAGACAGGCTCGCTTTGCCCCTGGGTATCCGCATGAAGGGTATCCGGCTGCAGGACGGATCGGTTCTTCAGAAGGGCGTCAAGGATGTGGACCGCCTCCCAGACGCCGCAGGGAATGAAGGTGGTGAACAGCGCGATGTAGCTGTCGGCGATGTGGTGGTAAGCGATGCCGCCGTAGCCGCCATACCGGATGTGGCGGGAACCGAGCAGGTTGTTCTCGCGGAGTTTCACGTGCGTGCCGTCGGCAATCGCCGCCCGGCCGTCGCCCCAACAGCGTGGCAGCCCGAAGCGGGTGTATTGGCCGATCACGTCGGCCATCGCGGCTTCCAGCTTGTCGGCGTTAATGTGCTGGGCGTTGATCCGGCGCAGCGCCTGCGCGGTGGCAATGTCGGGCGCGTGGCGGGCGGTCTGGACGGGACCGAGATTGCAGCCGTAGCCAAAGACAGCGAAGAGGTAGCGCTGCACGGCGTTGGCCAGCTTGGGAGCGGAACCGGACGGCGGGCCGAAGTGGCGGGTGTAACCGCTCCAGTGCTCGGTGTGCTTGAGAATGTCGAGCAGATGGCGTTCGGGCATGCGGGCGCGGATCTCCCGTTCGAAGTCCGCCAGGCTGTCCGGCTCGCGGGCCGCCCGCGGCTTTTTCAGGTGGGGGGTGCCGTCGGCGTCGAGCGACAGCTCGGTGTTGTCGGGGAAGCCGGCGTCCACATCGGCGGCGGTTCGGGTCAGCTCATCCTTGAGCCGGGCAACGAACGCCTCGGCGCTTTCCGGCATGTCCAGGAGACGGCAGTAGCCGGCCAGCCGTGGCGCACACTCCGGCCAGGGCAGCAGCTGGTCGCGGTAGTCGGCGAACGCCTCGGCGCCGATGACGTACACATCCCCGGCCTGAAGGGCGTCGGCCAGGTGAATGAAGACGCAGACCTCCAGGGCGCGCCGGTCGATGGCTGCACTCCCCGATCCGCCTTTGACGACGAAGTTGCGCCACCGCTGCGAGGCGAAGCCGAGGTCGAGGTCGCACGGCAGGTCGTCGCGGCGCGACTGGCGGTGCTCCGCAACCATCGCCAGCGCGTCCAACAGGCTGCGGTCCTGGGTCGCGGACCGGATGTCCATCAGGTCGACCAGGCGGAACAGCAGGCTGCGGGTGCGGGCATGGATGGGCCAGAGCAACGGCAGGTCGTTTTTGCCGTGCCACGCGGTGACGGTCTCGCACTGCTCGGTGAGGCGGTCGATGCCGCCTTGCTCGGTCAGCAGGGTCCGGACGTGCTGTCCAAAAGCGGCGTCGGCTTTCTCGGTTTTCGCCGTGGCGAGCACGCGTCCGAAAAGGCCGATCAGCCGCTCTTCAAGCTCGCGGTTCTCGTCCTGGAGAGCGGCGAGCCTTTCCTTGGCCGCCGCCTGGGTGCGCCGAACGCGGCGGATCAGCATCTCGATCAACTCGTCGCGGCAGCGGGTGCGGGCTTGGCGGATCAGGCTGAGCAGCAGGGTGTGCCGCTTGCCCCGCTGGCTCATGTCCAGAAGCTCACCGGGTTCCAAGGCGGCGGCTTCCGCCGCGAACTGGCGGAGCTTGGTGTGGGAAATCCCCTCCAGCAACGGTCCGGGAACGGGCAGACCGGTCAGCCAGGCGAGGCGGTCGGTCCACAGGGCGATCGTTTCGAAACGCGCCGGCCCGGGCGTCTGCTTGAGGCGATTGAAGGGCGTGGTGGCGCCGTCGGGCGGCACGATCAGCAGCGTGTCGAGCGCCGCCATGCTTTCCGCCGACAGCCGCGCCGCGACCCGCTCGTACATCCGCTCGTGAACCCGGCCGCGCAGGTGGTTGACCAGCCGGTCGAGCGTGCTGAACGCCGGCAAGTCGATCTGCGCGCCGCGCAGCGCCTCGATGGCCCGGTTGATCAGGTCGGCGGGGTCGCTCATGGTTTCGGCCGCTTCGAGCACGGTGCTCGTGACCAGGGCCTCTCCGGCATCGGGATAGGACGCGGCACCGAGATGGGCGCGCACCGCCGCCCGGTAGCGGCAAAGGGTCTTCTTCCCGCTATCCTCGGGCAGGAGAGGCGGAGGAGCCATCAAACCGAGTTGCTTGGCCAGATGCGTGACGATGCCGGCATCGACCTCTTCGAGCCCCGGAAAGGCCCCGAGGTCGAGGCGCGTCTTCAGGATCGTCGCCAGCGTCAGGCGGCCCACCTGTCCGCGAGCGGTTGCCCGCAGGAAGGCATGATCCGCCTCGGTCAAGTCATACCGGGTCTGCAGTTCCTCGCGCGTCAACCGCTCCCCCGGGCGCGGGTAAGCGGTGCGGTCCATGGCCGTCATTGGGGTGTCCGGAAAAGGGGGCGCCGGAGGGGCGCAAAGGCGGGTAGGATTTCAAGGGGATAGGGAGTATCGATTCCCTGTCCGCAAAGGAATGCCTTGTTGGACGGGACCATTATGCCTCCTGGCCGCCGCACCGCGCTGTACCTGCGCGTCTCGACCGCCGATCAGAAGCCGGACCTGCAATACGACGATTTGCGCGGCTACGCCGAACGGGCCGGTCTGGTCATCGTCGGCGACTACTGCGATGTCGCCGTGTCCGGCCGTCACGAAGGACGCCCGCAGCTGAACGCGCTGATGGCCGCCGCGCGAAAGCGTGAGTTCGACTGTGTGCTCGTCTGGAAGTTCGACCGCTTCGCCCGCAGCACGCGCCACCTGCTGACGGCGCTGGAGGAATTCCGGCATCTCGGCGTGCGCTTCATCAGCGTCCAGGACCAGATCGACACCGACAGCCCTGCGGGCCGGGCCATGTTCACCATCGTCGGGGCCATGGCCGAACTGGAATCCGCGCTGATCAGCGAGCGCGTCACCGCCGGCATGAAGGCTGCCAAAGCCCGAGGCAAACACCTGGGTCGCCCGCCGATCCGCCGAGCGGTGGTCGCCGAGATCGAGGCGCTCGCCGCCTCAACCGACCTCAGCATCCGGCAGATCCACGAGAAAATCGGCGGCAAGGCCAGCCGCGGCCTTGTCGGAGAGATCACCAAGCGCATCCGTTCAGGACGGCCGACCGCCTTGTGACTACTTTTTACACGTATCTTGGACGGACCCGAACGAGGCCGGGGTTGAGGGGCTGGGTGACCTGCGCCGTTTCAACCCCGGCGCCAGACCGTTGCTCGACGCCGTTCATCGTGAGCGCCTGCGCGCCGATCTCGAAGACCTGCCACCCGATCGCGGCCTGTGGTCGGCGCGCAAGGTCGCCCAGTGGATCGCCGGCATGCTGGGGCGCTTGGTGCCTGTGCGCAGCGCGCTGAACTACCTGCACCGGCTGAACTTCACCCGGCAGGTGCCGCGGCCACGTCATGTCGGCGCCGATTGGGTGGCGCAGACGACCTTCAAGGCCCGGTTCCGGGCGCGCATGCAGGAGTTCCTCCACGCCGAACCGGAGCGCGCGCTGGAGGTCTGGGCCTTTGACGAACACCGCGCCGGCTTGAAGCCGGTGTCCCGGACCGTCTGGGCCCCGCGCGGACAGCGCCCCTCCGCCGCGGGCCAGCACCGCTTCCAGTGGCGCTATGTCTATGGCTTCGTCCGGCCCAGCCAGGGCGAGGTGGTCTGGTTCCTGGCCGACGCGGTCAACACGGCCATGTTCACCGCGATCCTCGCCGCCTTCGCCCGCGAGGTCGGGGCCGGGCCGGACAAGCGGGTGGTCCTCGTGCTCGATGGCGCCGGCTGGCACGTCGCCACCGACCTGATCGTTCCCGAGGGCATCGAGTTGCTGATTCTGCCGCCGTATTCCCCCGAGCTGCAGCCGGCCGAATGCCTGTGGCCCTTGCTCCGGGAAGCGGTCGCCAACGATCACATCGACGACCTCGCCAGCCTCGACCACGTCCTGGGCGACCGATGCAACGCCCTCACCGATGACCCAGATACCATCCGCAGCCGCACCCTGTTCCACTGGTGGCCGGCGTTCGCCTGAAAACTCCGACAAATCCCATCAGCAGAAGCATTCTCATGCCGTCCGTATCACTCGGTAGCGGGCCTTCGGGATTTTATGCCGGCGGGCCTCATTCACCTTGTAGGGCATGCGAACTCAGCAAACAGGAAAGGCCACTTCCATAACCCGCCGCTCCGCCATCCGCCAGCGCGACCTCGGCCCATTTCTGCACCAACGCCCCTCGATGCAACAAGGTGGTAGCGCTGCCCTATATCGCGCTTCGAGTTTACACTATGATCGAATGCGACTGATGTGGGAGGATTAGAGCACCACTAAACCCATGGGTCTACACGCCTTGGCTGACATCCTGTTCGCATCGCTCTTCGATACGTCCAATCTGTCGCCTCATGGCTTCTGCCTTCTCTGGCAGCCTGGCCTCATTTGGCTCCACGTGATTTCCGACACACTGACCGCGCTGTCCTACTACTCGATCCCTGCCGCGCTGGTCTGGTTTGTCCGAAAACGCCGAAACCTTGAGTTCGGTTGGGTCTTCTGGCTCTTCGCAGCGTTCATCGTTGCCTGCGGCACCACACATCTGCTGAGCATCTGGACGCTCTGGAACGCAGATTACGCCTTACAAGGAATGGCCAAGGCCTTCACCGCGGTTGTGTCCGTTCTCACCGCGATTGCGCTGTGGCCGCTACTTCCGCGCGTGTTGGCGATGCCGAGTCAGACGGAACTGCGTGAGCTGAATGACACTCTTCAAAGAGAGATCGAAGGGCACCGTTTGACCTTGAGCCGGCTGCATGCCGCTAAGGAGCGGGCCGAGCAGGCCAACAAGGCAAAGTCCACTTTTCTCGCGAACATGAGCCATGAGCTGCGCACCCCGCTCAATGCCATCCTTGGCTTCTCCGAGGCGCTGTCAAAAGAGTTCTTCGGCAAGCTCAATGAAAAACAACACGAATACGCCACCTACATTCACCGCAGCGGGGCTCACCTGCTGAAAATCATCAATGACATACTTGACCTTTCCAAGGTTGACGCCGGTCGGCTTGAACTGGTGCGCGAACCCGTTGATGTGGTCGAGTTGGTCATTGCTTCAGTCAACCTAATCCGCCCCAAGGCCGAGGAGCACGGTGTTACCGTGGAAACCGAGCTCGCCCCTGATCTGCCGATGATCGAGGCCGACGATCTGCGCTTGCGCCAAATTGTACTCAACCTACTGTCCAACGCCATCAAGTTCACGCCCCCTGCGGGCAGCATTCGTGTGAGCACCCGTGCCCTCAATGACCACCAGCTGGAGATCGTAGTCAGCGACACCGGCATCGGCATGGCACCACAGGACATCCCACGCGCGTTGGAAATGTTCACCCAGGTGAACAACACGCTGACGCGTATGCACGATGGAACGGGCATTGGACTGCCGCTGTCAAAAGCCTTGGCCGAGCTGCACGGCGGCCGGTTGGAGATCGACAGCGAGCCTGGGCGCGGCACCACGGTCACGGTCCAGTTGCCCATAGTGCCGGCTCCCGTTACAGCGTAACCGCCGGATAGCCCACGGGCGCAGGGAAACCAGCCAGAGTTTGTAAAGGAACATTTTCCCCACGACGAGCCTGCCGCGCGGCTTCCCCTGAGCCATGCGACTAGCTGATAGCTGAGCCGCTTCGGCAAGCAAAATCACTAACCAAGCCTTAAGATCTATAACTTTAGGCTGGCGCCTTGGAAGGGTATGGGCGCCTTAATTCCCATTCCCGCGCGCCATGGCGGTGGCCTGCCCCCCCCAAGCGCGCCCTCGCTGTTGGGAAGAGTGATAATGCAGCAAGCCAGCTTTGCCGGCCGCTTCAAAGTGGCAACGCGGATCTCCAGTGGTTTTCTTTCGGTCCTGGTGCTCCTGGTGGTGCTCGTCACTCTCGGCGTGCAGGCTATGAGCACTGCCGAGAAGCAGTTTGGCGATTACGCCTCCGTCGCCAACGGCACGCTTCAGGTGTCGGAGATCGTCGGCAACCTTTCCGATATGCGCCGAAACGCGCTGGCCTTCTCCAATACCGGCGATGACTTGGCGCAGAAGAGCGTTCTGGAACTTCAGGAGAGGCTGAAGGCAAGCCTTGGCACGGCCATCACGCAGGCCAGCGATCCTACGCGGCGCGCGAGCCTTGAGCGGATGAGCAGCATCCTCGAAACTTACTCTCAACAGTTTAACAAGATGTCTCAGGCTCGCGATAAGCGTGATGACCTGATGTACAACGTGCTGACCCCCGTTGGCGAAGGTGCCCGCAAGGAGTTGGCCGACGTCTTCAAGTCGCTGAAGGACCGGAACGAGGTCCAGGCCGCGACGTTGGCCGGTACGGCGGTGGAAGACGTGCTGACGATGCGCCTTTTCGCGGCACGTTTCCTAATCGACTATGAGGTGAAGTGGGTTGAGCAGTTCCGTCTACGCGCGGGACAGCTGATCGCCAACGTCGAGCTTCTCCAGGCGCAGTTGCAGGATCCGACGCTGAAGAAGCAGGCTGCCGACGCGCTGGATGCCGCCCGCAAGTATCTCCCGGCGTTCAACGACACCGTCCAGGCGGTCAACGAGACCAACCGGCTGGTCGCCCAAATGGGCAAGGATGTTGCCGAGTTCGCTCAAGTCGCCGAGGCGACCAAGACGACGGCGCTCGATGCACTAAGCAAGACCAAGGAGGCCATCGATACCGGCCTGCGGAGCACCAGCACCACGAACATCACGGTCGGCATCACCGCCGTGCTGATCGGTCTGCTGCTGGCGTGGCTGGTGGCGCGTTCGATCGTGAAGCCGGTCCGCGCGATGACCGAAACCATGACCAACCTCGCCCATGGCGATCTGATGGTGACGATCCCGGCACTCGCTGATAGGGACGAGATCGGCGCGATGGCGCAGGCAGTGCAGGTGTTCAAGGACAACGCTATCGAAAAACAGCGCATGGATGAGGCCGAGCGTGCGCGCCTAGAGAACGAGCGCCGCGCCGCCGAGGAGCAGCGTGCCCGCGAGCAGGCCATCGGCCAGGAGATCGCCGCGCTGATCGACGGCGTTTCGAAGGGTGATCTCGCCCGCCGCCTCGATCTGGAGGGCAAGGACGGCTTCTACCGGACCATGTCGGAGGGCATCAACCGCCTGACCGATACGGTGGAGGGCGTCATCGCCGACCTCGGCACCGTGCTGGGCGCGCTGGCGCAGGGCGACCTGAACACCCGCATCGACAAGGACTACCAGGGCGCCTTCCAGCGCCTGAAGACTGACGTCAACGCCACCTCCACCAAGCTGGCCGAAATCGTCGGCCAGATCTCTCAGGCCGCTGATGCTATGGCTGCTGCCGCTTCAGAGGTCTCCATGGGCTCGACTGACTTGGCCGAGCGCACCGAACAGCAGGCCTCCAGCTTGGAGGAGACCGCCGCGAGTATGGAAGAGCTGGGCGCGACGGTACGCTCGAATGCGGAGAATGCCCAGCGCGCCAACCGCATGGCCGCTGATGCCAAGAAAGTCGCCGAGAGCGGTGGTGCGGTAGCAGGATCGGCTGTAGACGCCATGCGGCGCATCGAAGGCGCATCACGCAAGATCACCGACATCATCGGCGTCATTGACGAGATTGCCTTCCAGACCAATCTGCTGGCGCTCAACGCCGCAGTGGAAGCGGCTCGCGCCGGTGATGCCGGTCGCGGCTTTGCCGTGGTGGCCCAGGAGGTGCGCACCCTCGCCCAGCGTTCGGCCCAGGCGTCCAAGGAGATCAAGGCGCTGATCATGGACAGCGACGGCCAAGTGAGGGATGGTGTCGAATTGGTCGGCAAAGCCGGGGGCGCACTGGAAGGCATTGTCTCTGGTGTCCATCAGGTCGCCAATTTGATCGCCGAAATGGCCACCGCGTCGGGCGAGCAGGCTGCGGCGCTGGACGAGATTAATTCGGCCGTCGCGCAGATGGACGAGATGACGCAAAAGAACGCCGCGCTCGTCGAGGAGACCACCGCCGCCGCTCAGGCGATGGCCGGTCAGGCTGGCGATCTCAAAACGTTGGTCGGCTTCTTCAAGTTGGACCAGTCCGCGTCTGCCACCCGCTTGGCGTGGCAGGCCCCTACGGCCAAGCCGGCCGTTGTGACACATCCGACGGAGCCGCGGGCCATCAAGGCAACCCGGCCGGCCCCGAAACCCAGGGCCGCTGCGAAGATCGCTGCCGGCGGCACGCTCCGCCACACCGTTGACACTCCAGACGACGATTGGAAGGAGTTCTAAGGTTGTTTCGAGCTGAGGGTGTTGAGCAGAAATGCAGATCATAAGATCCGGATCGCCTTGTGGTTCAACATCACCAACGCCTTCCCTGTTTGTTGGGCGGGCGCTCCGGCTTGGGGTGATCAGCCCGTGTGCAAACGGGCTCTTCGCCTCCGACGCCAAGGCAGCTTTCGAGTTGATTACCGTTGCCCCGGCGGATTGTCGAACCGATCACGTCGATGCCGTGGTGCTCGGGTGGCGGAGTTCTGCCGAGCGAATAGCGCGCGAGGTGCGTCAGCAAGGCTACAAAGGCGCCTTGATTGCGGCGCTCGCAAAGCCGTCCTCAGCCGATGTCGTCTCTGCTTTGTCCAGCGGTTGTGATGATGCGCAGCGGTTCCCCACTGAACCGAGCGAGCTGGCTGTGCGCATTTCGGCTATTCGAAGGAGGATCGAGGGGGCGCTTACGTCTTCGACGATAATTAAGGTGGGGCGCCTGGAGATTGGCCGAGACGGGAGCGATCCTCGTATTGATGGCAAGCCACTGAAGGTCAGTCCGAACTGTGCCAAGGTCCTCGCTATCGTTGCCGAATCACCGCATCCTGTTCCTCTGGCCCGGATCGCCCTCGCGCTATACAGGGGAGATCCGCCGCCCTCCAAAACCGTCAATACCTATCTATGTATGCTGCGCGCGATTATGTCTGTTGCGACCGGAGAGGATCGATGGCTGAAACGTCATGATGGCGGATATGTGCTGTACAGGCCATAGGTGTGCCATCGCTGCATGGCAAATTCTTTTCAGATACGCTCATATCGGGTTTCGGGGTGTACCGCGGCCCGGGGCTCTGTTGCAAAGTTGGTCGGCATGCGGCGGAATGGCTGGACGCTGAAGGGAGCCAAGCCGTGTCGGACTTCAAGGGTCGCCACTTCGCGGGTGAGATCGTGCTCTGGGCGGTGCGCTGGTACTGCCGGTACGGCATCAGCTACCGCGACCTCGAGCAGATGATGGCCGAGCGCGGCGTCACGGTCGATCACTCGACGATTTACCGGTGGGTGCAGAAGTACGCGCCGGAGATCGAGAAGCGGCTTCGCTGGCAGTGGCGCTGCCCACGGTCGACCAGCTGGCGGGTCGACGAGACCTACGTGAAGGTGGGCGGCAGGTGGGCCTACCTGTACCGGGCCGTCGACAAGCATGGGAACACCATCGACTTCCACCTCTCTCCCACGCGAAACACCGCCGCTGCCAAGCGCTTCCTGTCCAAGGCGCTGAACGGCCTGAAGGACTGGGAGAAGCCGACGGTCATCAACACCGACAAGGCGCCGGCCTATGGGGCGGCCCTGGCGGAACTGAAGGCCGAGGGCAAATGCCCCGAGGAGACGGAGCACCGGCAGGTCAAGTACCTGAACAACGTGGTAGAGGCCGACCATGGCAAGCTGAAACAGCTGATCCGCCCGGTGCGGGGCTTCAAGACCCTGAAGACGGCCTACGCGACGATCAAGGGCTTTGAGGTGATGCGGGCACTCCGCAAAGGCCAAGCGTCCAGCTTCAACATCACTGGCGACATGCGGGGCGAGGCGCGCCTCGTCGAACGCGCCTTCAACGTCGGACCCTGCGTGCTCGCCGAGACCGTGCAGTTCATCAACCAGCAACTCGAACTCCAGGCCGCGTAGCATCGGCGGTGATGCGGGTAACCATCATCACGCGCCTGCAGGAAGAGTTTGCAACAGAGCCCCTTGGCCACTATCGCGACGGAAAGGCACGCTGGCACCACGCCGCCGAAATCCGACACGTCTACGGCTATCGCGAGTTCGCCGAGATGGCCGCGCAATGGCGGCTCCTGCGCTGGCTCTACGCGCTGTGCTGGACGGGGACCGACCGGCCGACCGCTCTGTTCGACCAGGCGACGGCTTGGCTGGTGGCGCACAAGGTGCTGCTGCCGGGGGCGAGCGTGCTCGAACGGACCATCGCGCGGGTGCGGTCCCGCGCCAACAGCCGCCTGTGGCGCCTGCTGGCGGCCAGGGTCACCCCCGAGCAGAAGGCACGGCTCGACGCCCTGCTGGTGGTGCCGGAGGGCGGCCGGCAGAGTCCTCTGGACCGGCTCCGGTCGGGGCCGACCCTGCAAAGCACCAACGAGTTGGTGCGTGCGATCGAGCGCCTCGACGAGGTGCGTCACCTCGCGGCCGGCTTGCCACGCACCGATCGGCTGCCGAAGACCCGTGTTCTGGCGTTGGCGCGCTTCGCCGGCGCCGCCAAGGCCCAGGCGGTCGCCCGGCTGCCCGACGAGCGGCGCGCCGCCACCCTGCTGGCGTTCCTCCGGGCGCTGGAGGCGAGCGCGCAAGACGACGTGCTCGACCTGTTCGACCTGCTCGTCACCCGGATGTTCGTCGATGCGGTCCGCAAAGGTCGGGAGGCGCGATTGCGCAGCCTGGGCGATCTTGACGCCGCCGCGCTCACCCTGAGCAAGGTCTGCGCCCTGGTGCTCGACGGTGCCGTCGGCGACGCCGATCTCCGGGCCGCGGTCTTCGCGGCCGTGCCCCAGGCCGCCCTTGAGACGGCCGTGGCGCAGGTGGACAGCCTGACCCGGCCGCCGGGCGATCCCTACTTCGACGAGCTGCTGGCGCAGCATCGCCGCATCCGGCGTTTCCTGCCGCACTTTGTGCGCGTCGTCGGCCTGGGCGCCATGCCGGCCGGTCGGCCGGTGCTGAAGGCCCTGCATCACCTCCGAAAGGTCGAGGACGGCGGCGCGCCGTGGCCCACCGAGTTCGTGCCGAAGTCCTGGGAACGCCGCGTGATTCCGAACGGCGTTGTCGATCGGCGCGCCTGGACCCTGTGCCTGATCGACCGGCTGCGCGGCGCGCTCCGGCGCCGCGACGTGTTCGCCATGTCAAGCCTGCGCTTCGCCGATCCTCGCATCGGCCTGCTCGACGGCGCCGCCTGGGAGGCCGCGCGGCCGACCGTGTGCCGCACGCTGGGGAAGTGTCAGAACGCGGCCGAGGAGATCGGCCGGCTGACCGAGCGGCTCGATCAGGCGTTCCGAACGGTGGCCGGCAACCTGCCGCGGAATGCCGGCGTCCGCATGGAACAGAATGGCGCCGACGAGGATCTGGTGCTGACCGGGCTCGACCGCCTCGACGAGCCGGCCAGCCTCGTCGCCCTGCGGAACGCCGTGACAGCGCGCCTGCCGCGCGTCGATCTACCGGAACTGCTGCTGGAGATCAACGCCCGTACCGGGTTCGCCGGCGCGTTCACCCACGCCAGCGAAGCCGAGGCGCGGGCGCGGGACCTTGGAACGACGCTGTGCGCCGTGCTGCTCGCCGAAGCGTGCAACACCGGTCTGGAGCCGCTGGTGCGTCCGGACCTGCCGGCGCTTCGGCGGTCGCGTCTGGGCTGGGTCCGGCAGAACTACCTGCGGGCCGAAACCCTGACCCAGGCCAACACCCGGCTTGTCGCCGCCCAGAACGGCATCGACCTGGCGCGGCGGTGGGGTGGCGGCGACGTCGCCTCCGCCGACGGGCTGCGCTTCGTGGTGCCGGTGCGCACCATCCACGCCGGCCCCAACCCGAAATACTTCGGCTCGGAGCGCGGCGTCACCTACTACAACCTCGTCTCCGACCAGTTCACCGGCCTGAACGCCATCACCGTGCCGGGCACCCTGCGCGACAGCCTGGTGCTGCTGAGCGTCGTGCTCGAACAGGAAACCGAGTTCGAGCCGACGGAGATCATGACCGATACCGGCGCCTATACCGACGTGATCTTCGGCATCTTCTGGCTGCTCGGCTACCAGTTCAGCCCGCGGATCGCCGATGTCGGCGGCACCCGGTTCTGGCGGGTCGATGCCGTGGCCGACTACGGCCCTCTCGACACGCTCGCCGCGCACAGGGTGAGGACGGACCTTATCGCCGAGCATTGGGACGATCTGCTGCGTCTGGCCGGCTCGCTCAAGCTGGGCCTCGTGCAGGCCGGCGGGCTGATGCGGACGCTCCAGACGAACGACCGGCCGACCCGGCTGGCGCGGGCGCTGGAGGAACTCGGCCGCATCGTCAAGACGCTCTACCTGCTGGCCTACATCGACGACGAAGCCTATCGCCGCCGCATTCTGAATCAGCTCAACCGGGGCGAGGGCCGCCACCAGCTCGCCCGCGTCGTCTTCCACGGCAAGCGGGGCGAACTGCGCCAGCGCTACCGGGAAGGCCAGGAGGACCAGCTCGGCGCCCTCGGCATCGTCGTCAACGCCATCATCCTGTGGAACACCATCTACATGGACGCCGCGCTGGACCAACTGCGGGCGGAAGGCTTCGACGTTCGCGACGAGGATGTGGCACGACTGTCGCCGCTCGCCCACGAGCACATCAACATGCTTGGCCGTTACGCCTTCACCCTACCCGAGCCGGTGGCCCGGGGCGAACTGCGGCCACTGCGTAGCCCGGCGGCCCTGGTCGACGAAGACACCTGAATCCGACTTTCTGTTCCGCTGATACTCGGACCCCCTGATCCAAGCCACCGCCGAGTTGACAGCGCCAAGCGACACCACTTTCGACGTGGAGGCCCCAAGGGATGCGCCGGCGCAACCGAAGGCCAACCACCTTGCCGCGCTGATGTAACGGAATCTGTGGATCGGCGTCGGCTCAGATCTCTATCGGCGTCCGCTTACCCCTTCTGGATCAATGGGCACCGTTAAAATACAATCGATTGCGGGAAATGCCCCTGTGCCAATGGAGGGGCATTGGCCCGCGCCGATTCACAATCAGGACGCTCTTAACGTCTCCAAAAAGGCGTCCACCTGGCTGCGCATGGCATCCGATTGACGGGACAATTCCGCTGACGATTCGATCATCGTCTTCGAGGCCACCGACGTCTGATTGGCGGCAACGCTCACGGAAGTCACGTTGCGTGAAATCTCCTCGTTGCCTGAGGCGGCTTGGGTGACGTTGACGGCGATCTGCTGCGTCGCCGCGGACTGCTGCTGGACAGCCGAGGCGATCACGGTCGAGATTTGATCGATGTGCCGAATGACCTCGCCGATGCCGCGGATGGCGGTCACGGTCTGGTTGGTCGCGCCCTGAATGTCGGCGATTTGGGTGCTGATGTCCTCGGTCGCCTTGGCGGTCTGGTTGGCCAGGGTTTTCACCTCGTTGGCCACCACGGCGAAGCCCTTGCCGGCCTCCCCGGCGCGGGCCGCCTCGATGGTGGCGTTCAGCGCCAGCAGGTTGGTCTGGCTGGCAATGCTCTGGATGAGCTTGATGACGTCGCCGATCCGTTGCGCCGCCTGGGCAAGGCTGTCGACGGTAGCCCCCGTCTGCTCGGTTTGAACGACCGCGTCGCGGGCGATGGTGACCGACTGCTCGACCTGCAGGCTGATTTCCGAGATCGACGCCGACAACTCCTCGGTTGCCGATGCAACGGCCTGGACGTTGGCCGCCGTTTGCGTCGCCGTCGAAGCGACGGTCGCGCTTTGGCTGGTCGTCTGTTCGGACAGGGTTCCCAGCTGGCGGGCGACGGATTGCATTTCGGTCGACGCGGTGGCAACGCTCTGTACCGCTCCCTTCACCGTCGCCTCGAAGTTGGCGGCAAGCACCAGCGCGTGCTGCTTCATTTCCTCTTCCGCGTGGATGTCGATCAGGGAGCCGCAGGCCCGCAACGCCTGCCCCTGCGCACCGCGCTTGCATCCGCCGATGGCGCGGAACCAGCGGTAGGACCCGTCACGCATCTTGAGGCGATAGCGGACATCGTAGGGGGTGCGGCCGGTCTTGTCGGCAAGAAAGCGGGCAAAGGCGTCGAAGGTCGGCGCCACGTCGTCCGGATGCAACCGATCCGACCAGCTGTTCATCCGGTTCGGGAAGTCCGCCTCACTCTCGAACCCGAGAAGGCGCCGGAGTTGGGCCGACCATGTCCACCGGCTTTGCGGATGCGCGGGATCTCCATCGTGCACGACAGCATCCCACAAACCGACGCCCGCCTGACTGCCGAAAAGCTCCAGCACTTGCACGGCCTCGGCGGCCCCGGATTCCGTATGCAGGTCTCTGCGACCAAACAATTTCTGCAACATCGTTTCCCTTTCAAAATTTCGCGTAAGCCGTGGCGATCAGATCTTGCCACATAGTTACGATGCTATTCTGTATAGACACTATCATAACAAGGCAAACAAACCATTGCCGGATTTGGTGTTTTTGTGTGGCATCGCGTCGCAGCGCGATGAGGCAGGCGCCCCCACCGATGAACCGAGCGTCCACGGGTCCCGCCTGTTCAAGACGCTGACGCAAGACATCCTTCACACTCCCATCACGTCGACGGTGCCGGAGTGAGCGCTCCATCACCCCCAGATCCCTCGCCAAATCCTGCCTGCCGGAGGTGGGTCCGGGCACTGGCGATGATGCGATTGTTGATGTCCATTTGGGTCCGGAAATCGACAGCAATGCCGCGGACACAGATGCTTGACAGCAATTCCTCCGCAACGCCCAGTGCTGTCAGCTGCTTTGCAAGTTCATCCATGACTTCAGAGTCCCCATGGCATGACGATAAGATTCGGAATTCGGGTCTTGCACCCTGCGCAAATGTTTGGTTTAGGGAGGAGAGACCATCAATAGTCTTCTGATTATTCAGAATTATCATGTTGCCGGCCGTTATGCAGGGCTGCCAAGCCATTCGGAAGCGGGTTCGTTCTCAATGCCGCGACCGGGAGCACACCGCGCCTGGAGCAGGGTACGGTGCATCGCGTTGCGCGGCATATACAGGTCCACCATTGGCACATCGGCCAAATCAGTGGCGTCCAGGGCGAAGCCTCCCACCAGGGGCGGCACCGACGCGATATCGGCGTCTGCCGAGCACTGAGCGGACTGAGTGCGCAATGAAATGCCCTTCCTGAACAGAACGAAAATGCGGCATAAAATGAACCTCAACCACAAGTACGCGCCCTGTATTGTCTCACGACAACTCCCCAAGGTACGCTCTGGTAATTGGTGAAAACCGGCATCCCCCCTACGGTCTCCGCCATTTCTATGACATATCCGTCGACTTCTCTCTTTTGTTTTGGCAATCGTTGCGCTGAAAGGACTTGACAGTTTAGGCGCTACGTTGGTGAGGGACACGACTGGGAACCGATCGTTACCCGGTAGCCATCAAAGGCCACGTCCAGCCTTCCGCGTCCTGGCCAAACATGGCCGGCCCACCGTCAGAACGGATTGCTTTCCCAGAGGCGGCCAAAGCCATCAGTGCACCAAGCGATACCGGTGGAGACACATAATAACCTTGCACCAAGTCGCAGCCGCAGCACGCCAGAAGCTCCAGGTGCTCCTTCCGCTCGACACCCTCCGCGATGATTTTGCGGTTGAATTTATGCCCAATCTTAACAATTGTTTCAACGAGCCAAACGTCGTCCTGATTGATGTGAACATCACTCACAAAAGAACGATCAATCTTCAAGGTCCGAACAGGAAGCCTTTTCAGATATGAAAGGGAAGAATACCCAGTGCCGAAGTCGTCTATCGACAGTTCGATCCCCACGTCCCGGAGCCCCTGCACCGTTGCCCACGTCTGCTGGTCATCAGTCAGCAGCAGCCCCTCGGTTACCTCCAACTCCAGTCGATCCGGTGGAAAGCCGGTTGCATCGAGTGACTCCAGAACGATTTTTAGGAAATCCGGGTGCTGGAACTGACGGACGGATACATTGACGGCAAGAGAAAGGTCTTGGGCAGCGTGTTGGCGCACAGACACCATTTCATGGCACGCGGTGCGCAGCACCCAGCCGCCGATCTCGGAAATGAGACCGCTCTCCTCGGCGAGCGGAATGAAGCGGCCAGGAGATACGAGCCCGAGATGCGGATGCCGCCAGCGCACGAGGGCTTCACATCCAACGATGCCGAGTGTGCCGGTATCCGCAATCGGTTGGTACTCGAGCAGCAGCTCGCCACGTTGGCTGGCGCCCCTCAGGTCCCACTCGAGACGCGTCCGCTCTTCCATCTCGCGCGAGAGTTCGGGACTGTACAGCCGATAGGTGTTGTTGCCGCCTGATTTTGCCGCGTGCATGGCACTGTCGGCGCCACGCAGCAAGTCCTCGGCGGTCGTCCCGTCCTCGGGGAACAAGGCGATCCCGATGCTGGCGGATACACAGAGCTGGCGGTCGCCGACAGTGATCGGCCTGATCAGGTTCGCCAGGATCCGTTTGGCGACGCCTTCCGCGGTGTCCCGGCGGTCGATGTCGCCCAGCACCACGGTGAACTCGTCTGCCCCCAGGCGGGCCACCGTGTCCACCTCACGTACACTGGCTTGCAGTCGGCGCGACACGTCGACGAGAAGGATGTCCCCGGCCTGATGGCCGAGCGTCTCGTTGACGGACTTGAAGTTGTCGAGGTCGATGTACAGCACGGCGGCGCGGCCGCTACGGCTGCCGGCCTCGCGGAGGGCGGTGTCGAGGCGTTGGGAAAACAGCATCCGGTTGGGCAGCTCCGTCAGGGCGTCGTAATGCCCGCGGCGCCACGCCTCCTCCTGGGCGCGCACCAACTCGGTGATGTCGGTGCGGATTCCAATGCTACCGCCCTCCGCTGTCCGCCTCTCGCTGACCAGCACGATGCGGCCATCGGCAAGCTTCTGTTCGAACAGGTCGGCGGGAGCCCGATGGCGGTCCAGGCGATCCGCGATCCACGGCTCGGCGTTCGCGCCGACGTCGGCAAACTGGCCGCGCTCGACCGCGGCGCGGACGAGATCCTGGAAACGGGCGCCCGGCTTGATGAGGTCGGCGATCCCCGGATAGAACTGCCGGAAGCGCTCATTGCAGAGTACTACGCGGTCGTCCCCGTCGTACAGGACGAAGCCTTCGGAGATGTGCTCGATCGTGTCCTGAAGGCGCCGGGCGGCGCTGGCGGCCTGGCGGCGCAGTTCCAGCGTTTCGGACAGGTCGGCGGCGATGCCGACATAGCCGAACAGGGCCCCGCGCGCGTCGCGTAGCGGCGTGACGCCGAGAAGCGCGGGGAAGCGGCTGCCATCACTGCGGATGTACGTCCATGGCCGTTCGTCCCGCGACCCGGTGGCCGGCAGGCAGGAGAAGACCTCGAACCCGGTGATCCGGCGTCCGGCCGTGTCGCCGAGCTCGCGCCCGCGCTGGGCGACCTCCTCGGGATCGTGGAAGATCAGTGGCGTCGCCTTGCCGATCAGGTCGGCCCGACGGTAGCCCAGGGCACGCTCGGCGGCCGGGTTCATGTCGATGATGGTGCCGTCCGGGGCGGTGGCGATCATCAGATGGTTGGCGCCCTGGAAGATGGCGCGCTCGAAGGCCTCGATCCGGTGCCGGTCGTCGATCTCGGCGGCCAGCGCGGTGCCGGTTTCCAGGAGCTGACGGGTCCGCTCCTCGATCTTCCCTTCCAGCGCGCGGTGTGCCCGCGCCAGATCGAGGAAGAGGACTTGGTACGGGTTGGTGAGGGTGTGGACAACGGTCGCCCGGTACAGCAGGACGGCGCTCGCCGCCTTCAGAAGATGGCCCAGAAAGTGGACCGGCTCGAAAAGCTGGCCGTACAGCGTGAGACAGGCATCCGCCGCCGCGCTGACGGCGAGCACCAGCACGATCAGCCAACTGAATTCCCGCCCGATGGCGGTGCGGCGGTACAGGACGAGGACGAGCGTCGCCAGCTTCACGGCGACGCACACCAGCTCGGCCGTGATCTTGAAGGTCGTCAGGCCCGATCCCGGCCGGTAGCAGTCCGGGAAGATGCCCAGGTAAGCGATGGACGTCAGCAGGCCGGCGGTCACGGCGGCGTATCCAATGAACACGCGCCCCCAGCGAAGCTCGCGCCCTGCGGCCACAGCGGCCGACAGCATTGTCGCGGTTTCGAGCAACCGCGCGGCGATCCAGAGCTGGACCGAGACGTTCCCGCCATCGTCGGGAAACAGGCCCAGTCCCGGCATCGTCAGCGCGTGCAGCGCGTCGATGAGCCCGACGAACAGCACCCCGACCCCCAGCAGAGTGATGAACCCGTGATCGCTGAAGGAGCGCGTGTTCCAGGCCGTGGTGAAGGTGGCGAAGAGGACGGCAACGGTCAGCAGTTCCAGCACGGCGTGAAGAGCCAGCGCCGAATTCGTCGACGACATCTGGATGACGGTCGCCGCGAATGCGAAGGGAACGAGGACCAGATAGGTCGATGATTGCTGGTTCGCCGGCGCGATCATCATGATGCATGCTCCTCAGGGAGGCTGTTGGGCGCTCGGGGCCGTCGGGCCGGCGTATCCGCACCGGCCCGACGGCCGGTATCGTGCTGGGGTGATGGTCAGGCGGTGGCGATCTTGTGCAGGAACGCGCCGACTTCCGTCTTCAGCCGCTCGCCTTGCTGGGTGAGCTGGGTGGCGGCGTCGAGCACCTGCGAGGCAGCCGCGCCGGTCTCCACCGCCGCTTGGTTGACGCCCTCGATGTTGGTGGACACCTCGTTGGTGCCGGAGGCCGCCTGCTGAACGTTGCGGGCGATCTCCTGCGTCGCGGCCGTCTGCTCCTCCACGGCGGAGGCAATGGTGGTGGCGATCTGGTTGATGCGCCCGATGGTCGCGCCGATGCCACCGATGGCGCCGACCGTCTCGTCGGTAGCCGACTGGATCGTGGCGATCTGCACGGCGATCTCGTCGGTCGCGCGGGCGGTCTGGTTGGCCAGCGCCTTGACCTCGCTGGCGACGACAGCGAATCCCTTGCCGGCCTCGCCGGCCCGCGCCGCCTCGATGGTGGCGTTCAGCGCCAGCAGGTTGGTCTGGCTGGCGATGTTGGTGATCAGGCTGACCACCTCGCCGATCTTCGTGGCGGCGTCGGACAGGCCCTGGACGGTGGCGTTGGTGCGTTCGGCGTCGGCGACCGCCGCGCTGGAGATCAGCGCCGATTCGGCGACCTGACGGGCGATCTCCTGGATGGAGCCGGACAGTTCCTCGGACGCGGCGGCGACCGTCTGAACGTTGGCCGTGGCCTGAGCCGACGCGGCGGCGACAGCGGACGCCTGCCGGGTCGTCTCCTCGGCGGTGGACGACATCGACTGGGCGCTGCCGCGCATCTGCGTAGCCGACGACGCCACCTCGGCGATCATGCCGGTCACCGTGCGGTCGAA
>Ga0196976_1000130_pt1 | contig 49347 bp, 49 predicted proteins | sample S3v_513CmetaG_FD_148644 | JGI IMG/M metagenome (GOLD analysis project Ga0196976, IMG submission 148644) | Soil microbial communities from Anza Borrego desert, Southern California, United States - S3+v_5-13C | ecosystem: Environmental > Terrestrial > Soil > Desert | place: USA: California... | reverse complement strand
GCTTGATGGCGGGCTTGCGCGCCTCCGGGTACGGCTCCGCCGCCACCACGGTGCCGACGCGCACCTCCACCTTCAGGAAATCGTCGAAGCCGATGGTCATCCCCGCCCCTCCTTTGGCCGTTGGCGGGGCGAGGGTAGCAGCGCCGCCGGAAAACGCGAAGGGCCGCCCCGAGGGGCGGCCCTTTTCCGTCGGCGGCGTGCCGCTCAGGACGCCGGGCGGGCCGGCGTCCCGGGGGGACGGGTCACTTGCCGGACTTGGCGATGGCGGCCTTCACCTCGTCCAGGCTCTCCGACACGCGCTTGGACAGCACGTCGGCGGCCTCGCTGTTGGACTTGGCGATCATCTCGGCCAGTTCCCTGACGTTGGCGAGCGCCTTCTCGAAGGCGGCCTTCGCCAGTTCGGCCTGCTTGGCGGCCTTGTCCTCCGGCGAACCGGCGCCCATGACGTCGCTCACCATGCTGCCGGCCTCTTCCACAGACTGGCGCAGGATCTCATTCTGGCGGCGGAGGACGGCCTGCAGCCCTTCCCAGGCCAACTGGTTGGCGGCGGTGACCGCCTCGATGTTGCGGCGCTGCGCGGTCAGGATCGATTCGATGTCGATGCCGGGCGCCTTGAACTCGCCCAGAGCCTTGGACAGATCGAATTCGAGGAACGGGTTACCGGTCGGCTGCTTCGCCATGTTCTTCATCCCCCTAGTGCGGTCCGACAAGCCGCGGTGCAGCAGAGCGGACTCGGTTGTGATGACCGCGCAACCATACTCGCCACTTTGCTGCGGCGCAACATACAAGACGCCGCAGGCCCGGGGATTCAACCGGCCGGCGCGTCCACAGGTTCCGTCTGCGAAGCACGGCGCGAGTCGCGCCGGCGCAGGGCCGCCCACCAGGATTCGCCACGGCGCAGCTCGGCATCCAGCGCCGCCATGGTGCGGGCGAGGTCGGCGGTGTCGTCTGCCAGGAAGGTGCGCATGACCCGCGCGTGCACGGCGACCAGCCCGGCCACCAGCGCCGACCCGCCCGGCGCGTCCGGGTCGATGCGCGCGGCGCGCAGCATCCACGCCATGGAGCGCGCGATGTGCGGCGCGAAGGCCAGGGCCGTCAGCGGTTCCCGCCGCAGGTCGCGGGTGACAGAGGCGAGGCCGTCGCGGTAGGGGAGCAGCGCGTCGAAGCGCCGCATCATCACGTCGAACAGCCGGTCGCGCGGCGGTTCCTCCTCGGCTTCGGGATCGGGGGCATCCGGATCGGGGGCGGCGGGTTCGTCGGCCAGAACGGCGGCGTCGGCGAGGCGCGACAGCCCGGCCAGCAGGTGCGCGCGGGTGGGAAAGCGCCGGTACAGCGCGCCCAGCGGTACGCCGGCGGCGCGCGCCACCTCGGCCAAGCCGGTGCGCCGCCAGCCGTGCGTCGCCGCCAGATCCATGGCGGCGGCGACGATGCGCCGGTCCATGTCCTCCGTATCCTCCGCGTCCTGCATGTCCGTCTCCCGCCCTTATCGGTACCCCAACTATGTGGGAGCCGGCGGCGGCGGCGCCAGATCCGCGGCAGCGGCGAGCAGTGCCGCGCCACCCTGGCCGAGGCGGCCCGCCGGGCGGCACAGCCGCACGCCGTGCACCGCGACGCGCAGGCGGTGCCGGTGCCGCGCGAGCAGTGGGAGCCGATCCTGGAAGGGGTGGGGCTGAGCCGCCCGGTGGCCGCACTGATGGCCGCCATGTACGACGGCATCAACGCCGGCCGCGTGGGGTTCAAAGGCGGTGCGGCCAAGGGTGGTGCGGTGCGCCGGCGCGGCAGCGTGGACATCGCCGACGCGCTGGGCCGTCTGGCGGGCGTCCGCGCGGCCGCCTAACTGGCCTTCTTCACCGCCGCCACCTGTCCCCCGGTCATGCTGACCAGCTGATCGGGGGTGAGGCGGAATACGGCGTTGGGGGTGCCGGCGGCGGCCCAGATCGGGTCGAGGGCCAGCAGGTCCTCGTCGATCAGCACCAGCGGTGGCTCGGCGTGGCCGATCGGGGGCACGCCGCCGATGGCGTAGCCGGTCTTCTCGCGGACGAAGTCGGCGTCGGCGCGCTCGATCTTCTCACCGACCAGCGCGCCCACTGCCTTCTCGTCGACGCGGTTGACGCCGCTGGCGATCACCAGCACCGGCCGGCCGGTCTGCTTCGTGCGGAAGATCAGCGACTTGGCGATCTGTGCGACGGTGCAGCCGATGGCGTTGGCGGCGTCCTCCGACGTGCGGGTGCTGGCCTCGCGCTCGACCACCGCGTGGCCGAGGCCGATGGCGTCCAGCACGTCCTGCACGCGCCGGGCGGATGGGGTGAGGTCGGCCATCGTCCCGCCCCTGCTACTGCGCCAACTCTTTCGACCGTTGCGCGGCGGCGGCGACGGCCTTTGCCAGCAGCGCGTCCATGGCGCCGGGCGCCATCAGCACGTTCAGCGCCGCCTGCGTGGTGCCGTTCGGGCTGGTCACCGCCTCGCGCAGTTGCGCCGCGGTGGCCGACGACTGGCGCAGCAGCTCGCCCGAGCCGGCCACGGTGGCGCGCGCCAGGGTCTGCGCCAGACCGGGGGACAGGCCCGCCGCCTCGCCGGCCTTGGCCAGCGTCTCGACCAGCAGGAAGACGTAGGCGGGGCCGCTGCCGGACACCGCCGTGACCGCGTCCATCAGCGCCTCGTCGTCGATCCAGGCGACGTCGCCGACGGCGCGCAGCAGCGCGTCGCACAGGCCGGCCTGCGGCTTGGCGACGTTGGCGTTGCCGAAGCACACGGTGATGCCGCGCCCGACCGCCGCCGGGGTGTTCGGCATGGCGCGGACGATAGCGGCGGACGCGCCCAGGTGCTTTTCGAAGAAACCCACCGTCTTGCCGGCGGCGATGGACAGGAACACCGTCTCCGGCCGCACCAGACCAGCGTAGGCCGGCACCACCTGGTCCATCACCTGCGGCTTCACGGCCAGCACCACCACGTCCGGCACGAAGCCGGCCGGCAGGTCGTGCGCGCCGGCGGCGGTCACCACCTGCGGCGGCTTGGCGAAGGGCGGCACGCCCGACGGCTCGACCACCACGACGCGCTCCACCGTGCCGGCCTTCAGCCAGCCATCCAGCAGCGCGCCGCCCATCTTGCCGCAACCGACCAGAAGCAGGGAACCGGCCATCGCGCTCACGCCTCGCCCATGGTGTCGAGGATGGCGGCGGACACCGCCTCGGACGGCGACTTGCCGCCCCAGATGACGAACTGGAAGGCAGGGTAGAAGCGCTCGCACTCCGACAGCGCGATCTCGACGAGGTCCTCCAGCTGCTCCACCGTCGCCCCGCGCGAGCCGCGCAGCAGAGTCGTCTGGCGGAACATCGGCGTGTGCTCCTCCGAGCAGACGTCGAAGTGACCGAGCCAAAGGCGGGAGTTCACCTCGGCCAGGAGGCCGGACACCGCGTCGCGCCGGTTCGCCTGCACCTTCATGTCGAACTGGCAGGAGAACTGCATCGCGCTGACGTCCTGCTGCCAGACGAAGTAAAGGCGGTAGTCGCACCACCGTCCCCCGATCTCGACGATCAGCTCGTCCTCGCTGGAGCGGTCGAACGGCCACTCGTTGGCGGTGACGATCTCCTCGACGATGTCCAGGGGATTGTGGATGGTCTTGGGGGTGTCGACGGCTACTGCCGACATGTCTAGCGTCCTCCTCTGAAGGCGCGGTGGACGGCACCGTTCCCCAGGCTCCCGGGACGAGGCCCCGAGATGTTGTGTCTTGCGACCCAGGGGCTACTATTCAAAGCAACGTGCCAAAAGGCAGGCGTCGGCGCAACAGCTTTCGACGCCGCCGTGGTGAAACTTTTCGGATCGTTCGCGCGTGACGCGTATGCCGGGCCGGGGATCAGGCGGTGGCTCCGCCCGGATTGGCCGGACCGTGGCCGGCGGCGCGGCGGCGCGGCGCGGTGTCGCCGTGCTCCTGCATCAGCTTCAACTCGGCCACCAGGGTGGCGACGGTGGCCTCCAGCGCCACGACGCGGTCGGCGAGCGTCTCCTGCTCTTCGCGGGCCTTGGCCGCCACGGCGCGCACCGCGTCGAACTCCTCGCGCGAGACGACGTCCATACGCGAGAGGATCCGTTCGAACTGCTGGCGCATCTGCGCCTCCGCCTCCTCGCGCAGGTTCGACAGCGCGCCGAGCGCGCCGCCGGCCACGCGGGCAAGGTCGTCGAGAAGCTTGTTGTCAACCTGCATCGATTCGCATCCGATCTAGGGGGCCAACGGGATTATGGGCAGCCCGCCGCCCTGATTCAACGCCGGCCCCGCCGGAATGGTCACGCCGGTTCGGCCAGCAGCGCCTTCAGCCGCTCCTTGTCCTCGGCCGGCTGGCCGAGCAGCGTCAGGAAATGTTCCCAGTCGGGATCGTCCATCAGGAAGTCGGGCCGGTCGGCGAGCATCTGATAGGCCGCCGCGCACGCGCTGTCGAGCACGAAGGCGTTCATCGACTTCCCCGCCGAGGCCGCCGCCTGGCGGATGACGCGGCGCTGCGCCGGCGTGGCGCGCAACTGCACGCGCTGGATCTTGGCCCGCGGCCCGGCAATTCTGGTCATGAAACGGTCATTCCGGCGCAATAATCCCGAGCATGCGCCGCCCACACCCCGCCGGTCAAGGCCGCCTCCCTGCGGCGAAGCGCGCCCTCCTTCCCCACGGACGGCGGCGATGGAAGAGATGTTGGAGACACGGATGAACACGGATGGGGTCGGATGAACACGGATAGATAAAATGAAATCCGTGTTCATCCGTGGCCCGCACCGCGGGCATCCGTGTCCATCCGTGTCTCAAAGCCGTTCTCCACCCCCGGCGCCTTGCGGGGGCGCGGTGGGCACCCTATAAGGGCCGTGGAACGCCAGACGCGGGGTTTGCAGCGCATGATCGTGGTCACCGGCGGGGCCGGATTCATCGGGTCGAACCTCGTGGCGGGGCTGGCGGAGCGCGGCATCACCGACGTCGCCGTGGCCGACCGCTTCCGCGACGGCGACAAGTGGCGCAACCTCGCCAAGCGCGAGCTGAAGGCCCTGGTGCGGCCCGACGACATCCTGCCCTTCCTCGATCAGCACGCGGCTGAGGTCGACGTGGTCTTCCACATGGGCGCCATCTCCGCCACCACCGAGCGCGACGTCGACAAGATCGTCGCCAACAACGTGGCGCTGACGATGGAGCTGTGGCGCTGGTGCGCATGGCGGGGCGCACGCTTCATCTATGCGTCGTCGGCGGCCACCTACGGCGACGGGGCGGCGGGGTTCGTGGACGATGCGTCGGTGGAGGCGCTGGCGGAACTGCGCCCGCTCAACCCCTACGGCTGGTCCAAGCACCTGTTTGACCGCTTCGTCGCGCGCGCCGTCCTGAACGGCGAGCCGGCGCCGCCGCAGTGGGCGGGGCTGAAGTTCTTCAACGTCTACGGCCCCAACGAGCGGCACAAGGGCGACATGATGAGCGTCGTCGCCAAGCTGCACCCCGTGCTGAAGGCCGGGGAGCCGGCGCGGCTGTTCAAGTCGCACCGACCGGATTTCGCCGACGGCGGGCAGAGCCGCGACTTCATCCACGTGGACGACTGCGTCGCCGTCATGCTGTGGCTGCTCGACACGCCCGACGTCTCCGGCCTTTTCAACGTCGGCACCGGCAAGGCGCGCAGCTTCAAGGACCTCGCCGGGGCGACGTTCGCGGCGCTGGGGCTGGAGCCGCGCGTGGAGTACGTCGACATGCCCGAGCACTTGCGCGACAAGTACCAGTACTTCACCCAGGCCAGCACGGAGCGCCTGCGTGCCGCCGGCTACACCCGCCCCTTCACCGAGTTGGAGGACGGCGTGCGCCGCTACGTGCGGGATTTCCTGGAGCAACCGGACCCGTACCGCTGAGGTGGGCATGCTCGCCATTCCCTTCCCCGCCATCGATCCGGTGGCCTTCGAGGCCGGGCCGCTCGTCGTGCGGTGGTACGCGCTGGCCTATCTGGCGGGGTTCCTGCTGGGCTGGCGCTACTGCATGGTGCTGGCCAAGGACAGCCCGGGCGGCCGGCCGGCACCGGAGGACTACGACGACTTCCTGACCTGGGCGGTGGTCGGCGTCATCCTGGGCGGACGGCTGGGGTACGTGCTGTTCTACAACCTGCCCTACTACATGCAGCACCCGGTGGAGGCGCTGTACGTCTGGCACGGCGGCATGTCGTTCCACGGCGGCATGCTGGGCGTGGTGCTGGCGATCCTGCTGTTCGCGTGGCGGCGCGGGATCTCGCCCTTCGCCTTCGCCGACCTGATCTGCGCGGCCGTGCCCATCGGGCTGTTCTTCGGGCGCATCGCCAACTTCATCAACGGCGAGCTGTACGGCCGGCCGGCGCCGGACGTGCCGTGGGCCATGGTCTTCCCGCGCGACCCGCAGCAGGTGCCGCGCCACCCCAGCCAGATCTACGAGGCGGTGCTGGAGGGGGCCGTGCTGTTCGTCGTGCTGGCGGTCATCGCGCACATGCCGGCGGTGCGGGCGCGGCCGGGCGTGATCTCCGGCGTGTTCCTGGCCGGCTACGGCCTGTCGCGCATCATCGTCGAGTTCTTCCGCGAACCGGACCCGCAGCTGGGCTTCCTGTGGGGCGGGGCCACCATGGGGCAGCTGCTGTCCATCCCCATGGTGCTGGTCGGGCTGTGGCTGGCACTGCGCACGCGAAAGGTGGAAACCGCATGACCGGACCCGTCGCCGACACGCTGGCCCGCGCGCTCGCCCGTCGCATCGCGCACGAGGGGCCGATCACGGTGGCCGCCTTCATGGCGGAGGCGCTGGGCCACCCGCGCTTCGGCTATTACATGCGCCAGGACCCGTTCGGCACGCAGGGCGACTTCACCACGGCGCCGGAAATCAGCCAGATGTTCGGCGAGCTGATCGGCCTGTGGTGCGCCGACACGTGGCAGCGCCTGGGCGGGCCGGCCGAGATCAATCTGATCGAGCTGGGACCGGGCCGCGGCACCCTGATGGCCGACGCGCTGCGGGCGGCCGCGATCCTGCCGCCCTTCCGCGACGCCATCCGCGTGCGCATGGTGGAGACCAGCCCGACGCTGCGCGCCCGCCAGCAGGCTACGCTGGCCGGCAAGGACGCCGGAAAGAACGCCACATGGCACAACCGGCTGGAGGACGTGCCGGCAGGGCCGGCGCTGGTCATCGCCAACGAGTTCTTCGACGCCCTGCCCATCCGCCAGATCCAGAAGGCGCCGCACGGCTGGGCCGAGCGGCTGGTCGACCTGGACCCGGAGTCCCCGGAGGACGCGCCGCGATTCCGCTTCGTGCTGGAGGCGTTCGGCAGCCCCGGCGCCACCCTGGTGCCGGAGCGGCTGCGCGACGCGCCCGTGGGAAGTGTGGTGGAGGTGTCGCCGGCCAGCCGGGCGGTGGCCCGCGCGCTGGGCGAACGGCTGACGGTTCACGGTGGGGCGGCGCTGGTCATCGACTACGGCTACGCGCACGGGCCGGCGGTGGGGGACACGCTGCAGGCACTGCGCCGGCACGCCTACGCCCCGGTGCTGGAGGATCCCGGCATGGCCGACCTGACGGCGCACGTGGACTTCGCCGGCATCGCCGACGCGGCGCGCGAGGGCGGGGCCGAGGCCTGGGGGCCGGTGGACCAGGGCGTGCTGCTACAGCGGCTGGGCATCGCGCAACGCGCCGGGGTGCTGAAGCGCAGCGCCACGCCGCAGCAGGCGGCCGACATCGATTCGGCCCTTGCCCGCTTGATCGCGCCCGACCAGATGGGCACTCTGTTCAAGGCCGTCGCCCTGACGGTGCCCGGCCTGGGCGCACCGGCGGGCTTCCCCTGAAAACGCTTGATCCCTGACACCTTCCACAGGACCGGCAATTCCCGTGATCACGCTCGGCGCACTCAACGAGATCGGTGACATCCGCCACGCCTTCTTCACCCGCACCGGCGGCGTGTCGCAGGGCATCTACGGTTCGCTCAACTGCGGCTTAGGATCGGGCGACGCGCCGTCGGCGGTGGTGGAGAACCGGGCGCGCGCCATGGCGCGGCTGGACCTTGAGGCGGACCGGCTGACCACCTGCTACCAAGTCCACAGCCCGACCTGCGTGGTGGTGGAGAAGCCCTGGACGCCCGACAAGGCGCCGCAGGCCGACGCGATGGCGACCCGCGAGCCCGGCATCGCGCTGGGGATCCTCACCGCCGATTGCGCACCGGTGCTGTTCGCCGACTCCAAAGCCCGCGTCATCGGCGCCGCGCACGCCGGATGGAAGGGGGCCAAGGGCGGCGTGCTGGAAGCCACCGTCGACCGCATGGTCGAGCTGGGCGCCAAGCGCGAGCGCATCGTCGCCGCCATCGGCCCGTGCATCGCCCAGCGCTCCTACGAAGTAGGGCCGGAGTTCCCGGCGCCGTTCCTGGAGGAGAGCGCCGAGAACCGCGACTTCTTCGCCCCGGCGCGCAAGGAAGGGCATTTCCTGTTCGACCTCGGCGGCTACGTCGCCCAGCGCCTCGCCTTGTATGGCGTGGAGATGGTGCAGCGCTGCCCGAACGACACGGTGGCCGAGGAGGACCGCTTCTTCAGCTACCGCCGCGCCTGCCTGCGCGGCGAGAAGGATTACGGCCGCGGCCTGTCCGCCATCGTGCTGCAGCGCTGATGGAGACCCTGGTGTTCAGCGACGCCGCCCTGCTGGGCCGCCTGGACGGCACCGGCAGCCTGTCGGTCGCCTGCGGCGACGTCACCGGCGACGGCACGGCCGACCTCGTGATCGGCGGCGGGCCGGGCGGCGGGCCGGCGGTGCGCGTGTACGACGGCAAGACCTTCGGGGAGGTCGCCCGCTTCGACGCGTACGAGCCCGGCTTCACCGGCGGCGTCCGGGTCGCCGTCGGCGACGTGACCGGCGACGGGATCGCGGACGTCGTGACCGGCGCCGGCCCCGGCGGCGGCCCCCATGTGAAGGTGTTCGACGTCCAGGGCGGCACCCAGACGCAGAGCTTCTTCGCCTACGAACCGAGCTTCCGGGGCGGAGTCGCGGTGGCCGTGGCGGACGTCACCGGCGACGGGCGCGCCGACATCGTCACGGCCGGCGGACCGGGCGGCGGACCCAACGTGAAGGTCTTCGGCGGCGGCGAGCCCGGCCTGGCGCCGGACGCCGACTGGTTCATCTTCTGAGAGACCCGGCGCCGTTTCCGCGGGCGCGCGGCAGCCATGCAACGTCCGTGACGATCCGCTGTTATTCCGGGCGTCATAGAACGTTTACAGGCGACGGACCCTTTGTTATGGTCCGCCGCGTTTTCAAGGGGGCCTTCGGCGCGACCAGCCGTTGCCCCCTTAACCTGTTCCCATCAGAAGAGAGCCGACCGCAATGAAGGTGCTTGCCGGCAACAGCAACCGTCCGCTGGCCGAGGCCATCTCCACGTGTCTTGGTGTGCCGCTGACCAAGGCGAGCATCCGGCGCTTTTCGGACATGGAAGTGTTCGTCGAGATTCTGGAGAACGTGCGCGGCGAGGACGTGTTCGTCATCCAGTCCACCTCGTTCCCGGCGAACGACAACCTGATGGAACTGCTGGTCACCATCGACGCGCTGAAGCGCGGCTCGGCCCGGCGCATCACGGCGGTCATTCCCTACTACGGCTACGCCCGGCAGGACCGCAAGACCGGCCCGCGCACGCCGATCTCGGCCAAGCTGGTCGCCAACCTGATCACCATGGCCGGCGCCAACCGCGTGCTGACCATGGACCTACACGCAGGCCAGATCCAGGGCTTCTTTGACATCCCGCTGGACAACCTGATGGCCGCCCCGGTGTTCGAGAAGGACATCAAGGAGACCTTCGGCTCCACCGACGAGATCACCGTGGTGTCGCCTGACGTCGGCGGCGTGGTGCGCGCCCGGTCGCTGGCCAAGCGGCTGGAGGCCGACCTCGCCATCATCGACAAGCGGCGCGAGCGCGCCGGCGTGTCGGAGGTGATGAACATCATCGGCGACGTCGAAGGGCGCCGCTGCATCCTGGTGGACGACATCGTCGACTCCGGCGGCACCCTGTGCAACGCCGCCGTGGCGCTGATGGACGCCGGGGCCAAGTCGGTCGGTGCCTACGTCACGCACGGCGTGCTGTCCGGCGGCGCGGTCGCCCGCGTCGCCGTGGCCCCCATCGACATGATGGTCACCACCGACAGCATCCAGGCCACCGAGGCGGTGCGCGTCAGCCGCAACGTCCGCCAGCTGACCATCGCCCCGCTGATCGCCGAGGCGATCATGCGCATCAGCGAGGAGCGTTCGGTTTCCAGCCTGTTCTCGTAACGGCGGTTTCCGGCCCGTTTCAGCCCCTCCGCCGCGCCCGCGGCGGAGGGGTTTTTCGTGCTGCCTTCACGTGCGGGACGACTCCCCTTGACGGGGGGTGCGCGCGCGGATAAACAGCGCGCTTCAACGCGTCAGCACCCCTGGAGGCTGGCGCCCTTTTCGTTTGAGGAGAACACCATGACCGAAGTTATCGCGCTCGCCGCCGAGGCGCGCGGCCGGGCCGGCAAGGGGACCGCCCGCCAGACCCGCCGCGACGGCCGCATCCCCGCCGTGATCTATGGCGGCAAGCAGGCCCCGATCACCATTTCGCTGGAGCAGATCGGCTTCACCCGCATCCTGCACAAGCCGGGCTTCTTCACGCACCTGTTCGACGTGACCGTCGATGGCGCCACGCACCGCGTGCTGCCGCGCGACGTGCAGTTCCACCCGGTCACCGACGTTCCGCTGCACGTGGACTTCCTGCGCGTCACCGGCGACACCCGCATCACCGTGCAGATCCCGGTCGAGTTCGTCGACCAGGAGAAGTCGCAGGGCCTGAAGAAGGGCGGCGTGCTGAACATCGTGCGCCACGAGATCGAGTGCACCTGCGCCGCCGACAGCATCCCGGAGCACATCACGGTGAGCTGCGAGGGCTTCGACGTCGGCGAGTCGATCCACATCTCGGCGGTGAAGCTGCCGGAAGGCGTGAAGCCGACCATCGACCGCGACTTCACCATCGCCACCATCGCCGCGCCGTCGGGCCTGAAGTCCGAGGCCGCCGAGGGCGAGGCCGCCGCGTCCTGATCGGGTTCGGCGAGGGGGTTTTCGCGGCCCCCTCGCCCCTCCCCTTCCCCATAAAGACAGTTTCCCATGCTGCTGCTGGTCGGTCTCGGCAATCCCGGCGCGGAATACGCGCGCAACCGGCACAACATCGGCTTCATGGTGGTGGAGGCGATCGCCCGCCGCCATGGCTTCTCGCCGTGGAAGAAGCGTTTCCAGGGGCAGACCGCCGAGGGCGCCGTCGGCGGCGAGAAGGTGCTGGCGCTGGAGCCGCTGACCTTCATGAACCTGTCCGGCCAGTCGGTCGGCGCCGCGCTGCAGTTCTTCAAGATGAAGCCCGAGCAGGTCGTCGTCATCCACGACGAACTCGACCTGCCGCCCGGCAAGATCCGCGTGAAGAAGGGCGGCGGCCACGGCGGGCACAACGGCCTGCGCTCCATCGACGCCCACATCGGCAAGGAATACTGGCGCGTGCGCCTGGGCATCGGCCATCCGGGCGACAAGAACCAGGTGTCCAACTACGTGCTGCACGACTTCGCCAAGGCCGACCAGGCGTGGCTGGAGCCGCTGACCGACGCCTGCACGGATGCCTTTCCCCTGCTGGTTCAGGGGCAGGCCGAGAACTTCATGAACAAGGTGACGCTGGCGATGCCGTCCATGAAGTGACGGCGAGCGCTACAGCAGTTCGGCGGCTAGTTTCAGACGCTCGGCGACGGCGCGCAGCCGCTTGTCGCGGGTCCATAAGAATGCTCCGGGCGTGAGCCTGACGGCGGCCAGCAGGTGGACGTCGACGTAGCCGATGCCGAGCCCAAACAGAGCGTTCTGGTCGATGAAGCGCAGCACCTCGTCGTCCCGCGCCACGGTAGCCTGCGGCAGGTCCTGGAGGGCGCCCAGGACGACGTCCCGCTGCCTCAGGCTGCCCAGAGCCAGTTCGCCGGTAACGAACGGATGCGCCAGCATGCGCCCGCCTTCCAGAAGACGCACCAGAGCCGGGTCTGCGTTGCGCAGGTGGTCGATCCAGACCGACGTGTCAACCAGGATCATGCGGGCAGGATCATACGGGATCGGGCCGCCGGCGAGGGGCCGCTTCCACGTCGGGCTCCGTTCCGCCCAGGCGGGCCAGACGCTTGGCGCTCTCGCGCTCGATCAGCGCCTTCAGCGCTTCGCGCACCAGGGCCGACTTCTCCGTCAGGCCCGTAAAAGCCTGCGCCTTGGCGACCAGTTCATCGTCGAGCGCCAGCGTCGTGCGCATGGAACATTCCTCCGTCGAGACCCGAAAAATGGCATTGGTCGATGTGCCTTGCAATGCCTGACGGCCGAGCGCGCCGCTCCCTCCCCCCACGTGCCGTTTGCCTTTTGCGGCGGGGCGTAGGATAAAGCGCCGGTCCGGGACACACGACGAATCGAAGACGCACCCCATGGGTTTCAATTGCGGCATCGTCGGCCTGCCGAACGTCGGCAAGTCGACCCTGTTCAACGCGCTGACCGCCACGCAGGCGGCGGAGGCGGCCAACTTCCCCTTCTGCACCAAGGAGCCGAACGTCGGCCGCGTCGGCGTGCCCGACCCGCGGCTCGACAAGCTGGCGGCCATCGCCAAGTCGCAGAAGACCATCCCCACCCAGCTCGAATTCGTCGACATCGCCGGGCTGATCCGCGGGGCGTCCAAGGGTGAGGGCCTGGGCAACCAGTTCCTGGCGAACATCCGCGAGGTGGACGCCATCGTCCACGTGCTGCGCTGCTTCGAGGACGACGACATCACCCACGTCGAGGGCGACGTCAACCCGATCCGCGACGCCGAGGTGGTCGAGACCGAGCTGATGCTCGCCGACATGGAAAGCCTGGAGCGGCAGATCACCAACCTCCAGAAGAAGGCCAAGGGCGGCGACAAGGACGCCAAGATCAAGGCCGACCTGATGGAGCGCGCGCTGAAGGTCCTCCAGGACGGCAAGCCGGCCCGCGTGGTCGAGCTGGGCGAGGAGGAGAAGCCGGTCTTCAAGCAGTTCATGCTGCTGACGGCCAAGCCCGTGCTGTACGTCTGCAACGTCGAGGAGGCCTCGGCCGCCACCGGCAACAAATTTTCCGAGCTGGTCGCCGGCAAGGCGAAGGCCGAGAACGCCGGAATGGTCGTCATCTCCGCCGCCATCGAGTCCGAGGTGGCGCAGCTGTCCGACCCGGAGGAGAAGGCGGAGTTCCTGGGCTCCATGGGCCTGGAGGAGACCGGCCTGAACCGGCTGATCCGCGCCGGCTTCACGCTGCTGGACCTCATCACCTTCTTCACGGTGGGCCCGAAGGAGGCGCGCGCCTGGACCGTGCGCCGCGGCGCCAAGGCGCCGGAGGCCGCGGGCGTCATCCACACCGATTTCGAGCGCGGCTTCATCCGCGCCGAGACCATCGACTACGACAGCTTCGTCAATCTCGGCGGCGAGCAGGGTGCGAAGGACGCCGGCAAGATGCGCCAGGAAGGCAAGGAGTACGTCGTCCAGGACGGCGACATCTTCCACTTCCGCTTCAACGTCTGACGGTCGCATGTCCCCTCCCCCGCCCAGCGGGGGAGGGTTAGGGTGGGGGCAATAGCCCTCTCGGCGCTTCCCTACCCCCAAATCCGCGCCGACCTTCCTCTTCCAGGCCACGGCACCGCTTCGGAAAACGCGATAGTCTGCGGGACCACGATCCCCGCCGACATTCGCCACCCCCGAAGAGGTTTCGATGCGTTATCGCGCAGAAATCGACGGTCTCCGCGCCGTCGCCGTCGTGCCGGTCGTCGTGTTCCACGCCGGTCTTACTCCGTTCGCGGGCGGGTTCGTCGGTGTCGACGTCTTCTTCGTCATTTCGGGTTACCTGATCACCGCCATCATCGCGGCGGACATCCAGGCGGGGACCTTCTCCGTCGCCGGCTTCTACGAGCGCCGCATCCGCCGGCTGCTTCCGGCGCTGGCCGCCATGCTGGCCGTCTCCACCGCGCTGGCCTACCTGCTGTTCCTGCCGCAGGACTTCCGGGAGTTCTCGGAAAGCCTCGTCGCCTCGGTCTTCTCCGTCTCCAACATCTTCTTCTGGCGGCAGGCGGGGTACTTCAACGAGCAGGCGATCCTGAAGCCGCTGCTGCACACGTGGTCGCTGTCGGTGGAGGAGCAGTTCTACATCGTCCTGCCGCTGGTGCTTCTGGCCGTCTACAAGCTGCGGCGAGGGGGCTGGGTGCCGGTGCTGGCGGTGCTGGCCGTGCTGTCCTTCGCGCTGTCCGTCGTCGGCGTGGCCAAGCGGCCGGACGCGGCGTTCTACCTGGCGCCGACGCGCGCGTGGGAGCTGCTGCTGGGCTCCCTGCTCGCCGTGGGCGCGGTGCCGACGATCCGCAACCGGCTGGCGAACGAGGCGGCGGCCCTGCTGGGCCTGGGCCTGATCGGCTGGAGCGTCTTCACCTTCACCGAGATGACACCCTTTCCCGGCGCCAACGCGCTGTTCCCGTGCCTGGGCACGGCGCTGCTGATCCATGCGGGCGGCGACACGGCGGTGGGCCGGGTGCTGGCGCTGAAGCCGATGGTGTTCGTCGGCGCCATTTCCTATTCGCTGTACCTCTGGCACTGGCCGCTCCTGGTCTTCGCCTCCTACTACCGGTTCGAGGGGTTGAGCGCGCTGGACACCGCCGCCGTGCTGGCCGCCACCATGATCGCCGCCACGCTGTCCTGGCGCTGGGTCGAGCGGCCGTTCCGCAGCGGCGACTCCATCCTGCGCGGGCGCCGGGCCTTCGCCCACGCCGCCGCCGCGGCGGTGCTGTTCACCACGCTGGGCGCCTACGGCCACGCGTCGGACGGCTGGGCCAGCCGCTTCAGCCCGCGCGTGGCAGCGGTCGACGCCTTCGCCGCCAACCGGCACGAGGATCCGCAGCGCTGCCAGGACCGATCCCCCGCCGACGTGGCGCAGGACCGGCTGTGCACCATCGGCGCGCCGGACGCGCCGGCCACGTGGCTGGTGTGGGGCGACTCCCACGCGTGGTCGATGAACGCGCAGTTCGACGAGGCGCTGCGCGACCTGGGCCAGAAGGCCATCGTCGCCAGCTACAACGGCTGCGTCCCGCTGTTCGGCGTGCGCCGCGTCGCCTACCAGGGGCCGTGCCTGGAGTTCAGCGAGAGCGTGCGCGCCCTGGTGGCCCGGCACGGCATCCGCAACGCGGTGCTGGTCGCCTATTGGACCGGCTACTACCACGACACGGTGCAGGCCGACGTCGCGGCGCCGGAGGTGACGGACACGGCCGCCGTGCTCAACCGCGCCCTGGCCCGCACGCTGGACGAGTTGGCAGCGGCCGGCGTGAAGATCCACCTGGCCGACCCGCTGCCCGGTTCCCGCCACGCGGCCCCGCGCGCCATGGCCGCCAGCCTCGCCTGGCAGCGGCCGATCGACAACGCCTTCACGCTGGACGAGTACATGGCCCGCAACCGCGACTTCTTCGCCACGCTGGAGGCGCACGGCAAGGACGTGCAGGCGCGGCTGTCGCTGTGGAAGGTGATCTGCGGCGACGGGCGCTGCGCCTACGACCGCGACGGAGCACCGCTGTACTTCGACGACAACCACCCGACCCGCGACAACTTCGGCTTCGCACGCGACCACGTGAAGTCGTTCCTGCGCGGCGACCGTTCGTTCGCCGAGAACCGCTGACGGAGGCCGAACCATGCAGTCCATGGCCACGCAGAAAACGATCGAGTTCCTGGAAAAGGCGGCCACCGTCCTGGCCATCGTCCTGTTCTGCGGCACGGTGCTGCCGTCGCTGCTGACCGGCGACCGGACGGGGGCCGACCAGGACTCGCCGGGCGCGATGATGGTCTTCGTCGGGCTGTACGTCATCATCATCGGTATGGTCTGCTACCGGCCACGGCTGCTGGCGCAGATCCCCACGGTGACGCCGATGATGTCGCTGCTGACGCTGGCGGTGTTCGCGTCGGTGGCTTGGTCCATCTACCCGGACGTGACCATGCGCCGGGCGGTGGCGCTGCTGTTCACCACCGTGTTCGGCATCTACATGGCGCTGCGCTTCAGCTTCGTGGACATCCTGAAGCTGCTGGTCGTCGGCACGGCGATCACGATGTTCCTGTCCTTCGCCGCCATCGTGGCGATGCCCGACATCGGGCTGGACAGCGAACAGCACGTCGGCGCCTGGAAGGGCATCTTCTGGCAGAAGAACGTCACCGGCCGCATCATGGTGACGCTGATCACCTGCCTTCTCTGGCTGGAATGGCTGGGCGAGGGGCGGCGCTGGGTCAACCGCGGGCTGCTGGCGCTGGCCTTCGTGCTGCTGGTCATGTGCCGGTCGGGCACGTCGCTGATCACCGCCGTGGTGGTGCTGGCCGTGATGCTGGGGGCGGGGCTGGTGCGGTCCAACATCCGCGTCTTCATGCTGACCCTGACGGTGGCGGGCCTGGGCATCCTGGCGGCGATCCTGGCCGGACCGATGATCTTCGAGGCGGTGCTGACGCTGCTGGGCCGCGACGCCGGTCTGACCGGCCGCGACCTGATCTGGGAACACGTGCTGGCGACGCTGGACAACAATTTGATCCTGGGCTTCGGCTTCGGCGCCTACTGGTACGGCCCCTACGCGCCGGGCAGCTATTTCGTGATGAACTGGGGCATCACCTCGGCCCACAACGGGTGGCTGGAGCTGATGCTGGACCTGGGGGTGCTGGGCCTCGTCATCATGGCGCTGCTGATGGGGCAGATCCTGGTGCAGGCGTTCGTCGCCATGCGCTACAGCCCGCGCCCGATGGAGCCGGCGTGGGCGCTGGCCATCGCGTGCACGCTGCTGACCATCTCCGTCTCCGAAAGTGTGTTCCTGGGCCGCCACTCGCTGACCTGGGTGGTGCTGGTCATAGCCGCCGTGCGGCTGGTCATGCACCGGCGCACGCTGCACGCCGCCCCGCCGCTGCACCCGGCCATGGCGATGCCGCCGGGGTAGAGTGCGGCGCGCCGCGGACGATCCGATCCGCCAGGCTTTGGTTCATCACGAAGCAACAAAGGGGACAAAGAGCACGAAGAGGCTTCGCACCGGACGCGCGCCGGCCGCCAGCGAACCCGCTCTTTGTGCCCTTATGTCGCCTTTGTTGCTTCGTGATCCCAAGAGTTTCACATCGGCGCGCCTCCGTGCGGGGCGCGCCTTTTCTTTTGTCTCCTTCGGGTTGCCCCGACCCGTGAAGCATAGGACCGCCCGCGGTGCAGGATACGACCATCCTGGAAGCGGCCATCCTTTCACACCGCAGAGTATCCACGGGATTATTCATGGATCTCACCGAGCGTTCTCGGCAACCCCTCGGGCTATAATACTCATTTCGATTTTACGAATAAGTGTCCGTGCCGCACAGTAAAGCCCGTACGAAGCATTTCCATCGTCAGCCCAGCGTTGCCAACAACGGCCGGCCGTCCGGCCGCCGCCCTTGCGCACGGCAGCGTTCCCTGACGCCTGAGGAGGGGTAGAACGGTGCACGAGGTTCTCATTGCGGATTCCGGCCTCCAGGATCTGGCTTTCTTGCTGGGGCGCCGGAGCAGGGACGTGCGGGTGGTCCTGGTCTCCGATCAGGTGGACGCGCACACGGTTCTGGCAGCCGCGCTGGCCGAGCGGCCGGCGGCGGTGCACCTGCTGGCGCACGGCGAACCGGGCCGTGTGCTGCTGGGCGCCGACCCGATCGACGCCGCCTCGCTGCTCGACCGGCACTGGCCGGCCGCGGCGGGGACGGAGGTGCTGATCCACGCCTGCCGCGTCGGCGAGGGCGCGGCCGGCCAAGCCTTCCTGAACCGCCTGTCCTACGCCACCGGCGCCACCGTCGCGGCGGCGACGCACCCGGTGGGCCACGCGGCGCTGGGCGGCCAGTGGGAGCTGGACGCGACGACCGGCCCGGTGCGCCTGTCCGCTCCCTTCCTGGGGCACGAGGCGTGGCCGCACCTGCTGGGCGAGATGACCGGCACCACCGCCGCCGACACGCTGACCGGCACCACGGGGGCCGACACCATCTCCGGCTTGGCGGGTGACGACACCATGTCCGGCCTCGCCGGCAACGACGTGCTGTACGGCAACGAGGGCAACGACACGATGCACGGCGGGCCGGGCGCCGACGTGTTCTACGGCGGCGACGGCTACCAGGACGAGGTCAACTACGTCACCCCCGAGCATGCCCCGATCCTGATCAACCTGGGCAACCTCGCCGCCAACCAGGGCGACGCGGCCGGCGACACCTACCACGACGTCGAGCTGATCGTCGTCGGCGACGGCGACGACACGCTGATCGGCGACGAGAACCGCAACTGGTTCCGCGGCCACGACGGCAACGACATCGAAAGCGGTGCCGGCGGCGACGACATCCTGGAAGGCGGCGACGGCTTCGACACCCTGCACGGCGGCGACGGCGCGGACGTGCTGTACGGCCGCGACCAGTCCGACACGCTGTACGGCGACGCCGGCAACGACACGCTGGTCGGCAACGGCGGCCAAGAGTGGATGGACGGCGGCGGCGGCGACGACGTGCTGGTCGGCGACTGGGAAGCCGACACCATGATCGGCGGCGACGGCAACGACACCTTCTATTCCGGCGAGAACTCGGCCCCCGGCTGGACCGAGCCGCAGGCCGACAGCATCGCCGGCGGGGACGGCGACGACCGCCTCGTCCTCCTCGTCCAGGCGGACGCCGGGACCGTCGCCTTCAACGGCGGTGCGGGGACCGACACGCTGGAGATCACCTCCGATCCCTTCACCACGCCGGACTGGAAGGTGATCACGCCCACGGCAATCGACATCTCCGGCATGACGCTGACGGGCGTGGAGCGGTTGGAGCTGACCGGTGCGGCCCCGCACGACGTGACCATGACGGCGGCCCAGGCGGGCGGCTTCAGCGCCATCGCCGGGGTGGCGAACGGCGACGTGTTCCACGTCACGGGGCTGACCCTGTCGGGCAGTGCGGGCACCGGCGACGGCACCACCGTTGGCGCCAACCAGGTGCAGGTCGAGGAGGTGGGCGGCAACACCGTGCTGCACATCGGCATGGACAGCGTGGCCGGCGCCGACGCCGCCATCACCATCGCCGGCAGCTTCGCCGCCTCGCGCTTCGCGCTGAACGGCACGGACATCACGGTGCAGGCGGGCAGCTCCGAACCGCCGCCCCCGCCCGCCACGATCTCCATCGCCGCCACCAGCGCCGACACGCTGGAAGGCAACGCCGGCACCACGCCCTTCACCTTCACCGTCACCCGCAGCGCCGCCACCGGTGCGGCCTCCGTCGACTACGCGGTGAGCGGGTCGGCGGTGTCGGGCGGCGACTTCGGCGGCGCGCTGCCCGGCGGCACCGTCAGCTTCGCCGACGGCGAGGCGTCGAAAGTGATCACCATCGCCGTGGCCGGCGACAGCACGGTGGAGGATGACGAAGGCTTCACCGTCACCCTGTCCAACGCCAGCGGCGCCACGCTGGGCACCGCCACGGCCAACGGCACCATCCGCAACGACGACAGCGCGTCGAGCGGCGGTGGCGACACCGGCGGCGGAAGCACGGGGGGTGGGAGCACGGGTGGCGGTTCGAGCGGCGGCGGCTCGACGGGCGGCGGTGACACCGGCGGGGGCGGCAGCGGTGGTGGCGGTGGCGGTTCGACGCCGACGGTGCCGACCGAACCCACGGTGCCGGCGGCGCCGGACGCCGTGCAGGGCTCCCCGGCCGACGACGTGATGACCGGCGGGGCCGGCAACGACATCCTGTACGGCGAGGCCGGCAACGACAGCGTGACCGCCGGCCTGGGCGACGACGTGCTGTATGGCAACCAGGGGACCGACCTGCTGTACGGCAACCTGGGCATGGACACGCTGTTCGGCGGGCAGGACGCCGACACGGTGTTCGGCGGCCAGGACGCCGACGTGATCTACGGCAACATGGCCAACGACGCGCTGTACGGCAACATGGCCAATGACACGATCTTCGGTGGCCAGGGCGACGACAGCATCTTCGGCGGCCAGGGCGACGATGTCGTGGCCGGCAACCTGGGCGACGACGTGCTGAACGGCAATCTGGGCAACGACACGCTGGTGGGCGGGGCGGGGGCCGACCGCTTCGTCTTCGCCACCGGCGGCGGCGCCGACACCGTCGGCGACTTCGACTTCGCCCAGGGCGACCGCATCCAGGTTGCCGCCGGCATGACCTGGACCATCGCCGACGGCCCGAACGGCGCCGTCATCAGCTTCGGCACCGGCGACCAGATCACCCTAACCGGCATCAGCGCCACCAACGTCACCAGCGGCTGGATCGTCACCGGATAAGTGATCATCGAAGCTGTACCGGAAAAACGGGGAGTCCGCGGGGAACCGCGGGCTCCCCGTCGCCGTTCCGGGATCCGGCGGAGGCGCCCTACCCCGAACTTGTCACCGCCCGGCGGCCGTTAACGCTTTCGAAACCATCGGAAATCGCGTTAACTGCGATGAAATATGGTTAACAAACCGTTTCCTGGTGTGTTTACCCACCGGCACCGGTTTGTAGCGGGGCAAGGAGAGGTGACATGGCGGCCACCAGCAAGATCCTGACGGATGCGGGCCTGCTCGGCCCGACGCCGCCGGAACAGGTGGAGGACGCCTTCACCGAGCGCCTGCGCGAGGCCATCGAGCGGGACGAGCTGATGCTGGCCTACCAGCCGCAGGCGGACGCCCACACCGGCACGCTGACCGGGTTCGAGGCGCTGGTGCGCTGGCGCCTGTCGGACGGCACGGTGGTGCCGCCGGACGTCTTCATTCCCATGGCCGAGGCGACGGGCGCCATCGACGCGCTGGGCGAATGGGTGCTGCGCCGCGCGTGCGAGACGATGGCCGGCTGGCTGCGCGACGGCATGGCCGACGTGCCGGTGGCGGTCAACGTCTCCTCCCACCAGTTCAACCGGCCGGGGCTGGCCCGCACCGTACTGGGCGTGCTGACGGAGACCGGGCTGCCGGCCAACAACCTCAAGCTGGAGCTGACCGAGACGGCGCTGTTCCACGGCGGCGACGCGGCGCGCGAGGCGCTGCTGGAGCTGCGCGGGGCCGGGGTGCGGCTGGTGCTGGACGATTTCGGCACCGGCTATTCCTCACTGGCGCTGCTGCGCAAGGTGCCGGTGGAGGCGCTGAAGATCGACAAGCACTTCGTGCAGGCGATGGTGGAGGACCGCGACGCTGCCGCCATCGTGCACGCGGTGATCGCGCTGGCCCACGCGCTGGGCCTGCAGGTGATCGCGGAGGGTGTGGAGACGCCGGAGCAGTTGCTGTTCCTGCGCGCCTACCGCTGCGACCGCATCCAGGGCTACCTGCTCTCGAGGCCGCTGCACGAGCCCGACGTGCCGGATTTCATCGCGGCGCTGGGCGGGATCGGCTCCGGCGGGCTGCCGCCAGCCGGATGACCTTGTCCGTCTCCTCCCAGGGGACGAGCTGCAGCGCCTCCTCGACGCCGGCCCAGCGCACCTCCAGCGCGTCGTCGCCGGCCACCGCCTCGCCCGCGCGCCACTCGGCGGCGACCTCGACCAGCGTGTAGTGGTACTGGATGCGCCCTTCGCCGTCGCGGTTGATTGCGTCGACGACAGTCACCACCTCGACCGGTTCGACGGTGAGGCCGGTTTCCTCCAGCACCTCGCGCGCCGCCGTCTCGAACACCGTCTCGCCGACGCCCTGGGCGCCGCCCGGCAGGCTCCACTGCCCCAGCCTCGGCGCCCGCCCGCGGCGGATGAGCAGCAACTCCTCCCCTTTCCAGACGATGACGCCGACGCCCACCCAGGGGCGGTCGGGATAGGCGCGGCCGGAGCGGTCGGCGGGAGAATCGGCGGGGGCATCCGTGGTCATGGTGGCCAGAGTAGCAGGCCGCCTTGACACCGCACCAGCCCGCTCCGACACTCATTTCCGGTTTGGCGCGGGGTTGGAGGATCGGCCATGGGCGTGCTGCCGTTGCGCAAGGACAACCAGGAGCTGAAGGCCGCGGTGGACCGCGCCCTGAGCGAGGGCCCCCTGACCATCACCCGCGACGGCGTGCCCGCCGCGGTGCTCGTCCCGGCCGAGGAGTACCAGCGGATGGCCCAGCGGTTGGCGGGGGCCGAGCGGCCCACCCTGGGGCAATTGATTCTGCGCCGCGCCCCGGAGGATGCCGTTGACCTTGATGCCCTCATTGGCCCGCGCAACGGCGTGTGGCGGCGTGAAGCGCCGGACTTCGAATGACCCCCGACCTGCTGGACACCAACATCCTGTCGGAAGCTTACCGGCCGCGCCCACATCCCGGCGTGGTCGACTGGCTTGCACAGCTTCCTGACGGAGCAGGTTTCATTAGCGCCATCACCATCGGCGAGATTCACAAGGGGATCGTCAAGCTCCGCCCGACAAACCTCGCAAAGGCCGCACGGCTGGAGGCTTGGCTGCACACCATCGAAACGCTTCAGGCCAATACCATCCTTCCCATCGATACGGCGATTGCCAAGCGGTGGGCGGAACTGCGCGTGGCGCGCCCGCAAGGCAATTCGGAAGACCTGCTGATCGCCGCGACCGCCCTGGTGCACGGGCTGACGGTGGCAACGCGCAACGTGCGGGATTTCGCGGACCTGGGCGTCCCGCTGCACAACCCGTTCGAGCCCGCCGGAGGCGGCACGCCATGAAACTGAACGAGATTCGCACCTTCGTGGCGGTGGCCGAGGCGCAGTCGGTGCAGGAGGCGGCGGCGCGGCTGCACCTGACGCAGTCGGCCGTGTCGCGCCTGATCCAGCGCCTGGAGGCCGACGTCGGCGCCACCCTGTTCGACCGGCAGAGCAAGCCGCTGATGCTGACCCGCGACGGCGAAATCGCGCTGGCGCACGGGCGGCGCGTGCTCGCCTCCGTCGACCAACTGGCCGGCGCCTTCGCCAAGGGCAGCGAACCGGCCGGCCTGCTGCGCCTGGGCGCCACGCACGTGCTGGCGCGGGCACTGACCGGCGCGGCGCTGGACGACCTGCGCGCCGCGTTCCCCGGCCTGACCGTGCGGTTCCATTCGGACTGGAGTGCGGCGCTGCTGGAGCGCATGGAGAACGGCGCGCTGGACGGCGCCATGATCCTGCTGAACGGCGACGACGCGCCGCCGGCCGACCTGCCCGGCCACCGCCTGTCGCTGGAGGAGGTGCACGTGGTCGGCACGCCGGACCTGATCGCGCGCTGCCGCGGATCGCTGGCCGCCATGAACGAGGTCGGCTGGGTGCTGCAGCCGGAGGGATGCCGGTACCGCAGCGCGCTGGTGGAGGCGCTGAAGCGCGCCGGGCTGACGCTGAACGTCGCGGTCGAGGCGTTCGACCAGGAGATGCTGCTGTCGCTGGCCGCGCGCGGCTTCGCCTTCGGCGTCGGGCCGCTGCGCCTCTTGGAGGACTCGCCGCTGGCCGGGCGGCTGCGGCCGGTGCCCGTGGACGGCTTTCACCTGACGGTCGCCGCATGGCTGGTGCGCGCGCGGTACGGCGAGCGGCTGTCGCGCGTCTTCGACACCTTGGAAGCTAGCCTTCTCAACCAGTTCCGGCCACGGCCGCAGGCGTTTCATTCCGCCGCGGAATGATCCAGTTTCCCATTATGAATTGGCGGAAAGCCCAACGCCGCGCGTAGGATGTGCGGTGCAAAAGCCGGCATTCTCCTGACCGGCGGGAGGGACACGAGACATGAGCACCACAACCGCCCCGGCGCCGGCCTCGCACGGCTGGCGCACGCCGGCCGTCATCATCGCCTGCGGCTGCCTGATCGCCATGCTGGGCTTCGGCCCGCGCTCCGTCATGGGACTGTTCATCCAGCCGCTGTCGGAGACGCGCGGTTGGGGGCGCGACGTCTTCGCGCTGGCCATCGCCATCCAGAACCTGCTGTGGGGCGCTGGCGGCCCGTTCGCCGGCGCGCTGAGCGACCGTTTCGGGCCGGGCGTCGTGCTGGCCGCCGGCGGCGTGCTGTACGGCATCGGGCTGGCGCTGATGAGCTGGGCGGACACGCCGGGCCTGCTGTACCTGACGGCCGGCGTGCTGGTGGGGCTGGGGCTGTCGGGTGCGTCGTTCGGCGTGGTCATCGCCGGCTTCAGCCGGCTGGTGCCGCCGGAGAAGCGGTCGTGGTCCATGGGTATCGCCACCGCCGCCGGATCGATGGGCCAGTTCCTGTTCGCGCCGCTGGGGCAGGCGTTCATCGCCGGCTACGGCTGGCAGACGGCGATGCTGATCCTGGCCGGCACCATGCTGCTGGTGCCGGTGCTGGCCACCGCCTTCGGCGGCAGCGGCGGATCGCGCGGCGCGCAGCATGTGACCGGCGCCGACGTCGGCTTCATGGAAGCCATCCGGCAGGCCTTCGCGCACCGCAGCTACGTGCTGCTGGTGGCCGGGTTCTTCGTGTGCGGCTTCCAGCTGGCCTTTATCACCACGCACCTGCCGCCCTACCTGACCGAGGCCGGCATCAGCCCGACGCTGGCCGGATGGGCGCTGGCGCTGATCGGCCTGTTCAACATCATAGGCTCGTATGCGTCTGGCGTTCTCGGCGGGCGGATGAGCAAGCGCTACCTGCTGGTTGCCAATTACTTCCTGCGCGGCACCTTCACCGCCGCCTTCATCCTGCTGCCGATCACGCCGGTCTCGGTGTTGATTTACGCGGCGGGCATGGGCATCCTGTGGCTGTCGACGGTGCCGCCGACGTCCGGCCTCGTGGCGCTGATGTTCGGCACGCGGTACCTGGGCATGCTGTACGGCTTCGCCTTCTTCAGCCATCAGGTCGGCGGCTTCCTGGGCGTCTGGCTGGGCGGCGTGCTGTACGAGCGCACGGGATCGTACGACGTGGTGTGGTGGGCCAGCGTGGTTCTGGCACTGGCCTCGGCGCTGGTGCACTGGCCGATCCACGAGCGGCCGGCGCCGGAGATGGTGCCGGCGCAGGCGCGCGGATAGAGGAAACGCCCGCAGAGGGAACGCATGACCACCACGCCCACCACCTCTCCTCCTTCACTCGGTTCCGGGCACGGCTTCGCGCTGGCCTTCGGTGGCGTGGTCGTGGTGGTGTGGCTGGCGCTGATGGCGATGTCCCTGCGCGAGGCGGCGCTGCCGCCGGAGACGGACGGCACGGTGCTGGCCGTCTTCCCGCCCGGCATGTCGGACGAGGCGGCCTTCACCGCCGTGGTGCGCGCGGGCGGCGAGCCGGTGCGCTCGACCTGGGCTGGCTGGGTGGCGCGCGGCACGGAAGCGGGCTTCGTCGGCCGGCTGAAGTCGGAAGGCGCGCTGGCGTCGTTCGGCGAGTTGCCGGTCGTCGGTCCGGCGCTGGGCGGCTGCGCGGTGACCATGGACGACGACAAGCGGCCGAAGCTGTACGAGTTGCGGTAATCGCCGGAAACGAAAAAGGCCCTCTCCCTGGCCGGCTGGGAGAGGGCCCTCGTTGTCAGGCCGAAAATAAACCCGGCATCAGTACATGTGCTGGCCGCCGTTGATCGACAGCGTCGAGCCGGTGATGAAGCCGCCGTCGTCGGAGACCAGGAACAGCACGCCGCGGGCGATCTCCTCGGCCTTGCCGAGGCGGCCGACCGGGATGCGGGCGACGATCTTCTCCAGCACGTGGGCCGGCACCGCGCGCACCATGTCGGTGTCGATGTAGCCCGGCGCGATGGCGTTCACGGTGATCCCCTTGGCCGCGCCCTCCTGGGCCAGCGCCTTGGTGAAGCCGTGGATGCCCGACTTGGCGGCGGCGTAGTTGACCTGGCCGTACTGGCCGGCCTGACCGTTCACCGAGCCGATGTTGACGATGCGGCCGAAGCCGCGCTCGCGCATCCCGTCGATCACGTTGCGGCACATGTTGAAGCAGGAGGTGAGGTTGGTGGCGATCACCGCCTCCCACTGCTCCGGCGTCATGCGGTGGATGACCGTGTCGCGGGTGATGCCCGCGTTGTTGATCAGCACGTCGATCGGGCCCAGTTCGGCCGCGATCTTCTCGCAGCCGGCCTTGCAGGCATCGAAGTCCGACACGTCGAACTTGTAGGCCTTGATGCCGGTGCGCGCCGTGAATTCCTCGGCGGCCTTATCGTTGCCGGCGTAGTTGGCGGCGACCGTGTAGCCGGCGTTCTTCAGGCCGACGGAAATGGCTTCACCGATACCGCGCGTGCCGCCGGTGACAACTGCAACTCGAGCCATAGGCTCCTCCCCCAGTTTCTGATTGGATCCGATCGTTACCGGACGCGCGGGCCGCTCCCCTCGAAGCGGCCCGCGGTCCTTCTTCGACTTAGTCGCGCGCCACGCAGAGCGCCACGCCCATGCCGCCGCCGATGCACAGCGTGGCGAGGCCCTTCTTGGCGTCGCGCTTCTGCATCTCGTGCAGCAGGGTCACCAGCACGCGGGCACCCGACGCGCCGATCGGGTGGCCGAGCGCGATGGCGCCGCCGTTGACGTTCACCTTGGCCGGATCCCAGCCCAGGTCCTTGTTGACGGCCAGGGCCTGGGCGGCGAAGGCCTCGTTCGCCTCGATCAGGTCGAGGTCCTCGACCTTCCAGCCGGCCTTCTGCAGGGCGAGGCGGGAGGCCGGGATCGGGCCGGTGCCCATGATCGCCGGATCGACACCGGCGGTCGCCCACGACACGATGCGGGCCAGCGGGGTGACGCCGCGGCGCGCCGCGTTGTCGGCGGTCATCAGCACCAGCGCGGCGGCGCCGTCGTTGATGCCCGAAGCGTTGCCGGCGGTCACCGTGCCGTCCTTCGAGAAGGCCGGGCGCAGCTTGGCCAGCGACTCAAGCGTGGTGCCGTGCTTGGGGTGCTCGTCGGTGTCGACGATGACGTCGCCCTTGCGGCCCTTGATGGTGACCGGGACGATCTCGTCCTTGAAGCGGCCGGCCTTCATGGCGGCCTCGGCCTTCTGCTGGGAGGCCGCGGCGAAGGCGTCCTGCTCCTCGCGGGTCAGCTGCCACTTCTGCGCCACGTTCTCGGCCGTGTTGCCCATGTGGTAGCCCTGGAAGGCGTCCCACAGGCCGTCCTTGAGCATGGTGTCGAGGAACTCGGCCGTGCCCATCTTGACGCCGTTGCGCATGTGCATGACGTGCGGCGCCTGGCTCATGCTCTCCTGGCCGCCGACGACCATGACGTCGGCGTCGCCGTTGCGGATCGCCTGATAGCCGAGCGCCACCGTGCGCAGGCCGGAGCCGCACAGCTGGTTGATGCCGAACGCGGTCTTGTCGACCGGAATGCCGGCGTTCACGGCGGCCTGACGGGCCGGGTTCTGGCCCTGGCCGGCGGCCAGGATCTGCCCCAGGATGACCTCCGTGACCTCGCCGGCCTCGGTCTTCGCGCGCGCCAGCGCCTCGCGGATGGCGACCTCGCCCAGGTAATGCGCCGGGACCGAGCTCAAGCCGCCATTGAAGGCACCGATGGCCGTGCGCGCGGCGCCGGCGATAACAACCTCTGTCATGTTGACGCTCCTCAGATTTGACAGTTTTATTATGAGAGCTGTGTAGCAGTCAGGAGACACGCCACCTTAGGGCCAACATACTGCCAATGCAAGGCGCCCGTCCGGGTCGGGCTAACCTGTCGCATTAAGCCATTCGGCCAGGGGACGCCATACGCCCATCTCCGCTCCGGCGCTGACCACCATGCCTATATGGCCGAGTGGGGGCATAATCATTTGCGCACCCGGAATGGTTAGAGCCAGAACCGTGGCCGAGGCCGGCGGCACGATGCGATCACGCTCGGGAATCAGCGCCAAGGTCGGCACCTTCACTCGCGCGGGGTCCACCGGCAGGCCGCCGACCAGCCAGCCGCCACGCGCCGTATCGTTGCGCCCGTACCAGCCGGCCAGCGTGTCGCGCGCCACCGCCGCCGCCAGCGGCACGCCGTCGTTGAGCCAATCCTCCAGCGCCACGAAGGCCGCGGCGGCGGGGCTGTCGGGGTCCATGCGGGCGAACTGGCTGAACTTCTTCAAGGCCAGCAGCGGGTCGAGCTGGGCGAACAGCGCCTGGATGGCGTCCACCGGCAGTTCCCCCCAGGCGTCCAGCAGCGGGCCGAAGGGCTGGAAGAAGGCGGCGGCGCGCCGCGCCGTGGCCGCGTCCTCGGCGTGGAAGTCCCAGGGTGTCGCCATCAGCGTCAGGGAGGCGACGTCGCGCGGCCGGCGCAGCGCCAGCGCCGTGGTCAGCAGCCCGCCCATGCAGTAGCCGACCACCGGCACCGCCCGCCCGGCGCGCGCCACCACGTCGTCCAGCGCGCGCTCCAGCCGGCCGGCGATGTAGTCGGTCAGCGTGAAGCGCCGCTCCAGCGGCCCCAGCGGCCCCCAGTCCAGCAGGAACGGCCGGACGCCGCGCCCGGCCAGCCAGCGCATCAAGCTCTTGGACGCCGACAGGTCGAGGATGTAGTGGCGGTTGACCAGCGACGGCACGAACAGCACAGGCCGCCCGTTTTCGGGACCGTAGTCGAGCAGCCGGCTGTTCCCCTCCGTCCACACCGCGGGCGGGTCCGGCAGATCGCGGCGGTAGGGGTGGTGGCGGTAGCGCTCGATGCCCGTCAGCGCGCGGTCGAGCCGGATGCGCGCCTCGCGGTCAACCGCCCTGGCCAGCGCGTCCGGATCGGCGGCGGCGAGGTGCCTTTGCAGCTCGGCCGCCCGCTCCGCCAGATGGGGCTTCCACGGCAGCGAGCCGTTCCTCGAGGGCGGCAATGCGGCGCCGGAGCTCAGCAGCGTCGCCGTCACCGTGGTCAGGTGCAGGCCGAGCGGGCGCGGCCCCAGGCGCGGCGGGGGGCTGGTTTTCTCGGCTGTGGTCTCGGCTGTGGTCATGGACCGGGCCCGTGGCGGGAGAAGCGGAAGCGGCAGCGGGTGCAGGAGCCGGGCGCGGGTCCCAGTCGGTGCCGGGCGTGCCGCCGAAGGCGAAGCCGGCCGGGCCGAAGGCGAACGGCGCCAGCGACGCCGCCCCCTGCCCCATCATCTGGAAGGCGCGCGCGAGGTTCTCCGCCATGGCCGGATCGGCGGCCAGCGCCGCCCATTGCTCCTGCCAAAGATCGAGGTAGCGGCGCGCCAGGGCGTCCAGAGTGGGTACGTCGGAGTCGGTGGGGTCGGCCATGCCGAACAGTATATGAGGTGTACCGCGGCCTTGACCAGAGCGCGCGTCGTCGCGGCAAAACGGACGCTTCCGCTGGCAATTGCCCTACTTTACGGCAGGATGCTTGCCACGCTGCCCGGCATGTCGTAGTTCTAGAGTCTACAGGATTTTCCGCCGGACCCCATATTGAAAGAGACCGCGATGGCCGAGAAGGAAGAACAGAAGTCCGCCCCCATCACGATCAAGAAGTACGCCAACCGGCGGCTCTACAACACGGCAACGTCCAGTTATGTGACGCTCGACCACCTCTGCCAGATGGTGAAGGACGGCCTGGACTTCGTGGTCTACGACGCCAAGACCGGGGAGGACATCACCCGCTCGGTCCTCACCCAGATCATCGTCGAGGAAGAGAGCAAGGGCCAGAACCTGCTGCCGATCAGCTTCCTGCGCCAGCTCATCGGGTTCTACGGCGACAACATGCAGTGGATGGTGCCGCGGTACCTCGAATACAGCATGCAGTCCTTCGCTCGCAACCAGGAGCAGATGCGCGACTATTTCCAGAACACGCTGGGCGGGATGTTCCCGTTCGGCCGCCTGGAGGAGATGGGCAAGCAGAACCTCGCCATGTTCGAACGCGCCATGCGCATGTTCACCCCCTTCGGCGCCGAGGGCGGCCCGGGCGAGCACCCCGCCCCGACGCAGGTCCCGCAGCCGGCCGCCCAACCGGGCGACCATTCGCTGGACGATCTGCAGAAGCGTATCGACGATCTGCAGAAGCAGATCGCCAACATCAGCAAGGCGAAGCCGGAGAAGTAATGTCTAAAGCCCTCCCCCTGCTCCGCAGCGGGAGGGTTTTAAATCACCCCAGCTTCACGTAGCCGCGCTCGATGATGCGTTGCGCGGCTTCGAAGACGGCAACCATTTCCTCGTAGGCCTTGCGGTGGTGCTCCACCTCGGCGACGGCGGCGGCGTCGGGGTGGCGCTGCTCGGCCATCTTCAGGCCGGCGCGGATGTAGTCGGCGCGCAGTTCGGCCACCCGCACCGCCAGCTTCAGGAAGTTCTCGCGGTTGAGGTTGGGGATCTCCTGGCCGATGATGACGCAGTTCGCTTCCAGAACCGCGGCCTCCATGTTCTCCAGGAACTGCATGACGCGATGCCGGTTCGCCTCGTCGGCGAGTTCCGGCGTCAGCAGCTTGTCGACCTTGCCCTTGCTGTATTCCCCGACGATCTTGCCGCCCGACATGATGCCCTCCGCCTGCCTGGGACGGCCATGATCGCACCAACAGGTGCCAACCGCCAGCGGCCTTGACCGTCAGTCCCGGAACAAATGCGGGACGATGGCCGCCTCCGGCCCGACGCGCGGATCGGCGGATTCGCGCACGCTCATGCCCAGGCACTTGTCGCCGACGACCCAGGCGTGCAGCACCGCGTGCGCCCCGTCCTGCTCGAACACCGGCGGCGCCTCCATCCACAGGCACGGCCCCTCCGGGAAGGCGCCGGTGCCGACGGTGATGCGGCCGTGTTCGATCAGGCGCGTGGGGGCGTGGTCCAGCCCCTCGGCGGCGCGCAGGATCAGCGCCTCGCCGCCGCCGATGCCCTCCTCGCTCAACGCCGCGCGGCACAGGTTGGGGTGGCCGGGGTACAACTCCCACAACAGCGCCAGCAGCGCGTGGTTGGCCATCGGCCAACGCCACACCGGCTCCACCACCGCCATGGCCGCGCCCCGCAGGTGCTGGGCGAAGCTGTCGTCGACCATCGCCTCCCACGGGTAGAGCTTGAGCAGCCAGGCGATCGCGGCACCACCCTGGTCGCGGAAGCGGCCCTGGTCCCAGACGATGTCCTGCAAGGGCAGCAGCGTGGTGGCGATGCCGGCCTCGGCCGCCGTGGCGGCGAGGTAGATCAGTTCCCCCTCGCGCACCGGGTCGGGGGTGAGGCAGCCGAGGTGCAGGTGCTCGCGCCCCGGGCCGGCGGCGGCCAGTTCCTCCCACCGCTCGATCAGCGCCTCGTGCAGGCCGTTGAACTGGTCGTGGCCGGAGTACAGCGCCTCCAGCCAGTTGCCCTGGACGATGGATGCTGCGAACAGCCCGTCCGGCTGGTCGTAGTTGGTGCCCAGCAGCTTCAGCGAATCGCGCCCGTCGTAGGCCAGCGCCAGCCGGCCGACCAGCCCGCCCGCGCGCTCGTTGATGCCGAAGGGGCGCCAGTAGTCGGCCCACGCCGCCTCCACCAGGCGCGCCGCCTCGCCGCGCAGGCCCAGGCGGGCCAGCAGGCGGCGGTCGACGGCGACGCGCACCGCCTCGCGCACCATGCCGTGCAGCTCGTCCGCCACGCTTTCGATCAGGTCGATCTGCTGGGGAGAGAACTCATAGCGCACGTCCTCCCGCCACGCCGCGGCGGCTGGCGCCGCGGCCGTGCCGAAGGGGTACTTGCGGATCCCCGGGCGCCAGTCGACCCGGGGCGTCACCGTCACTCTGCGCATCGCATCACCACCCGAAACGCTGAATCAACAGGCGGCCCCGCAGCCGGTCGCGGCCGGTTCTGACGAAGGCGGCGATGCCGGGGAACGACGGCGACGGGCTCAAGGACGGGGGCTCCGGGTTGGGGGCTGACGGGCGGCGCGCATAATTCCCGGACAATCGCCGCAGCACAAGCGCCGGATGCTGCACTGCGGGGCGGAGCGGCCATGCCCGGAACACTGCCCGGCACACTACACGGCCGGCGCGTCGAGCCCGACCAGCCGGTAGAGCGTCGGGCGGTGCGCCTCCCAATGCTCGCTCCGCACCTCGGTGGCCGGGCGGTCGTGATAGCTCCACGGGATGTGGCGGGCGTTGAGGCCGACGAAATGCGCGCCGCAGCGCCCCAGCTCCGCCCGGTGCGGCCAGAAGGGGGAGCACACGCTCACCTCGTCCAGCGTCACCGTGCGGCAGGCGCCGGCACGCTGGAGAGCGGCGACCTGCAGCCCCTGTTCGTCCAACTCCGACGCCAGCGGCCCCGGCACGGCGTCCAACAGCGACGCCAGCGCCGCCGTCAGGTCGAAGCCCGCCGGCAGGCCGCGGATGCCGGTATTGCGCGGCTCCGGCCCGCACCAGGGGGCGAAGCGGCCGAAGGCGGGGACGACGTCCTCGGCCAACACGAATGGGCCGCCGGCCGGGTCGTCCAGCCACGCCCGCACGGCTTCCGGCCGGTCCCACAGGATCAGGTCGTTGTCCAACGACAGCTCGGCCAGTTCAGGAAACAGGCGCGGCGGGGCGAACTTCCACGCCACCCCTTCCGCCATTCCGGCGTCCAGCCGCCCCGCCAGCGCCGCCGGCAGTCCGTGCGCGGGATGCCACGCCACGGCGTCCGGCACCGGGCCGGTGCGCCGCAGCACCTCCTCCAGATCCACGCTGTTGACGACGACGGCGTAGCGGGCCGCCTCCGCGAACAGGCGCCACACGCCCCATAGGGAGAGGCGCAACGCCTCGAACCCGCGCGGACTGACGTCGCCGATCGTCCAGCGAATGCCGAGGCTCGGGCGGGGAGCGGCCGAGGCGGGCGGGAGCGGCATGCGCATCACCGTGTGCGGGGAAACGTCGCGTGGATGCGACGCCAACCCCGCGCGCGGCAAAGCGGTTCCGCCCTCAGCCTCCCGTCGCCAGCACGAGGATGTCGCCGGCGCCGAGCGTGCGGACGTTCAGCGTGGCGATGGCAACCGCCGCCCCGGCGCCGCTGCCGTCGGCGTCGAAGAACAGCGTGCCGGTGGCCGTGTTGAAGACGAGCAGGTCGTTGGCGTCCGCCGGGTTGTTCAGCGCGAAGTTCGTCGCCGACAGCGTGCCCGCCCCCAGGTTGCCGAAGTTCGGGCTGACCATCAGCGGGTGCATAGCCTTCTATGACAGCGGAATAGGAAGCGTGGCGCGCCGCACACACGGGCATGCGCCAACATGTCGCACCTCCGGCACGGGAAATTTTCGGCATCGGCAAGCGACACTTGCGGTCGGCAGGCCGAATCACCCAGCCTCGCCTTACCTTCGGACGAGAGCGCTGTTTTGCACGTGCGGAACCCCTTTTTTGACGACGCCCCCATCGTGATCGGTGCCACCGGCGGTTCGGGCACCCGCATGGTGCGGCGGATGCTGGAGCACGCGGGCGTGTTCATGGGCGCGCACGTCAACGAGGCCGGCGACTGCATGCCGTTCGAACCGGTGCTCGACCGGCTGATCAACCCCGTCCTGCACGCGGTGCGCGGCCTCGACTACCGCCTGTCGGACCTGCCCGCCCCCCTGGTGGCGGACGGGCTGGCGTTGTGCCGGCGGGTGGCGGCGCTGCACCTTGCGGATGCCCCGGCCGGCGCCGTGGCGTGGGGATGGAAAAACCCGCGCGCCATGTACCTGCTGCCCTTCTTTCACGCGCTGTTCCCGCGCCTGCGCTTCGTCCATCTGCTGCGCGACGGGCGGGACATGGCGCTGTCCGGCAACCAGTGGCAGCTGGCCCGGCACTTCGCCGCCATGTTCGGCGAGCCGGTCCCCGAAGCCGACGTGCCCGCCGCCGCCTGCCGGCTGTGGGAGCACGCCAACCGCACGGCCGCCGCCTGGGCGGACCGCACGCTCGGCCTCCGCTGCGTGCGGCTGCGGTTCGAAGACGTCTGCGCCGCCCCGCAGAGCGAAGCGCGACGCCTGCTGCGCGCCCTGGACCTGGACACCGCCCCGGCGGCGGAGGCGGCGGGCGCCGTCCGGCCGCCGGCCTCCCTCGGCCGCTGGCGCGCCCTGCCGGCGGAACGGCGCGGGACGCTGACGCGGATCGGCACCCCGGCGCTCGCCGTGTTCGGGTACGACGGCGCGCCCGCCACCGCGCCGGAGCGGCCGGTCGCCCTGCTGGTCGCCGGCATGCACCGCAGCGGCACGTCCGCCGTCGTGCGCGCGCTGAACCTGCTGGGCGCCGCCCTGCCCTCGACCCTGCTGGCGCCCGACGCCGGCAATCCGGCCGGCTATTGGGAAAGCCCGGAGGTGATCCGCCTGAACGACGAGGCGCTCGCATCCGCCGGCCTGTCCTGGGACGCCACCGCGGCGCTGCCGCCCGACTGGTTCGCCAGCCCGGCGGCAACGGCGTTCGAGCGCCGCGTGACCGCGCTGCTGACGCGCGAGTTCACCGGTGCGCCGCTGTTCGCCGTGAAGGACCCGCGCCTGTGCCGCCTGTTGCCGGCGTGGCTGCGCGCGGTCGAGGCGCTCGGCGTGCGGCCGGTGGTCGTCCTGCCGGTGCGCCACCCGGCCGCGGTGGCCCGTTCGCTGGCCCGGCGCGACGGCATGCCGGCGGCGCATGCCTTGCAGCTCTGGCTGCGCCACGCGCTCGACGCCGAGCGCGCCTCACGGGGCGTGGAGCGCATGTTCGTGGCGTACGAGGATCTGGCCGCCGACCCGGCGGGCGCGGCGGGCCGCCTCCGGACCGCGTTGCCGGACCTGCCGTTGCGCGCCGACGCGGATGCGCGCGTCGCCGCCTTCCTGGAACCGGAGCGGGGCACCGGGGCGCCGGCCGGCGTCCCGCTTCCCGAATGGGTCGCCCGCGCCCACGCGCGGCTCGCCGACGCGTGCCGTGGACGCGACGGCGGCCTGCCGGCGGCTTTCGACGCCCTGGCGGCGGAATGGGCCGCGGCAGAACAGCTGTACGCACCGCCCACGCCCGTCCCGCGGACCACGACCCTGGAGCAGGCGTTGGCGCTCGCCACCAAGCGTCACCGGGGCGGGGCCGCGGTGGAGGCGGAGGCCATCTACCGCCGTATCCTCACCACCCTGCCGGCCCAGCCCGACGCGCTGCACCTGTTGGGCCTGCTGCTGCACCAGACCGGCCGGCACGGGCCGGGCGCCGCACTCATCGGCCGGGCCGTCGCCGTGCGGCCGGGCAGCGCCCTTTATCATTCCAGCCAGGGCACGGTTCTCCAGGCCATGGGGCGCTTCGCCGAAGCCGAGCGCAGCCTGCGCCGGGCGCTCGCCCTCAAGCCGACGTTCTGGGAGGCGCACAGCAACCTGATCCTGGGCCTGGACTACGACGCCACGGCCGACACCGCCACGATCCAGGCCGAGTGCCGCCGCTGGTTCGAGACGCACGGCCGCCCGCTGGTGCCCGCGACCCCCCGCTTCGCGGTGGACGCCGATCCGGACCGCCGCCTGCGCGTCGGCTACGTGTCGGCCGACTTCCGCCAGCACCCGGCGGCGGAGGTGCTGCTGCCGATCCTGGAAAGCCACGACCATAGCGCCGTGGAGGCCGTCTGCTATTCCGGCGGCGAGATGCGGGACGCCATGACCGCGCGCTGCCGCGCCGCCGCGGCCGTGTGGCGCGACACCGCCGCCCTGTCGGACGAGGAGCTGACTGCTCAGGTGCGGGCGGACGGCATCGACATTCTGGTCAACGTCGCCGGACACGCGCACGGCAGCCGCCTGCCGGTGTTCGCGCGCCGGCCGGCGCCGGTGCAGGTCAGCGCCTGGGGCCTGCCGCGCGGCACCGGACTGCCGGTGATGGACGCGCTGTTCCTCGATCCGGTGATTGCCCCGCCCGGCGAGCGCCACCTGTACGCGGAGGAGGTGGTGGACCTGCCCTGCTGGCTGGTCTTCCGCGCCCCCGACGACGCACCGCCGGTCGGACCGCTGCCGATGCGCGCGGCCGGCGCCCTGACGCTTGGCTCCGCCAGCCGGCTGGAGAAGCTGTCGGACGGCACGGTTGCCCTCTGGTCGCGTGTCCTGGCGCGAATTCCCGCGGCGCGTCTGTTGCTGAAATCCTGGCATCTCGGCGACCCGGCGCAGGCGCGCGCCCTCGCCGCCCGCTTCGCCGGCCACGGCGTGCCGCCGGAGCGCCTGATTCTCGACGGGACCCATGATTCGCGCGACGCGCACATGGCCGTCTACCGCCGCATGGACCTGGCACTCGATCCGTTCCCGCACGGCGGCGGAATCACGACCTGCGACAGCCTGTGGATGGGCGTGCCGGTCGTCACCCTGCGCGGCCGCGCCCCTGCCGGACGTGGCACCGCCGCCATCCTGCATGCGGTCGGCCTCGCGGACTGGGTTGCGGAGGACGCGGACGCCTATGTCGACCTGGTGGCCGCAAAGGCGGCCGACCCCGACGGCCTTGCGACGTTGAGGGAAACGCTGCGTGAACGCTTCGCCCGCTCGCCCGCAGGCGACGCCGGCACCTACACCCGGGCGGTGGAGGCCGTGTACCGCCGGCTGTGGCGACGCTGGTGCGCGTCGGCACGGTGATTCAGGGCGTCGGTCTCAAGGCGGCGTCAGGAAAAGCCGGATGGGGCCGGGACCGCATCGTACCGCGCCTTCCCGTTGACCGGGATAGGCGCTGGCACTGCATTTTGCCCATTGTCTGGGCATTCTCCCTAGACCCTCGGGCCATACGCCACGGTAGGGTCTAATTATTGCGCGCGCAAGCGCAATTTCGCAATGCCTTGGGCTTGCATGGTTTTGTGCGATGCAGCATGATCAGGGCTTACGCCTCTTGGGCGTTTCCTCCCTAGACTCGGGCCGCCGGATCACTCCGGCGGCCTTTTTTCTGCAGCCCGCCCTCCGGCCAGTCGGTGGAACCGTGCCGCGCTCCCGCTCGTTCATCACCCGATACTCATGGATCGGGAGGCCCGTCGCATGGCCAAGCTCCCCAAAGCCGCGCTGTCCGTTGCCGCGATGGCTGCCGCCCTGGCCGGCTGCGGTGAATCGGCGACGCTTCCGGTCTCCGCCGGGATCGGCCCCAGCCCGGCGCTGCCGCCGCCCCGCGAAACCATGATTCCCACGGTCAACATCGCGCCGGCGAAGGGCTGGCCCGCCGGCGCGATGCCGGCCGCCGGTCCCGGCCTGACCGTCACCGCCTTCGCCGACGGCCTCGACCATCCGCGCTGGCTGCTCGTGCTGCCCAACGGCGACGTCCTGGTGGCGGAGTCCAACGCTCCCCCCAGGCCCGAGGACAGCAAGGGGATCCGCGGCTGGATCATGAAGCAGGTGATGAGCGAGGCCGGGGCCGGCGTGCCGAGCGCCAACCGCATCGCCCTGCTGCGCGATGCCGACGGCGACGGCGTGGCCGAAGTGCGCTCCGTCTTCCTCGACGGGCTCAACTCGCCCTTCGGCATGACGCTGGTGGGCGACGCCCTCTACGTCGCCAACACCGACGCGGTGGTCCGCTTCCCCTACCGGCAGGGCGAGACACGGATCACCGCGCCCGGCACCAAGGTGGCGGACCTGCCCGCCGGCCCACGCAACCACCATTGGACCAAGAACGTCATCGCCAGTCCCGACGGGCGGCGCCTATACGCCACCGTCGGTTCCAACAGCAACGTCGCCGAAAACGGAATGGAGGAGGAGGAAGGCCGCGCCGCGATCTGGGAGATCGACCCGGCCACCGGCCGGCACCGCGTCTTCGCCTCGGGCCTGCGCAATCCCAATGGCCTGGACTGGGAACCGGCGACGGGGGTGCTGTGGACGACGGTGAACGAGCGTGACGAGATCGGCAGCGACCTCGTTCCCGACTACATGACCACGGTCCGCGACGGCGGTTTCTACGGCTGGCCGTACAGCTACTTCGGGCAGCACGTCGACGAACGCGTGACACCGCAACGGCCGGACCTCGTCGCCAGGGCGATCGTGCCAGACTACGCGCTGGGTGCCCACACCGCGTCGCTGGGTCTTGCCTTTTCCAGGGCCGGCGCCCTCCCGCCGCGCTTCGCGAGCGGGGCCTTCGTCGGTCAGCACGGGTCCTGGAACCGCCGCCCGCACAGCGGCTACAAGGTCGTGTTCGTGCCCTTCGCCGACGGCCGCCCGACCGGCGAACCGGTCGACGTGCTGACGGGTTTCCTGGACCGGGAGGGCAACGCGCTCGGCCGACCGGTCGGCGTCGCCCTGGACCGGAAGGGGGAGCTGCTGGTCGCCGACGATGTCGGCAACCGCGTCTGGCGGGTGACGGCAGGCGGACCCTGATAAAATAGGCGGGCTGCGGTCACGAGGCTGCCCGTGACCGTGGCCCGCCGTCGCGATCACGCAGCCTTGATGTCGGCGAGGAAGCGCTCGATCTCGCTGCGCAGGTGGCCGGCCTGCCGGGTGAGGTCCTGGGAGGATGCCAGAACCTCGCCCGCCACGGTCTTGGTGGTGTCGGCGGCCTTGGCGACACCGTCGATGATGCTGGTCACCGACTGCGTGGCCTTGGCGGCCTGCTCGGCGTTGGCGGCGATCTCCATGGTTGCCGTGCCCTGTTCCCCGATGGCGCTCGACACGATATCGGAGATGCGCCCCATCTCCTCGATCACCGACACGATCTGGCCGATCGCCGCCGCCGCCCCGTCGGTCACCGACTGCATGGTGGCGATCTGGCCGGAGATCTCCTCGGTCGCCTTGGCGGTCTGGCTGGCCAGGCTCTTCACCTCACCGGCGACGACGGCGAAGCCCTTGCCGGCCTCGCCGGCCCGCGCCGCCTCGATGGTGGCGTTGAGCGCCAGCAGGTTGGTCTGCGCCGCGATGTCGTGGATGAGTTGCACCACCGCACCGATGCGGTTGGCGGTCTCCACCGCGTCGCGCATGGTCTTGCCCGCCTGCGCGGCCGCACCCACGGCGGCGCTGGTGATGCGGCCGGACTCCTCGATGTGGCGGCCGATGTCGCCGATCGAGGAGCGCAGCTGGTTGGCCGCATGCGCCACCGTGCCGACGTTGGCGGCCGTCTGCTCGGCTGCCGCCGCCACGCTCGTCGCCTCGTGCAGGGTACGGTCGGCGCCGTCGCTCATCGACGACGCCGTCGTTTCCAGCCCGCCCGCCGCGGTGGCGACCGCCCGGACGATGCCGCTGACCCGCGCGTCGAACCCCTGGGTGACGCCTTCCAGCCGGCGCGACCGCTCCTCGCGCAGCGCGCGCACGCGCTCCTGCTCGGCGTGCAGGGCATCCGCCTTGATCAGCGCGTCCTTGAACACCTGCATGGCGGCGGCCATGCCGCCAATCTCGTCCGCGCGCCCGCGCGCCGGCACGTCCAGCTGGCGTTCGCCGTTGGCCAGACGCTGCATCGCGTCGCACATGGCGGACAGCGGACGGGTGATGCCGCGGGCGAACAGGATGCCGATCAGGCACACCACGACCAGAAGCCCCGCCCCAGCCATGATCATCTGGTTGCGCATGGCGTGCACGGGCGCCAGGATTTCGTCCACCGCCGCCTCGGCCAGGACCAGCCACTGCAAGGTGCCGTGCTGCATGGGACGGTAGGCCGTCAGCGCATGCCCCGTGCCGCCGACGTTCGTCGCCTCGACCACGCCGATTCGGTCCGGGTCGCCGTTGATGGCCGACAGCGCCCCGCCGGCGTAGGGCTTCAGCACCGCAGCACCGGCAGCGAAGCGCGGCGAGCTGCGCAGCGCGCCATCGGCTCCGACCAGGAAGGTGTCGCCGGTGTCGCCCATGCCGCTGGTGGCGCGCATGATGCGGTCCAGCCCACCCGGCTCCAGGCGGAACACCAGGGTGCCCAAGGCCTGCATGCTGCCGTCCGGCTGCGGAAGAAGCAGCGGGCTGGCCAGGAAGGCCGAGGGCCCGCCGCCGGCCGGGGCGTAGGCACTGAAATCGGCGATGTGCACCGCGCCGGCCTTGAGATCGCGCTTGGCCTTTTCCACCACGGCGGCCAGCGCGCCCGCCGTCACCGGCTTGGCGAAGTCGCCGCCTTTGGCCGTGCTGTAGAGGACATTGCCGTCGGGCGACACCAGCAGCACGTCGGCGAGGCCGCGCCGCAGCATCAGGTCGCTCATCCACGAGTGCAGCCGCAGGTGCGCCATGTCGTACATGGCGCCGCTCTCGGCCTTCTCCAGCTTGTAGCGCTCGGCCTGCGGATGCGGGTTGTCGTCGACGTAGCGCTGGCGCAGCCGCGACGCCGGCTCGCCGCGCTCGGTCTCGATGCGCCAGCCGTTGTTCAGCGCGACCACCGCGTCGCGCATGGAGCGCGTGTTGGCCGTGAGCGCGATGTCGCCTTCCAGCCCCTCGATGTAGGACTGGACGCTGGCGGCACGGGCGTCGGCCAGCGCGACCAGCTTGTCGTGGGCGGCGGTGCGCAGCCGGTCGCTGGCGACCGAATAAGCGAAACCGCCGAGCAGGAGCGCCGAAGTCACCGCCGAGATGACCAGCGCACCAGGAATCTTGTGCCGAAGAAACACCTCCAAACCCTCCCATGATTTTTCTTTTATGGGCAACCGTGCCTTGCCCGGCGCCTCTGGGCATGAAGCCCAGTCAGCACCGCGCCGACGACGCCGCGACGGACAGCAGAACGCCGGCCACGGCAAGGGCCTGTGACGGCACCTCCAGTACCGCGGCCATCAAGACGAACCTCCTCACTGCCTTTTTCTTGATCACACGCCGAAGTAAACATAAGTCCCGCCCATACTCTTCTTGGGCGGGTGGTCCAGGGTCATGCCGACGACACGACCGCGCCCCATGGCATAATGGCGCTCAGAGATTGTGGAGGCAAAGCGGAAGTTCCGCCTATCAAACAGAATCGCGAATCCCGTCCGCTTGAGTGCCCGCACGGCCACACCGATGGCTCGCGCCAGGTTCCTCCGGCCCACGCGAAAGCGGCGCCGGGGACGAATGCCCCCGGCGCTCCAGCCATATCGGATAAGGAAGGAAGCGGCGCGGGAAGCCCGCGCGCGCCATTGGACTCAGGCGGACGCGCCGTAGTCGTAGAAGCCCTTGCCGGTCTTGCGGCCAAGGAAGCCGGCGTCGACCATTTCCTTCAGCAGCGGGGCCGGGCGATACTTCGGGTCGTTGAAGCCCTCGTAGAAGACCTCCATGACCGACAGCATGGTGTCCAGGCCGATCAGATCGGCGAGCGCCAGCGGACCGATCGGGTGGTTGCAGCCCAGCTTCATGCCGGAATCGATGTCCTCGGCCGTCGCCAGCCCTTCCTGAAGGGCGAAGATGGCCTCGTTGATCATCGGGCACAGGATGCGGTTGACCGCGAAGCCCGGGCTGTTCTTGGCGGTGATCGGCGCCTTGCCGACGCGCTTGGCGAAGGCCTCGGCCTTGGCGTGGGTATCGTCGGAGGTCTGCAGGCCGCGGATCAGCTCCAGGAGCGCCATCAGCGGCACCGGATTGAAGAAGTGCATGCCGATGAAGCGGTCCGGACGGTCGGTCGCCGCCGCCAGCTTGGTGATGGAAATCGACGAGGTGTTGGTGGCGATCAGCGCCTCCGGCTTCAGGGTCGGGCACAGATCCTTCAGGATCTTGACCTTCAGCTCCTCGTTCTCGGTCGCCGCTTCGATCACCAGGTCGCAGGACGTAAGTTTGGCCTTGTCCGTCGTCGCGGTGATGCGCGCCAGCGCCGCCTCACGGTCGGCGGCGGTCATCTTTTCCTTCTTGACCAGACGGTCCAGGCTGTTGCCCACGGTCGACAGGCCGCGCGCCACCGCCGCGTCGGAGATGTCGACCATCACCACGCTCAGCCCGGCCGCCGCGCACACCTGCGCGATGCCGTTGCCCATGGTGCCGGCCCCGATGATGCCAACTGATTCGATCATTGGTCTTGTCCTTTCGTTCCTGTGAGCGCGGCCCGACGCCGGCTCACACCCGCTCGAAGATCGCGGCGATGTCCTTGCCCGCCGCCGATGCACATGGTTACCAGGGCGCGGCGGCCGCCGATACGGTGCAGTTCGTGAAAGAGCGTCCCGCCCGGGTGCGCCGACGGTCCGGCCTACAGGTCGGGGCGGTAGGCGCGGACGTCGGCGTACTGGACGAACTCCAGGACGTTGCCCTCCGGGTCGCGGACGAAGGCCAGGACGGTGCCGGGGCGCACCTCCACCGGCTCGGGGCCGGTCAGCGGCTCCACCCCGGCGCCGCGCAGGCGGTCCACCATGCCGTGCAGGTCGTCGATGATGAAGGTCAGGTATACGGTGTTGCGCCGGTCCAGGATGCGCGCGGCCGGGGCCGATTCGGCCGGCGGAGTGGCCGGCTGCAGCAGCTTGATCCGCTCGCCGTAGGGGGTCTGCAGGCGGGTCACCCGGTAGCCGGCGTCGCACAGGCCGGTCCCGACGGCCTTTTCGGCCGGCACCTCGATGGTGCCGACCGCGGTGAAGCCCAGCACGCCCGTGTAGAAGGCGGCGAGCGTGTCGAGATCGGCGCAGCAGATGCCGACCTCCAGCGGGGCGAGCATGGTCATGGGCGAAGTCCTTCGATTCCCGGTCATTCGGCGGCCAGCTTCACCCCCTGGTCGCGCAGGGTGCGGCGCAGGCCGTCCGCGATCTCACGCGCTCCGGCGCAAGCGGCGGCCTCCAGCACCTTCGACACGCTGGGCGACGCCTCGCCACCATGCACGCGCTGCACCGGCTGGTCCAGCCAGTCGAAGAATCGCCGCTGGATCTCGTCGCCCAGCAGCGTGCCGTAGGAGGTGCCGATCGAGCCCTGCTCCACCACCAGCACGCTGTTGGTCTTGCGGATGGAGGCGCCGATGGTTTCCCAGTCCAGGCCGGCGCGGTCGAGGCTGCGCAGGTCGATCACCTCGGCGTCGACGCCGAGGCGGCTGACAGCGTCCAGTGTCGGCGCCAGCATGGCGCCGTAGGCCAGCACCGTCATCACGCCGCCCCGGCGCGCCACCCTGGCCTTGCCCAGCGGGATGAAGAAGTCGAGGTCGTCGACCGGCGCCATCCCCTTGCTGTTGTAGAGGTCCACGTGCTCCAGCACGAGCACCGGGTCCTGGCAGCGCAGCGCGCTGTTCATCAGACCGACGTAGTCGAAGGGTGTGGACGGCGCCACGATGCGCCAGCCGACCGAGGTGGCGAAGATCCCCGCCGGGTCCATGGAGTGCTGCGAGCCGTAGCCGGTGCCCATGGCGACCTTGGTGCGCAGCACCAGCGGCATGGCGCCGTCGCCGCCGAACATGTGGCGGGCCTTGGCGATCTGGTTGAACACCTGGTCGGCCGCGACCCACAGGAAGTCCGGGTACATGAACTCCACCACCGGGACGTAGCGGCCGTCCATGGCGATGCCGCCGGCCAGCCCGGCGAAGGCGTTCTCGCTGATCGGCGTGCCCAGCACGCGGCCGGGGAAGGCATCGGCAAGGCCGCGGGTGGCGCCGTTGGTGCCGCCCTTCAGGCGATGCACGTCCTCGCCCAGCACGACGATGCGCTCGTCACGGGCCATGCGGCGATGCATGACGTCGGCGACCGTGTCGATGAACTTCCGTTCTTCCAGACGGCCGGTGAAGGTTTCCTGCTCGGCCGTGCGGACGCCGGCCAGTTCGGACAGGTCGCCGCGTACGCCGACGTCGCGGAAATCGGGCGAGGGCCACAGCGCCGGGCGGATGCGCGGCACCGTGCCGGGCTGCGCCTCCAGCAGCTCGCCCGCCACCGCGTCCATCAGATTGGTGCAGCGCGTGCGCAGGGCCGCCACCTCGGCGGCGGCGATCTGCCGGCGCGCCTGCATCTCGCGCGCCACGCGGTCCAGCGGGTCGCGGGCACGCCACTGCGCCTCCTCCTCCTTGCTGCGGTAGCCGAAGGCGCTGCCGGGGGCGGGGCCGTTCTGGTGGAAGTAGCGGTAGACCTCCGCCTCGATCAGCGTCGGCCCGCCGCCGCTCCGCATCACCTCCAGCGCTTCGCGCATGGCGAGATGGACGGCCAACGGGTCCATGCCGTCCACCCGCCAGGACGGGATGCCGAAGGCCGGGCCGCGCGACGACAGGCGCTGCTCGCGCGTCGCCTCGTCGACACGGGTGGACACGGCGTAGCCGTTGTTCTCGACGAAGAAGCACAGCGGCAGGTTCCAGGCGGCGGCGAGGTTCATCGTCTCCAGCACCGAGCCGATGTTGACGGCGCCGTCGCCGAAATAGGTGACCGCCACGTCGCCGGTGCCGTCGCGGCGATGCGCCCACGCCGCACCGGCGGCCATCGGCACGCCGCCGCCGACGATGGCGTTGGTGCCCAGCGCCCCGGCATCCGCCCAGCGCAGGTGCATGGAGCCGCCGCGGCCCTTGCAGAACCCCTCGGCGAGGCCGAGGATCTCCGCCAGCGTACGGCGCATCAGCGCCTGCACCTCCGCCGCCATGCCGGCGCGCGGGTCCAGGCCGTGCGGGGCCACATAGCCCAGCGCCTTGGCCAGGAATTGGTGGTGGCCGCGGTGCGAGCCGTTGATCTGGTCGCCGACGCGCAACGGCAGGATGGAGCCAACGGCCCCGCCCTCCTGCCCGATGGAGGAATGCGCCGGACCGTGCACCAGCCCCTGGCCTGCCAGTTCCAGCACCTTCTCCTCGAAGGCGCGGATCAGGTGCAGTGCGGTCAGCATGGTGCCGAGCAGCGCCGGGCCGGCGGCATCCCAGTCGGCGGCGGTGGTGCGCAGCTCCCGCCAGGGAGCGGCGGGCTTCAGCGGGTGGTGCGTTGTCATGGCGTTCGGGCTCCTCACAGGTAGCCGTATGCGGTCCAGCCGCCGTCCAGGCCGACGGTCTGGCCGGTCATGAAGGCGGCGGCGTCGGAGGCCAGGAAGTGCACAAGCTCCGCCACCTCCTCCGGCCGGCCCAGGCGGCCGGCGGGCGTGCGGCGGACCAGCGCGTCGGCGTCGAGCCGCCCCTGCGCCACCAGCTCGTCCACCAGATGCGTGCGGACGTAGCCGGGCGCCACGGCGTTGACGCGCACGCCGTGCGCGGCCCATTCCACCGCCAGCACGCGCGTCAGCATGTCCACCCCGGCCTTGGTGGTGCAGTAGCCGGCGCGGTCCGGCGCGGCCACGGTGCCGTACATGGAGCCGATGTTGACGATGGCGCCGCGCTTGCGCGTCACCATGTGGCGGCCGGCGGCGCGCGCCGCCAGGAAGACGCCGGTCAGGTTGATGTCCAGCGCGCGCTGCCACTCCGCGAGCGTCAGCTCCAGCGCCGGCTTGTTGCAGGAGACCCCGGCGTTGTTGACCAGCACGTCGAGCCCACCGAGGGTGCGCGCCGCCGCGTCCACGGCGGCGTCCACCGCCGCCTCGTCGGCCACCGAGGCCGGCAGGGCGAGCACGGTGGCGCCAGCCGCGCGCAGAGCCTCGGCCGTGGCCTCGACGGCGGCGTGGTCGACGTCGAGCAGCGCCAGGGCGTGGCCGCTGGCCGCGAAGCGCTCGGCCACCGCCCGGCCGATCCCGGCCGCACCGCCGGTGACCAGCGCCACCCGCTGTCCTTCAGGCATGGTCCCTCCCGCAGGCATTTCGCCGCCCGATCGCCCGTTGCGCGGAGCCTAGCAAATGATATGCTTGTCTGACAATCAGGGCTCTTTGATGTGCGGGAGGGACGGCATGTTCGAACTGTCGGGGCGGGTGGCGCTGATCACCGGAGCGAACGGCGAGATTCCGCGTGCCATCGCCACGCTGTTCGCCGCCGCCGGCGCCAGGCTGGTGCTGACCGACATCGACGAGGCGGGGTTGACCGCCTTCGCCGACACGCTGGCGGCCGAAGTGCTGGTCTGCCGCCACGACGTGACGCTGTCCGCCGACGCGCAGCGGGTGGCGGAGCGGGCGGCGGAGCGCTTCGGGCGGGTCGATGCGGTGGTCACCGGGGCGGGCCTCTACCAGCACCTGCCGCTGGTGTCCGTCACCGACGAGCAATGGCGGCACGCGCTGGCGGTGAACCTGGACGGCGTGTTCCTGACGGTGCGCGCCCTGCTGCCGCACCTGTCGGAGGGCAGCAGCGTCGTCAACATCGCCTCTATGGCCGGGCACCGGGGCAGCCTGGACCACACGCCCTACGCCACCGCCAAGGGCGGCGTGCTGGCGCTGACCCGCAGTCTGGCGCGCGAACTGGCGCCGCGCACGCGCGTCAACGCCGTGTCGCCGGGGCTGATCGACACGCGCATGATGCAGGCCCTGGATCCGGAGCGCCGGGCGGCGATGATCGACTCCACACCGCTGAGGCGGCTGGGCACCGCGGGCGAGGTGGCGGGCGTCGTCGCCTTCCTGTGCAGCGACGCCGCCGCCTTCGTCACCGGCGAGGTGGTGCAGGTCAATGGCGGCCTCCATATGGCCGGGTGAGGGCAAATATGGACTTCGAGGTTACCGACGACCTGCGCCGCCGCCACGGCATCCCGGCGGATTGGCGCTTCGGCTTTCCCCATCAGGTGCGCTGGGCGGACGCCGACGCCTTCGGCCACGCCAACCACCGCGCCTACCTCGGCTGGTTCGAGGACGCGCGCAACCTGTACCTGGAATGGGCCGGGCTGCCGCGCCTGACCGCCGCGACGCCGGGGCCGGTGCTGTCGGAGGTGACGGCGCGCTACCTGGCGCCGCTGTCGTACGGCGACCGGATCGTCGTCACCGCGCGCACGCTGTCGCTGCGCCGCACCAGCTTCCGCATGGAATACGCCGCCTGGGGACAGGGCTGCGCCGCCGTGGGCACGGCGCTGTGCGTGCTGATGGTCAACGCCACCGGCGAGCGCGTCCCCATCCCCGACGCCGTGCGCGCCCGCATGATCGAACGCGACGGCGCGGTGGAGGAGTAGAAAATCACGTCATCATCCAGCCGCCGGCCACGTCGACGACCTGACCGGTGATGAAGTCGGCGGCGGGAGAGGTGAGGAACAGGCAGGCGTCGGCCACCTCCTCCGGCGTGCCGAGGCGGCGCAATGGCGTCTGGGCGACCACGGCGGCGTTCAGCTCCGGCGCCACGGTGCGCATCAGGGGCGTGTCGATGCGGCCGGGGGCGAGCGCGTTGACGGTGATGCCGAAGGGACCCAGCTCGCCGGCCAGATGCCGGGTGAAGCCGATCAGCGCCGCCTTGGTCGTGCTGTAGTGCGCGGCGACAAGGTCGAAGTGCGCCTTGGCCGCCACCGACGACATGTTGACGATGCGCCCGAAGCCGCGCTCGCGCATGCCCGGCACCAGGGCGCGCGCCGTGTGGAAGGCGCCGTTCAGGTTGACGTCCACCACGCGATGCCATTCCGCCGGCTCCATCGCCCAGAGATCGGCGCGCCGCCCGGCGTGCTTGGGCGAGATGCCGGCGTTGTTGACCAGCACGTCGACGGGGCCGAGCGCCGCCTCCGCCTCCCGGCAGGCGCGTTCGACGTCCTCGTAGACGGCGACGTCGCAGCCCAGGCCGACGGCGGCCGTGCCGCCCTGCGCCAGGATGGCGGCCTGCGTCTGGGCCGATGCGGCGTCGGCGTCCAGCACCGCGACGCGGGCGCCGGCGCGGGCGTAGGCGGCGGCAATGGCGGCGCCGATGCCGCGCCCGCCCCCGGTCACGAGCACGGTGCGGCCGGCGTGGGTAGTCCCCGCATGCGTGGTCATGATGCCACCTCCAGCATGATCTTGCCGATGTGCGCGCTCGATTCCATCAGGCGGTGCGCGGCGGCCGCCTCGGCCAGCGGGAAGGTGGCGTGGATGCGCGGGCGCACGCGCCCGGATTCGATCAGCGGCCAGACCTCGCGCTCCAGGTCGGCGGCGATGGCGCCCTTTTCAGCCACCGTGCGCGGCCGCATGGTGGAACCGGTCCACGTCAGCCGGCGGGTCATCAGCGTCAGGAAGTCGGCGTGGACGGTGCTGCTCTCCAGGTAGGCGATCTGCACCAGCCGCCCGTCCATCGCCAGCGCCTTCAGATTGCGCGGCACGTAGGAGCCGCCGATGATGTCGAGGATCACGTCGACGCCGCGCCCGCCCGTCAGCTCCAGCACCGCGTCCTCGAACGGGCGGGCGCGGTAGTTGACGGCGTGGTCGGCGCCGAGGTCGAGGCAGGCCCGGCACTTCTCCTCGCTGCCGGCGGTGGCGATGGCGTGCGCGCCGAACGCCTTGGCCAGCTGGATGGCCGTGGTGCCGATGCCCGAGGTGCCGCCGTGCACCAGCACCCACTCGCCCGGCCGCAGCCGCCCGTGCCCGAACATGTTGGCCCACACCGTGAAGAACGTCTCCGGCAGGGCCGCCGCCTCCAGCAGCGACAGGCCCTTCGGCACGGGCAGGCACTGCGGCTCCGGCACCACGACGTATTCGGCGTAGCCGCCGCCGGGGGTGAGCGCGCACACCGAGTCGCCCACCGCGAAGCGCTGCGTTCCGGGACCGCACGCGACGACGGTGCCCGCCGCCTCCAGCCCCAGGACCGGCGAGGCGCCGGGCGGCGGGTTGTAGTTGCCCAGGCGCTGCAGCACGTCCGGCCGGTTGACGCCGGCCGCGGCGACGCGGATCAGCAGCTCCCCCGCCTCCGGGGCCGGGACCGGCATGGTGTCGGGGCGCAGGTTCTCCGGCGGGCCGTAGCCATCGAGCCGGATGTGGGTCATGGCGGCGGGGAGGCGGTCGCTCACGGCTGGCGTTTCCTCTTTCGTTCCAAGGTATTTCGTGTGCTGAAAATCAGCTTGCCAGACAACCTGATGATAACTCAAGATGCTTGCGCCCGCGATAAGGGCGGCGCCACGGCGTCGGCAATCCGGTCCCGAAGAACCGGCCCGACGGCACGCGATGCACACGCGATCCAGCGCACACCGATCCAGGGAGGAAACATGAAACGGATCATCGGACTTGCGTTCACCGCCGCCCTGGCCGTCTCGGCCACGGCGCTCCCCGCCGCCGTGTCGGCCGCCGACGTGAAGTTCGGCGCGCTTTATCCGTTCAGCGGCGGCCTCGCCCTGCTGGGCGATGAATCCTTCCGCGGCCTGGAGATCGCCACGGAGGAGCGCAACGCCGCCGGCGGCGTCAAGGGCAACAGGATCGTCCTGGTGAAGGGCGACGGCGTCGACGCCAACGCCGCCGTGGGCGAGGCGCGGCGCCTGACGTCGGTTGAGAACGTCAAGGCCATCTTCGGCACCTATTCCTCCTCGCTGTCGATCGCCGCCAGTCAGGTGGCCGAACTGGCCGGCGTTCCGTATTTCGAGCTGGGCGCCGTTTCCGACCCGATCACCGAGCGCGGCTTCCAGTACATCTTCCGCACCAACCCGACGGCCAGATCCTTCGCGCAGATCACCGTCAGCGCCATCCCCGAGGTGGTGGCGCCGAAGCTGGGCGCCGATGCCAAGGCGCTGAAGGTCGCCATCATCCACGAGGACAGCCTGTACGGCCAGACCGTCTCCGGCTTCCAGAAGGAGCGCGCGAAGGAACTTGGCCTGAATGTGGTGGAGGTGCTGCCCTACGCCGCCAACACAGTGGACATGTCGTCGCTGATCCAGCGCCTGAAGGGGGCGGCGGTGGACGTGGTGCTGCAGACCGCCTACCAGAACGACGCGGTGCTGTTCTTCCGCCAGTCGAAGGAGGCCGGCTACAAGCCGAAGGCGGTGATCGGCGCGGGCGGCGGCTATTCGCTGAAGGACACCGCCCGGGCGGTGGGCGCCGAGACCATCGAGGGGGCGCTGAACGTCGACTTCACCCAGTACAAGACCAACCCGCAGGCGGCGGTCGGCCTGGACAAGTTCGTCGAGGCGTACAAGAAGAAGTACGGGACCGA